>VFQN01000368.1_pt1 | contig 88846 bp, 82 predicted proteins | sample 3512371 | NCBI WGS metagenome assembly VFQN01 (sample SAMN10412370, study PRJNA504923) | tailings metagenome | isolation source: Replicate 2 from Balatoc abandoned mine | place: Philippines: Itogon, Benguet | collected 2017-08-28
CCACCGCCGTTGACCTGCAGGTCGATGAAGCCGGGGACGAGCGAATGCCCGTCCATCGGCACAACGCGGGCATCGGCCGTCACGTCGCGGGCTGCCGCGATGGTGGCGACCTTGCCATCCGCGAGCAGGAGCGCACTGTCCTCATGCCACAGATCGCCGTCGAAGATGCGGGCGCCGGTAAGGGCGGTGAGCGCTGTCATCGGGTTTCCGTCACTTTCTTCAGGTTGACCGGCTTGTCGGGGTCAAGGCCCTTGCCGCGCGACCAGGCTTCGACGAAGCCGTAGAACGGCACGATGAGGGCGAGCGCATCGGTGATCGGGTGCCCGGTGGCAACGAAGGGCAGTTTTCGCGCGCTCTTTGCGCCGGCGGCGGTGACGCAGGCATAGGCACCGCGATCGGCGAGGCTGTCGGCCATGCCGGTGACGGAGGCTTCCGCGGCATCGCGTGCCGCAAGCGCGATGACCGGGAAGGACGGGCCGACCAGCGCGACCGGGCCGTGCAGCACCTCCGCCGAGGAATAGGCTTCGGCGTGCATGCCCGACGTTTCCTTAAACTTCAGCGCGGCTTCACTGGCGATGGCAAGGCCCGGGCCGCGGCCGAGCACGTAGAGCGACTGGGCGTCCTTGAGGTCGCCCGCAAGGTCGGACCAGTCGAGGGCGACGGCCTTCGCGAACTGCTCCGGCAGGTTTTTGACGGCGCGGTCGAGATCGGTGTCACCCGTCCACTCGGCGAGCACGGCAAGGCCGGCGACGATGGAATTGACGTAGGACTTCGTAGCGGCGACGCTGAGTTCCGGGCCGGCCGAGAGGTCGAGCGAATGCGAGCAGGCATCGGCGAGGGGCGAGGGCAGGGTGTTGGTGAGCGCAATGGAGATCGCGCCGCCCTTGGTGGCGCCGTCGGCCATGGCGACGATGTCGGGGCTCTTGCCGGACTGGGAGATGGCAATGGCGGCCGCACCGCCGAGTTTCAGCTTGGCGCCGTAGATGGAGGCGAGCGACGGGCCGAGCGAGGCGACCGGCCGGCCGGCGGTCAGTTCGATCGCATATTTCAGGAAGAGCGCGGCATGGTCGGAAGACCCGCGGGCAACGGTGACGAAGAACTGCGGATCACGCTCCCGGAGCGCCCTGCCGGCGGCCGTGATGGCGCTGGCGGAATTTTCGAGCAGGCGGGCCGCCGCTTCCGGGATTTCGTTGATCTCTTTGCGCATGTTGGTCTGCATGGAATTCCCTTTGCGGTTGGTCACGTCTCGGAAAGCGTCAGTTCGGCGACGAAATCATAGGCGTCGCCGCGATAGATGGAGCGGGTGAACTCGACCACCCGGCCGGAGCGCAGATAGGAGACCCGCTCGATGGACAGCCCCGCCGAACCCGGCGGCACGCCGAGCATCGAGGCATCGGGATCCTTCATGTTGTAGGCGGAGATACGCTGCACGGCGCGCACCGGCCGGCAGCCGCGCTTTTCCAGCGCGGCATAGAGCGAGCCCTGCACCTGCATGGGATCCGGCAGGAACTCCGAGGAGATGCAGGCGCGCTCGATGGCGAGCGGCATGTCGTCGGCAACGCGCAGGCGCCCGAGCCGCGCGACGAGCGCGTCGGCAGGAAGGCCGAGCATCATCATCTCGTCCGGCGAGGGGTGGAACAGGCCACGGTCGATCCACTCGGCCCGGGTGACGAGGCCGCGGCGGGCCATGTCCTCGGTAAAGGAAGTCAGGCGGGACAGCGACTGCTGCACCTTAGCGACGGGCTTGGCGACGAAGGTGCCGGAGCCGTGGCGGCGCACCAGGAGACCGTCCTTGACGAGATCGTCGACGGCCTTGCGCACGGTGACGCGGCTGACATTGGCATGGTCGGCAAGGTCGCGCTCTGCGGGCAGCGCGTCGCCGTAGGTCAGCTTGCCAGAGGTGATCGCCTCTTCCAGCATCTGGCGCAGCTTGACATAGAGCGGGCCGGGCACGCCCGACTGCAGGCTTTCCGGCGAGAGGATCGCGGCAAGGGACGTGCTCATGCGGCCGCTCCCGTGCGCTCTCTGAAGCCCTTGGCGGCGAGCGCTACGGCGCCGGTCAGCGCATCGGCCTCGGCCTCCACCAGGATTGCGCGGTGATGTTCGGACAGCCATTGCGGATAGAGCGGGGCGAGGCCGCCGAGCAGGCAGAGGCGCGGCGCGCCGGCCAGCGCCATGATGGCGTTGAGGGATTCGTTGACGCTGGCCGCCCCGGCCTTGACGATGGCGATCGCCTGCGCGTCGCCGTCCTTGGCATGGGTGAAGACGAGGGGAGCGTAGCGGCCGAAATCGCCCGGCTTGGAGAGGCGGGCGAATTCGACGATGCCACGCGGGTCGTGCTTGAATTCGTCGAGAATGGTGTCTGTCACGCCCGAGTGCGGATGCACGCCGTCGTGGGCGAGCAGGGCCTCCTGCAAAGCGGCATGGCCGATGCGCGCGCCGCCGCCGAGATCGCCGACGGTAAAGCCCCAGCCGCCGATATAGCGGACCACGTTGTTCTTGCGCCCCATATAGATGGAGCCGGTGCCGAGGATCGCGACGGCCCCGTCCGTATCGCCGATCGCACCCTGCAGGGCGATCAGGCCGTCGGAATCGATATCCGTATGACGGAAGGGCAGGCGGTCGTGCACGTAGCGGGTGAGGTCGCCGACATTGGTGCCGGCAAGGCCGAGAAAGGCAGAGGCGCCGCTGATGCCGGCCTCGTCCAGCCCGGCATCGCGATAGGCGGCCTTGGCGGCCTCCGTAATGGAGATGATCGCGTTGTTGGGGTCGGTCAGGATATTGGCTGCGCCGCTCTTGCCGCGCCCGAGGACTGTGCCGTCCGGGCGTGCGACCGCCGCGCGGCAACTCGTTCCCCCACCGTCGATACCGAGAATAAGATCTGTCATGGGCACCTCCAAGCACAACGATACCAAAAAAATACCATTTACCAAGGGGTATGGTGGTATGGAGAATAAGCTTTCGTTTAAATTACTGTTTTAAAACAATAAAAATATTGAGTGGTAAAAAAGTGGTCTCAAAAATTAATTTCCTATGGACAATTGGTATTTTTTTGGCATTAATTCCGGCCAGAGGAGACACGGTGATGGCTGCAGGCAGGACAGAGGGCAGGCACGATCAGGCAAGCGGGCTGGACGAACGTCAGCCCGTTGATGTGCTGAAGGTGCTTGCGGATGCCCAGAAGGCAGCCGCCGGCGTTGTCGATGCCGCGCTTGTCGATATTGCCGCTGCGGCCCGTCTTGCGGCCGATGCGCTTCTTTCCGGTGGACGTCTTGTCTATGCCGGCGCCGGCAGCTCCGGCCTGATGGCGATGGCCGACGCGCTCGAACTCCCCGGCACCTACGGTATTTCCCGCGATCGCATCGTCATCCTGCTTGCCGGCGGCGCCGCGAGCCTGGAGGACCTGGCGGGCGGGTATGAAGACGACCGTGCGCTTGCAGGCCGCGATGCCGCGTCTGCCGCTATCGGCCCGCGGGACTGCGTGATCGCCGTTTCGGCGAGCGGCAGCACACCCTATGTGCTGGCGATCGCATCCTACGCGAAGGAGAAGGGTGCCCGGATCGTGGCGCTTGCCAACAATCCCGGTGCCGCGCTGTTCGAGGGCGCCGACGTCGCGATCCTCCTGCAGACGCCGCCGGAGGTCATTTCCGGCTCGACGCGCATGGGCGCCGGCACGGCGCAGAAGATCGCTTTCAACATGTTTTCGACGCTTGTCGGCGTGCATCTCGGCCACGTTCACGATGGCCACATGGTCAATCTCAAGGCCGACAACATCAAATTGAAGGGGCGCGCCTGTCGCATCGTGTCCGACATTTCGGGTGTCGGGCTCGATGAGGCGGAACTCCTTCTTCAGCGCTCCGAAGGCTCGGTCAAGACGGCCGTGCTGCTCGCTGCGGGGGTGGAGGACGCCAGCGCGGCCGAGGCTGCGCTGGAGCGGTCGGGGCAGAGCCTCCGGCGCGCCCTGAAAGCCCTCGGATAACTGGTCTCAAAACGCGCTGCGGCGCATAAAAGGGGAGAATGCAATGACACGCACCGCAATCAAAGGCCTGTTGCTCGCCACGAGCATCCTCGGCACGGCCGGGATCGCTCAGGCGGCCGACGTCACGCTGACGGTCGAAAGCTGGCGCAACGACGACCTCGCCATCTGGCAGGAAAAGATCATTCCGGCCTTCGAAGCCAAGAACCCCGGCATCAAGGTCGTCTTCGCGCCGACTGCGCCGACCGAGTACAACGCCGCGCTGAACGCCAAGCTCGACGCCGGCTCGGCAGGCGACCTCATCACCTGCCGTCCGTTCGACGCCTCGCTCGAGCTGTTCAACAAGGGTCACCTTGCCGGCCTGAACGATCTGCCGGGCATCGAGAACTTCTCCGACGTCGCCAAGTCCGCCTGGACGACGGACGACGGCGCGACGGCCTTCTGCGTGCCGATGGCTTCGGTCATCCACGGCTTCATCTACAACAAGGACGCCTTCGACACGCTCGGTATCTCGGTTCCGACGACGGAAGCCGAGTTCTTCGCCGCGCTCGACAAGATCAAGGCTGAAGGCAGCTACATCCCGATGGCCATGGGCACGAAGGATCTCTGGGAAGCCGCCACCATGGGCTACCAGAACATCGGCCCGACCTACTGGAAGGGCGAAGAAGGCCGCAAGGCGCTCATCAAGGGCGAGCAGAAGCTGACCGACGACGCCTGGGTCGAACCCTACCGCGTTCTCGCCAAGTGGAAGGACTATCTCGGCGACGGTTTCGAAGCCCAGACCTATCCGGATAGCCAGAACCTCTTCACGCTCGGCCGTGCTGCCATCTATCCGGCCGGCTCGTGGGAAATCGGCCTGTTCAACACGCAGGCGCAGTTCAAGATGGGCGCGTTCGCGCCGCCGGTGAAGAATGCCGGCGACACCTGCTACATCTCCGACCACAACGACATCGGCATCGGGCTCAACGCCAAGAGCGCCAATGCGGATGCGGCCAAGACCTTCCTCACCTGGGTCGCCTCGCCGGAGTTCGCCACCATCTACGCCAATGCGCTGCCGGGCTTCTTCAGCCTGTCCAACACGCCGGTGAAGATGGAGGATCCGCTGGCGCAGGAATTCGTCTCCTGGCGCGAGAAGTGCAAGCCGACGATCCGCTCGACCTACCAGATCCTGGCGCGCGGCACGCCGAGCCTCGAAAACGAGACCTGGGTCGAATCTGCCAATGTGATCAACGGCACCGATACGCCCGAGGTCGCGGCCAAGAAACTCCAGGACGGGCTCGACAGCTGGTATAAGCCGGCGAAGTAAGCCGGATGCATCGCGGCGCGCCCGGCGAGATCGGGCGCGCCGGAACGGCCGGTCGAGGTGAGGCTCCGTGATGATGGCGCGGACCTCCCTTCCGGCTCCGAACCGGATTCGGCACTTCGATCTCAGGATCGAGAAAGACGCCGGCCCTTCGTCGCCGCCATTTGCGCGACAGAGCCATCATGACAAGGAAAAGCGGCAATGACGGCGGAGACGACAGGAAGGCGGTCCGTTCGATGGCACATCGGCGTGTTCCTCGCGCCGGCGGTGCTCATCTATACGGCGATCATGATCCTGCCGCTGTTCGGCACGCTGCAGCTTTCGCTGTTCCGGACCGAGGCGCAGGCCCAGATCTTCGTCGGCCTCGATAATTTCAGGCGGCTGTTCACCGACCCCTCTCTGTCGAAGAGCTTCTGGAACGCACTCGGCAACAATTTCTGGTTCTTCATCGTCCATATGGTCGTGCAGAACCCGATCGGCGTCATGCTGGCCGCGCTGCTCTCCAGCCCGAAACTGCGCTTCGCAGCTTTCTACCGTACGGCGATCTTCATCCCGACCATCCTTTCCTTCGTCATCGTCGGCTTCGCCTGGAAGCTCATCCTCTCACCGCTCTGGGGCGTGGCGCCGAACCTGCTCGACCTGGTCGGCCTGAAGAGCCTTTTCGCCCCATGGCTCGGCAAGGAGGAATATGCACTGACGACGCTCGCCCTGATCTCGGTCTGGCAGTTCGTCGGCATTCCGATGATGCTGATCTATGCGGCCATGCTCTCCATTCCCGACGAGGTGATCGAGGCGGCCGAATGCGACGGCGTCACCGGCATGTCGCAATTCTGGAAGATCAAGCTGCCGCTGATCCTTCCGTCGATCGGCATCATCTCGATCCTGACCTTCGTCGGCAATTTCAACGCCTTCGACCTGATCTACTCGGCGCAGGGCGCGCTGGCGGGGCCGAACTTCTCGACCGACATCCTCGGCACCTTCCTCTACCGCACTTTCTTCGGGTTCCAGCTGCAGCTCGGCGATCCCAATATGGGCTCGACCATCGCCTCGATGATGTTCTTCATCATCCTGGTCGGCGTCTGCATCTATCTCTTCGCCATCCAGACGCGTCTGCGTCGGTACCAGTTCTAAGGAGGCGGACGATGAACCAAGCCCGCTCTTCCCTTTCTCGTACTTTCGCGGCCCACGCGGTGCTGATCGCCTATACTGTGATCGCGCTGTTCCCGGTCGTGATCATCGTCATCAACTCGTTCAAGTCGCGCAACGCGATCTTCCGCTCGCCGCTGTCATTCCCGACACCGGAAACCTTCGACCTCGTCGGCTATACGACCGTCATGGCGCAGGGTGACTTCGTTCTCTATTTCCAGAACAGCCTGATCGTCACCGTCGTGTCGCTGTTCCTGGTGCTGCTGTTCGGCGCCATGGCCGCCTTCGCGCTGTCGGAATACAATTTCCGCGGCAACACGCTGATGGGCCTCTATCTGGCGCTCGGCATCATGATCCCGATCCGCCTCGGCACGGTTGCCATCCTGCAGCTGATGGTGGCCTCAGGGCTGGTCAACACGCTCACGGCGCTCATCCTGGTCTACACCGCGCAGGGCCTGCCGCTCGCCATCTTCATCCTGTCGGAATTCATGAAGGGCGTATCGGACGACCTCAAGAACGCCGGCCGCATCGACGGGCTGTCCGAATACACGATCTTCTTCCGTCTGGTACTGCCGCTGGTGCGTCCGGCCATGGCCACCGTCGCGGTCTTCACCATGATCCCGATCTGGAACGACCTGTGGTTCCCGCTGATCCTGGCGCCGAGCGAGGCGACCAAGACGGTGACGCTGGGCTCGCAGATCTTCATCGGCCAGTTCGTCACCAACTGGAATGCAGTGCTCGCCGCACTCTCGCTCGCGATCCTGCCCGTCCTCATCCTCTATTTCATCTTCTCGCGGCAGCTGATCCGCGGCATCACTTCGGGAGCAGTCAAGTGAGTTCTGCCACGTCCCCCCTTCGCGTCCTGTCCGCCGGTCTCGGCAATATGGGCCGCAGCCATGCGCTCGCCTACCATGAGAATCCGGGTTTCGAGATCATCGGTCTCGTCAACCGGTCGAAGGTTCCGGTTCCGGCCGGGCTGGAAGGCTACGAGATTCATCCGTCCTTCCTGGAGGCGCTGCGCGCGCTGAAGCCGGAACTCTGCTCGATCAACACCTATTCGGATAGCCATGCCGAATATGCGATCGCAGCACTCGAAGCCGGTGCCCATGTCTTCCTCGAAAAGCCGCTGGCGACGACCGTCGCCGATGCCGAGCGGGTGGTCGCCTGCGCCAAGGCGAACGGCCGCAAGCTCATCGTCGGCTATATCCTGCGCCACCATCCTTCCTGGGTGCGGCTCATCGAGGAAGCGCGCAAGCTCGGCGGTCCGTATGTCTTCCGCATGAACCTGAACCAGCAGTCGAGCGGGCCGACCTGGGCGACCCACAAGGCGCTGATGCAGACGACGCCGCCGATCGTCGACTGCGGGGTGCACTATGTCGACGTGATGTGCCAGATCACCGATGCCAAGCCCGTGGAGGTGCGCGGCATGGGCCTGCGCCTTTCCAACGAGATCGCGCCCGACATGTATAACTACGGCCACCTGCAGGTGCTCTTCGACGATGGCTCGCTCGGCTGGTACGAGGCGGGCTGGGGCCCGATGATCTCGGAGACGGCCTTCTTCGTGAAGGACGTCATGTCGCCGAACGGCTCCGTTTCCATTGTCATGGATCCGAACGCGAAGTCCGACGACATCGACACCCACACCAAGACGGCGGTCATCCGCGTTCACAACGCGGCCACCGGCCCCGACGGCAAGTTCCTGTCGCCGGACGAGGACCTGAAGATGGCCGGCGAGCCGGGCCACCAGGAACTCTGCGACCGCGAACAGGCCTATGTGCTGAAGGCGATCCGCGAGGATATCGACCTCACGCGGCATATGGACGATGCGGTGCAGTCGCTGAGGATCTGCCTCGCGGCGGATGAAAGTGTCAGAACCGGTCAAACGGTCAAGCTTTAAGGGGATATCAGGTGGGCTCTCTTCAACTCAAATCCGTACGCAAGTCCTTTGGCAATGTCGACGTGATCAAGGGCATCGACCTTGACGTGAAGGACGGCGAGTTCGTCATCTTCGTCGGCCCCTCGGGCTGCGGCAAGTCCACGCTGCTGCGCATCATCGCCGGCCTTGAGGATGCGACATCGGGCTCGATCACCATCGACGGCACGGAAGTCGTGACCGTGCCGCCGGCAAAGCGCGGCATCGCCATGGTCTTCCAGTCCTACGCGCTCTATCCGCACCTCACCGTCAAGGACAATATGGGCCTCGGCCTCAAGCAGGCAGGCGCGCCGAAAGATGAAATCGAAAGGCGCGTCGCCAAGGCCTCCTCCATGCTGTCACTGGAGAAGTACCTCGCCCGCCGCCCGGCCGAACTGTCGGGTGGCCAGCGCCAGCGCGTCGCCATCGGCCGCGCCATCGTGCGTGAACCGAAACTCTTCCTGTTCGACGAACCGCTCTCCAACCTCGATGCGGCGCTGCGCGTCAACACCCGCCTCGAGATCGCCCGGCTGCACCGCGAGCTGAAGGCCACCATGATCTACGTCACGCACGACCAGGTCGAGGCGATGACGCTGGCGGACAAGATCGTGGTGCTCGACGGCGGTGTCATCCAGCAGGTCGGCTCGCCGATGGAACTCTACAACCGGCCCGCCAACCTCTTCGTCGCCGGCTTTATCGGGTCGCCGGGCATGAACTTCATCGATGCGAGCCGCCTCGGCGCGTCCGATGCCAAGACCATTGGCGTGCGCCCGGAACACGTCACTCTGTCGCGCGACAGCGGTGAATGGCAGGCGAGGGCCGTGCATGTCGAGCACCTCGGCGCGGACACGATCGTCTATCTCGAATCGGAGAAAGTCGGTGCCTTCACCGTCCGTCTGTTCGGAGAGCATCACTACGCGCCCGGTGACGTGGTCTTCGCCACGCCGGCCGCAAACCAGATGCATCGTTTCGACGAAAATGGTCACGCCATACGTTGAGGACCCTCATCACAAGTCCGTGATGGGTGAGGATTGCGGCGGGCGGGGCCGTGGTCTACGATTGTCAAAGATCAGAAACTAACATACAGCGTTGTTTGTATGTTGCGATGCGGTGGTCCTGCGATCACCGCATCTTCATGTTTTCAGGACCCTGCCGCGCTTCAGGCGGCACCGCTTATGGAAGAACCCATGCGTTTCACGAGACCGATTTCGATTGCGACCTTCGGCGCCCTTTTGATTCTCGCCGGCTGCCAGGACGAGCAGGCGCCGCAGGGCGGCTTTGCGTTCCCGCCGCCGCAGGTGGCCGTCATCACCGTGAAGGCAGAGGATGTGCCGATCACCAACGACCTGCCGGGCCGCATCGCAGCGACCCGCACGGCGGAAGTCCGGCCGCGCGCGACCGGCATCGTCATCGACCGCATCTTCGAGCAGGGCTCGCAGGTCAAGGAAGGCGACGTGCTCTACCGCATCGATCCCGCGCCGTTCCAGGTGCAGGTCGACAGCGCCGAGGCGACGCTGCGCCGTGCCAAGGCCGTCCAGGCCCAGGCGCGCAACACCGCCGAGCGCCAGGAACAGCTGCGCAAGTCGAATGTCGCGTCCGCGCAGACCTATGACGACGCCGTCGCCCAGCTTGCGCAGGCGGACGCCGATGTCGCCATCGCCGAGGCGAGCCTTGCGACCGCCAAGCTCAATCTCGAATATACCGAGGTCAAGGCGCCGATCAGTGGCCGTATCGGCCGTGCGCTCATCACCGAGGGTGCGCTGGTTTCGGCCAATGGCACGGAAAACCTTGCGACGATCCAGCAGCTCGACCCGGTCTATGCCGACTTCACCCAGTCGGCGACCGACCTGATGCGCCTGCGCAAGGCGCTGGAAGACGGCGCGCTGATGGCCGACAACAATTCGGCCGACGTCAAGCTGGTGCTTGACGACGGGTCCGCCTATCCGCATCCGGGCAAGCTCCTGTTCTCCGAAGCCGCCGTCGACGAGACGACCGGTCAGGTGACGCTGCGCGGCGAATTCCCGAACCCGGACGGCGACCTCTTGCCGGGCATGTATGTGCGCGTGCAGATCGAACAGGGCATCGAGAAGAACGCCGTGATCGTGCCGCAGCAGGCCGTCCAGCGTGATGCTTCGGGCAGCGCGCTCGTCTATGTCGTTTCCGCCGACAACAAGGCCGGCACCCGCAATGTGCGCGTCGGCCGTGCCATCGGCACGAACTGGGTCATCCCGGATGGCCTGAAGGACGGCGAGAAGATCATTGTCGAAGGCTTCCAGAAGGTTCAGCCGGGCGGCGAAGTCGTGCCGGCCGAGTGGGACCCGAATGCCGTGGCGAAGGCTGCCGAAGGCGGCGCGGCCGAGACCGGGGAGGCCGGCAAGGCCGAAGCCGGTGCTGCACAGACCGGCGAAGCCGGCAAGGCGGAGGGCGGCGAAGGCGCCGCCAAGGCCGAGCAGGCGAAGTGAGGATCTGAAGGATGCCCAGTTTTTTCATCGACAGGCCGATTTTCGCCTGGGTCGTCGCGATCTTCATCATGATCGCCGGCGCCATCGCCATTCCGCTTCTGCCGATCGCGCAGTATCCCGACGTCGCCCCACCGCAGATCACGGTGTCGACGACCTATTCCGGCGCGTCGTCGCAGGACACTTACCAGAGCGTCACCAAGCTCATCGAGGATGAGCTGAACGGCGTCGAGGGCATGCTCTATTTCGAATCGACCTCGAGTGCCTCGGGTTCGGCCGAAATCAACATCACCTTCGCGCCGGGCACCGACCCGAGCCAGGCGTCGGTCGACGTGCAGAACCGCGTCAGCCGCGTCGAGCCGCGCCTTCCCGATTCCGTGCGCCGCCAGGGCGTGCAGGTCGAAGAAGCCGGTTCCGGCTTCCTGCTCATCGTCGCGCTGACCTCCACCGACGGCTCGATGGATGCCATCAGCCTCGGCGACTACGTCAACCGCAACGTTCTCTCGGAAATCCAGCGCGTGCCCGGCGTCGGCCGTGCGCAGCTCTTCGCCACGCAGCGTTCCATGCGCATCTGGCTCGATCCTGCCAAGATGCGCGGCCTCAACCTGACGGCCGCGGACGTGACGGCCGCCGTCCAGGCGCAGAACGCCCAGATCGCCGCCGGCAGCATCGGCGCGCAGCCGAATCCGATCACCCAGCAGATCGCGGCTCCCGTCAACATCAAGGGCCAGCTGACGACGCCGGAAGAATTCGGCGCCATCGTGCTTCGCGCCAATGCGGATGGTTCGGCCGTGCGTCTGCGCGACGTCGCGCGCGTAGAGGTGGGCGGCGAGACCTATTCGTTTTCGACGCGCCTTAACGGCCAGCCTTCGGCCGCCGTCGCCGTGCAGCTCTCGCCGACCGGCAACGCCATGGCGACCTCCGAGGCGATCAAGGCCCGCATGGACGAGCTTGCGCAGTTCTTCCCGCCGGGCCTCGAATATTCGACGCCCTATGACACCTCGCCCTTCGTCAAGGTGTCGATCGAGAAGGTTCTGCATACGCTGCTCGAAGCCGTCGGTCTCGTCTTCCTCGTGATGTTCCTGTTCCTGCAGAACATCCGGTACACGATCATCCCGACGCTCGTCGTCCCGGTCGCGCTGCTCGGCACCTGCGCCGTCATGCTCGCCATGGGCTTTTCGATCAACGTCTTGACCATGTTCGCCATGGTTCTCGCCATCGGCATTCTCGTCGACGATGCGATCATCGTCGTGGAAAACGTCGAGCGCATCATGTCGGAAGAGGGCCTGCCCCCGAAGGAGGCGACCCGCAAGGCGATGAAGCAGATCACCGGCGCCGTCATCGGCATCACGCTGGTGCTCGCCTCGGTGTTCATCCCGATGGGCTTCTTCCCGGGCGCGGTCGGCGTCATCTACCAGCAGTTCTCGCTGACGATGGTCGTGTCGATCCTGTTCTCGGCGTTCCTCGCACTCTCGCTGACCCCGGCGCTTGCCGGCAGCTTCCTCAAGCAGGTGCCGAAGGGCCACCATCACGCCAAGCGTGGCTTCTTCGGCTGGTTCAACCGCGGTTTCGACCGTTCGTCGAAGAGTTATAGCGGCAGCGTCGGTTGGCTGGTGCGCCGGACGGGTCGCTTCATGGTGATCTATCTCGCGATCCTCGCCGGCCTCGGCTACCTGTTCATGAAGCTTCCGTCCTCGTTCCTGCCGGACGAAGACCAGGGCTTTGCCATCGTCATGATGCAGCTTCCCTCCGAAGCGACGGGCCACCGGACCGACGAGGTTCTGACCCAGGTCGAAAAGATCTTCGGCCAGGAGCCTGCAGTCGAAACGATCGTCGGCATCAACGGCTTCTCCTTCTTCGGTTCGGGGCAGAACGCTGGCCTTGCTTTCGTTACGCTGAAGGACTGGAGCGAGCGTGGGCCGGAGAATTCCGCGCAGGCGATCGCCGGGCGTGCCAGCATGGCCATGAGCCAGATCAAGGATGCGATCAGCTTCGCGCTGTCGCCGCCGCCGATCCAGGGCCTCGGCACGACGGGCGGCTTCTCGTTCCGTCTGCAGGACCGCGGCGGCCTCGGCCAACAGGCGCTGTCGGCTGCAAGCGCCCAGCTCCTCAGCCTTGCGGCCCAGAGCAACGTGGTTGCGGGCGTGCGCGTCGAGGGCATGCCGGATGCCGCCCAGGTCAACGTCATGATCGATCGCGAGAAGGCCAACACCTTCGGTGTGACCTTTGCCGACATCAACTCGACGATCTCGACGAACCTAGGCTCGACCTATGTCAACGACTTCCCGAATGCCGGGCGCATGCAGCGCGTGACGGTCCAGGCGGACCAGAACGAACGCATGCAGGTGGCCGACCTCCTGAACCTCAATGTCAGGAATGCGTCGGGTGGCATGGTGCCGATCTCTGCGTTCGCGACCGCGGAGTGGACGATGGCACCGACGCAGACCGTCGGCTACAACGGCTACCCTTCCATGCGCTTCAGCGGCGACACGAAGCCGGGCTTCTCGTCCGGTGACGCGATCGCGGAGATGCAGCGGCTTGCCGCCCAGCTCCCGCCGGGCTTCGGCTATGAATGGACGGGTCAGTCGCTGCAGGAAATCCAGTCCGGTTCGCAGGCGCCGATCCTCGTCGGTCTCTCGATCCTCCTGGTGTTCCTGTGCCTTGCGGCGCTCTATGAAAGCTGGTCGATCCCGTTCGCGGTCATCCTCGTCGTGCCGCTCGGCGTCATCGGCGCGGTCATCGCGGTCACCCTGCGCGACATGTCGAACGACGTGTACTTCAAGGTGGGCTTGATCGCGATCATCGGCCTTTCGGCGAAGAACGCGATCCTGATCATCGAGTTCGCTAAGGAACTGATGGAGGACGGCAAGTCGCTGATCGAGGCGACCATCGAGGCCTGCCACCTGCGCTTCCGCCCGATCCTGATGACCTCGCTCGCCTTCACACTCGGCGTTCTGCCGCTCGCGATTGCCACGGGCGCAAGCTCGGGCAGCCAGCGCGCCATCGGTACGGGCGTGATGGGTGGCATGATCACGGCCACGGTGCTCGCCATCTTCTTCGTGCCCGTCTTCTTCGTCTTCGTGATGAAGATGTTCGGTTACGGCAAGGAGAAGAAGGAGGAGCCGGCTCCGGCGGCAAACCCGGCGGAGTAAGTCGCCATGCGCCGGACCAAGGCAGAGGCCAAGGAAACCCGCCAGCAGATCCTGCTGGCGGCGGAGAAGGTCTTCTACGAAAAGGGTGTCGCCCACGCCTCCATGGAGGATGTGGCGCGCGCCGCGGGGGTCACCCGCGGCGCCATCTACTGGCACTTCGCCAATAGGGCGGATCTCGTGCTGGAACTCTACAATTCGTTGCCCATGCCGCAGGAGGAGCTGATCGCCCGCGAGTTGGAAGCGGAGAACGCCGATGTTTTCGGCGTGCTCGAACGGATCGGCCGGGAATGGCTCGAGCTGCTGGCCACCGACGAGCACCGCCAACGCATCCTGTCGATCCTCCTGCGTTGCGATACGTCGGGTGAATTCGCCGCCATTTCCGAACGGCAGAACGACATCAACGACGAGCACATGCAGGCGCTGGAAGCGGCATTTGCGAAGGCCGAGGGACAGGGCAAGCTGGGCGCGGCCTGGACTCCGCGCTCCGCCGCCTCGATGCTGCGTTGGCTCATCAAGGGACTCTGCGCGGAATGGCTGCTGTTCGGCCGGCGGTTCGATATCGCCAGCGAGGGCAAGGACGCGTTGCGCCGCCTCTTCCTGACCTATGCGAGCCCCGTACCGTCACGCTGAGCGGGGGGCTTCGAGCCGCGCGATCCAGTCTGCGCCGATCTGCCAGCGCCTGAGCACCGAGACGGGGTCCTCCGCGTCGAGCCGTGAACAGATGCGGTAGACCTCCAGCACCTCCGGTGCCATCTCGCCGCGCTGGCAAAAGTACATGGCCGCCGCGTAGCGCGCCCGGCCGGACCATTCGGTGCCGGGGGGCATGGTGATGATCTCCCAGTTGCGGCGGGCCTCCTCATCCATGTCAGGTGAGGCCCGGCGGGCTTGCCGTCCGCCTTGCGAGCCTGACGAAGGGACGCGGCACGATCCTCGCGCGCTTCATCAGCTTCTGGTATTTCAGTTCCCGCATCGCATAGATCTCCACCCAGAGGTCCTCCGTGAATTTCGATCCGTAGGGCCGCTCGAGGCTGGCGATGGCGATGTTGCGCTTGGCCGTCGGCGACCAGATCGCGGCGGTGACGAGGCCTGCCTCGCGCTTTTGCCGATGATAGACGATGGCATGCTCGGCGGGAATATTCCCTTCGATTTCAAGGCCGACGAGGATGTGCTTCAGAGACTGATTCCGCCGCGCGTCAAGGATGGCCCGGCGCCCGTTGAAGTTTGGCTTGTCCGGATCGACCAGCCAGTCGAGGCCGATCTCGTCGGGCATGCGCACGCGGTCGGCGCGCAGCGCGCCCTCGGTGGTGACGAAATCCGTGTTTGCGACGATGAAGCCCGCCTCGATGCGCGCCTGGTTGAGTGCGCCGTAGCCGATGGCGCGGATCGTGTGCCGCTCGCCGGCGCTCCACAGCCGATCCCACAGCGAGAGCGCGTTCGCGCGGGGCACGAAGAGTTCGTAGCCGAGATCGCCGGTGAAGCCGGTGCGCGAGACGGTCACCTCGCCGCCCTCATGCGGGAATGCTCCGATATGAAAGGGTTTCAACACGTCCACGCCGGCAAAGCCGGCATCGCGCAGCACGGCGTAGCTTGTCGGACCCTGCAGGGCGAGACCGGCGATCTCCTCCGTCTCCTCGTGGATATCGACCGTAAAACCGAAGGCGCTGTCGATGAGCCAGGGCAGGTGGCGTTCCTGGCAGCAGAGGCGGAACTCGCTCTCGCCGAGGCGGAAGAGCGTGCCATCATCAAGCACATGGCCGTGGTCATCGCACCAGGCGGTGTAGTGCACGCGGTTCACGGCGAGCTTGCGCACGTCGCGAAGGGTCAGGCGGTTGAGATAGCGCTCGGCGTCGGGGCCGGCGATGCGGTATTTCACCATCGGCGAGATATCGAAGAGGGCGGCCGTGGAACGGATGGCGAAATATTCGAGTTCGCCGTCGAACAGCGCATGCGGCGCCTTGTAGCCGGCCCAGTTGTACCAGTCGTTCACCTCGCTCAGCGCCATCAGGCGCTCATGGAACGGGCTCTCCAGTCGCGGCGCGAGGATGTGGTTGCGGGCGGCGCGGCGGATTTCGGCGGCGGATTTCGTCATGGCGTTCATGCGGTCGCTCCCGAAAGGATGTGACGGGCCGCGTTCCAGCCCGGCAGGCCGGATATGCCGCCGCCCGGGTGCGCCCCGGCGCTCGCGAGATAGAGGCCTTCGATCGGTGTGCGATAGCCGGAGGCGGCGCTGGTCGGTCGATTGACGAGCAGCTGGTCGGCCTGCAGCTCGCCGTGATGCCAATGGCCGCCCGGCAGGTTGTATTCCGCCTCGATATCAACAGGCGTCATCAGGCTGGCCGAGACCACGGACTTTCCGAGGCCTGGCGCATGGCGCTCCAGCGTGTCGAGCACGATCTTGAGGAAGGCCGGCTTGCCGCTCTCCCAGCCCCTCTTGAGGCGATAGGGAGCATATTGCACGAGCGCCGAGAGCGTGCAGCCGCCGGCCGGCGCCAGCGACGGGTCGGCAAGGCTCGGCAGCGTCACTTCCATGACGGGATCGCTGGAGAATTCGCCGTATTTTGCCGGGTTGAAGGCCTCTTCGACCTGTTCCATCGAGCGCACCAGCACGATGCGGCCCCCCCGGGCTTCCTTTGGCAGGCCGGTGAAATCGGGGATGCGGTCGAGTGCGAGGTCGAGCTTGGCGACGTTGCCGTGGCTGCGCACGTTCTTCACCGCGCGCACGAAGCCTGTGCCGCTTTCGGCGGGATCGACGAGGTGGAGGAAGGTCGTTTGCGGGTGGATCGCCGAGACGATGACGGGTGCGGTGATCTGCGTCCCGTCGGCGAGAACGACGCCGCTCGCCCGGCCGCGATCGGCAAGGATGCGGCCGACGGGCGCGCCGCAGCGCAGGGTGACGCCGGCCTTTTCGGCAGCGCGCAGGAAGGCGGGCGCGACGCGCGCCATGCCGCCCGCCGGCACGAATTGCCCGCCCGCCTTGCCGGCGACCTCACCGGTCAGGCGATAGTAGAGGCCGAGCAGGGAGGTCGGCGAGCGGGGGCCGAGATGGATGCCGAGCGTCGCATCGAAGGCAAGGAGCCCCTTCAGCCGGTCGTCCGCAAGATATTCGTCCGCGACGTCGGCGACGTTCATCAGCAGCATGCGCAGGAAATCGCGGCCCTCGCTGCGCCCCTTGCGGATGAGGCCGAAGCCGGCGGAAGCGAAGGTGGAGAGGTCGCCGAGCGAGAGCGCGCCGATCTGCGGCGGCGGGCGGCGGAGGAACCGCTTCAGGATGCCCGCCTGGAAGACCAGCTTCGCGCGCAGCGCCGCGAAGGCTTCCGCCTCCTGCGGCGACACGCCGTCGATGCGCTCGCCATAGGCGCCGTGCAGCACGGCGGCCTTTCCCGAGCCGTCGAGAACCGCCGTCGGCAGCAAGCTGTCCGTGCCGGCAAGGTCGAGGCCGATGTCGCGGGCCATGTCCGCATCGAGCCGGTTGACGAGATGGGCAAGGCCGGCGGAGCGGAAGCCCGGGAAAAACTCGCGGCCGCGCGTCGCGCCGCCTGGTTCGTTCGCCGCTTCCAGCACCAAAACCCTGCGGCCGCCCTTGGCGAGGCGGGCGGCGGCGGCAAGGCCGTTGTGGCCGGCACCGATCACGATGGCATCAAATGACGTCATGGGCTTTGCTCATCTGCTCGGGGGAACGCTTCAGGTCGCGCAGGATTTCGGCGGCGGCGTTGCGGCCGGGCGCGCCCATCACCCCGCCGCCCGGATGGGTGGAGGAGCCGCACATATAGAGGCCGGATATCGGGCTGCGGTACTGAGCGTAGCCGGGCACGGGCCGATTGAAGAGCAGCTGGTCGAAGGTGAGCTCGCCCTGGAAGATGTTGCCCTCCGTCAGGCCCACCTCGTTCTCGATCTCGCGCGGGGTGCGCACCTCCATATGCACGATGCGCTCGCGAAAGCCCGGCGAATAGTCCGCGATCTGGCCGATCACCGTCTCGGCGAAGGCGTCGCGGTCGGCGTCCGTCCAGTCGCGCCCCTCGAGCTTCGGCGGGCAGTACTGCACGAAGCAGCTCATGAAGTGTTTTCCCGGCGAGGCCATGGTCGGGTCGAGCGTCGTCGGGATCACCATGTCGAGAAAGGGATCGGCCGACCAGCGCCCAGCCTTCCAGTCGTCATAGGCCCGCTCCATGCGCTCGATCGAATCGGTGAAATGCATGTCGCCGCGCAGGCAGGAGGAGCCTTCCGGCAAGGCCGGGAACTCCGGCAGGCTGTCGAGCGCGATGTTCACCTTGCCGGAGGAGCCGCGCATCTTGAAATGCCTGACCCGGTGGACGAATTCGCCGGGCAGGGTGTCCTCGTCGACGAGCGTGAGGAAGGTGCGCTTGACGTCGGCATTCGAGACGACGAGGCCCGCGCTGAGTTCGTCGCCATTGGCGAGCACCACGCCGGTCGTGCGGCCGCCGCGGGTGAGGATTTTTGCGACCTCGGCGTCGGTGCGGATCGTGCCGCCGGCGGCCTCGAAGGAGCGGGCGAGGGCCTGTGTCACCGCGCCCATGCCGCCGCGCGCATAGCCCCAGGCACCGACCGAGCCGTCCACCTCGCCCATGTAGTGGTGCAGCAGCACATAGGCGGTGCCGGGCGACATGGGGCCGAGCGCGGTGCCGATGATGCCCGACAGTGCGAGATAGGCCTTGATGACGTCGGTCTCGAAATATTCGTCGAGGAAGTCGGAGATCGACATGGTCCAGAAGCGGAGCGTTTCGGCCATTTCCTGCGGGCTGAATTCGCCGAATTTTTTGGCGAGGTAGAGGAATTCGGACAGGTCGCGCGGGCGAAAACCGAACGGATCGGGGGCGGTGCGCATCAGGAGCGGCTGGATGAAACGGCACTGGCGCGTCACGTCGCGGGCGTAGCGCTCGTAGGCCTCCGCGTCGCGCTTCGAATAGCGCGCGAACTCGCGGCGGTGGCTGTCGTGGTCGCGGTAGGAGGCGAGGTAGTCCCCGTCGCGGGTGAAGACCGCGCCGCCCTCGTAGGCGATGACCTGGAGGCCGTGTTTCGGCAGTTCCAGGTCGCGCATGATCTCCGGCCGGAAGAGGGAGCAGACATAGGAACAGTTGGAGTAGAGGAAGCCCGGCGTCAGCTCGCGGCTCGTTGCCGCGCCGCCGACCCAGCCATTCTTTTCGAGCACGGCGACCTTCAGGCCGGATCGCTGGAGGTAACAGGCGGTGACGAGCCCGTTATGGCCGCCGCCGACGATCAGGGCATCGTATTTTTGCATTTTTGATGTCTCCCTTGTTTCTAAAAGCTGCATCAAAAGCAAAATGTTGTCCAGATATTCTGAATGATCATTCAGCAAGTATCTTGCAATCGCCTGATTATGCGCTAGAATTTCGGCCATGGGAAAAGCGCGCCGGCCATGCGGCCGAGGGATGGCGGAGGCCATGACGGCAACGGGCAGGGACGGTGCGGCGGCGGAGCCGGAATATGACGAGGCGGCGATCCGCTTCCTCGCGGTTCTCTGGGGCGAGGGCTATCTTTCGCCAGGCGGTCCGGCGGAGGTCGATCGCATTCTTTCTGGCGTCAATCTGAAGGGCCGGCGCATCCTCGATTTCGGTTGCGGTGCCGGCGGCATCGCGCTGCACATTGCGAGCACCTATGGCCCGGCCGAGGTCGTCGGCTACGACGTGGAGCAGCCGGTCATCGACCGGGCGCGGGTGGCCGCGGCCAAGGCGGGGCTTTCCGCGGTCGCGCGTTTCGCCTCCAGCCCGCCGGGCCGCCTGCCGTTCGACGACGGCGAATTCGACGTCGTCTTCTCCAAGGATGCGATGATCCACGTGCCGGACAAGGAAGCGTTGTTTTCTGAGCTTTTCCGTGTGCTCAAGCCGGGCGGCATCCTTGCGGCGTCCGACTGGCTGGTCGGCCATGACGGTGAGCCGAGCGCCGATATGAAAGACTATATTGCCGCCGAAGGGCTCTCCTTCGGCATGGCCTCGCCACGTCGTTATCTTCTGGCGATGGCCGCCGCCGGCTTTTCCGAAGGGACGGTCGAAAGCCGCAATGCCTGGTATCGCGACGTGGCGCGCGGTGAGCTGGAGCGCCTCAAGGGGCCGCTTCATGCCGAGGCGGTGGCTGCAGTGGGCGACGCGTATGTCGCGAAGAACATCCGCACCTGGACGGCGATGCAGAAGGTTCTTGACAGCGGGGAGCATTGTCCGGCTCATCTGCGCGGCATCAAGCCGGCCGCGGGAGTTCGCCCGTGACCGTGACGATGCGCAATCCCAAAGGCAAGGTGGCGGTGAAGATGCGGGCAGGCGGGGCTGAACAGGGCTCGGGCGACGGCGAGAAGCGGGGACGCAAGGCCTCGAAGGAGACGCGGCGGCAGCAGCTCGTCGAGGCGACGATCGATTCGCTCGCCAAGCGCGGTTATTCCGACACGACGCTCGCGGATGTCGCCGACGGCGCCGGCCTTTCCCGCGGCATCGTCAACTTCCATTTCGAGAGCAAGGAAAACCTGCTCATCGCCACGCTGCAGTTCATGTCCGAGGAATATGCGGACCATTGGAACGCGGCGCTCGAAAAGGCCGGCCCGAGCGCGGCGAGCCGCATCTGGGCGCTGGTGCATGCGGATTTCGACCGGAAGATCTGTACAAAGCGCAAGCTTGCAGCCTGGTGCGCCTTCTGGGGCGAGGCCAAGTCGCGGCCGACCTACCAGGCGCTGTGCGGCGCGCGTGACGTGAAGTACCAGGAGACCGTGATCTCGCTCTGCGCCGCGTTGAAGGCGGAGGGCGGCTATGCCTATGAGCCGGAGCCGACCGCGCTGTCGCTCTGCGCCATGCTGGAGGGCCTGTGGCTGCGCCTGATGATGGGCGACGGCACCACGCGGGAAAAGGCGCTGGAGGCGGCGATCGCCTTCGTCGCCACGACCTTCCCGAAGCATCTCACCTTGCAAGGACCACAATCACAATAGGGAACCCGGAACGGGGAAGGAGTACGGCATGAAGACTGCACACACGGCCAAGCGCACCACAATGGCGGCACTCACCGCCTTCCTCGCCCTCGGAACCGCCCTCCCAGCCTTCGCCGCCGATACGCTCACCGTCTTCGACTGGTCCGGTTACGAGGACCCCGCCTTCCACCCCGCCTATACGGAAAAGCATGGCGGTTCGCCGGATTTTTCCTTCTTCGGCGACGAGGAAGAGGCCTTCCAGAAGCTGCGCTCCGGCTTCAAGGCCGATCTTGCGCATCCCTGCGCGCAGAGCATCGTGAAGTGGCGCGAGGCTGGGCTGCTGGAACCGCTCGACACGTCCAAGCTGGCTGCGTGGAACGATATCCTGCCGGCCTTCAAGGGCATGAAGAACCTGATGACGTCCGAGGACGGTACGGCCTGGTTCCTGCCCTTCGAATGGGGCAACACGGTGCTGACCTACCGCACTGACACGGTAAAGCCCGAGGAGATCGCCTCCCTCAAGGCCTTTGCCGATCCGAAGTTCAAGGATCGCGTGTCGATCGGCGACAATGTCGATGATGCCTATGCGCTGGCGGGCCTTGCCACGGGCCTCAAGGACCTGACCACGATGACGGATGCACAGTTCGGGGAGGCCTCCGCCTTCCTGCGCGAGGTGCACAAGAACGTACGGCTCTACTGGACCGACAACACCGATCTCAGCCAGGCGCTGGCGAGCGGGGAGGTCGATCTCGCCTGGGCCTGGAACGAGACGGCGACGACGCTGCAGGCCGACAGCCAGCCGGTCGCCATCAAGAAGGATACCAAGGAGGGGCTGTCCACCTGGGTCTGCGGCTATTCGCGGCTGAAGGGTGCGGAGGGCAGCCCTGACCTTGCCTATGACTACCTCAACGCCGTCACCGATCCCGGCGTTGCCGCCTATATGGTCGAAAGCTGGGGCTACGGCCATTCCAACGCCAGGGGCATGGCCGCGGTCGATCCGAAGATCCTCGCCGACAAGGGGTATGCGGATGTCGACGCCTTCGTCGCCAACACGCTGTTCCAGGCGCCGATCCCGACAGAGCTGCGACAGAAGATGATCGCGGAATTCGAGAAGATCAAAGCGGGGTATTGAGGGGGCAGCGGCCCCTCATCCCGCTGCCGCGACCTTCTCCCCGCAAGCGGGGAGAAGGAGGCTGTGGCGACCTCTTCACGTTGATCGAAGGAAAGCCCTGCAGCACGGTTCCTTCTCCCCGCTTGCGGGGAGAAGGTGGCCGGTAGGCCGGATGAGGGACCGGGTCACACACGCGTAACCGGCGAATCTTCCGCCAGCAACACGAACGCCTCCGGATCATAGGCGAGCCGGATCTCCGCGCCGACCGGCAGATCGTCCGCACCGAAATTGTTCGTCTCGACCAGCGAGAGCGGCTGTTCCAGTCCGTCGACGCCGACGGTCAGGTGGGTGACCTCGCCGAAATAGGCGCGGTTCTCGATGCGGCCGGCAAGCTCGTGCGGGGCGCGGTCGTCGTCCCACAGCAGCCGCAGCCGTTCCGGGCGGATGCCGACGGTGACATGGCCGTTTGTGGCGGCAAAGCCCTGCGGCTTGTCGAGGTTGACGGCGCCGAAGCGGGCGGCATCGACGGAGACGGCGTTGCCCTGTTCTCCCAGCACCTTCGCTTTCAAAAAATTCATGCCGCCGAGGAAGTCGGCGACCTTGCGGGTGCGCGGGCGCTGGTAGATTTCCTTCGGGCCGGCGATCTGCGCGATGCGGCCGCCGAACATCACGGCGATGCGGTCCGACAACGCCAGCGCCTCGTACTGGTCGTGGGTGACGAGGATGAAGGTGATGCCGACAGCCTTCTGCAGCGTGCGCAGCTCCACCTGCATCTCCTCGCGCAGCTTCTTGTCGAGGGCGGAGAGCGGTTCGTCGAGCAGCAGCACCTTCGGCCGCATGACAAGCGCACGGGCAAGCGCGACGCGCTGGCGCTGGCCGCCGGAGAGTTCATGCGCCTTGCGCTGGCCGAGGCCCGCAAGGCGCACCTGGTCGAGCGCGTCGCCCACCCGCTTCTTTTCCTCCTGCGCCGAAAGCCGCAGTCGTTTCAGACCGTAGGCGACGTTTTCCGCGACGTCGAGATGGGGAAAGATCGCGTAGTTTTGGAAGACCATGTTGGTCGGGCGCTTGTTCGGCGGCAGTGCGAGGGAGGGTATTCCGTCGATGAAGATTTCTCCCGCCGTCGGTGTCTCGAAGCCGGCGATGGAGCGCAGGAGCGTGGTCTTGCCGCAGCCGGACGGCCCGAGCAGCGAGAAGAACTCGCCTTCGCCGATGGTGAGCGAGACGCCGTCGAGCGCCTTGTAGATGCCGTAGTACTTGGACACGTTGGCGATTTCGATCATCGGGCGGTCGGCCATGGCGGACTTCTCCTCTCAGGGCAGCGTGAAGGCCATCTGCGTGCGGCGTTCGGCCCGGCGGCGCAGGATTTCGGCAAGGGTGAGCATGAGGATGGAGGCGACGAGCATGACGGTGCCGAGCGCCAGCACGCCCGGCAGCTTCGCCGCAAAGCGCAATTGCCCCCAGATATAGACCGGCAGCGTCGGTTCGGTGCCCGACAGGAAGAAGGCGAGGATGAACTCGTCGAGCGAGATGGTGAAGGTGACGAGCAGGCTGGAGACGATGGCCGGCGCGACGACCGGCAACGTGACGCGCCGGAAAGTGCCGATCGCGGTCTCGCCGAGGTCGTAGGAGGCCTCCTCCAGGTTGCGATCGAACCCCTCGAAGCCGGAGACGAGCACCGCCATGGCATAGGGCACGCAGAACACCGTCTGACCAAGGATGACCGTGATCAGCGACAGTTGCACGCCCATTGCGAGCACGATCATCAGGAGAGAGACGGCGACGATGATCTCCGGCAGGAAGAGCGGCGCCATGATGAGGCCGGCCGCAGCCCTCTGGCCGCGAAAACGGTAGCGCGTGATGGCGCGGGCGGCGCAGATGCCGAGAACGGTGGAGAGCAGCGAGACGGAGACGCCGACGACGAGGCTGTTCCAGGCCGCTTCCAGCATGACCGAATTGCCGGCCAGCGAGGCGTACCACTTGGTGGTGAAGCCGGCGAGCGGGAAGGTGGTGGTGGCTGCGTTGTTGAAGGAGAAGACCGGCAGCAGCAGGATCGGCAGATAGAGGAAAAGGAAATAGAGCGCGACATAGGCCGGCAGGAACGGAAGAACGCGCAGGCGCTGCGTCAGGAGGTTCATCTGATCCTCCTGACGGCGAATTTCAGCGCCAGCACGACGGCCGCCGCCGTGAGCGAGACGAGCACCATGGTCGTGACGGAGAGAGCGGCGCCGAGCGGCCAGTTGGCGGCCTTGCCGAACTGCGCCTGGATGGCGGTTGCGATCATCACGCCGTCCTTGCCGCCGACGAGGCGCGGCGTGACATAGTCGCCGACGGTCGGGATCATCACGATCAGGAAGGCGGAGATGATGCCGGGCAGCGAGAGCGGCAGGGTGATGCGCAGAAAGGCCCTGAAACGGCTGTCGCCGAGATCGCGTGCCGCCTCGATCAGCGTGCGGTCGATCTTCTGCAGCGAAACGTAGATCGGCAGGATGGCGAAGGCGGCCCAGCTGTGCACCAGCGTGATGACGACGGCGTTGGAATTGTAGACGAGCGAGGTCAGCGGCTTGTCGATGAGGCCCATCGAGATGAGGCCGGTGTTCAAGACGCCGCCATAGCCGAGGATGACCTTCCACGACATGACGCGCAAAAGGTAGCTGGTCCAGCAGGGCACGGTGACGAGGAACAGCCAGAGGTTCTTGTGCACCCCGCCATGGAAGGAGATGAACCAGGCAATCGGATAGGAGAAGACGACGGTGACGATGCTGACCGTCAGCGAGATCCAGAGCGAGCGGACGAAGAGGTCGCGGTAGATCGGCTCGGTGAGGGCCTGGCGGTAGTTCTCCAGCGTGAAGGTGCGGTCGATGTCGAGATAGTTCTGGGTCCAGAAACTGTAGGCGATGACGATGAGGACCGGGAGGAAGAGCAGCGCCAGCGCATAGAGGAAGGTCGGGGAGATCAGTGCGAGGCCGCGGGCCTCTTCGCTGCGCATCCAGACCTTGCGCCTCCCGGGGGAGGGTGTGTCGGCAAGCGGGCCGAATGCCGCCGCCGTCATCGGCCACAACTCCCGCCGCGACAACTTTCATAGAGCGTGAGATTTCCCGTTCCCATGCGCTTGCGCCTTTTCGGCCTCTGCGTGCTGCTTTTCGGGCACGCTGCTGTTCCCTGATTGACAGCATGCGCTGAAATCCCCGTTGAAATCAAGCCCTGGTTCTGCAATATTGATTGAACGAACATTCAATATGATTGAGAAAGACAAGATCTTTCATATTGTTGGTCTGGTATTCTTCTTGGTAAATAATCGATGGAGAGGGACATGGCGGCAATTCCGAAGACGGTGAACGAGGACCGGTGTGCCGACGAGGCGACTGGTGACGCGCTTACCCGGCTGGCCGAGCGCCACCTGGTGCAGCCCTGGCCGGTTTCCGGCTCCATCGGCGCGGAGGCGCGCGGGCGCATCGAGGCGGGCGAGGGCATCTATGTCACCGACGCCGCCGGCCGCCGCCTGATCGACGGGCCTGCCGGCATGTGGTGCGTCAATGCCGGGCATCGCAACAGGCTGCTGGCCGACGTCATGGCCACGCAGGCCATGGAGCTTTCCTACAATTCGCCCTGGTACACGACCAACGCGCCATCCGCCGTGCTCTCCGCGCGCCTTGCGCAACACGCGCCCGACGGGGTCGACCATGTCTTCTACACGACCGGCGGCTCGTCCGCGGTCGAGACGGCGCTGCGCTTCATGCAGTTTGCCAACAATGTGAAGGGTCGGCCGGAGAAGAAGCTGATCGTCTCGCGCCAGGGCGGCTATCACGGCTCGACATACCTCTCCGCCTCGCTCAACGGCCGGCCGCGCGACCACGACTGGATGGACAGCGCTGCCGATCTCGTCGTCAAGCTCTCCTGCCCGGATCCGTTCCGCCGGCCGGAGGGCATGAGCGTCGAGGCTTTTTGCGATTTTCTTGTCGAGGAGTTCCGCGCGGTCATCGAGGAGAAGGGGGCGGAGCATATCGGCGCCTTCATCGCCGAGCCGGTCATGGCGTCCGGCGGCGTCATCGTGCCGCCCGATGGCTACCTCAAGCGCATGCACGCGCTCTGCCGCGCCAACGACATCCTCTTTATCGCTGACGAGGTGGTGACGGCTTTCGGCCGTCTCGGCCATGTCTTCGCCGCGCAGGACGTTTTCGGCATCGACCCGGACATGATCACCTTCGCCAAGGGGGTGACGTCGGGATATTTCCCGCTTGGCGGGGTGATGATCGCCGGGCGCCTCTTCGAAGAACTGCGCCGCTCGAACCATTCGGAGGCGATGTTCGCGCATGGGTTGACCTATTCCAGCCATCCGGTCGGATGCGCGGTGGCGCTGAAGAACCTCGACATCCTGGAGGACGGGCTGCTCGACCATGCGCGCGCCGTTGCCGGTCATTTCCAGGCGAGCCTGAAGGCGCTGGAGGACCTGCCGCTGGTCGGGGAGGTGCGCGGTCTCGGGTTGATGGCCTGTGTGGAATGCGTCGCCGACCGTGTCAGCAAGAACCCGCTGACGCTCGACCTGGAGGTCGGCAAACGTATCGACCGGCATTGCCAGGAACTGGGCCTGCTGGTGCGCCCGCTCATCAATATGTGTGTGATGTCGCCGCCGCTCACCATCTCCATCGCCCAGATCGACGACATGACGGCGATCCTGCGCAAGGGGATCGAGCTGACGATGGACGATCTCGTCCGCGAAGGCCTTTGGCGGGGCTGATCCGTCAGAGAACAGATGTGCGCGGCGACATTCCCCGCCTAGCACGCTTGAGGCCCGCGCAAGCGGGCCTCTCTTTTTGTCGCCGGATTCCCGTGATCAGCGGCCTTCGGCGAGCCCGGCATTGGCGCCAGCCATATCCTTCTCCTCCGGTGCGTCCTTCAGCGTCATCACCGGCACCACCTTGCGCAGATGGTCGTGGTGGGTGCGCACGCCATATTCGAGGTCGGAGAGGTAGAAGCCGGCGAAGGCGTTGGAGGTCATCGCCTCGTTCGACCAGACGGTGAGCTGCACATCCTCGGCCTGGGTATCACGGTCGATGCGGAAGGCGAGGTAGCGGGCAAGGCGATGGGCACGCTCCTCCTGCCTGTAACGGTAGATGCCGCCACGCAGCAGCGTCTTGCCGACGCCGAGCGGAAACTCCTGGTAGAACTGCACGGTTTCCGGCGTGACGGCAATGACGGCGTTGGGGAACAGGCCGAAATAGATCCATGCCTTGCGCAGCCGCTCCGGCAGCGCATGGTTTTCCGGCGAGATCTTCACATAGTTGCGCACGCTCCAGCGCCGGCCGGCATGCGGGTTGTAGGTGGCGAAGGAGCGGCAGAGGCCATCGACGAAGGGTTCGTCATAGTAGGTCGAGCCATAGAGGTCCTGCAGGGCGGGATGCGCCATCGCAACATGGTAGCCCTCGTTGTCGACATCGCGCACGGACTTCCAGTTGACCGGCGTTTCCTGCGTCCAGATGGCGCCGGCGGGGATCATCTCCCCGGTGCGGTAATGCGCCAGCTCCGCTTCAAAAGGTTTCATCAGCGCGGCGACGGACGGCTGTGGGCCGGGCGCGAAGCGGATGAAGACGAAACCCTGCCAGATCTCGCATTCCAGCGCCTTCAGCGCGAATTCGTCCTTGTCGAGCGGCGGGAAGCTGCGGGGGCGGGCGGCGCCGCGCAGCGTGCCGTCGAGATTGTAGACCCAGCCGTGGAAGGGACAGACGAGCGCGTTGCGACAGCTGCCCTTCTCGTCGGCGACGAGGCGCGAGCCGCGATGGCGGCAGATGTTGTGGAAGGCGCGCACCGCGCCGTCCTGCCCGCGCAGGATCAGCGCCCGTTCGCCGACGACGTCCATGGCGAGATAGTTGCCGGGCTCGGGAATGTCGGAGACGTGGCAGGCGATCTGCCAGTGTTCGCGGAAGACGTGCTGCCGCTCGAGTTCGAGGAGGGCAGGGCTGTGATAACACCAACCGGGAAGTCCGCTTCTGTCCCAGTCGTTCGGAACGTTGATATCGCGGATCATCTCGTTCATGTCACTCCCCTATATTTTGCTGAACGTTCATTCAATATAAGCACGATTTCCGTTCAAAAGGAATAGGTTGCGAAAGTTGTGTATCCTGCCAATCGCAAAACCCCCGGCCGCAAAGCGGCCAGGGCAGGGCGGATTCCTCGCGAAAAATCGCGCCAGTACCGGCGCTTACCGGCAGACCTTCACGCGCTTGACGACGAGATGGCCCCACTTGTTGTAGCGCTTGATCTTCTTCCAGAAGCAATGGCGGTAATGGCCGTAGTCGTGGCTGACATAGCCGTGGTGATGGCCGCCCCAGCCATGGCTGAAACCGATATAGAAGCCGCCGGCCTGGGAGGGGGCGGCGAAGGACACCGCTGCGATGGTCGCGACAACGGCGGACATGATGAACTTGCGCATTTCAGTCTCCTCTCTACCAGTCAATGGACGAACCATTTCATCCAGTAGGGTGACTGTCGCATGCGGGAGCCTGCCGCGCTGTTTCGGGTGGAACAGGGGTTAGCGGTCGAGTTCCGGGTAGAAGCGCTCCATGTAGCTGGGCCGGAGTTTTTCGCCGATCAGGCAGTCGGCCGGCTCTCCGGCGGCGGGTATGGTGCGCGCGGGCGGCTCGGCGCCGCTGACTTCGAGGATCAGCTTGCGGCGGATGGCGATGGCGAAATCCTCGGGCTCCTGCACCGGCAGCACGAAGGCGCCGGGGCCGCCGATGACGCAGTTGGCATAGTAGTCGTCGAGCGAGCCATAGGCGGCGGAGGGGCGGATCATGATGGCAAGGCCGTTGATGATGATGCCGAGCGCGGTCGCCGCATCGCGTGCAGGGGTTACCGGCGGGCCGAAATTGTTCGGGCCGTCGCCGGACACGTCGATGACGCGGCGCAGGCCGCTATAGCCGTTGGCATCGAAAAGCTGTGCGCCATAGACGATCGCGCCCGAGATCGAGGTGCCCCGGCGCGTCGCGATCGGGCGGGCTTCGAGCTGGGCGGCAAACGCGTTTGCATCCTCCGGCCCGGAGATGATCTGCCAGGACACGAGGGAATTGTCGCGGATCGTGCCGGCCCATTCGAAATAGCTGATGGCGATGCGGCCGGTCAGCCCGTCGCGCACGGCATCGATGAATTCCGGGTGGCGCAGCGCATCGACATAGCCGGCGCGCTGCACCTGCGCCTCCTCGAGGTCCATGGAGCCGGAGACGTCGACCGCCAGCACCAGTTCCACATCCACCTCCTGGTCCGCGGCGGCGAGTTCCGCGCCGGGCATCAGGCTTATCAGCAAGGCAAGCGTTGTCAGCATGACCATCACCCATCCGTGCATCCGGGGTTGGAAAATGTATCACGACCTGCACGCGGAAAGGGCATGCATTCTTCAAAAATCGGTGATGCGGCGAATAGCCGTCCGCCTGCAGCCGTTTCCCGGTGGTTCCCGTCTCTCGCGGCGGAACACATATGCCCCCGGGCTGAGGAAGCGGATCGACATGGGTTTCAAGGATATTCTTGCCGGCATGCGCAACAGGGTGTTTGGCCGGGCGAGCGCCGCGCCGCAGGAGCTTCTGTCCCCGGAGGAGCAGCTGGTGCGCGACTACGACCTCTATCTCGTCGACCTGCACGACGAGATACCGGCGCTCGTGCCGCAGCGCGACGCCATGCGCGCCGCCTGGCGCAACGGCGATTTCGAAGCCTACCAGCGGGCGTTCGAGGCTGCCCGGGTGGGTGGTGTCATCACGGAAAGCGGCCGGCCGCTCTACGCGCTGGTGAAGGACTGGTTCGTCGAGCCGTTCCTGGAGCTTCCGGATGACGAGACGGTGGCGCATATCGACATGCTGGAGCCCTTCCGGGCCTTCTTCCAGCGCAGCCCGTCCGCCTTTTCGGCCGCCACCTATGCCGATGCGTTACGCGTCACCGCCTTCGTGCGACGCGGCACCGCCTATGGACGCCTTGTCCGGGCGGACCAGTGGCGGGACTACGAAACGCTGCTGAAGGAGGCGGATGACGTGCTCGACAGCCATGCCGATCCGGAAAATTTCAGCTGGCGGATGAGCGACTACCGCCGCTCGGCCAACGACGGCGATTTCGAGAAATTCAGAGCGCGCTTCGAGCGCGTCTGGTTGCTCGACCGGTACAATATCGACCTCTGTCGCTCACATGCCCGCATGATCATGCCGCGCTGGCTGGGACGCAGCGCGCAGGATCTCGAGGATTTCGCCCGTCGGGCGGCGGAGCTGACGCAGGACCGCTTCGGCCTCGGCTTCTATGCGCTGATCCAGCAGGCCAATACCGATGTCGGCGACCACGAGCTTGCCGATACGCTCTGCGATCCGGATATGGCGAAACGCGGCTTCGAGGACCTCCTGGCGCGGTTTCCCGCGCCCAGCGTGATGAACCTCTATGCCGACATGCTGGAATGGATGGGCGACACCGAGGCGCTCGCCGATCTCCTGGAGAGCCGCTTCCGCGTGATGGTGCCGCAGATCTGGTACGGCGATACGCGCGGCGACAAGATCTCCTACCTCTTCGCCACGCTGCTCGAGGCGGCGGAGGTGCTGGAGGCGCGGCGCGCCTGATAGGCTACAGGGCCGTCAGTTCCCGGATCGCCATGCGCTTGTAGGCCTCGACCAGCCTGTCGCCTTCGGCCCGGTCGACCGAGACAGCGAGGCGCATCGTCGCCTCGCCAAGATGCATGATGAGGAGCGCGGTCGCCTCGATCCGGGCGGGATCAGTCTTCGGGCGCAGCGTCCGCAGCCGGGCGGCGAGCAGGGCGCCGTTGCGGCGGCTTTCCTCCGCCTCCATGGCCCGCAGCGCCCCGTCCGCCTGCACGGCAGACCAGATGTCGCGGATGACCGGTTCGGCGAGGAAGATTGCGTAGTAGGTGTCGATCAGGCCGCCGAAGGCCTCAGCAAGCGCGTCCATGCTGCCGACCGCGGCAAGGCCTTCGGCGATGCAGGCGCGGCTTTCCTCGTTGCAGCGTTCGGCCAGCGCATGCACCACGGCGCTCTTGTCGGGAAAATACTGGTAGAGCGAGCCGATCGAGATGCCCGTGCGCTGGGCAAGCTCGCTCATGCGCAGGGCGTCGCTGCCCGTCTGCGCGATCATGTCCGTCGCATTGGCAAGGATGGCGTCCACCCGCTCGCGGCTGCGTTTCTGGGTGGGGGCGCGGCGCATCTGTGGTTCGGTCATCGGGTTTTCCAGGCGGCTGCGACGTGGTTTCGATTGCTCTTGACAAATACGAGCAATCCTCACATTTTGCAAATATGAGGATTGCTCATGTTTTTGAGGGTAGACGATGACGAACGAGTGCATTCTGCTTCTGGGCGGCGAGGGAAAGACGGGGCGGCCGATTGCCGAGCGGCTTCGCGAAAGGGGCGTTGCGGTGCGCATCGGTTCCCGCTCCGCGGCGATCCCGTTCGACTGGCGCGACCCGGCCGGGTGGTCGGCGGCTCTGGAGGGCGTCACGGCCGTCTACATCGCCTATCAGCCTGACCTTGCAGTGCCGGGATCGGATGCGGACCTGCGCCACCTGGCGCATCTTGCAGCTGCCGCCGGCGTGCGTCGCCTGGTGCTTCTGTCGGGCCGCGGCGAGGATGCCGCGGAGGCGGGCGAGGCGGCGGTGAAGGAGGCGGGTGTAACCTGGACGGTGCTGCGCGGCAGCTGGTTTTTCCAGAATTTCAGCGAGGGGCTCTTCGCCGAGGAGATCCTTGCCGGTGAGCTGGTGCTGCCGTCCGCCACCGTGCGCGAGCCCTTCGTCGATACGCGCGACATCGCCGACATGGCGGTCGCCGCTTTGACGGAAGAGGGGCATGCCGGCAAGACCTACGAACTGACCGGACCGCGGCTGATGACCTTTCGCGAGGCCGTTCAGGAGTTCGCCGCCGCCGGCGGGCGCACGGTGGCCTATACGCCCGTCACAATCGAAGCCTATGCCGGCATGCTGCGGCAGGCCGGCCAGCCGGAAGAGGTCGTCTGGCTCGTCAGCTATCTCTTCGGTTCGGTGCTCGACGGGCGGAACGAGCATCTGAGCGACGACATTGCGCGTGCGCTCGGCCGTCCGCCGCGTGACTTTTCCGAATTCGCCCGTGATACGGCCGAAAGCGGTTTCTGGAGGACCTGACCATGGCAAGTGCCGTTCCCATCCTGACCTTCCTCGCCATTCTCGCCGCGGCGCTGAATGCCGGGCTGTTCTTCATCTTCTCGGTCTGCATCATGGCGGCCTTCGCCCGCCTGTCGCCGGCCGAAGGGGCGGCGGCGATGAACGCCATCAATGCCGTCATCCAGAATCCCTGGTTCTTCTCGGCTTTCTTCGGCGGGGCGTTGCTGTCGCTGGTGCTGACGGTGCTCGGTTTTCTGCAGGACGGGCCGGGCGGACTGACGGCTGCGGCGGGCGGCACCGTGTTCCTTGTTGCGGTCATCGGCGTGACGGTCGTCTTCAACGTGCCGCTCAATGAGGCGCTTGCCGCCGCGCTGGCGGGAAGCGCCGAACAGGCGGCGCTCTGGCAGCGCTATCTCGACGTCTGGACGCTGTGGAACCATGTGCGCACGCTCGGCGCGCTTGCCGCCGTGGGTTTCTTCACGCTCGCGTTCCGCCAGGGCGCCGCGCTCGGCTAGGACCGGGCTGGCGCTCCCTCCTTCCGCCTGCTAGCTCTGTTCCAGACGAATGCCGGAGCCGACCTTGCAGGACATTACCGACCTTTCCGCCCTTGCCCTTTCCGCCGCCATCGCCGAGCGCCGGCTCGACTGCCGCAGCGTCATGGTGGCCTATCTCTCCCGCATCGAGGCGATCAATCCGCGTCTCAACGCCATCGTCAGCCTGCGTCCGGCGGATGCGCTGCTGGCCGAAGCGGAAGCGGCAGACCGGGCCCTTGCGGTGGGGGACTATCGCGGCTGGCTGCACGGCGTGCCCTTCGCGGTGAAGGACCTTTCAGAGGCGAAGGGCATCCTCTGCTCCTTCGGTTCGGCCAATTATGCGGATTTTGTCCCCGACTACGACGACATCCATGTCGAGCGCATCCGGGCTGCCGGCGCCATCATCATCGGCAAGACCAATGCGCCGGAAATGGGCCTCGGCTCGCACAGCTACAACCCGGTCTTCGGCGTCACGCGCAATCCCTATGACACCGGCAGGAGCGCCGGCGGGTCCTCGGGCGGCGCGGCGGCGGGGCTGGCGGCGCGGCTCTTGCCGGTCGCCGACGGCAGCGACATGATGGGCTCGCTGCGCAATCCCGCGGGCTTCAACAATGTCGTCGGCTTCCGTCCGTCCTTCGGCCGCGTGCCCTCGCTCAACACCGAACTTTTCCTCGGCCAGCTCGCCATCAACGGCCCGATGGGGCGCAGCGTCGCCGATGTCGCGGCCCTGCTGGCGACGCAGGCCGGCCATGACCCCCGTGATCCGCTGTCGCTTGCCGATGATGGCCTTGTGCACGATGGCGACCGTGATCTTTCCGGTGCCCGCATCGGCTGGCTGGGCGATTTCGACGGCTACCTTGCCTTCGAGCCCGGCGTGCTGGAGCTCTGCCGCGCCGCGCTCGACGTCTTTCGCCGGCTTGGATGCCGCGTCGAGGACGTACCGCCGGGCTTCGACATGGCGCGGCTCTGGCAGACCTGGCGCACGTTGCGCCATTTCCTCGTCGCCAATGGGCAGGCGGGTGACTATGCAGACCCCATCCGGCGCGCGCGCATGAAGCCGGAGATGATCTGGGAAATCGAGAACGGCCAGAACCTCTCCGCGGCGGAGGTCTATGCCGCCTCGCTCGGCCGCAGCGACTGGCTGCGCCACGTCATGGGCCTCTTCGAACGCTACGATTTCCTCGTCCTTCCCTCTGCCCAGGTCTTCCCCTTCGCGGCCGAGCTCGACTGGCCGAAGGCGATCGCGGGGCGGGCGATGGACACCTATCATCGCTGGATGGAGGTGGTGATCGGGCCGACGCTGGCCGGCCTTCCCGTCGCCGCCATGCCGGCCGGTTTCGGCGTGAACGGACTGCCCGCAGGCATCCAGATCATCGGTCGCCCGCGGGCCGATCGCGACGTGCTCGCTGCTGCCGCGCGCTATGAGGCAGCGACCGACTGGCTCTCCCGGCATCCCCAGTTCTAGGGATACGGGGGCTTTTGACACGCCAGCGCCGCATTCTCGTGACAGGCAGCCTTGCCGGGTGTTGAGGACCGCCCGGCAGACTCCTTCAAAAACGCGAGGCGCCGTTTAGGAATTGCTTACCATATTTCGTCATTCTTTGCTCGTTCGGCAGAAGCCCGGGACGCGTGATCCCGCCGCCTGCCGCAAGCGTAACGGCTTCCGGAGTGTGTTTTCCGCGGCCGCGTCGAGTAACGAGTATCGGGTAACGAGTATCATGGCGTCTGTATACAGTTCCGCGCGTTCCGCGTCGAAGACCCGTCGGGGTATCCTTCTCAGCGCATTCCTGGCCTGCGGTGTCGTCGCAGGATCCGCCTGGGCCGTCGTTTCGACGCTGGGCGCAATGCAGGATGCGGCCTCCTCCCTTTCCGAAGGCAAGAAGATCATGACCGCCTCGCTGCATGGCAAGCCTGCGGCGAGGCTGACCCAACACGCCGAGCGCACGGTGAAGGTCGCGAAGTTCTCGCGGCTGTCGCAGCCCTCGGAAAGCGAGCTGCGCCAGAAGCAGCTGACGGCCGAGGCGATCCAGCTCGCCCACCAGCGCAAGATCTCCATCCAGCTCGCCTCCGCCGTCAAGCGCGAGAAGGCCAAGGCGGCGATGATCGAGGCGGCCATCGCCCGCGCCGAACGCTCCGTCGAGGACGAGAAGCGGATCACTGGCCAGCCGACCATGGTTACCGCGCTGGTCGAGGATGTTTCCGCCCGCAAGGACATCCAGCCCTTCGGCCTCGTCATGCAGAAGCCGGAAACCGAGGAGGAGAACCTCCTCAGCGAGATCCCGCTGCCGGAGGCCAAGCCCGCGCTGGAGACGGTCACCATCGAAAAGCCGGTGGTCGAGGAGAAACCCGTCGCCCGCGCCAAGCGCGAGGAGGCAAAGGACAAGGACAAGGAAGACGTCGCTCTCGTCAAGCCCGAGCGTTCGCTGTTCGGCGATCTCTTCAAGAGCAAGGGTGGCGCAAGTGGCACCGGCTGGCCGGGGCGCGGCACGCGGGTCGCGATCTACGACGTCTCCAATGCGACGGTCTACATGCCCGACGGCACGAAGCTGCGCGCGCATTCCGGTATCGGCAAGATGCGCGACAACCCGCGCTACGAACATGTCAAGATGACCGGGCCGACGCCCGCCGGTATCTATCGTCTGAAGATGCGCGAGCGGCGCTTCCACGGCGTCGAGGCAATCCGCATGACGTCGATCGACGGACGTGACCCGAAGAACCGTACGGGCCTCCTGACGCACACCAACCTGCTGCGCGGCCAGAAGGGCTCGCATGGCTGCGTCGCCTTCCAGAACTACGAGCCATTCCTCAATGCCTTCAAGCGCGGTCACATCACGATGATGGTCGTGGTGCCGGAGCTGCCGTCCTCCCGCACGCAGCTTGCCGCCCTTTACCGCAAGGCCGGTGCCTGACTGCCTTCCGCTTGATGGGCTGAAATCCGAGCCGGCGCCCTGCAGCGCCGGTTTTTTATTGGAATGCGGTTTCTTGCGTTTTTCCAAGAATCTTATGCCAATGATCTATTTGGTTTATCAAACGCTAAGAATTTCGCGTCAAATTTGGCCAGTGTCATTTTAGGGGTCTTGGAGAAGCCGGGACCGCACTGAGGGTAGGAACCAGACGTGACCGCTTTCGATTTTGGATTGAACGCCCGCGCCGTACTTGCTGCGATGGATCGCTCCCAGGCGATCATCGAATTCGACCTGACCGGCAGGATACTGCATGCCAACGAGAATTTCCTGCAGGCGGTTGGCTACCAGCTTTCCGAGGTCGTCGGCCAGCACCACCGCATGTTCGTCGATCCGGTGGAGGCGCAGTCGAAGGACTATGCGGCCTTCTGGGCGCGGCTTGCCGAGGGCCATTTCGACCGGCGCCAGTACAAGCGCGTTGCCAAGGGCGGCCGCGAGATCTGGATCGAAGCCTCCTACAATCCGGTCTTCCGGGGCGGCAAGCCCGTGAAGGTGGTGAAGTTCGCCACCGACATCACGACGGTCAAGCTGAAGGCCATGGAGGACGAGGGCAAGCTTGCGGCACTCAGCCGCGCGCAGGCGATCATCGAGTTCACGCCGAAGGGAGACATCCTCGGTGCCAACGAGAATTTCCTCGCAGCGCTCGGCTACGATCTCACGGAGATCACCGGTCGCCACCACTCGATGTTCTGTATGCCCGACCATGTCGCAAGCCCGGAATACCGGGTGTTCTGGCAGCGGCTGGCGGAAGGCCATTTCGTCGCCAACCAGTTTACACGCATCACCAAGAGTGGCGCCAAGATCCATATCCAGGCGTCCTACAACCCGATCCTCGACGCCGACGGCAAGGTCTTCAAGGTCGTTAAGTTCGCAACCGACGTGACGGAGCGTGTGAGGTCAATCGAGGAGATCGGCGCCGGCCTTGGCCGCCTGGCGGAATGCAACATCCGCATGACGATCGACCGCGCCTTCGTGCCGGAGTTCGAGCCGCTGCGGCGCGACTTCAACAACTCGATCGGCGCCTTCCAGGAAACCCTCTCGAAGGTTCTCGACCAGACCTACATCCAGAACCGGAGCGGACAGGAGATGCGCAAGGCGGCCGAAGATCTCTCCGAGCGCACGCGCCAGCAGGCCGTTGCGCTGGAGGAGACGGCCGCTGCCCTCACGGAGGCGACCGTCGCGGTGCGTTCCTCGACCGACCGTACGCGGGAAACGCGCAAGCTCGTGCGGGATGCGCGCGCCTCTGCCAATATGTCGGCCAGTGTCGTGAGCAACACGGTCAGCGCCATGCAGCGCATCGAAGCGGCCTCCGCCGAAATCGGCCAGATCATCGGGGTCATCGATGAAATCGCCTTCCAGACCAACCTGCTCGCGCTGAATGCCGGGGTCGAGGCGGCGCGCGCCGGCGAGGCGGGCAAGGGCTTTGCGGTGGTGGCGCAGGAGGTGCGCGAACTGGCGCAGCGTTCCGCCAAGGCGGCACGCGAGATCAAGAAGCTGATCACCAATTCCAGCACGGAAGTGCATGAGGGCGTGCGTCTCGTCGGCGAGACAGGCCGCGCGCTGCAGGAGATCGAAAGCTTCGTCGCGGAGATCGATCACAACGTGGATGCCATCGCGACATCCGCTGCCGAGCAGGCCAGCGGCCTCGAGGAGATCAGTGCCGCCGTGTCCGACGTCGACCGGATCACGCAGGAAAACGCGGCCATGGTGGAGCACACGACGGCGACGAGCCAGTCGCTGGCGGAAGGCGCAATAACCCTGAGCGAACTCGTGAACCGCTTCCAGCTGAACCGTCGTGCCCGTCGCCGTGACGGTAGCGAGGTCTGGACGCCGGAAGAGCGCGCGGCCCGGCTCGGCCATATCCGCAAAGCATCCTGAAAAACGAGGGACGGGGTCGCAATGCGGCCCCGTCAGGCCTTGTTGACGAAGCCGTCCAGGACACGCTTCTGGCCGGCGCGGTCGAAGTCGATCGTCAGCTTGTTGCCTTCGATCGCCGCCACGTTGCCATTGCCGAATTTCATGTGGAAGACCCGGTCGCCGATCGCAAATTTCGATGGCTCGCTTACCGTCGATTTCGCCACCAGCTCGCCGTCGATGGTGCGGGCGCGCGGCCCGCTCTCGCCATAGCCGATGCGCTCGACTGCATGGCCGGAGCGCGAGCCCCAGTTGTCGCGGGTTGCATCCGTGCGGTTCGCCTGGGCGCGGCGCCAGCCGGGCGTCGAATAGGCGTTCTGGAAGGGCTCCTGCTTGTCGAAGCGTGACTGGCCGTAGCCGCCGCCGCGACCGTAGCCGCCATAGGATTGCTCGACTTCGGCAACCTCGACATGGGCTTCCGGCAGCTCGTCGAGGAAGCGCGAGGGCAGGGTCGTCTGCCACAGGCCGTGGATGCGGCGGTTCGAGACGAACCAGATGTGGCAGCGGCGCTTGGCCCGCGTGATGCCGACATAGGCAAGGCGCCGTTCTTCCTCAAGGCCCGAACGGCCGCCCTCGTCGAGCGAGCGTTGGTGCGGGAAGAGGCCTTCCTCCCAGCCGGGCAGGAACACGGTCTCGAATTCGAGGCCCTTGGCCGAGTGCAGCGTCATGATCGAGACGGCGTCGAGTTCGGCGTTCTGCTCGGCATCCATGACGAGCGAAACGTGATCCAGGAAGCCGCGCATCGATTCGAAGGCCTCCATCGAGCGGATAAGTTCCTTCAGGTTTTCGAGGCGGCCCGGTCCTTCCGCCGACTTGTCGGCCTGCCACATGGCGGTGTAGCCGCTCTCCTCGAGGATCTGCTCGGCAAGCTCGGTGTGCGGCATGGTCTCCAGCAGCGACTGCCAGCGGCGGAAATCGGTGACGACGTCGAAGAGCGCCTTGCGAGCCTTCGGCTTCAGCTCGTCCGTCTCGATGATATCGGCGGCGGCGGCGAGCATCGGGATGTCGCGGGCGCGGGCATAGTCGTGCAGGTTGCGGATCGTCGTGTCGCCGAGGCCGCGCTTCGGCGTGTTGACGATGCGCTCGAAGGCGAGGTCGTCGGCCGGCTGACTGACCAGGCGGAAATAGGCCATGGCATCGCGGATTTCGAGGCGCTCGTAAAAGCGCGGGCCGCCGATGACGCGGTAGTTGAGGCCGAGCGTGACGAAGCGGTCTTCGAATTCGCGCATCTGGAAGGACGCGCGAACGAGGATCGCCATGTCGTTCAGCTTGTGCTCCTTGCGCTGGAGCTGTTCGATCTCCTCGCCGACGGCGCGGGCCTCTTCCTCCGAATCCCAGGCGGCATGCACGACGACCTTGTCGTCTTCGGGGTCGCGCCGGTCGGTGAACAGCGTCTTGCCGAGGCGGTCCTCGTTGTGGGCGATGAGGTGGCCGGCCGCACCGAGGATATGGGCGGTGGAGCGGTAGTTGCGCTCCAGCTTGACGACCTTGGCGCCCGGGAAATCCTTCTCGAAGCGAAGGATGTTGTCCACTTCCGCACCGCGCCAGCCATAGATCGACTGGTCGTCGTCGCCGACGCAGCAGACATTCTGCGGCGTGCCTTTCGGCCGCTGTGCGAGCAGACGCAGCCACATGTATTGCGCCGTGTTGGTGTCCTGGTACTCGTCGACCAGAATGTAGCGGAATTTCTGGTGGTACTCGGCGAGCACATCCGGATTGGCGCGGAACAGGCGGATCGGGTGCAGCAGCAGGTCGCCGAAGTCGCAGGCGTTCAGCGTCTTCAGGCGGTTCTGATAGGCGATGTAGAGTTCGCGGCCCTTGCCGTTGGCGAAGGCGCGGGCATCGCCCTCCGGGATCTGCGCGGGATCGAGGCCCTTGTTCTTCCAGCCGTCGATCATGCCGGCGAACTGCTTTGCCGGCCAGCGTTTGTCGTCGATGCCCTCGGCCTGGATGATCTGCTTGACCAGCCGCACCACATCGTCGGTGTCGAGGATGGAGAAATCCGACTTGAGGCCGACGAGTTCGGCGTGGCGCCGCAGGAGCTTCACGCCGATCGAGTGGAAGGTGCCGAGCCAGGGCATGCCCTCGACGGCCCCGCCGACGAGGAGGCCGATGCGCTCCTTCATCTCGCGTGCCGCCTTGTTGGTGAAGGTCACGGCCAGCATCTGGCTGGGGAAGGCGCGGCCGGTGGCGAGGATATGGGCGATGCGGGTGGTCAGCACGCGCGTCTTGCCGGTACCGGCGCCGGCAAGCACCAGCACGGGTCCGTCGAGCGTTTCCACCGCCTCGCGCTGCTCGGGGTTGAGGCCGGAGAGATAATCCGGCGCCCGGTGCGCGTCGCGGGCCGCCATGGCACGCGCGGCGATGCCGCCCGTCGGCTTGGCCGGTGCTGCGGGCTTGCCGGCCAGCTGCGGGTCCTCGTCGAAGAAGGGAATGTCGTCGTAACCGCTGATCATGCGGCTCAATGTAGTGATTCGGTCCCGAAAGGCCAGTTTTCCGTTCTGCTTTTATTCCACGGGGGAAAAGAATGGCCGGAAGATTGTGGAAAGCGGCGCTGTTCAGGCCTGTCGGCGGTCCGCATCGAAGACGTCGTCCACGGGCACCTGCAGGGCGGTGGCGAGCTGGTTCGTCTTGCCGGCAAGCGAGACGATGGCCAGGAGTTCGGCATAGTGCGCGTCCGTCATGCCCTTGGCTTTCGCCGCCGCGGTGTGGGAGTGGACACAATAGCTGCAGCCGTTCGTTATCGAGACCGCGATATAGAGCATCTCCTTGACGAGCGGATCGAGCGTCGAGGGTGTCGCCATGACGACCTTCACCTCCGCCCAGGTGCGCTCCAGGAGCGCCGGGTCGAAGGCGAGGTAGCGCCACATGTTGTTGACGAAGTCCGACTTGCGGGTGGCGCGGATGTCGTCGAACACCGCCTTGACGCGCGGATCGGTTTCCAGATTGTCGGCGGGCTTGACGGTGCTCATGAGCGTCTCCGAGGAATGGGCCGGCGGAAAACCGCCGGCCGGAAGGGATCAGGCGAGTGCGATGACACGGGACGGGCCACCCGTGCCGCCGCGCACCTTGGGTGCGCCGACGATGAGGGTTGCGCCCTTGGCCGGAAGCTTGTCCAGATTGGCGGCCGCTTCAAGGCCCCAGCGGCCCGAGGGCAGCCAGGAATAGTGCGTGGCGAAATCCGGGGAGATGCCGTGGTCGAGCGAAAGCGTATCGACGGCGATGCCGACGGCGCTCGAATTTTCCGCAAGGTACTGCACCGCTTCGACATGGAAGCCGGGGAAGTGCAATTTCCCCTCGCCATCGGCATTGCGGAACTTGTCGGTGCCGAGGTGCTTGTCCCAGCCGGAAAGAAGGGCAACGCAGGCCTTTTCCGGCAGGTCGCCATTGGCGGATATCCAGGCCTTGATGTCATCCGGCGTCAGCTGCGCATCGGCATTGGCGGCGGCCTTTTCCCGGATGTCGATGACGGCGAGGGGCACGACCAGATCGGATACCGGGATTTCCGCCACGGATGTGCCGTCCTCGGTAAAATGCAGCGGCGCATCGAGATGGGTGCCGGTGTGCTCGTTGTACCGGAGTTCGAAGATGTTGAACTTGTGTTCCTTGTAGTTGAACTTCTGCTCGCGCCAGAACTGCTGCGGCCCGAAAAAGGTCGGGAACTCCTCATAGAGTTCGTGGGTGAGGTCCGTCGCCTTCGTCGGTGCCTGGGCCAGTGCCGGGCTCAGCGCGCCGCTACCTGCGGCAGCGACCGTTGCTGCTCCGGCGGCGGCGGCGCGGAAAAAGCTTCTCCTCGAAAGCATGCGGTTCTTGACGGTATCGATGACGCAGGCGTCACACATGGAATTCCCCCTGTCGTTCAATGCGTTGATGAAAGAATACTGAAATAGGGCTTGGCCGCTGGGGCCTGGAAAAAGCTATCACAAGTGTTGGAGGCGTCCAGTCATGCACGTGCTCGCAAAAAGCGAGGCGAGGGAAGATTTCTCCACCTTTTCTTACATTTCGGTAACAGAGCGGGCCGCCAATCTTACATTTCGGTAATGAACGCATTCTTTCATTGCTCGTTCATTTTCAAAGCGGGATACTTGGCCTATGTCGCGCCGCAACAGGCGACGGTTCGCTTCCTTCGGAGACAGATTGCATGCGGGTTTGGAAACAGCTCCTCATAAGCCTTGGCGTCCTTTCGGCCGGGGTCTTGCTCTGGGGTCGCTTCGTGCCCGGGGCAAACGCCACGCTGCAGGCCACGGGTCTGCCGGGGTCGCTCGTGGCGGTCATCGCGCCGGCCGGCGACGGTGAGGCGCAGGGCAGCCGCGAAGGTGGTCGCCGCGGCGGTTTCGGTGGCGGACCGGCGCTTGTCGCCACCAAGCCTGCCGCCATGTCGGTCGTCAACGACCGGCTGAACGCCATCGGCGACGGCGAGGCGATCCGCACCGTGACCGTCACGCCCTATGCCACCGGCAACCTCACGGAAGTGCTGGTGAAGTCCGGCGAACGGGTGGAGCAGGGCCAGGTGATCGCCCGCCTCGATAGCGACGAGCAACGCATCGCAGCCGATCAGGCGCGCGTGGCGCGCGACAGCGCCCGGCAGAAGCTGACGCGGATCGAGAACCTGAAATCCACCATGAGCATCGCCGAATTGCAGGACGCCCAGACGGCGGTGCAGGCTGCGGAACTGGCGCTGCAGAATGCCGAGCTGACGCTGCGCCGCCGCGACATCACCGCGCCCTATGGCGGTGTCGTCGGCATCATCTCCGTCAACCCCGGCGACTATGTCACCACAGCCTCGGCGATCGCCCGCATCGACGACCGCTCGGAAATCCTCGTCGATTTCTGGGTTCCGGAGCGGTTTGCGACAAGCATGCGTGTCGGTGGCGCTGTGACGGCGACGGCGGTCGCGCGGCCGGGCGAGACCTTTACGGGCGAGGTGCAGGCGATCGACAACCGCATCGACCAGGAGAGCCGAACACTGCGCGTGCGCGCCCAGATCGACAATCCCGAGGATCTCCTGCGCGCGGGCATGTCCTTCCAGGTGACCATGCGCTTTGCCGGCGACCTTTATCCGAGCGTCGATCCGCTTTCCGTGCAGTGGAGCGCCGATGGCTCCTATGTCTGGCGCGTCAAGGATGAAAAGGTCGAGCGCGTGCCGGTTCACATCGTGCAGCGCAATCCGGACAAGGTTCTGGTGAAGGCCGAGATCGCCGAGGGCGATCAGATCGTCACCGAGGGCGTGCAGACGCTGCGGCCGGGCGGCGCGGTGCGCACGGCGGCGCGGGAGCGTGACCAGCAGACGACCTCCTCCGTGGCGGAGGGGTCGTGATGTCGGGGGAGGGGAACGCGCTCGACACGTCCGGCAAGGCGGGTTTCACCGCGCTCTTCATCCGCCGACCGATCTTCGCCCTCGTGCTCAACACGCTGATCGTCGTCGCCGGCCTTGCCGCCTTCAACGGTGTGGAGATCCGCGAGCTTCCCTCCGTCGACCAGCCGGTCATCAGCGTCTCGACGGAGTTCGACGGCGCCTCACCGGAAACCGTCGACCGCGAGCTGACGGACGTGATCGAAGGCGCGGTCTCGCGGGTCCAGGGCATCAAGGACATCTCCTCGTCCTCCTCCTTCGAACGCAGCCGCGTCACCCTGCAATTCTCCGATACGACCGACGTCAACCAGGCCGCCAACGACGTGCGCGATGCGCTCGGCCGGGTGGCGAACCAGCTTCCCGACGGCGCCGACGAGCCGCGCGTCGTGAAGGCGGATGCGGACAGCCAGCCGATCATGCGCCTGGCGCTGACCTCGGACAGGCTGTCGCTCGAAGACCTGACGCTTCTCGCCGAAAACGAGATCACCGACCGGCTCGCGTCCGTCGAGGGTGTTGCCGATGTCGCCGTCTATGGCGACCAGGAGAAGATCTTCCGCGTCGATGTCGACCAGTCCAAGCTCGCTGCGCGCGGGCTGACGGTCGCGGACCTGCGCAATGCGCTTGCCACCGCCGCCTTCGACGTGCCTGCCGGCTCGCTGAAGAGCCAGAGCCAGGACATCACGGTGCGTGCAACCGCGGACCTGACGACGCCCGCCGACTTCGAAAACCTCATCCTGAAGAACCGTGTTCGCCTCGGCGACGTCTCCATGGTGACGATGGGGCCGGACGAAGGCTCGACCGCGCTGCGCTCCAACGGTCGCCAGGGCATCGGTCTCGGCATCATCCGCCAGGCGCAATCCAACACGCTCGACATCTCCAACGGCGTGAAGCAGATGGTGGCGCAGTTCGACAACATCCTGCCCGAAGGCACCGAGATCAAGATCACCAGCGATGACGCCGTCTTCATCGAGGGTGCGATCCATGAGGTGGAGATCGCACTCGTCGTCGCCGTCGTCATCGTCACGCTCGTCATCTATCTCTTTCTGCTCGACTGGCGCGCGACGCTGATCCCGACGATCAGCATGCCGATCGCGCTCATCGGCACGATTGCGGCCATCTACATGGCCGGCTTCTCCGTCAACATCCTGACATTGCTTGCCATCGTGCTGGCGACGGGCCTCGTGGTGGACGATGCGATCGTTGTCCTCGAAAATATCGTGCGCCGCCGTGCCGGGGGCTTGAAGCCGCGCGCCGCCGCCATCCTCGGCACGCTGGAAGTGTTCTTCGCGGTCATCGCGACCACCGCGACGCTCGCCGCCGTCTTCGTACCGCTCTCCTTCCTGCCCGGTCAGGCCGGGCGGCTTTTCCGCGAGTTCGGCTTCGTGCTCGCCTTCGCCATCCTCCTGTCGTCCTTCGTCGCGCTGACGCTCTGCCCGATGCTCGCCTCGCGCATGCTGACCAAGGACGTGACGCACGGGCATAGCGGCCTTCTCGCCCGCATCGGCGGCGCGGCGTCGCGCTTCTACCGCTCGACGCTGAGCGCTTGCCTCGGCGCGCCCTTCATCGTCTTCGTCGTCGCGCTGCTCTTCACCGCGGCGGGCGCCACCTCCTTCTTCACCATCAAGTCCGAGCTGACGCCGAGCGAGGACCGGTCCATGGTCATGCTGCGCGTGAACGCGCCGCAGGGTGTGTCGCTGGAATATGCGCAGGACCAGATGAAGCTGATCGAGAACAAGCTGCGCCCGCTCTACGAGGATGGCGAGATCATCAACATCTTCTCGATCTCCGGCCAGGGCGGCTCGACGAACAGCGGTTTCATGGTGCTGACGCTGGCGCCCTGGGGCGAGCGCGAGCGCACGCAGCAGGCGATCGTGCAGGACATCAACGCGGCGGTCGGTTCCGTGCCCTCGGTGCGCGCCTTCGCCATGCAGCCGAACAGCCTCGGCATCCGTGGCGCCGGTAATGGCCTGCAGGTCGCGCTGGTCGGCAACGACTATACCAAGCTCGGCAATGCCGCGGCTGAACTCGTGCGAAAGATTGAGGACAGCGGCCGCTTCCAGAACGTGCGGCTGAACTACGAGGCCAACCAGGCACAGCTTTCCGTAACCGTCGACCGCGAGCGCGCTGCCGATCTCGGCATCGACATCACCGGCCTTTCGGCCGCGTTGCAGGCCATGCTCGAAGGCACGAGCGTCGTCGATATCTACGTCGAGGGGCAGGCCTATCCGGTCAAGCTCTCCTCGACGACACAGCCGATCAACGACCCGATGGATCTCGAAAACATCTTCCTGAAGACCGGTGACGGCAAGATCGTGCCCATGTCGTCCATAGCCACGCTGGAGGAAAAGGCCGTCGCGCCGCAGCTTTCGCGCGAGCAGCAGCTGCGCGCCGTCTCGCTTTCGGCCGGCCTGAAGGACGGTCTGGCGCTCGGCGAGGCGCTTTCCCTCGTTCAGGAAATGGCCGAGCCGCTGCTGCCGGAGGGCTCCCGCGTGTTGCCCATGGCGGAAGCGGCGACGCTGCAGGAGAACTCGAACGGGCTCTTCATCACCTTCGGCTTTGCGCTCGCCATCATCTTCCTCGTGCTTGCCGCGCAGTTCGAAAGCTTCGTCAGCGCGATCATTATCATGGTGACGGTGCCGCTGGGGCTCGCCTGCGCGGTCTTCGCGATGATCGTGACGGGCACGACGCTCAACATCTACAGCCAGATCGGGCTGGTGCTGCTTGTCGGCATCATGGCGAAGAACGGCATCCTGATCGTCGAATTCGCCAACCAGCTGCGCGACCGCGGGCAGGATATCCGCAGCGCCATCGAGAACGCCTCGAATATCCGCCTGCGCCCCGTCATGATGACGATGATCGCCACGGTCGTCGGTGCGGTGCCGCTGATCCTTGCCAGCGGCGCGGGCGCAGAGGCGCGCATCTCGCTCGGCTGGGTGCTCGTCGGCGGCCTCGGCCTTGCGACCGTGGTCACGCTCTACCTGACGCCCGTCGCCTATCTTGTCATCGGCCGCTTCACCAGCCCGCATGCCGACGAAGAAAAGCGTCTTGCCGCCGAGCTTGCCCATGCCGAGACGCTGGGGCGGCGCGACGACACGGCGCTGCCGCAGCCGGCGGCTGTCCTGCCACAGGCGGCGGAGTGAAGGCCGGGGTGCTGTCCCTCGCCGTGATCTGCCCTCACCCTCTCCCCACAAGCAGGGAGAGGGGACTTGCCCTGCAAACGGGCATGGGGTGTGGAAATCAGATCGGCATACCCCTTCGCCCCGCTTGCGGGGAGACGGTGGCCGACAGGCCGGGATGAGGGCGGCCACGACTTTTATCCTTTGCGCAATTGCGGCTGGACAGCCGCTCCTCAATTTGCTGAGTAAATCCCCACGGAGTTGAGGATTTTACGATGGCTTTGGCGGATATCACGGGCGGCGCACGCAACCACGAGGGCATCGCAGCGGCACTGCCGCGCCTGGCGGAGCGTTTCGGCACGCGATTCCAGACGGGCGAGGCGATCCGCGCCCAGCATGCACACACGACGACCTATATTCCCGCCCAGCTGCCTGACGGTGTCGTCTTCGTCGAGGGTGCCGAAGAAGTGAAGGCTGTGGTCTCGCTTTGCGCGGAGCTGAAGGTTCCCGTCATCCCCTTCGGCACGGGCTCTTCGCTGGAGGGGCAGGTGAATGCGCCGAATGGTGGCATTTCCATCGATTTCAGCAACATGAAGCGAGTCCTGGAAGTCAATGCCGAGGACCTCGACTGCACGGTCGAGCCCGGCATCACGCGCGAGGAGCTGAACGTCTATCTGCGCGATACCGGCCTGTTCTTCCCGATCGACCCCGGCGCGAATGCCTCGATCGGCGGCATGACCTCGACACGCGCCTCCGGCACCAATGCCGTGCGCTACGGCACGATGAAGGACAATGTGCTCGCCGTCACCGCTGTGACAGCCACCGGCGAGGAAATCCGCACCGCCCGCCGGGCGCGAAAATCCTCCGCCGGATACGACCTGACGCGGCTCTTCGTCGGGGCGGAGGGCACACTCGGCGTGCTGACCTCGGTGACGCTGCGCCTGCAGGGCATCCCGTCGGTCATCGCCGGCGGCATCTGCGGCTTCCCGACGCTGAAGGATGCCTGTGATGCCGTCATCATGACCATCCAGCTCGGTATTCCCGTCGCCCGCATCGAGCTTGTCAACACGCTGCAGATCAAGGCTTGCAACGCCTATTCGGGCCTGACGCTGCCCGAGCAGCCGACGCTCTTCGTCGAGTTTCACGGCAATGAGGACAGCGTTCGCCTGCAATCGGAGGAGTTCGGTGCGATCGCCGCCGAATGCGGCGGTGGGACCTTCCAGTGGAGTGCGGATGCGGAGGAGCGCGCGAAACTCTGGAAGGCGCGGCACAATGTCTACTGGTCGGCCAAGGCGCTGCGGCCCGGTTGGGAGGCGATCGCCACCGATGTCTGCGTACCGATCTCGCGCCTTGCCGATTGCGTGGCGGAAACCGAGCGCGACATCGAGGAACACGGGCTTCTAGCGCCGATCGTCGGCCATGCGGGCGACGGAAATTTCCATGTCAGCCTCGTCTTCGACGACAAGGATCCGGCGCATGTTGCCAAGGTCGAGGCTTTCGTCGGCCGGCTCAACGCCCGGGCGCTTGCCATGGACGGCACCTGCACCGGCGAACACGGTATAGGCCAGGGCAAACAGGCCTTTCTGCCGGGTGAGCTCGGTGGCACGGTCCAGCTGATGCGGCAGATCAAGCAGGCGCTCGACCCGGACAACATTCTGAATCCCGGCAAGATTTTTTCGACCCTCTCAGGCAATTAGTCGTTATCCTGAGGCGGTGAAACGAAATTCAAGGCAGGCGGCGTGCTTTCCAGAATCATGCTCTTCGTTGGCGGCTTGGTGGTCGTGGCGCTCTTTGCGGCGCTGCTTGCTCCGCTTTTCGTCGACTGGACCAGCTTCCGCCAGGATTTTGAACGCGAGGCGAGCCGCATCATGGGCCGCACCGTCGTGGTGCATGGCAGCGTCGACGCACGCCTGATCCCGTTCCCCTCCGTGACGCTCAACGACGTGCGCGTCGGCGCGCCGGAGGATGGCCAGCCGCTGGTCGAGATTGCGCGTTTCTCCATGGATGCGGAACTGGCCCCGTTCCTCTCCGGCGAGGCGCTGATCTTCGATATGCGCATCGAGGAGCCGAAGGCGCGAATCAAGCTTTTCGAGGATGGCACGCTGGATTGGGCGCGCGGCCGCAAGTCCGATATTCCCGCCCGCACCGTCATCCTGGAAAGCGTCGCGATATCCGGCGGCGAGATCGAATTCGTCGATGCCCAGACTGGCCGCACCCGCCGTGTCACCGGCCTCGATGCACAGGTTTCGGCGAAATCGCTCGGCGGCCCCTGGCGCATCGACGGGCGCGCGGCGCTTGATGGCGAGAGCGGGGCGTTCCAGCTTTCGAGCGGACAGGTGGAGAATGGTGCGCTCTCCCTGCGCGCCCGCATCGTGCCCGACCGGCTTGCCTTCACTGCCGATCTGGACGGTGCGCTGAAGGTCGTCGATTTCCGTCCGCAATATGGCGGTGACTTCACCATCTCGGAAAAGCCGCGACCGAAGGGTGAGGGGCCGGCCGACCCGATCCGTGTCGCGGGAAAATTCGAACTTTCCAACGAGCGCATCCGCGTGCCGGAATACCGCCTTGAAGCCGGCCCGCGCGAGGATCCCTATGTGGTGACCGGCGAGGCGACGCTCGATACCGGTCGCGCGCCGGAATTCCTCTTGATCGCCGATGGCCAGCAGATCGACGTCTCACGCATCGGCAACAGCGGGGAGGGCGGCAAGACGGGCCGCAACCCGCAGGTCTCCGCTCGCCAGCGGCTACAGGCGCTGCTCGCCATCGCTGCCGATATCCCGATCCCGCAGGTGCCCGGCCGCGCCAGCCTGTTCCTCCCCGCCGTGGTGGTCGGTGACACGACCGTGCGCGAGGTGCGTCTCGATGTGAAGCCCGATGGGGAAGGCTGGCAGATCGACCGGGCGGATGCGCTCCTGCCCGGCCGCACGACGCTCGAGGCCAGGGGCCGGCTGACGCTCAAGGCCAACCGCGGCTTTGTCGGCGATCTGCTGGTCGCCTCGAACCAGCCCTCGGGGCTGGCGACCTGGCTTGCCGGATCCGTGGATCCGGAAATCCGCAAGCTCAAGACCGCCGGTTTTTCCGCCGAGGTCAACCTGACCGACGAGTTGCAGCGCTTCGAAAATCTCGAGATCGCCATCGGTAGCGCCTCGCTGCTCGGCCGCATGGAGCGCGAGTCACGTGCGGATGTTCCCACGCTGTCGCTGCAGTTGCGCGGCAACGAGGTTGCGCTGGAATCGCTGCAGGCGCTTGTCGGCCTGGTGGCGGGAGATACCTCGCTTTCCGCCGTGCTGGACCATTCGATCGCGCTCGATATCAAGGCTGACCGTTTCCTCGCCTTCGGTGAAAGTGCTGCCGGCGTCAGCGCGGCGCTGGCCATCAAGGACGGCCTTCTGACCTTGAGCCGCCTGAACATCGCCGCGCTGGATGGTGCGACCCTTTCGGCCAGCGGCACGCTCGGCGGTTCGCTCCTTGCGCCGAGCGCCGGGCTCGACATGACGGTGAAGGCGGCTGCGATGCGTCCGGTGGCCGAGCTTCTGGCGCGGCATCTGCCCCAGCATCCGGTGCTTGCCCGTTTCCTCGCCAATGCCGGCTATTACGACAATGCGGACCTTGCCGTTCGGCTGGCCGTTTCCGGCGAGGCGGGCGATCCGGCGACCGTGACGATCAGCGGCCCCGTCAATGACGGACGGGTCGAAATGAAGCTTTCCGCCGCGACGCCCGCGGACCTTCTGGCGGGGCGCAATTTCGAGCTTGAGGGCAGCATCTTCAATCCGCAGTCGGTGGTGCTGGCCGGGCAGATGGGGCTCGACCCCTTGCCCTTCGATGCGGATCCGGATGGCAGCGTCACCTTCCGTGTCAAGCAGCGGGAAGAGGGACCGGCCGATGTCTCCCTCGTCTTCAGCGCCGGCAGTACGACGATCTCGGCCAAGGGCACGGCTGCGCTCTCCGCGGCCGATTTCCCGGCCGGCATGCTCGCCCTTTCGGCGAAGAGCGATGACATCGAGCCTTATCTGATGATGAACGGTATCGCCGTGCCGCAGGCCGGCGCAGGCCTTCCGCTCGCGTTGCAGGCATCGGTGGCGACGAGCGCTGCGGCGATCACGATCACCGATGTCGCCGGGGAGGCCGACCGCAACGCCTTTTCCGGCCGCCTCACGCTCGATCGCACGGCGCCGGTGCTCAAGGGCACGGGCGCGCTGCGCTTTGATACGGTGGATTTCGCCTTCCTCGCCGAAGCCGTCGCCGGGCCGGTGACGGATGTGCTCGACGGCGGGCTGAACGCGGCGCCGCTCGTGCAGCCGCTTCAGGATGCCGCCGATCTCTCCGTCGCGCTGGAGGCGGGGGCCTTCTGGCCGGGCCTCTATGGGGCCGTGGAGGGCTTTTCGGGCAATCTCGTCTGGAAGGGTGGCGAGTTGACGCTGACCGATATGGCGGGCGACTGGCTGGGCGGCCGGCTGGCCGGGCGCCTCAAGGTCGCCAATGCGGACGAGAATGGCCTGTTCGAGGCGCGGGTGGACCTGTCGGGTGTGGATCTGGCGAAGATCGTCTGGGCGGGCCCGCTGGGGGCCGTCGCGACGGGCAAGGCGGATGTGACGCTGGCTGTTGATGCCTCGGGCAAAAGCGTGCGTGCCATGGTCGAGGGTGCCAGCGGTTCGGGCGAGGCACAAATCTCCGATCTCACCCTGCGTGGGATCGATACCGGCGCGTTGCCGGCGCTGCTGAAGGCGGCCGATGGCATCGAGGGCGATATCACGCCCGAGCGCGTCGCCGGGTTTGCGGCAGATGCGATTCTCGCGGGCGAAGCGGTGCTGGGCACCGTGCGCCTGCCCTTTGCGCTTGCCGGTGGCAAACTGCGGGTCCAGAGCGTGGCCGCAGGCGACGGCAAGGCGGCCTTCTCCGGCGATGCGGATATCGATCTTGCCGGCGATATGATGGCGGGTCGGCTGTCCGTCACCTATGCGGCTGGCGAGGACGCGCTGGCGGGGGCGGAACCCGAGGTGGCGCTCGACTATCGCGGCCTCGTGGAGGCGCCAGGCGTGGCACTCGACGTGCAGCCGCTTGCCAACTTCCTCTCGCTGCGGCGCTTCGAGACGGAGCGGCGCCGGGTGGAAACCTTGCAGGCAAACGTGCTGGAAAAGCAGCGCCTTCGGCGTGAGGCCGCGCTCTATCGCTCGCGTGCGGAAGCGCGCGCCGCACTTGCCGAAGCGATGCGCCTGCAGATGGAGGAGGAGCAGCGCCGCCGCACCGAGGCACGCGAGCGCGTCGAGCGGGAACGGAGCGCGCGGGAGGCCGCCGAAGCCGCCGAGCGTGCCCGCCGCAAGGCTGCGGACGACGAACGCCGCCTGCGGGAGGCCGAGGAGCAGGCCCGCCGTCTTGCCGAACAGCGCGCGGCGGCGGAGGCCAGCCGGGCCGAGGACGAGGCGGAGCGCCGCCGCCTGCCCGTCCTGCCGGGCGAAGGCGTGGAGCGTGGCGGCGAACTGCCGCCGCTCGACAGTGGACAGAACCTGAATTTCGATGGGCTGCCCGGTGTGAACTGAGCCGTTCCGGGAAGGGCAAGGACCGGATGCCGGCGCACCGCGCGACCCGGAAACGGGATTTGCCGCCGTGGAAGGCGCGCGTCAGGAGCGCCGCAGCGTTTTGCGGGGGGCTTGCTTTACGCCGCGCCGTTCGCCTTGCGTTTCAGCCAGCCCAGCACATGAAGGCGCAGGGCCGAGGACAGGTTGCCCTCGATGCCCCTTTCGTCGTCGATGTCGCGGATGAGGGCGGCGAGCGGTAGATCGCGCTCGACGGCGATGGCCTTCAGCTCGTCGTGAAAGGCGGGCTCGAGCGAGAAGCTCGTACGGTGGCCGTGCAGGGTGGTCGAGTATTTGCGGATCATGCCCGTCCCCCACAAAGGTGCCGTCCGTCTGGAGCCGCTCCATGTGCGAGAGCCAACAGGCGCGCCCTGCTGCTTCGACAAATGCCGCAGCCTTCTGACGGATCGATTCCGCTTCTTTCGGCAAGGGCTTGAAAGATCAGCCTTTGCCGTTCTTGGGATCGTCTTCCGGCCGTTCCAGCTGGCCCTGTTCGAACGCCTTCTGCGCCTTGTCGTTCAGCGTGCGCGTCAGTGTCTTCTCCGCCTTGGTGCGGCCAAAGCTGATGCGGTTCTGCTCGGCCTGCTTCTCTTTTTCGGAGCGGGCCTTCTGCTTGCGAACCTGGCGGAGATTGACGACGTCGCCGCTCATCGCGCGGCCTCAGTTCTTCTTGCGGAAGGAATCGAGCGAAACGACGGAACCACCCTTGTTGTTGTCGTCGCCACCGGTCGGCGGCGTCGGGTCCTCGGTGGTTTCTTCGGTTTTTTCCGCAGCGACGGGGTAGGCGGTGATCTCGGCGGAGTGTTCTTCCTCTTCCTCTACGGCCGGTACGTCGAATTCCAGTTCGAAGCTTACCGACGGGTCATAGAAGCCGCGGATGGCGTTGAACGGGATGACGAGCTTTTCCGGCGTGTCGGAGAAGGAGAGGCCGATCTCGAACAGGCTTTCTGTGACTTTGAGGTCCCAGAACTGATGCTGGATGACGATGGTCATCTGCTCGGCATATTTTGCCTTCAGGTGCTGCGAGATGCGCACGCCGGGGGCGTTGGTCAGGAACGTGATGAAGAAGTGGTGCTCGCCCGGCAGATGGCCGGTGACCGCAATTTCGGACAAAACCTTGCGGATGACGCTGCGCAGCGCGTCCTGGGCGAGAATGTCATAGCGAATGTGGTCTTGCGCCATCCGTTCCTGTCTTTCTTCCAGCCTTTGTGTTCAGGCATTGCATGAGAGCACTTCCGCTTTTCGTCGAAATGCAGAAAGGCTCCGTCTCTTGTTTCAACGCAACTCCGACCGCAAAACCGCTTCACGCTTTTGCTGGAATTGCCCTGGCCTCATACCCTAGGGCACGAGTCATCTGGCACAGCTATAGACCATTTCAAGGGATTGGAGAAGGTGAAGGCTTCTGTTGCCAGGTGCCTTCGGACCCCGCCTGCCGGTGCGACCCGTCAGGACTTTGAGTGAAGTGTCACACCGCCATTAGGCAGCGAGACGAGCTTCCGCATAGTTGTCGTTTGCAACTACAAGTTTAGCCCGATAACGGTGGTACAATGCCGAGCAAAAAGTCGATCTTTACGCCCTTGTCGATCCTATTTCGCCCCCATCAAAAGCCGGTCTGCTTGGAAAGACCGGTTTTTGGTGGAGGCGCCGGGTACCGCCCCCGGGTCCAATGGGTTTATTACACCGCCCGTTTATTGCCATAGCTGCCGAGGCAGCACCCTTCATATAGGCGCTCTCGGCCTTCAAGAAAAGGGCTTTGTGACAGGGATTTGGCAAAGTTTTTCGGTTCAGGCGGTTTCGGCGAGCGGGGGCGGGGTTTCCGCCGTCCATTGCTTCTGGAAGTCGGCAAGCGGGACCGGGCGGCCGAAATAGAAGCCCTGGAAGGCCATGCCGCCGAAGGATTGCAGGAGCAGGAACTGTTCCTTCGTCTCGATGCCTTCGGCGACGACGGACAGGTCCAGCGTGCGGGCGATGTCGAAGATGCTCTTGAGCAGCAGGCGGTTGCGTTTGCTCTCCGGGGCGTCCTTGACGAAGGAGCGGTCGATCTTGATCTCCTGGATCGGCAGGCGGCGCAGATGGCTGAGCGAGGAATAGCCGGTGCCGAAATCGTCGAGCGAGAGGGTGAGGCCGGCGGCGCGCAGCACGCCCATCTTCTCCGCGATGGCATCGACGTCGTTCGCCATCATGCTTTCGGTCAGCTCCAGCTTGAGGCGTGCCGGTTCGATGTCCTGCGCGCGGATCCGGGCGAGCACCGCGTCGGCGAAGTCGACCTTCATGAACTGGTCGGCGCTGACATTGACCGCGAGCCTCAGGTGGCGGGTTGCTTCGTCCTGTTGCCAGAAGGAGAGCGTCTTGAGAGCCTCGTTCAGCACCCAGTCGCCGATGGCGGGCATCAGGCCTGCCTGCTCGGCGATGGGGATGAATTCGGCAGGCGACACGAAGCTGCCGTCCGGCCGCCGCCAGCGCAACAGCGCCTCCGCGCCGGTGACCGTGCCCGTCTGGTCCACCTGCGGCTGGTAGAACAGCTCGAATTCCCGGTTCTTCAGCGCGGCGGTGATGTCGCGCTCCCGTCCGAGATTGCGGGCGAATTCCTGCCGCATCATATAGAGGCAGCCACACAGCATGGTGACGGCGATCGTCACGTTGACCCACGATCCGACGAAGCGGAAATCGTTGGAAATCGGCCGGGCGAAGGGCAGGGCGACCTGCGTGCTGGCGAAGACGACAAAGGTCGCAAGCGAGAGCGCGACGATGGCGAGCTGCCGGCGCGACGGGCGTTGCTGGTAGTTGATATAGCCGATCATCGCCAGCACGAGCAGGAAGAGATGCGAGACCCGCGGGGCGATGTCGTTCGGCACGTCGAACAGCAGGCAGAAGGCGGCGATGATGACGAGGAAGGCGACCTGGGAAAGGAAGATGGCAGCGGTCAGCTGGCGGCGCCGGGCGAGCACGAAGCTGGCGATCGCGACGGTGACCAGCGCCACGTCCATGGCGACCATCGACCATTCCTGCATCGCCGCGAATACAAGGCCCCAGCCGGCCGTCAACACACCTGCGGCGAGGGAGGCCGTGGCATAGACGAGCCGGAAACGATCGGAATAGTCGTCAGTCTGTCTCACATGCGGGGGTACTCGCGGTGGGGTGGTCCATCAGGTCTTGTGCAGATAGCTGTAGCGGAAATTCCTTCAGAAAGTGCAAAAATATCGCGCGGTAAAACCCAGGCGAGCGGGGCCTGCGCCATGTGGAGGCTTTCGCTGGCGCTTTATTAGCGCTTGACTTGCCGGAGCGGCTTGAAAAACATGGCCGTCGGCCGGTGCGCCATGACGGCGGCGGCCGCGCAATCGGAGAGGAGATGCCATGACCGATTATCTCGCAGACGTCCGCAAGTATGACAGTGGTGCGGACGAGGCCATCGTCAAGAAGATCGTGAGCCATCTCGGCATCGCGCTGCGCAACCGGGACTCCTCGCTCGTCTCCTGCTCCGACCCGGAAGAGCTGAACCGCGTCAAGGAAAAGTGGTGCGCCAAGAAGTTCGGCATCACGGGCGAGGCTGCCGACAAGGCGGTGGAGGCCGTCTGCAAGGCGATGGCCGACGACCGCACGAAATCGCGCGTCACCTTCTATTACCTCACCGCAAAGGAACTCGGCACGCTCGGCGCGCTCGCCTGAGGAAATCCGGGACAACCCGATTTCACGCTTTGGCCGCCGCCGTTCCCGCTCTAGTATCTCACGCTGGACAACGAATCGGCGGCGACCATGCAGCAATATCTCGACCTTCTCGCCCATGTGATGGAAAACGGTACCGACCGAGGCGACCGGACCGGCACGGGCACGCGTGGCGTCTTCGGCTACCAGATGCGCTTCGATCTCTCGGAAGGTTTTCCGGTTCTGACCACCAAGAAGCTGCATCTGCGCTCGATCATCCATGAGCTCCTGTGGTTCCTGAAGGGTGACACCAACATCGGCTATCTCCATGAGAACGGTGTCACCATCTGGGACGAGTGGGCGGATGCCGAGGGTGAACTCGGCCCGGTCTACGGCTACCAGTGGCGCTCCTGGCCGACCCATGACGGCCGCCATCTCGACCAGATCGTCGCCGTCGTCGACAGTATCCGGCGCAATCCGAATTCCCGCCGTCATATCGTCTCGGCCTGGAACCCGGCGCTGGTCGACGAGATGGCGCTGCCGCCCTGCCATTGCCTGTTCCAGTTCTACGTGGCGGATGGAAAGCTCTCCTGCCAGCTCTACCAGCGTTCCGCCGACATCTTCCTCGGCGTGCCCTTCAACATCGCCTCCTATGCGCTGCTGACCATGATGGTGGCGCAGGCGACCGGCCTGCAGCCGGGTGATTTCGTGCATACGCTGGGTGACGCGCATATCTACTCCAACCATTTCGAGCAGGTGCGCACCCAGATGGCCCGCCGCCCGAAGCCCTTGCCCTTCATGAAGCTCAATCCTGATGTGAAGGACCTTTTCTCCTTCAAATTCGAGGACTTCACCCTGATTGGCTATGAAGCCGATTCAACCATCAAGGCGCCCATCGCCGTCTGATTTTCGGGTACTCGCATGACTGAAGCCAAGATCGTCCTCGTCGTGGCTGCCGCCAGGAACGGCGTCATCGGCCGCGACGGCGACCTGCCGTGGCGCCTGCCGTCGGATCTCAAGCGCTTCAAGCAGTTGACGCTGGGCAAGCCGGTGGTGATGGGGCGGAAGACCTGGGAATCGATCGGCAAGCCGCTGCCGGGCAGACCGAACATCGTCATCACCCGTGATGTGTCGTTTTCCGCACCCGGCGCTGCGGTCGTTTCCTCGCTCGACGCCGGGCTTTCCGCTGCCCGCCGTGAGGCGGAAGGACTCGGCGTGGACGAGATCTGCGTCATCGGCGGCGGGCAGATCTATGCGCAGGCCTTCGACCGGGCGGACATCCTGCACGTCACCCATGTCCAGGCGGATGTGGAGGGCGATGCGCGCTTTCCCGACATCGATCCGGCGGTCTTCGAAAAAGTGGTGGACGAGCCGATTCCGCAGGGAGAGAAGGACAGCCACGCCATGCGCTTCGTTACCTGGCGTCGAAAAGCGGTCCTGTAGCCCCGATCACGAACTATTTTGCCGCACAAGCCGGCAAGCTCACGCGGATTTGTTGAAAGGTGCCGGAGTGATACCTATAACGGGTTCACCTCGCGTAGCGCGGTGAAACATTCCGCGAAGCGCGGCACGTAGGGATTTAAAGAAAGAGGTATTGATGCCCTGGAGCAATCAGAACGGCGGCGGCGGCCCTTGGGGCGGCGGCAGCGGCGGTGGTGGAAACAATCAGGGGCCATGGGGGCAGGGTCCGAACCGGCCCCGCGGCGGCGGCGGAAGCGGCAATGGCGGCCCGCCCGACCTCGAGGACATCATCCGGCGCGGCCAGGATCAGCTGAAGAACGTCATGCCTGGTGGTATCAATGGCGGCGTCGTGGTCATCGCGCTGCTTCTTGTCGGCGTCTTCTGGCTGATGAACGCCATCTACACCGTTCAGCCGGACGAACGCGGCGTCGAGCTGCGCTTCGGCAAGCCGAAGCAGGAAGTCGCCATGCCCGGCCTGCATTTCCACCTCTGGCCGCTCGAAACCGTCGAACTCGTCAAGATCACCGAGCAGCAACAGAATATCGGCCGCCGCTCGGCCTCGTCGAATGCCGAAAATTCCGGCCTGATGCTCACGGGTGATCAGAACATCGTCAACGTGCAGTTCTCGGTGCTCTATTCGGTCACGGATCCGCAGTCCTACCTCTTCAATCTCGAATACCCGGCGGAGACGCTGCAGCAGGTTTCCGAAAGCGCCATGCGCGAAGTCGTCGGCCGCCGCCCCGCCCAGGACATTTTCCGCGACAACCGTCAGGCCATCGCGGAGGGCGTGAAGACGACGATCCAGGCGACCATGGACGCTTACGGCGCTGGCATCTCGATCAACACCGTCGCCATCGAGGACGCGGCCCCACCGCGCGAGGTCGCCGACGCCTTCGACGAAGTGCAGCGCGCCGAGCAGGACGAAGACCGCTTCGTCGAGGAAGCCAACCAGTACGCCAACCAGAAGCTGGGTCTTGCCCGCGGTCAGTCGGCGCAGATCCGTGAAGAGGCGGCCGCCTACAAGGACCGTGTCGTCAAGGAAGCGGAAGGTGAGGCGGCGCGCTTCCTCTCCATCTACGAACAGTACAAGGTAGCGCCCGATGTCACCCGCAAGCGTCTTTTCCTTGAAACCATGGAAGACGTGATGAAGAACTCCAAGAAGGTCATCATCGACGAGAAGCAGGGCGGCCAGGGTGTGGTTCCCTTCCTTCCCCTCAATGAACTCGGCCGCACCACCGGCCAGCAGGCGGGAGGCACGCAGTAATGGGCAACCGTATACCGGCAATCCTGATCGCCGTCGGCGTTCTCCTCTTCATCGTCTATTCCTCGGTGTTCGTCGTCAACGAACGCCAGCAGGCGATCGTCATCCGCTTCGGCCAGATCCAGGACGTCAAGTCCGAACCCGGCCTCTACTTCAAGCTGCCCTTCGGCTTCATGGATGCCGACAGCGTGCAGTACATCCAGGATCAGGCGCTGCGCTTTGATCTCGACAACATCCGCGTCCAGGTCTCGGGCGGCAAGTTCTACGAGGTCGATGCCTTCGTGGTCTACAAGATCACCGATGCCCGCCGCTTCCGCGAAACGGTTTCGGGCGATCGGGAATCGGCTGAAGCGCGCCTGCGTACCCGTCTCGACGCGGCCCTGCGCCGGGTCTACGGTCTGCGCGGCTTCGAGTCCGCTCTCTCCGAAGAGCGCGCCTCGATGATGCGTGAAGTGCGCGGCGAACTGACGAACGATGCATCGAGCCTCGGCCTCACGATCTCCGACGTTCGTATCCGTCGTACGGACCTGACGCAGGAAGTCTCGCAGCAGACCTATGACCGTATGAAGGCCGAGCGTCTGGCGGAAGCCGAACTCATCCGTGCCCGTGGTAACGAAGAAGGCCAGCGCCGCCGCGCCATCGCCGACCGTCAGGTCGTCGAGTTCGTCGCCGCCGCGCAGCGCGATTCGGAAATCCTGCGAGGCGAGGGCGACGGCGAACGCAGCCGTGTCTACGGCGAAGCCTTCTCCCAGGATGCGGCTTTCTACGACTTCTACCGGTCCATGATCGCCTATCGCGATGCGATGAGCACCTCCGACACCACGCTTGTGCTGTCGCCGCAGTCGGAGTTCTTCCGCTACTTCGAGGATGCCGCCGGTGCGAAGCCGGTGACCTCGGGCACGGCGACGACGCCGTCGACCGCAAACTGAGAACGGCATGACCGATTTCCTGACGGGGATCGCGTTCTTCCTGATCATCGAGGGGCTGGTGTACGCACTGGCCCCTTCGATTTTGAAGCGCATCGCGGAAATGCTGCCGCAGATTCCGGAAAGCCAGCTGCGTGCCTCCGGGCTCGTCGCCGTGGCGCTCGGCGTCGCCATGGTGTGGTTCATCCGCGGCGCGTGAACGCGGCCCTTGCGGCTGCCTGCGAAGACGGGCAAGACTTCACATGAATTCAGCGCGGCGGACTGATTTTTGCCGTATCCGGGGCAAACACTCGCCGCGACAATCAGACGAAAGAGGATGCCGACCATGGCTTTGAAGATGAGGTCCAGCGTTGCCCATGCGGCACTCGCACTCGCGGTGAGTTTTTCGCTGGTCGCGGGGGGACCGTTTGCCGTGCCGGCAGCTGCGCAGGTCAAGCCGAACGGCCCGGAATCGGTCGCCGATCTTGCCGAAAACCTGCTCGACGCCGTGGTGAACATCTCCACCTCGCAGAACGTCAAGAGCGACGACAAGGCGCCCATCCCGCAGGTGCCGGAAGGTTCGCCCTTCCAGGATTTCTTCGACGAATTCTTCAAGGGTGAGGGGGGCGAGGGCTCCAACCAGGGCCAGACCGTCAACTCGCTCGGTTCCGGCTTCGTCATCGACCCTTCGGGTTTCATCGCCACGAACAACCATGTCATCGAGGGAGCCGACGACATCGAGGTGAATTTCGCCAACGGTTCCAAGCTGAAGGCAAAACTCGTCGGCACCGACCCGAAAACCGATCTGGCGCTCTTGAAGGTCGAGCCGAAATCGCCGCTGAAGGCGGTGCCGTTCGGCGATTCCCGCACCATGCGCATCGGTGACTGGGTGATGGCGATCGGCAACCCGTTCGGCCTTGGCGGCTCGGTGACCGTCGGCATCATTTCCGCGCGGGGGCGCAACATCAATGCTGGCCCCTACGACAACTTCATCCAGACGGACGCCGCCATCAACCGCGGCAATTCCGGCGGTCCGCTGTTCAACATGAAGGGCGAGGTCATCGGCATCAACACGGCGATCATCTCGCCTTCCGGCGGGTCGATCGGCATCGGTTTCTCCGTGCCGACGGAGCTTGCGCAGAACATCTTCATGCAGCTGCGCGATTTCGGCGAGACGCGGCGCGGCTGGCTCGGCGTACGCATCCAGCCGGTCACCGACGACATTGCCGAAAGCATCGGCATGAGCGAGGCCAAGGGCGCGCTCGTTGCCGGCATCATCAAGGGCGGGCCGGTCGACAACGGCTCGATCATGACCGGTGATGTCATCACCCGCTTCGACGGCAAGGATGTCGACGAGATGCGCGACCTGCCGCGCGTCGTTGCCGAAAGCCCGGTCGGCAAGGCGGTCGACGTCGTATTGCTGCGCGACGGCAAGGAGATGACCGTCAAGGTCACGCTTGGCCGCCTCGAGGACGGCGAGAAGCAGGCCGAGGATGACGAGGTGACCCAGGACGAGGGCACGACGGAGGAAGGCACGACGCCCGAGACCGGCGAAGCCCAGCCCAGCAAGGCCGACATGGTGCTTGGCATGGGCATCAGCGACCTCGGCGAGGAGGCGCGCAAGACCTTCGAGATCGTCGAAAGCGTCAAGGGCGTCGTGATCACCGAGGTGGCGCCCGATTCGGCTGCCGCCGAACGCGGCATCGTGCCCGGCGACGTCATCGTCGAGATCGGCCAGGAGGCGGTAGCGACGGCGGAAGAGGTCAAGGCCCGAATCGCCAAGCTGAAGTCCGAAGACCGCCGCAACGCGCTGATGATGATCGCCAACCGCACCGGAGCGCTGCGTTACATCACCGTGCGCATCGATTAAGGCGAGTCCCGCCAAGGGTTTGCAGGCGAAAGCCGAAAAACGGATTCAGGCCGTTGGAGCATTGCTTCAACGGCCGTTTTCATGGCCGTGGCTAGAGATTGTACCAGGTTGCACGATCCAGCGTGTAGAGCACGTGCGGGCGCAGCGCATCGTCGAGGCCTGGCATGTCGAAATTCCGCTCGGGAGCCGCGCGCATGCCGATGCGCTGCATGACGGCGATCGAGCGCGTGTTTCCGGCGACTGCGAAGGAGACGATCTCGCCGAGGTTCTTTTCTGTGAAGCCGAAGGCGAGCAGCCGTTCGGCGGCCTCGGTGATGTAGCCCTTGCCGCAGTGACGCCGGGCCAGCCGCCAGCCGATTTCCACCGTGCCGGCCGGCAGGTGCGGTTCAAGCCGTTCCGTCGTGCGCGCGAGACCGCAGAAGCCGAGCGCCGCGTCGCTTTCCCGCTCGGCGAGCGCGTAGAAGCCGAGGCCGGTCTCGGCGATGGTGTCGCGGAGGCGCTCGAAGAGTTCGTCGGACTGGGCGCGGGTGCGCAGGAACGGGAAGAACTCCATCACCACGGGATCGGAATTGATCTCGTGGAAGAGGTCCCGGTCCTTCTCCTCCCAGTTCCGGAGCGTGAGGCGGCTGGTCGTGGCGATAGGCATCAGCCGGCAACGAAATCGGATTTGCGGTAGCCCTGCAGGTAGAGCAGCGCGGTGAGGTCGCCGTGGTCGATGCGGATCTTCGCCTCTGCCGCGACGGCCGGCTTGGCGTGCAGTGCGACCCCGGCGCCCGACAGATGCAGCATGCCGAGATCATTGGCGCCGTCGCCGACGGCCATGGCGTCGTCAGGCGAAATGCCGAGCCGTTCGGAAATCTCGATCAGGGCGTCCACCTTGGCCTGCTTGCCGAGGATCGGCTCGGCCACTTCGCCGGTCAGCTTGCCGTCGGCGTCAATGAGCAGGTTGGCGCGGTTCTCGTCGAAGCCGAGTGTCGCGGCGATACGGCTCGTGAAGACGGTGAAGCCGCCGGAGACGAGCGCCGTGTAATAGCCCTTCGCCTTCATGGTCGCGATCAGTTCGCGCCCGCCCGGCGTCAGCGTGATGCGCTTTTCGATGACCTCGTCGATAACGGAGACCGGCAGCCCCTTGAGCAGGGCGACACGCTCGCGAAGCGCAGGTTCGAACGCGATCTCGCCGTTCATGGCGCGGGCCGTGATGGTCGCGACCTTGTCCTTGAGGCCGACTTCGGCGGCGAGCTCGTCGATGCATTCCTGGCCGATCATCGTCGAATCCATGTCGGCGATCAGCAGCTTCTTGCGCCGCGTTTCCGCTTCCTGGATGGCAAGGTCGACCGGTTCGCTGCCGATGACAGCGCGGATGGCCGCCTCGGATGCCTCGAGATCGCTGCCGTCGCGCAGCGCGATATCGCAGGCAATGCCGTCGGCAAGCCAGTAGAGGCCGGACGCCTTGACCGCATCGGCAGCCTTTTCGGCGAGGGCGGGCGTCAGGACAGGATTTGACGGATTGGCGACAAGCGTGGCAACGAAAGCCATGATGAGAAACCTTGATCGAAAGCGGGACGCGATCCTGATAACGGGCCCGACGGCCAGCGGCAAGTCCGCGCTCGCCGTGCGGCTGGCGGCCGAGCACGGCGGCGTGGTGGTAAACGCCGACAGCATGCAGGTCTATGACACGCTCGATATCCTCACCGCCCGACCGCAGCCGGACGACATGGGGGGCATTGAGCACCGGCTCTACGGCCATGTGCCGGCCGGCGCGACCTATTCGACCGGCGACTGGCTGCGTGAGGCGACGGCGGTCGTCACGGAGTTGCGGCAGCGGGAAAAGCTGCCGGTCTTCGTCGGCGGAACGGGACTTTATTTTCGCGCGCTGACGGGCGGGCTCTCCGACATGCCGGCGATCCCCGAGGCCGTCCGCACGCGCCTGCGTGCCCGGCTTGTGCAAGAGGGGGCCGAAGCCCTTCACCACGCGCTCGAGATTGGCGATCCGCAAACGGCGGCGCGGCTGAAGCCGGCCGACGGCCAGCGCATCGTGCGGGCGCTGGAGGTGCTGGAGGCGACGGGGCAGTCGATCTCGGCCTTCCAGGCGGCGACAGGACCGTCCGTCATCGATGCGGACAGGGCACAGAAGATTGTCGTCCTGCCGGACCGTGCGGTGCTCGCTGCCCGTATCGACCGGCGCTTCGGCGCGATGCTTGCCTCCGGCGCGGTGGCGGAGGTGCAGGCGCTGCTGGCGCTCGATCTTTCTCCCGCCATGCCTGTCATGAAGGCGATCGGCGTACCGCAGATCGCGGCGATGCTGGCCGACGAGATGAGCGCGGCTGAGGTCGCCGAGCGCGGGGCGGCGGCGACGCGGCAATATGCCAAGCGCCAGATGACCTGGTTCCGCAACCAGCTCGACGAGAGCTGGCAGCGCATCGATCCGCTGGCCCCTACGGGCACGCCCGGCGAGCCTTTTTAGAGGTTTTTGCGATCGGCCCCTCCCAATGTCCTGACGCGCAGGACATTGGGAGGGGCCGTCGTGCTTAACGCCGGATCAGGCTGCTCAACGGCTTCTTGAGAAGCTGTTCGCGAATGGAACCCTCTCGCCGCGGCTCCTGCTGCTCGCCGAAGGCCGGTGCAGGACGCGTTACCGGCTGGCGGTAGGGGTCGGCAGCGGCGCGCTGCGGTTCGGAGGTCAGCTCCCGGCGGATCGCCTCGAAACGTTCCTGGGGCGATGGGTCGTAGACACTCTGGGCGCCCGGCAGCATATCGGGTCGGTACGGCTCTGGTTGGGTCGCGGCGGCTGCTTGTAGCGTCTCGACGTAGCCTTCCTCGTCCTCGTAGGGTGCATCCTCGTAGCCGGTCGGGAGTGGCATGGTCTGGCCCTGGGCGGCAAGGTAAGAATTCTGGAAGCCGGAAATATCAGGTCCGGTGATGGCGCGCATGCGGGCGACGATGGAGCGCAGGTCCACACTTTGCGGCGTCTCCTCGTTGATCTTGACGCCGGTGCCGTTCGCCTTCGGCAGACGGCTGGTTTCGACACGCGAGAAGCGCATGCGCATCGGCACGGCCACGGCCTCGCCGAAGGCGATCGCTTCGCCATTGCCGATCGAGGAGATGAAGCTGGTCGTCGAGGACGAGGAGTTGGGGATCGCCGAGCGGATGATCTCCTGGTCGTGCTCGTTGGCAAGGCGCATGGCGAAGATCGTCGAGCACTGCGAGAGGATCGTCGGGTCGAGTTCGCCGGGGCGCTGGGTGATGATGCCGAGCGAGACGCCGTATTTGCGACCCTCCTTGGCGATGCGGGCGATGGCCTGGCGCGTCGGCATGAAGCCGAGCTTCATGTCGGCCGGCACGTAGCGGTGCGCCTCTTCGCAGACCACGAGCATGTGTACGCCGCCATTGCTCCACAGGCCGATTTCGAAGGCCATGCGGCAAAGCACGGACGCGACCGAATTGACGACCTCCGAAGGGATTCCGGCGAGCTGGAAGGTGGTGACCGGCTTGCCGTCGCCGGGAATGCGGAAAATGCGGGCGATCGTGTCGAGGATCGTGTCGGTGATCGTGTTCGAGGAGAACATGAAATGGTAGCGCGGGTCGTTGATCGCCGACATGATCTTGACCTTGAGCGAGCGCAGATGCGGCTTTTCCGCCCGGCCTTCGAGGCGCCCGATGCGTTCGTCGATGAGCGCCAGCAGATCGGCGATGCGGAAGGGCACCGGCGTATCCGAGGTTACCGAACTCTTTTCGCTGGTACGGCGCATCAGGCCGTTGTCGCTCGTTCCACGGAAGGCGCGCTTGGCCTCCGGGATCAGGTCGCGCAGGATATCCATCTCCTCGTGCACCGGCGGGCGGCCGCGGAAGACCACTTCGGCGAACTCCTCGAGCTTGAACAGCCAGAAGGGCAGGTCCAGCGTTTCGGTGTCGATGACGACGGCGAGGTCGCCGAAGGCCGAGGCGAACTCGTTGTGCGGGTCGAGGATAAGCACGCGCAGGCGCGGATCGGCCTGGATCGCCTTGTGCAGCAGCAATGTGACCGCGGTGGATTTGCCGACGCCCGTCGTGCCGACGACGGCAAAGTGCTTTTCCAGCATGGAGGGTACGTGGATCGTTGCGTCGAGCGTCTCGTCCTGCGTCAGCTTCCCGATGGCGCAGACATTGTTCTTGCCGGTATCGTAGACCTTGGCGAGATCCGAGGCGCGGATGCGGTGAGCGACGGCGCCGAGATGCGGGTAGTCGGTGATGCCGGCGGAAAACGCTTCGCGGCCGTCGGCTCCGACATGGACCTCGCCCAGCAGTTCCACCTCGATGCGGAAGACGGTGTCGTGATTCTCCACCCAGCTCTTCTGGTCGGTGGACATGGAATAGACGAGGGCGACGACGCGGTTGCGGCCGACGGAAATGGAAATGAGGCGGCCGACCGCCCACAGTTCCGTGAGCGCTGTCTCTCCACTTTCCGCAACGGCGCTGATGGTGGCATGTGATCCGTTGCAGGCGACGACGCGGCCCAGCAGGCGGTTGCCCGTCGATACGCCATCCCGGCGATCCTGCTCTCCAGCCACGATGGAGCTTTGGAAATCATTGTTCAGCAATCACGGCACTCCTTGCCATCAATGGAGAAGTCTAGCGCCTGCCGCTTAATAAGACGTTTCGTCCCGGGGCGTCCTCGGCGGGCCATTTCCCAAAGAGAGCGCAATTCGTGCCGTTTCGAAACAGGCGGAAAGGCGTTGACGCGCGCGGCCTTTGCCGTTAACACTTCGGCCCATGAAAAAACTGACGGCTATCATTCTTGTGGTGGGAAGGCGCATGGGCAGGGTGGTGTAACCACCCGGCGAAAGCACCCATGCGCGGTAAGCAGGCTCCTCCAAGGGGCCTTTTTTTATGCCCAGAAGTTCGATATTCACACCTGAAATACCAAAGAGACGGACGGAAATCCGATGAGCGGAACAGAAAATCAGATGACGGGCGCCGAAATTGTCTTGCAGGCCCTGAAAGACAACGGCGTAGAACATATCTTCGGCTATCCGGGCGGTGCCGTCCTGCCGATCTATGACGAGATCTTCCAGCAGGAGGACATCGAGCATATCCTCGTGCGCCACGAACAGGGCGCAGGCCATATGGCCGAAGGCTATGCCCGCTCCACCGGCAAGGTCGGCGTCATGCTCGTCACCTCGGGGCCGGGTGCGACCAATGCGGTCACGCCGCTGCAGGACGCCCTGATGGATTCCATCCCGCTCGTCTGCCTCACCGGTCAGGTTCCGACCACGCTCATCGGGTCGGACGCCTTCCAGGAATGCGACACGGTCGGCATCACGCGCCCCTGCACCAAGCACAACTGGCTGGTCAAGGACGTCAACGAGCTCGCCGGCGTCATCCACGAGGCCTTCCGCATCGCGCAGTCCGGCCGCCCGGGTCCCGTCGTCGTCGACATCCCGAAGGACGTCCAGTTCGCGACCGGCACCTATACGCCGCCGTCCGCCGCGCCGATCCAGAAGAGCTACCAGCCGAAGCTGCAGGGTGATGCGAACCAGATCGCGGCCGCCGTCAGCCTGATGCGCTCGGCCCGCCGGCCGGTCATCTATTCCGGCGGCGGCGTCGTGAATTCGGGGCCGGAAGCCTCGCGCCTCCTGCGCGAACTGGTCGAGATCACCGGCTTCCCGATCACCTCCACGCTGATGGGCCTCGGCGCCTATCCCGCTTCCGGCAAGAACTGGCTGGGCATGCTCGGCATGCACGGTTCCTATGAGGCGAACATGGCGATGCATGATTGCGACGTCATGGTCTGCATCGGCGCGCGCTTCGACGACCGCATCACCGGCCGCCTGAATGCTTTCTCGCCGAATTCGAAGAAGATCCACATCGACATCGATCCGTCCTCGATCAACAAGAACGTCCGCGCCGATGTTCCGATCCTCGGCGATGTAGGCGCCATCCTGGAGGACATGGTCCGCCAGTGGCGTGCTGCCGCCAAGGACTACGACAAGACGGTCCAGAACGACTGGTGGACGTCGATCGCCAAGTGGCGGGCGCGCAACTCGTTCGCCTACAAGGCAAGCGACGACGTGATCATGCCGCAATATGCCATCCAGCGCCTCTACGAGCTGACCAAGGATCGCGACACCTACATCACGACGGAAGTCGGCCAGCACCAGATGTGGGCGGCGCAGTTCTATGGCTTCGAGCATCCGAACCGCTGGATGACTTCGGGCGGCCTCGGCACGATGGGCTACGGCTTCCCGGCGGCGATCGGCGTGCAGGTCGCGCATCGCGACAGCCTGGTCATCGACATCGCGGGCGACGCCTCGATCCAGATGTGCATCCAGGAAATGAGCTGCGCGGTCCAGTATAACCTGCCGGTCAAGATCTTCATCCTGAACAACCAGTATATGGGCATGGTCCGCCAGTGGCAGCAGCTCCTGCACGGCAACCGCCTGTCGAACTCCTACACGGAGGCGATGCCTGATTTCGTCAAGCTCGCGGAAGCCTATGGCGGCGTCGGCATCGCCTGCGACAAGCCCGGCGATCTCGACGGCGCGATCCAGGAAATGATCGATGTCAAGCGTCCGGTCATCTTCGACTGCCGTGTGGCGAACCTTGCCAACTGCTTCCCGATGATCCCGTCGGGCAAGGCGCACAACGAAATGCTGCTGCCGGACGAGGCCACGGACGAAGCGGTCGCCAATGCGATCGACGCCAAGGGTCGCCAGCTCGTTTGATGTAGAGGTAGAGACAATTATGAACGCACACCTTCAGCCCACCGGCTCTGCCTATTTCATCGCCAAGGAAACGCAGGTCGCCGAGAGCCATACGCTCTCCGTGCTCGTTGACAACGAGCCGGGCGTTCTTGCCCGCGTCATCGGCCTGTTTTCCGGCCGCGGCTACAATATCGAGAGCCTCACCGTCTCGGAGACCGAACACGAGGCGCATCTGTCGCGCATTACCATCGTGACGCGTGGCACGCCCGGTGTTCTCGAACAGATCAAGTCGCAGCTCGAGCGCATCGTGCCGGTGCACCGGGTTGTCGATCTCACCGTTCGTGCCAAGGTGATGGGCCAGGAGCGGCCGATCGAGCGCGAGGTCGCGCTGGTCAAGGTCACGGGTTCCGGCGAAATGCGCGCGGAAACCCTGCGCCTTGCCGATGCTTTCCATGCCAAGGTCGTCGACGCCACCACCGACCACTTCATCTTCGAGATCACGGGCAAGTCGTCCAAGGTCGACCAGTTCGTGGCCGTCATGAAGCCGCTCGGCCTCAGTGAAGTGTGTCGCACGGGCATTGCCGCGATGAACCGCGGCCCGCAGGGCATGTGAGCCGATAACGGGCTGCCCGCCTTCGCTTTGGAGGCGGGAAAAAACATCACAGGGGCCTTCCGCCACAGCGCGAAGGCCCCTTTTTCGTTCCTAGATCATCTCCAGTGGCCGCTTGCGTGTGGGCGGCGGGAAGGCTTCGTCAAGGAGGCGCAGATCCTCCGAGGTCAAGCGGATTTCGGCGGCGCGGACGTTTTCACGCACCCGGTCCGGCGAACCGGATTTCGGGATGGCGATGACGCCGGGGCGGGTCAAAAGGAAAGCAAGGGCGATCTGCGCGGAGCTCGCCTTGTGGATGCGGCCGATCTCGTTCAGCACCGGGTGGCCGACGAGGCGGCCCTCGTCGAGCGGCGAATAGGCCATGATCGGCACGCCCTGCACCTGGCTCCAGCGCAACAGATCATATTCGATGCCGCGGCGGGCGAGGTTGTAGAGCACCTGATTGGCCAGCGGGCGCGCCGGCTCCGCCACGTCGAGCAGTTCGACCATGTCGTCCTGGTCGAAGTTGGAGACGCCCCAGGCGCCGATCTTGCCTTGCGCCTTCAGTGCCTCGAAGGCATCGACCGTCTCGGCGAGCGGATGGCTGCCGCGCCAGTGCAGGAGGTAGAGGTCGATATGGTCGGTGCCGAGGCGCTTCAGGCTCGCTTCGCAGGCGGCGATCGTGCCGCTGCGGCTCGCGTTGTAGGGCAGCACCTTGCTGACGAGGTACACCGCGTCGCGCTGTCCCTTGATCGCCTCGCCGACCACGGTTTCGGCACCGCCATCGGCATACATTTCCGCCGTATCGATGAGCGTCATGCCGAGATCGATGCCGGTGCGCAGACTGTTCGCCTCTTCGGCCATCGAGGCATCGCCTTCGCCCATGTGCCAGGTTCCGAGCCCGAGGGCCGGCACCTGCCGACCGCCAGGGAAAGTGACTGCCGGTAGTTCCGCTTTCATGTTGCGCTCCGCTTGCAAGGGCCATGCATCAGCCATTCAAATTGCATGCATGACAAGAATTGGCTGGTCGTTGCAAGGAGATGGACTATCAATCGGAAAAAACAACCGGGATATTCAGGACCTCCCATGCAGATCGAGATTTTTCTGGCGCTTCTGGTCTTTGCTTTTACCACCTCCATCACCCCCGGCCCGAACAACATGATGCTGTTTGCCTCGGGCGTGAACTTCGGCTTCGTGCGCACGATCCCGCATATGTGCGGCATCGGCGTCGGTTTCCTCGTGCTGCTGCTCGCCGTCGGCTTCGGGCTCGGCGCGCTCCTGGAGGCGGTGCCGATGGTCTACACGGTGCTGAAAGTCGCCGGCGGCGCCTATCTCATCTGGATCGCCTGGAAGATCGGCACGTCGCGCTCGCTGGGCGAGGGCAAGACGGGCGCGCGGCCGATGAGCTTCCTCGAAGCCGCGGCGTTTCAGTGGGTCAACCCGAAGGCCTGGGTCATGGCCGTTTCCGCCATGGCGACCTACACGAATTCGGCCAACTACACGATGAGCGTGCTGATCGTGGGCGTCGCCTTCGCCATCGTCAATTTCCCCAGCGTCTCCACATGGGCGGGCTTCGGCTCGGCGCTGCGCCAATGGCTGTCAGACCCGGTACGACTGAAGTGGTTCAACATATCGATGGCGCTGCTGCTTGTCGCAAGCCTCTGGCCGATGCTGCGCTAGCGGCGTACAACGGAAGCCGGACGGGAGGGATTGCCATGCACGACCACGATCATGACGACCATCATCACGACAACCACTTCTCGCCGGTGGAAGCGCGCGTGCGCGCGCTCGAAACCATCCTGACGGAAAAGGGCCTGATCGATCCGAAGGCCATCGACGTCATCGTGGAGACCTACGAGACGAAGATCGGTCCGCGCAACGGCGCGCGCGTCGTTGCCAAGGCCTGGGCAGAGCCGGACTTCGCCGCCTGGCTGAAGCGGGATGCGACGGCGGCGATTGCCAGCCTCGGTTATACCGGCCGGCAGGGCGAGCATATGCGGGCGGTGTTCAACGATGGCGAGACGCACAATCTCGTCGTCTGCACGCTCTGCTCCTGTTATCCTTGGTCCGTGCTCGGCCTGCCGCCGGTCTGGTACAAGGCGCCGGCCTACCGGGCGCGTGCCGTCATGGACCCGCGCGGTGTGCTGGAGGAGTTCGGCGTCACGCTGCCTGAGGACCGGAAGGTCCGCGTGTGGGATTCGACGGCGGAGCTGCGTTATCTCGTCGTGCCTGCGCGGCCGGCGGGCAGCGAGGGGCTCGACCAGGAAGCGCTTGCCGACCTCGTGACGCGCGATGCGATGATCGGCACGGGGCTGGCCCTGTCCCCGGAGGGGCGGGCATGAACGGGCCACACGATCTCGGCGGCCTGCACGGTTTCGGTCCCGTTGCGCCGGAGGTGAATGAGCCATACTTCCACGCCGAATGGGAAAAGCGGGCACTCGGCGTAACGCTCTCCTGCGGCGCCTTCGGTGCCTGGACCATCGACGAGAGCCGCCATGCGCGGGAAAACATCCCGCCGGCCACCTATCTTGCCGCGAGCTACTACGAGATCTGGATCCGGGCGCTGGAAACGTTGCTGCAGCGCCACGGCTTCGTCAGCGGGGCGGAGCTTGCCCAAGGGCGGATGCTTGAAAAGGGCGCGCCGCCCAAGCGTGTGCTGACGGCGGAGATGGTTCCAGCCGTTCTCGCCCGGGGCGGGCCGTGCGATCGTCCACTCGACACGGCGCCGCGGTTTGCCGCCGGCGCGCATGTGCGCACTCGAAATTTCAATCCGGCGACGCATACGCGCCTGCCGCGCTATGCCCGCGGCAAGATCGGGGTGGTCGAGACCGTGCAGGGCGCTTTCGTCTTTCCGGATGACAGCGCGCATGGCAAGGGCGAGAACCCGCAATGGATCTATACCGTCGTCTTCGACGGCGCCGAGATCTGGGGCGAGGGGGCCGCACCCGGTCTCACCGTCTCGATCGACGCCTGGGAGAGCTATCTTGAGCCGGTGTGAAACGCCCGCCGATTTGCCCGGCCTGCCGAAATCCCTCGAGGGCGATCCGGTCTTTGCCGAGCCCTGGCAGGCACAGGCCTTCGCCATGACGGTGCGCCTCCACGAACGAGGCGTCTTCACGTGGGGCGAATGGGCCGAAGCCCTGTCGCGTGAGGTTCACCGGTCCGGACGGGCGGTCGATGGCGCGGACTATTTCGATTGCTGGGTCGCCGCGCTTTCCGCGCTGCTGGCCGCCCGTGGCGTTGCCAGCGAGGTGGAGCAGGCCGCGTTGTCCGACCGCTGGGCCCGCGCCGCCGAAGCGACGCCGCACGGCAGCCCCATCCTCCTCGAAAATGCGCCTGGCGACTAGCCGGGCCCGCAGGGCGTTTTTCCGAGGCGCAAACCCCTATTGACCTCAACCACGGTTGAGCTTCCATAAGGCGCTCCATTCACTCAATGGAGACCCTGATGACGGACCAGCTGCTCTTTCGAAATGTGATGAGGATCAAGACCGGGCGCTTGCAACCCTTCTGCGCGGCCGTGCGTGCCGCGGTCGATTTTGTGGAGAAGAACGCGCCACAGCTGATGGTGCGTGCATTCATCGACGAGGCGGAGATGCGTGCGGTCAGCTACCAGCTCTATCGCAATTCGGCGGATGTCCTGCATCACTGGGAAATGTCGGATGCGCATATCCAGCGCGTCTCCGAGCACTGCACCGTGGAGCGCCTGGAAGTCTACGGCAATCCGAGCGATGAGGTGGTGCGGGGCCTTTCGCTGTTCCTGGAGGACGGGCGCGGTGTGATCATGCCGTCTCTCACCGGATTTTCGCGCTTTTGAAAGCCCTCACGCCCGATCGGCGACGAAGCGGGCGAGCCAGGGACCGAACAGGGTCACCAGGATGAGCCGGGCTGTCTGCAGCGCCATGACGAAGGCGACGTCGACATTGCTGGAGGCGGCGATGACGGCGATGGAATCAAGTCCGCCGGGGCTGGTCGAGAGATAGGCCGTCAGCGGGTCGATGCCGAGCACGAGGACCAGCAGGCCGGCAAGCAGGCCTGAAAAACTGATCAGCGCGACGATGGAGAGCACGGTGGGCAGAAGCGCCCGGCGCGCATGCAGGAGAATGGCGCGGGTGAAGCCGAGGCCGATGTTCCAGCCGAGCAGTGTGAAAGCGATGACGAGCAGCCATTGCGGCAGTTCGATCTTGACGGTGCCCGATGCATTGAGCACGGCGGCAAGCGCGAAGGGCACCAGGAAGGCGCCGGCCGGGATGCGCAGCTTCTGGCCGGCGAGGCCGCAGACGATGCCGACTGCCAGCATGGAGACGAGTGGCGGCAGCGGAACCGGCTCGAACCAGGCATGCGGCGGTACTGCCACCCCGTCGTGCCCGCCGAAATGGGCGACGAGCGTAGCAAGGCTGGCGACGAAGACGACGCGCAGATATTGCATGAAGGCGACAAGCCGGGCATCGGCACCATAGGCTTCCGCCATCATCATCATGGTCGAGGCGGCGCCGGCCGAAGACCCCCAGATCGCCGTCGTGCCGGGCAGGATGCCGGTGCGGGTGATCAGCCAGCCGCACAACGTGCTGACGCTGATGACGGAGGCCACGACGAGCAGCATGAGCGGCCAGTTCCGCTGGAAGGTGCCGAGGAAATCCTCGGAGACGGTGGTGGCGATCATCAGCGCCAGAACGACCTGGACGACAAAGAAGAAGATGCGCGGCAGGCGGATCGTTCCCCCGCCCAGCGCCACGGCGATGCCGGCCAGCATCGGCCCGATCAGGAGGGCAGCCGGAAAGCCGCCGAGTTCCAGCGGCACCGTTGTCACAACCGAGAGGGCGCCGACCGCGAGCCATTGCAGGGCGGCGGGCAGTTTGCCGAACCCCATGGGCGGGACGGCGCTCTTTGCGGGAGGAGAGGCGCGGGACAAGTATTGCTCCGGAAAATTGGGCTCTCAATAGCGCGGCAGGGCGCCTGCGAACAGGGGGAAATCGCCGAAGGGGCGTTTCCTGCCGCCGTATCGTGAAACAGCCATGTCCCCCTTGCTTCGCAGCGCCGAATCCTGCCAAGTCCGGACATGGAATTTGCACCCCAACAGGATGAAGCGCTGAAGGCCGTCGCGCGATGGCTGAAGGACGGGCGCGAACCGTTGTTCCGCCTGTTCGGTTATGCCGGCACGGGCAAGACGACGCTGGCGCGCCACTTTGCGGAAAATGTCGACGGCGAGGTGCTGTTCGCCGCCTTCACCGGCAAGGCGGCCCAGGTGCTGCGCTCCAAGGGCGCGAGCAATGCCAAGACGATCCATTCGCTGATCTACCGTCCGCGCGGCGAGGAAGAGGTATCGGACGAAGAGACGGGCAAGACCTCGATCGCGCCGATGTTCTCCATCAACCGCCAGAGCCCGGTGGCCAAGGCCGCCCTTGTCGTTGTCGATGAATGCTCGATGGTGGACGAGGCGCTCGGCAAGGACCTGATGAGTTTCGGCACGCCGATCCTTGTGCTCGGTGATCCCGGCCAGCTGCCGCCAGTGTCCGGCGGCGGCTACTTCACCAACCAGGAGCCGGACTACCTTTTGACGGATATCCACCGGCAAGCGCGCGACAATCCGATCATCCAGCTCGCCATGCAGGTGCGTGAGGGCCGGGAGATCGACTTTGGCGACTATGGTGCTGCGCGCGTCATCGGCCGCAACGAGGTGGGCCAGTCGCTCGTGCTCGATGCCGATCAGGTGCTCGTCGGCACGAACCGCACGCGGCGGCGCTACAATCAGCGCCTGCGTGAACTGAAGGGGTTCACCACCGACTATCCGCAATCGGGCGACAAGCTGGTCTGCCTGCGCAATGACCCGGCCAAGGGCCTGCTCAACGGCTCGCTCTGGCAGGTGATGAGTTCGTCCAAGGAGACGGTGAAGCCCGGCATCAACCTGATGATCCGGCCGGAAGACGACGACATGGATCGCGGCGCGGCCAAGATCAAGCTTTTGAAGGCTGCCTTCGAGAATCTCGACGAGGAGATTCCGTGGTCGACCCGCAAGCGCTATGACGAATTCGATTTCGGTTATGCGCTGACCGTGCACAAGGCGCAGGGCTCGCAGTGGAACAATGTCGTTCTGTTCGATGAAAGTTACGCTTTCCGCGACACGCGCGAACGCTGGCTCTACACTGCCATTACGCGCGCCGCGGAAATGCTTACCATCGTGCGATAGATAGGACCCGCACGGCGGACCGCTCTTCAGGAAGCGGATGGAAGGGGCCGGTCGTCATGTCCGGCCCGTCTCATCGGTCTCAGTGACCGACGATGCCGAGCATGACCGCCTTGGCGACGGCCTGGAAACGGTTGTTGCTGTCGAACTTCGTGATGATGTTCTTTTCCATCACCTGCACTTCGCCGGGCTCGATTTCGAGAGCGCGGGCGATGCGGCTTGTCGGATAGCCTTCCGCCATCAGGGCGAGGCAGCGATGCTCGGCGGGTGTCAGATGGGCGCTGGGCGTGTTGTCGTTCGTCTCCGGCTCGTGGGAGGAGCTGAAGTCGAGCAGTTCGTTGATCTGCTGCATCTGCCGGCGGATCGTCGATTGCTGCGCCACCAGCTCGCGCTTGCGCGCGGTCATGGCGTTGCGGAAGATGCCATCGGCTTCTTCCTGGTTTTCGGCAGCGGAAAGGCGCTCCAGCAGCTCCTGGATCACTGCGACGGGCATACCCGTCTCGCGGCAGGTGTTGACCACCGCCATCTGCTGGATTTCATCCGGGCCGTAGACCCGCATGGGGCCGACGCGGGCCGCGGTCAAAAGGCCCTTCTCCTCGTAGAAATGCAGCGTGCGGTGGGTCACGCCGAAGGCGTTGGCCATGTCCGCTATCGCAAGGCGCCCGTCGGGCAGGTTCTCCGGCAAGGGCGCGACCGGCAGAAAACGGATGGATCTGCGCGCGCCCTGCCGGCTGTCGGCTTTCTTAGACTCGTTGGTCATCATGAAAGCAGCTCGCAAACAAGTAGATTGGTCATGTGCTTAACCCCCGGTCGCCGGCCCGTGACCAGCTTCACTGTGAAGGCTGGGTGACAAGCCGGCGGACTATGCCCTTCATCGTTTCGCCGACTGTGCATGCCGATGAAACTGTATACGATCGTGCAAGGATTCTGAATCCCATATGCGACTCAATTGTGCAGGATTCTGAATCCGAGCGGCACACATTACCAATCCGCCCTGCATCGTAAAATAAACCCCCGGGGGGCATGTGCCTATCGTTATATCTAGGGATGTATTTTCTGGTGACGCCTCTCGGTTGGGTGCGGCAGATTCAACGCGTCAAGGTGGTGAAGGGGCTTTGCGTCGGCGACACGCCGGCAAGCGCCGCAGGCAGCAGATTGCAGGCGGCGGGCTCATCGGCAACGGGTGTTCCGCGCGGCGGGTCCTGTTCCACCTTCGCGAGACATTCCATGAGGTTGCTGGCCACGCCGATGCGCATGGCGTGGCGATAGAGCGGTCCGGCGGCCGTAAGGGTGCGGGCGGTGAAGGTGACCGCTTCATAGGCGATGCCGCCCTCGCTGCGCAGCTGTTCGCGCGAGAAGTGGCGTGTGAAGACCGTGGTGCCTGACGGTTCGTGGATCAACCGGGCATAGATGCCTTGGCCGTTCGGCCGGTTCTCGATGCGGATGGCATAGGACAGCGCGTGCGGTTCCTCCTCCTTGTGCGAACCGACGAGATGCACGGTTCTGTGGTAGCCGGCCGCTCCGGCAATGGCACGGGCCAGCGCATTGCACTCGCCGCCCGATGGCCAGCATTGCAGAATGTCGAGGCTCGGCAGCGCCTGGACGCGTCCTGCAAGCTTGTTCTGCACCGACAGCATAAGCTGCGCCTTGGCGATCGCCACACTGGACGTGTCCGGATAGATCGAGGGCGCCAGGAAAAAGAGCGGTAGCAGCGAGAGCAGGGCGAGCGGCGAGGAGATCGGCGCGGGAAGCCAGGAACGACGGGTGTCCGGCGTATGCCGGGGTGTCCGCGTGACGGAGGGCAGCAGGTTCCGGGCTTCGTCCGCGGCCTCCGGCTTGTCGACGGCGGCGCTGTATTCCGGGACGTAGCTGCCGAGGGGAACGCGGATGCGCAGGCGGTCTCCAGCGCCCTCCGTTTCGTAATACTGCTCCAGCAGTTTTCGCAGCTTGCCGGCCTGGACGCGTACGAGCGGATCGTTGCCGGCATCGAAACCCGGCGGCCGTCCAAAAACGTCGATGCCGATGCTGTAGCCCTTCAGCTGGGCTGCTTTGCCGGAGAGTTCGTTCTCGACGATATAGGAAAGAAACGAGCGCAGCCGCTCGGACCGGGAGAATGCCTCGCTCGCGATGATGGCATCCAGCGCGCGCCGCACACGCTCGCACGCCGGCCTGTCGGTCCTGCTCATGGTGTCGCCACAGAGGAGACCATCGCTGCTGCCCGATTTCCTTTCCGTTCCCCAAGACGGGACGCCGCACACGGCATCCCCCAAAAATCACGGGGATTCTAGCGGTGATTCTTGCGCAACGGCAAGGGGGGCATGCACGGGCCCCCGCCACAAAGCCGCAAGGCTGCGGTGCGCCGGGCCTTCGAGGCGATTGCCCTTGTGGAAACAACAGGCTAGACCTTGTGCCCAGCAAGAGGAGTTTGTGTCGCCATGCCTGCGAAACTGTCGGTCAATCTCAACGCCATTGCCATGCTGCGCAACCGTCGGGACCTACCCTGGCCGAGCGTCACCGGCCTTGGCCGGATCGCCCTTCAGGCAGGCGCAAGCGGCCTCACCGTGCACCCCCGGCCAGACCAGCGCCATATCCGCTTTTCCGATCTGGCGCCGATCCGAAGCCTCATCGACACCGAGTTTTCCGGTGCCGAGTTCAACATCGAGGGGTTTCCGGAAGAGAGCTTCATGCAGCTCGTCGAGGAGCACCGCCCCGAGCAGGTGACGCTCGTGCCGGATGATCCCTCCCAGGCGACCTCCGATCATGGCTGGGATTTCCGCAAGAATCATAATCTTCTGGGCAACATCGTCGGCCGGCTGAAGAAGCTCGGCCTGCGTGTCTCCGTCTTTGCCGACGGCGATCCGGACCGCGAGGCGCTGACCATCGCGAAGGAGGTCGGTGCGGATCGGATCGAGCTCTATACCGGCCCCTATGGCGGCTGCTACGACAACCCGGCCGAGGCAGTGCGGATTGCCGAACTGCTCGGGGAGACGGCGGATATCGCCTTCGAGCTCGGCCTCGACGTCAATGCCGGCCATGACCTGACCGTTGCCAATCTGCCGGCGCTCGTCGCGTGCATCCCGCGCCTTGCCGAAGTGTCGATCGGCCACGGCCTGACAGCGGATGCGCTGGAATACGGCATGGCGGAAACCGTCCGGCGCTTCTGCCGCGCCTGCGGCCAGGACGTCTGACAATCCGTGCGGCGCCCGTTCGAGCGCCGCACATATAGCCGCATCAACCGAGAAATGCAGCCTTGCTCGCGGCGACGAAGTCCTCGAAGGACGTCAGTGTGCGGCCGGAAAGCGCTTGTGCGTCTTCCGTCACCATGGCGATCTTGCCTTCACGCGTGTTGGCGTCGAAGGAGACGATGGTCGGCACGAAGCCTTCCGGCAGGCCGGCTGCCTTCAGACCCTCGGCGAGCTGGGCATCCGTGACGTGCACGACGGCAAGCGGCTTGCCCGTCGCCGCGGAAACGAGAGCGGCGATCTCCTCGGCCGTGTGCGTCTTCGTGCCGGTCAGGGTATAGGTGCGGCTCTCGGTGCCGGCCTTCAGCACGGCGCCGGCAAGGGCGGCGGCAGTATCGGCGCGGGTGATGTGGGCGATCCTGCCTGCGCCGGTCGAGGTGTACCAGGCGCCTGTCTGCAGCGCATGCGGCAGCGACATGAAGAGGTTTTCCGCATACCAGCCGTCGCGCAGGATCGTGTAGGGGATGCCGGTCGCCTTGATGGCCTCCTCGCTGCCGAGATGGTCGGGGGCGAAGGTGACGAGCGAATCGTCCGGCTGCGGCATCGACGTATAGAGGATGTGCTTCGCGCCGGCTTTCGCTGCGGCGGCGACGGCCGCCTTGTGCTGGGCGAGGCGCTTGCCGGGCGTGTCGAGCGCGTCGGTGGAGATGATGAGCACCTTGCCGGCGCCGGCGAAGGCCGCGTCGAGCGAGGCGGGATCGTCGAAATCGGCGGCGCGCACGGTGATGCCCTTGTCGGCATAGGAGGCGAGCTTCGCAACGTCGCGGGTCGTGGCGATGATGTTGGCGGGCGCAAGCTTGCCGGAGGCGAGAAGCGTGTCGATGACGAGGCGGCCGAGCTGGCCGGAAGCGCCGGTAACGAGAACTGTGTCGGTCATGTCTTTGCCTTTCTGGGGCCTTGCGGCCGGTCCTGCAGGCGTGGCGGGGAGACGCCCGGGACCTGCTGCGTGTTGCTCTCTTATTGAGACTTGCTCTTATCTGGTAATCTGTTAGGAGCTGTAAAGAAGGCAGTTTTTTTTGCGGTGGTTACCTGAAGGGAACCGGCTATGAACAAGATCGTCGATCGCGCAGAGGGCGAGCGCGTGTTTCTGGTCGATGGTGTTGCAATGTCGATGGACGATTGTCCGGTGCGCGACGTGCTGGACAGTGTCGGGGGCAAGTGGACGTCGCTGATGGTTCTCGGCCTTGCCGACGGGCCGCGCCGCTTTTCGCAGCTGCGCCGCCTCATTCCCGATATTTCGCAGCGCATGCTGACCCAGACGCTGCGCGATCTGCAGCGCGACGGTTATCTCACCCGCACCGTCTATCCCACCCAGCCGCCGAGCGTCGAATATTGCCTGACACCGCTCGGCCATTCCTTCCTTGCGCTTCTGCGCTCCCTCGTGCAGTGGTCTACCGAGAACCACGCCGCGATCCGGACCGCCCGACAGGCCTACGACGCGGCTCAGGACTGACGCTTCGGTCGTTGCGCCGGACGCTGCATGCGGGAAAAGGGCCATGAAGCCACTCGATATCGGTATCGCCGGCGCCGGGCCCGCGGGACTTGCGGCGGCGCTGTTTCTGGCGCGGGCGGGCCACCGGGTGGAACTGATCGAGCGCTTCGAACAGCCGTCGCCCGTCGGTTCCGGCCTCCTGATGCAGCCGACCGGGCTCACCGTGCTCGATGCGCTCGGCCTTTCCCCGACCATTCATGCGCTGGGCAACCGCATCGACCGGCTGCACGGTGCCGATGCGCGGAGCGGCCGCACGGTGCTCGATGTGCGCTATGATGCGCTGGCCGGCGGCCGCTATGGCCTTGCGGTGCACCGGGCGGCACTCTTTACGACGCTGCATGATGCGGTGACAGCAGCAGGCCTGCCGGTCCGCACCGGCATCACGCTTGCCAAGGCCGAGACGCGGCAGGCCCGTACCGCCCTGCACGACCCCGAGGGCGAGATCGTCGGCGACTATGATCTGGTGATCGACGCGACGGGCGCCCGTTCGCAGCTTGCCGCCGCGTCCGTCGTGGCGCCCGATGTGCGCGAACTGCCCTGGGGTGCCTTCTGGGCGACGCTCGATTGTGACGGCATCCCGCATGATGCTCAGGCCCTCGCGCAGCGCTATGACGCGGCCAGGGTGATGATCGGCGTGCTGCCGGTCGGGCGGGGGCACCCGGGCGAGGGGCGCAAGGTCGCCTTCTTCTGGAGCCTGAAGGTGGCCGATGCGGACGCAGTGCAGCAGGCCGGTCTTGCCCGCTGGAAGGCGCGCATCCTCGATTACTGGCCGCAGACCGCACCTTTCCTCGACCAGATCACGGACTGGGACCAGCTGACGCTCGCCCGCTATGCCCACCGCACCACGCTGCCGCCCGTGGCCGACGGCATCGCCTTCATCGGCGACAGCGCCCATTCGACCAGCCCGCAGCTCGGGCAGGGGGCGAACATGGCGCTGCTCGATGCGGCGGCGCTGGCGCATGCCCTGTCTACGGCCGCCTCCGTGGAGGAGGGGCTGGCGGCCTACGCGGCTGCCCGGCGCAACCATGTGCGGCTGTTCCAGCTGCTCTCCTACGTGTTCACGCCCTTCTATCAGTCGGATTCCCGGGCGATCGCCTGGCTGCGCGACCGGCTGGTGGCGACGGTCGCGAAAATACCGCCGGCACCGCAGCTCCTTGCGGCCATCGTTTCCGGCACGCTCGCCGACCCCTTCACACGGGCCGGGCTTCAGGAATGCCGCTGGCTGGAGCGCGCTTTGCAGGAGGCGTGACCGGCTCCTGCCAGCCGGCAAGGTCGAGCGCCCAGGTCTGCCCCATGAGATCCTGGCCAAAGCTGTGGTGCGGCTCCTCGTTCTCCAGCGTGAAACCGGCCGTCTGATAGATGCGGCGGGCGGTGGTCAGGATGTCGTTCGTCCAGAGCTCCAGCCGCCTGTAGCCGGCGCCCTGCGCAAAACGGATGCAATCCGTCACCAGTCGTGTGCCAAGCCCGTGGCCGCGCGCCGCCCCGTCGACATGCAGCAGGCGCAGCTTGGCCGTCGTTTCGCTCGCCTTCACCAGGAAGACGCTGCCGACGAGGGCGCCATCCCGCTCGGCGATCCAGCAATGTTCAAAGGCCGGGTCGAAATCGCGCAGGAACTTCGCGCAGATCTCGGCGACCAGCGCCTCGTACTCCTCGTTCCAGCCATAGGTCTCGGCATAGCTCTGCGCCTGGCTGGCAATCACCCTGCCCATATCGCCGGCCCGGTGGGGGCGGATTTCGATCGGGGCTGGAGGGTTTTTCCCGGCGAGGAGGGTCGTGACGTCACGGAGCGCCGTCGTCAACCGGCGCCGTGCGGTGGCGTCAAGCGGCGAGATCAGGGTTGCGATGCTCGCCCGCGACCGCGTGGCGAGGTCGGCTGCCACTGTCCGGCCGCTCTCTGTCAGGCTCAGCAACCGTCCGCGGCCATCGGTAGGGTCCTTGCGGATGTCGATGACACCGGTGCCGGCGAAGCTCTTCAACATGCGGCTGACATAGGCGGGGTCGAGCGACAGCTCCGTCGTCAGCTGCGAGGCGGAGGTAGCGCCGCCATTGGCGAGCTCGTAGATGACGCGCGCTTCGGTCAGCGTATAGGGCGTGTCGAGATAGGCGCGGTCGAGCACGCCGATACGGTTCGTATAGAAGCGGTTGAAAGCGCGGACCGCTTCGATCGTGTCCGCACTGGCTTCCTCATGGGTAACAGCCGTCATGATGATCTCCTTCGATCACCATCGTTGCTATTTATTTGACTTAGTCAAGTAATTTGTGTGGTCGCCTGGGAGAGCTGGAGAGCAGATGCAAAAAAGGCCGGATTGCTCCGGCCTTTCCAATTCCAATGCTGTAGCGGCCTATCAGGCTGCGACGAGCTGGTCAGCCGACATCTTGCCGGACTTGCGGTCGCGGATCAGCTCGAAGCTGACCTTCTGACCTTCGTTGAGCGCTGCGAGGCCAGCGCGCTGAACGGCGGAGATGTGGACGAAAACGTCCGGCTCACCGCTGTCCTGCTGAATGAAGCCGTAACCCTTGGTCGTGTTGAACCATTTTACGGTACCAGTTGCCATGACGAAACCTTTCCTAAGCCGTCAAATCAATCTTCGGCCGCCGGGATGGCGACCATGGGAGGTCGAATTTGAAGGGTAGGTTCGTAACTGCAGGCGCGAGCGCCTGCAAATGCAGAAGTCAACGTTCAAATCTCGATGCGAGAGAAATAGGTGGTTCGGCGTTCCGGGTCAAGATGTGTGCGGGCCGGATCGCCTATGGTTTTCATTCGACCGCCGGCAGCGCCGTATCGTTCGAGCATTGTGAAATCGGCAGCTGCCGGAAGCTGTGAATGGCGACGATCCGGCCTTCGGAGGCGTCGGTCTCCACTTTCATGCAGGCGCAGGCATAACCGTAGTTGCCGTTGGTTCGCACATAGTCGCCGGTGGAAATGTCGGGAATCCGGTCGAAACCGGCAGGCTCGTCGCCGGCACCCTGCGTCATGAGCGTCCAGGTTCCCTCACTGTCGTCCAGCCACCAGTTGGCGGGGGTCGGGTTCTGCAGCCAGCCGCAGCGGGTCTCGGCTGCCTGGGCAAGAGGGGCGGTGGCCAGCAGGGCGAGCAGGGTGCAAAGGATCGGCTTCTTCATCGTCGCGTCCTCAATTCTTGATTTTCTTGCAATGGAACGTGTCGCCGCTGGCCTCGGAGGCCCAGTCCATCTCGCTGGCGGTGATGTTGGCTAGGCCGATGCGGTAGTCGTCGGCGAAGGTCAGCGTGTAGGCGCCGCCGTCCTGTTCGCTTTTCAGGATCGGCATCGGTCCTTCGCCGGAATCATAGGTTTCGGCGGTGAAGGTGAAGGTCGAGACCTCGCAATCCCAAGTGCCGACATAGGGTGGCTCCTCGGCGGCGTGAGCCGACAGGGTGGAGAGAAGCAGAGCTGAGGCAAGGAGACGAAGCATGGGGCGGATCCGTCGCAGGAGAGCAGGCGCAGCTATAACGCGCAGCGCCTGCCTCTTATTCGCGTGTTGATCGGCCCATGCAAGAAAAAGTCCCGCCCTTGGCGGGACCGGTGGGAATCACGCCGGACGGCGCTTGTCGACCCGGTGATGATCGAGGAAGGCGGCGATGGCGGCCTCGCCGCACAGGCGGCGTTGCTCGACAAGGGCGCCGGCCAACTGGGCGGCGTCGCCGAACGTGCTGATCTCCGCTTCGGCTGTTGCCGGATTGCGGGCGAGCGTGTCGGAAACGATGTCCACCAGGGTGCGCGGCAGGATATCGGTGCACGCGCGCATGCTTTCGAAGACGGTGCCGATGGGCACGATCTGGTCCTCGTAGATCACCATCGGTTCGGCGCGCTCGTCCTCCCAGGCGTCGAGCGCTTCAAGGGCGGCGCCAAACAGCTGTTGCAGAGTGATGGGAGCATGTCCTTCGTGAAGGTCTGGCAGGAAATTCATCATTTTCTGTCTCCTTGGCGTAAGGGCGGTTGGCGTCGTACTCCTGACTGAAAGCCTGGATGCCGGCTTGCCGATGCGCGACGCGATCAGCCTGCTGCACCGCAGGTCTCACAAATCTTAACGAGCGGAAACGGATTGGGAAGCGAAAAATTTTGTCCTGGGCGGGCCGTTTGCTCGTTTGATGGGGAGTTATGTTTCAAATCAGCGACATAGCGGAAAGAAAATTTCGATCTCATTGTGCGTTGCAGCGATTGTTGCATGTCGCATGGCCCGGTTGAAAAGAGATTCGGCAGGGCAAATCACCCTTCTTTTCTTCTTTGTCAGAAGGCTGTTGACCTTCGGCGCGCAGATCGCTAGAAAACGCAGAACCGTACGGTACGGTACGCAATTGATCGGGTGGATATCTTGCAGGTGTTCGAGCAGGCAAAGGCGGGGGCTGCGGCCGCGGGACTGACGGAACGTCAGGGCGCGGTGCTGGAGCGTGCGCTCGGCCTGCTGGTGGAGGGGGGCGAGCGGGCGTTGACGACGGCCGGTGTCGCCCGCGCGGCGAACTGTTCGAAAGAGAGCCTCTACAAGTGGTTCGGCGATCGCGACGGGCTGATCTCGGCGATGATCACCTATCAGGCCGGCAAGGTGCGTACGGTCGAGGTGGGGGCGGGCGCCCTGACGGCCGAGACGCTGCGCACGCATCTCGTCGCCTTTGCCCGTGACCTGATCGATGTGCTCTCGGGCGATGTGTCGCTGGCGTTGAACCGTCTTGCCATCGGCCAGGCGAGCCGCGAGGGCGCCGGTCTCGGCCGCCTCCTGCAGGAGCGCGGCCGCCGGCAGATCAGCAAGCGCGCTGCGGCCCTTCTGGAGGCGGGCCGCAAGGCGAAGCTGCTTGCCTTCGACAGTGCGGACGAGGCATACGGCACGCTCTACGGCCTGATCGTCTCGGACATGCATCTGCGCATGCTGCTCGGCGAGAATGCCGCAGCGCTCAAAAAGGAATTCTCGCCGCGCGCGGAGAAGGCGGTCGATGCCTTCCTGACGCTTCATGGCGTGAAAGGATAAGCCGGCAGGCGAACCCGCCGGTTCAATGGAAACAGACCAGCTAAGGGAAGGAACCATCCATGCGCGTCTATTACGATCGTGATGCCGATCTCAACCTCATCAAGGCGAAGAACGTCGCCGTCGTCGGCTACGGCTCGCAGGGCCGTGCGCACGCCCTGAATCTCAAGGATTCCGGCGCGAAGAACCTCGTGATCGCCCTCAAGGCCGGCTCGCCGACCATCAAGAAGGCCGAAGCCGACGGCTTCAAGGTCATGACCGTCGCCGAAGCCGCAAAGTGGGCCGATCTCCTGATGATGGCGACCCCGGACGAACTCCAGGCCGACATCTATAAGGGCGAAATCGCCGGCAACATCCGTGACGGCGCCGCCATCGCCTTCGCACACGGCCTCAACGTGCATTTCGGCCTCATCGAGCCGAAGGCTTCGGTCGATGTCGTCATGATCGCGCCGAAGGGCCCGGGCCACACGGTTCGCGGCGAATACCAGAAGGGCGGCGGCGTTCCCTGCCTCGTCGCCGTTCACCAGAACGCTTCCGGTAACGCCCTCGACCTCGCGCTCTCCTACGCCTGCGGCGTTGGCGGCGGCCGTTCGGGCATCATCGAGACCAACTTCAAGGAAGAGTGCGAAACCGACCTCTTCGGCGAACAGGTCGTTCTGTGCGGTGGTCTCGTCGAGCTCATCCGCGCCGGCTTCGAAACGCTGGTCGAAGCCGGTTACGCACCGGAAATGGCCTATTTCGAGTGCCTGCACGAAGTGAAGCTGATCGTCGACCTGATCTATGAAGGCGGCATCGCCAACATGAATTACTCGATCTCCAACACGGCCGAGTGGGGCGAATACGTCACGGGCCCGCGCATCATCACCGCCGAGACCAAGGCCGAGATGAAGCGCGTCCTCGCCGACATCCAGACCGGCAAGTTCACCTCCGAGTGGATGCAGGAATGGAAGGCCGGCGGCGCCCGCTTCAAGGGTATCCGCCGCAACAACGACTCGCACCAGATCGAGGAAGTCGGCGCCAAGCTGCGCGGCATGATGCCCTGGATCGGCAAGAACAAGCTGGTCGACAAGACCGTCAACTAATCGCTTCTGCTCCAGGCAGGACGATATCGGCCGGGCGGTTTTCCGCCCGGCTTTCTATTTCAGGCAACCTGAAATAATGCAGTGCATCCTTTTCCTTCTTTGCGGCGCAGCAAGTAATAAACTTGCCACGAGGCGCGAACAGGAACAAAATACGCGCGTGTTTCGTTCCGCTGTCGGGAGGAAAATGCGATGTCCACCATCATGCAATACTTCGCCTGGTTCGATCTCTTTATCCTGAGCAGTATAGCCATGCTTATCCTGCTCGGCCTTTACAGCGACCGCGCCACCTGAGCGTTGTGTTCCGCTGAAACAGGTGCCGGGGCAGGGATGCTGCGGCCAGATTAGACCCGCGCGAAACCTCGGGTCGCGGGCATGTTCTATTGGTGCGAATATTTAGGTCAGCATTATTGACATAAATACTGCGCCGTGATGAGGTGGGTTCAAACAACAAGCCCGAGGAAACCCCTATGTTCAAATGGGAACAAGCCTTCGCGACGCGTGCGTCGCGCATGAAGGCATCCGAAATCCGTGAACTGCTGAAACTCCTGGAACGACCCGACATCATCTCGTTTGCAGGTGGCATTCCGGATCCGGCCCTGTTTCCGAAGGAAGCCTTCTCCGCCGCCTACACCGATGTGCTGGCCGGCGAGGGCGCGGCGGCGGGCCTGCAATATTCCGTCAGCGAGGGCTACAAGCCGCTGCGCGACTGGCTCGCCGGTGAGATGGGCAAGATCGGCATCACCTGTTCGGCGGAAAACGTCTTCATCGTTTCCGGTTCGCAGCAGGGCCTCGATTATCTCGGAAAGCTCTTCCTGTCGCCGAAGGACACGGCGCTTGTCACCTGGCCGACCTATCTCGGCGCGCTGCAGGCCTTCAATGCCTATGAGCCGACCTACGACCGGCTGAACCTTTCCGGCAACCGCACGCCGGAGGCCTATCGTGCGACGGCGACGGAAGCCGGCGGCCGGGTGAAGTTCGCCTATCTCTCCGCCGATTTCGCCAACCCGACCGGCGAGACGGTCGACCGGGCGGGCCGCGAAAAGCTGCTCGAGCTCGCCGAAGAGCTGGAAATCCCTGTCATCGAGGACGCCGCCTACCAGTCGCTGCGGTATGACGGCGAGGCCATCCCGCCGATCCTGGCGCTGGAAATTGCCCGCAAGGGCAGCATCGATGCGGCACGCACCATCTATTGCGGCAGCTTCTCCAAGACGCTCGCGCCTGGCCTGCGCGTCGGCTACATCGTCGCCGCAGCGCCCGTCATCCGCAAGCTCGTTCTGATGAAGCAGGCGGCCGACCTGCATTCCTCGACCATCAACCAGATGGCCATCGCCCACGTCGCCGAGCGCGGTTTCGATGCGCAGGTTGCGAAGATCAAGGCGGCCTATAGTGCGCGCCGCAACGCCATGCTCGCCGCCCTGCAGAAATACATGCCCGAGGGCGTCACCTGGACGAAGCCGGAAGGCGGCATGTTCGTCTGGGTCACGCTGCCGGCAGGCATGGATGGCGCAAAGCTGCTCGCCCGTTCCATCGAGACGGAGAAGGTCGCCTTCGTGCCCGGTCAGGCCTTCCATGCAGATGGCAGCGGCGCGAACACGCTGCGTCTCAGCTTCTCCTGTGCCGACGCTGCGACCATCGAGGAAGGTATTTCCCGCCTCGGCCGGTTGCTCGCCAGCGAGCGGCTTGCGGCCTGATCCGCTTCGGATGCGGTAGGGTTTGCCCCTCACCCTAACCCTCTCCCGGTAAACGGGGAGAGGGGACGTGGTCCACGAACCGGTCATTGGTTTGGGAAGCCGGCACTCCATATCCCTTCGCCCCGCTTGCGGGGAGAAGGTGGCCGGCAGGCCGGATGAGGGGCCTATTCCTCCAGGCAGGCCAGCGCCGATTCGAACACCAGATCCGGCAAGACCCCGAACGTATAGGGTGCATGCACGCGCTCCCATTTCTGGTGATAGTCCCGTCCCCACGGGCCGATATTGACCGTCGGGAAGGTGATCAGGCCGTTCGGCGCATCGTCGGTAAAGGCCGCCGATGGCGTATTGGCGGCGAGCAGGCCGGTTTCGCCGGCCTCCGGCCGATGGCCGAAGAAGCTCATGTCGGAAATGCCGGCAAAGATCTGCTTGAACTTGATCGAGGTGCCGTGCCGCGCTGCGGCCTCCTCCATCACCGGCTGAAGCCGGGCCTGCATCCGGCGGCCGGCCTCGGACTGGTCGAGATGCACCAGCGGATAATGCAGGCTGCCGAAGCCGATGATCACCGCCGGGCCCTCGATGCCGGCCTCGGTCACTGCTGCCGACACGATCTCGCGGCTGACCTTCAGGGGATCGGTGCTGCCGGCAAGCGAGGCGTCGAGGGCTTTCAGCCGGGCGAGCGCCGCATTGCCGCCGCGCGCCGTCACCCGCTCCTGCAGTTCGGCATAGTCGAGCACGAGGCCGTCGGTCCTGCCCGCGTCGCGCCCGCGATAGCGCGCCGCATGGGCGTCCTGCGTGCGAAGCGCGATCTCCAGCGCGCCGGAAACGAGTGTCCGGAAGTCGCCGATGATGTCGCGGGCGCTGCGCCGGTGGGTCAGCCAGTTGAAGGAGAGCCAGACGCGGTCCGGCGTCGTGACGTCGTAGCCGTCGCGGATGTCGCGCGCCTCGAGGCAGACGGGTGGCGGCGAGCGCTCGCCGAAGGCCTCGTCGCTGAGTTCCGGCACGGTGTCCATGGCGCGCACGATCTCGGCGCTGATGCGGTGGGCGCTCGTGCCGTTGAACGGATAGCCGGCATGGGTCGGCCGGCCGATGACGAAGGCGAAGGGCGCGAACTTGCCGATCGAACCGAGATAGACCGCGCGGCCCTCCTCGCCGTCGCGCTCGCAGCTCGAGGCATCGAGATTGATGCCGCCGACGATATCGAGGTCGAAGCGCCGGCTGATCTCCGGCAGCGCGTTGCGCAGGCTGCGCATGCCGCGCGAACGGTTCTCCTCGTCGGGCGTCGCGACGAAGAGAATGTTGCCTTCCTTGATCTCCAATCTGGCAAAGCGCTCCAGCGCTGCGATGCCGGCGGCAAGGCCGCTTTTCATGTCGAGCAGGCCGCGCCCGGCGATAAAATCGCCGCTTTTGAAATCCTTCAGCGCCTTGGTTTCCGCGGCATTCAGCGGCCGGCTTTCGAGTTCCTTCACCAGCGCCTCGGTCAGCGGCTCGGGATCGCAGGCGAGCGGCGCGAGCGTGCCGTAATTGGCGATCGAGACCGTATCGAAATGGCCGGCGAGCACCACCGTGCGCCGCCCGCTGCCGCGCACCAGCGCGCCGACGCTTCGCGTCAGCGGTTCGCCATGGCTGTCCACGGTAAAGAGCTGCTCCGGGTGGCGGCTGAAATAGGGTGTTTCGGCAAGATGCGCCCGCAACTTCTGCGAAAAATCCGCCTCGTCCGGCGAACCCGTCACGCTCGGCCAGCGGGTCATCAGAAGCGAGAGCGCGCGGGTTCGCTCGATTGCGATGGCATGTGCGGTGTCGTTTGTCATGGGACCTGCCGAAAGCGGTTGCATTGAAGGAAGCACAAGGCTAGCCAAGGACAACGGCAGGCGAAACGGCAATTTTTTGGAAAAATTGCGGGTCGTATTGTCGTTTCGGCAGAAGAAACTGACAATTCGGTAGGTGTGATGGATACGATCGACCGCAAGCTCCTTGCCCTGCTGCGCAAGGATGGGCGCGCCTCGCTTTCCGCTCTCGCGGAAGAGCTGAAGGTCTCGCGCGGCACGGTGCAGAACCGGATGGAGCGGCTGACGCGCGACGGGGTCATTGCCGGCTTTTCCGTGCGCGTGACCGAGGCGGACGACCCGCATGCCGTGCGCGCCATCATGATGATCGAGATCACCGGCCAGAAGACGCTGGCCGCGATCCAGGCGCTGCGCGGTCTCCCGGAAGTCCGGGCGCTGCACACGACCAAC
>VFQN01000369.1_pt1 | contig 88815 bp, 70 predicted proteins | sample 3512371 | NCBI WGS metagenome assembly VFQN01 (sample SAMN10412370, study PRJNA504923) | tailings metagenome | isolation source: Replicate 2 from Balatoc abandoned mine | place: Philippines: Itogon, Benguet | collected 2017-08-28
ATCCGGCACTGCCGGCTATCGCGTCCGGCTCTGGTGGAGTCGCTGCAGTTCCTTCACCTGCTCGAGCATCTGCTGCGCCTCTCCAGCCGTCATACGCTGGAAGGCGGCACTCCACTTCTCGGCTTCCGCAAGCAACTCCTGCTTTCGCTGCTGGTTCGGCTCCAGGTACTCGGCCTCGAGCCGGAGGGCCGAACTCCTCGCCTCGGGGCCCGTGGGGTCGGTCGGTCGGGCCTTCAGCACATCGTCGGCAATCAGGTGCAGGTCCTGAACGACGGCGCGAACGTCCTCGCGCGACAGGTTCTTGGTCCATTGCACATGCCACCACATGGCACCGACGATCTGGGTCAACTGGTCGGCAGGCAGCTCGGTGCGCATCTTGCGCAGGAGCGCGGCAGCCTCGTCCGGGCGGCCACCCTCGCTGTACGCGCGGGCGAGAAACCTGTAGCCGCGGCCATCCCTGGGATTCAGTTCGATCATCCGCCGCGCGACCGTCTCGACGTCCGACGGACGATCGAGCCACCCGGACGAATACAGCATCGTCAACGGCAGCAGCGACCGCGCCATCTCCACCTCCGGTTGGAGGCCTTTCCCGACCGACGCGTACTTCCGGTAGTGCTCCGCGGCCTTCTCATACACCTGCTGACGCTCGGCCTTGGTCCCCTTCTCGTCCAGCTTCATCCGGAACCCTTTGCGGTCGTACGCCTGCGCGAGCACATAGTGCGCCGAGACATCGTCCGGACTCTTCGCCAGGTGCGGCTCGAGGAGGTCGATGGCCTCCTGCGGCTTGTCGAACACGAGCGCCGACGCCGTGAGGGACATCTCGCTGTCCTCGGGTGGCGCAGGCAGCGCCGCGGCCGGGCTCGTGACGGCGACGGAGGCGGCTGGGGTCGGCTGGTCCGGCACACTTCCACAGGCGCAAACGGCCACGCCGAGGGCGAGACAGAGGAACGCGCGGCTGCAGGTCATGCGCGATTATGCTCCCGGTCGAGCCGAACACGCGCGCGTCGACCGACGCGGTGCAGCCGGGCCCTTCCAGTCCTCTCCTCCTCGGGCAGGGCTCGAGGGTGCGGCATCCGGACGCCTCACCTTGCACTTCGACAAGAGGGTCGGATACGCTCTTGTCGAAGCACAAAGGGAGCTGCATGCCCGAACACCGCGTGGAACTGCCGCAGGGGACGCTGGACCTGCTGATCCTCAAGACCCTCGCGGGTGAGCCAAAGCACGGTTGGGCCATCGCGGAGCGTCTTCACCAGATCTCGAGCGCCACCCTGGACATCCGTCAGGGCTCGCTCTACCCCGCCCTCCATCGGCTGGAACGCGGCGGCTTGATCAAGGCGCGGTGGGGCACGTCCGAGAACAACCGGCGCATCAAGTCCTACGAGTTGACCCGGCGGGGCCGAGAGCGGCTCGATGCCGACCTGTCCGCGTGGCGCCGCCTGAATGCCGTGCTCGCGCACATCCTCGAAGGCGCCTGAGCGATGGCTGTGCTGACGGACCTGGTGCATCGCCTTCGCTCGATCGTCGGGCGCCGACGCGTCGAGCGCGACCTGGAAGACGAACTGCGATACCACCTGGAGTGCCTGGTCGCGCACCACACGCAGGCGGGTCTCTCGAGGGCGGACGCGGAACGGCGCGCACGGCTCGAGTTCGGCGGGTTCGAGCAGATCAGGGAAGAGCACCGGGACGCCCGCGGGACCAGGTTGATCGACGACGTCGCGCGCGACCTGCGATATGCCCTGCGTCAGGTGGGGCGCTCGCCGGCGCTGGCCGCGTCCGTCGCGTTGTCCGTCGGCCTGGCAATCGGCTTCAACGCCGCCATCTTCGGCATCGTCGATGCCGTGCTCGTGCGGCCGCTGCCCTTCCCGGATGCCGAACGCCTGGTTCGCATCGAGGGCGTGTTCGTGCGTCTTGGCCTCCGCATGACCGAGACCGGCATCGAGTTGGCGCAGGCACCCACGGCGCCCGAAGTCGGTGCGGCGCGGGCGTTCACGCACGTCGGCTCGTACACCGTCGGCAGCGCCAACATCGGCGACGCCAATCCCGAGCGGCTGTCGGTCGCCACCGTGTCGCCTGACGTCTTTCTCGCGCTCGGGGTGGTCCCGGCGATCGGTCGCACGTTCACGGCAGCCGACCTCGCTCACGGGGACAGGCTGGCCGTGATCAGTGACGGGTTGTGGCGTCGGGCGTTCGGCGCAGACCCCGAGGTGCTGGGGCGTCCGCTGTCGATCAACAGGCGCGCGTTCTCGGTGCTCGGGGTCATGCCCGCGGGTGTGCGATTCCCCGCCACGTCTGACGTGTGGATTCCTCCGGCGGCGGATCCCCAACTGGCGGCGCAGGTGACCGAGCCATCCTTCGTGGCACGGCTCGCGACAGGTGTCACACCGCACGCGGCGCGACAGGAGTTGCTCGGCCTGCTCCAGGGCAATCATCTCGCCCGGCAGGAGCCCCGGAGCGCCAGGCTCAGCGTGACGCCGCTGCGGGAGGCCATGGTCCGCGATCTGCGTGCCGTGCTGCTCCTCGTCACAGCCTCCGCCCTGCTGGTGTACCTCGTGGCCTGCCTCAACGCGGCCAGCCTGCTCCTCACACGCATCAGTGGTCGGAGCCGAGAGTTCGCCATCCGACGTGCCGTCGGTGCCTCACCTCTTCGCGTGGCACGACAGGTCATGTGCGAGTCGGTGCTGCTTGGCGCCCTCGCCGCTGCAGTCGCCGTCCCGGCGTCCTGGCTGACGCTGCAGGCAATCCGACAGGTGGTGCCATTCGGGCTGGAGAGCGCCCTGCCGGTGAACGCGACCGCTCGGCACGTGCTCGTACCCTTCGGACTCGTTGCGCTCAGCGTCTGCGCGTTCGCCATCGCCTCGTATGCAGCCGCTCGCAGCGAACGGTTCGCCACGCTGCGGGTGAGCGCCACGACAACGGGCGGACGAGGGTGGAGGCTCATTCAGCACGCGATGGTGACGCTCCAGGTTGCCGGCGGCGTGTCGATCCTGATCTTCGCGGCAGCGCTCGTGCGTACGGTCGGCACGCTCACGGCCGTCGATCTCGGCGCGCGCAACGACGCCGCCATCGTCGCCGAAGTCACCCTGCCGCGTGCGGGGTACGCCACATCGAGCGACGTTCGTCGCTTTCACCAGCAGGTGCGGGAGGCTCTGCGCGCTGACGCCGCAATCTCCGATGCCGGGGCGACGACCCACGTCCCTGGCGACGCGAACCAGATGCTGCAGTCGTTCATCGCGACGCTGCAGGACGCCGGACACACGTCAGGTCACCGCGCCGCCGACGCGGTGCGACTGTCGGCAACGCCCGGGTACTTCGAGGCACTCGGGATCGACGTGCTCGCCGGGCGGACGTTTGCCGACGCCGATCGTGAGGACGGCACGCGGGTGGCCGTTGTCAGCGAAGGCGTCGCCGGTGCCTTCCAGCTGCATCCGCGTGAGTTGGTGGGCCGCCGCGTCAACGTGGCGTTCGGTGGCGACGACGTGCTGGCAGAGATCGTCGGCGTGGTGCGCGACGTGCGCATGCAGGGGCCTGAGCGTCCTGCGGCAGCGGCCGTGTACCTTCCCTTTGCGCAGTGGCCGATCAACTCGACGGCCTTTCTCGTCGTGCGTGGCCGGGCGAGCGCACGGCAACTCGTCGCCTCGCTCCGAGCGGCAGTGCGACAGGTCGACGGTTCCCTCCCGCTGTACAACATCCGGACGTTCGAGCACGTGCGCGGTGAGTACCTCGAGGTCCGCCGATTCACCATGACCGTGATGCTGACGTTCGGGATCATGGCGGCGGCGCTGGCCGCACTCGGGCTGTTCGGCGTGCTGAGCTACACCGTGCGCCTGCGGAGCAAGGAGCTGGGCATCCGCATGGCCGTCGGCGCGACGGCGCACGCCATACGTCGAGAAGTGATCTACAGCGGGAGCCTGCGGGCGCTCACCGGACTGGCGGCCGGCGTGGGGCTGGCGTTGGCCACCTGGCGAGCGGCGGCGGCCCGTGTTCCGGGTCTCGAACGCCTCGATTCGATGGACGTGCTCATCGTCTCGGCAGCGGTGCTTGCACTCACCGTTCTCGCCTCATGGTTGCCGGCGCAACGAGCCGCACGGACCGATCCGCTCGGGGTCTTGCGAGCGGACTAGCGTTTCACGGTGACGGGCACGGTCCGAGCCGTGCTCGGCGGGGTCAGTCTTCCTGGCGCTTGACAGAGCGGGAGAACCGGGATAATCGACAGGGCCTGGTTACTCGTCGACGCCCGCTGTGATGAGGGAGAACATGCCGGAGAAGAAGCGTTTCTCGCTGGGACTGGTCCTTGGTTTGGTTGCCGGCATGCTGTTGTATCGCCTGGTGTTCGGCTAGGCTCGCGGCCCAACGGCGGTGAGGGCGACCGATGTTCGGGCCCAGCCGCCCCTCATCTCAGTCTCGTCGCGTAGGCGTCGGTCCCGGCGCTCCACTGCACGCCGCCCGCACTCGAGTACATGGCGCGCTCGACGACGATCTGCGCCGCCGGGCCGCCGAGGCTGTCGATGATCGCCCCGAACCGCCGGCCAGCGGCCTCGGGAAACTCCGCGGCGACCGCCACGTTGAAGCGGCTGTTGGGCTCGAGCGGGAACGTACGCACCGCCGTCGTGCCGTCCTCGAACAGCAGCGTGACCTGCGCGGAGCCGGCAAAGTCCGACGTATTGGCGATCAGGATGTAGGTCTCGACCGCCGTGGGCCCGCCCACTTCCCCATCGGCCAGCGCCCAGCGCGTGCCGGTGGCGGTCGCCCCTGGTGAGTTGTGTGCCTCGTGCCACGTCGGCGAACTGCCCGGCCACCACATCGCACGCTCGACGATGATGCCGACGCCGTTGGTGGACGCGATCGTCGTCGACACGGCCGTGTCGGCCAGTGCGGCATCCTCCTGGTCGACCCAGATGGTGAACCGGCTGTTGGCCTCGACGGTGTAGGTCTTCTCGATCGTGGCGCCCCCGGGCAGCAGGTAGGTGGCCAGCACCTGCGCGGCCTGCGGCGAGGGGTTCGCGACGAGGACGAACAGGTCGAAGTACGGCCCCGTCGCGCCCTCGGCGAGGAACCAGCTCGTGCCCGTGGACGTCACGCCGGCGCTCTCGTGCCCGGCGCCGAACGGCAGCCCGCCGGTGTTGAGGTACATCGCACGCTCGACGATGACGGGCACCGCGTTGGTCGAGACGACGGTGGCCGAGACGTCGGTCGCCGACAACTGCGGCCCTTCGAGATCGACCCAGATCGTCGAGCGGCTCTGCGGAGCAATCGTGTACGGCTTGACGATCGGGGCCGCCGGCGCGGGCAGCAGGTACGTGATCTGCACCTGCGCGGTCGTCTCCGCGGGATTCTGTATGAGGTAGAAGAGATCGAATCCCGAGTGCGTCGCCCCTTCGGCGAGGTACCACGTCGTCGAGGGCGCCGCGACGCTCGTCTCGGCGTGGCTGCCGTAGCCACTGCGGTCCCACGACATCGTCCGGTCCACGACGATGGGCTCGTCGGATTCGACCACGGTCGAGAACTCGTTGGAGCCGGTGCCGAGCACGTCCTTCGGGTCGAGCGTGTGGCGCGTCAGGCCGTTCACCGGCACGAACGTCGTCGCCACACTGCCGGCCGCACGCAGGAACCGGAACTGGGTCGCGGCCGGCGCCGCACTCACGTTGAGCAGCGACAGCCGCATGTCGAAGAAGTCGCTCGTCGCGCCCTCCGCGAGGTATCGGGTGAAGAGCCCACGCGGATGCGTGTCCTGCTGGTACTCTTCGAGGTCGGTGCGCCCATCGCCGTCCGAGTCGCGCGTTGTCTCGCCTGCGCTGAACGGATCGAGGCTGAAGCGGAGTTCCCACCAGTCGGGGATCCCGTCGCCGTCGGTGTCGTCGGGCGTGCCGGGCGCCACCGGCGCCATGTAGGTGAAGGCGTTGGCCAGCGTCACCGTCTCGCCACCGCTCGCGACGGTGAGGTCGCGCGCTCCTGGAGCGTGTGCAGGCGTTCGCGCGGTCAGCGCCGTCGCACCAGCAACGGACACGTGCGTGGCCGCCGTACCACCCAGCGTCACGGCAGCATCGGCGCCGAAGTCGCTGCCCTCGATGCGCAGCAGGGTGCCGCCAGTGGTGACGCCGCCCGTCGGCCTGATCGCGGTGATGGCGAAGTACCGCCCGGACCAGAATCCACTGGCGACGCGATAGTCGCCGGTTGACTGGGTGCTACCCGCGTCGGACTGGCCGATGGTCGCGGCAAGTGAATACGCACCGCCGGAACTGGCGGCGCCCCCGCCATCGACACTCGACCAGGCCACGGCGTAGGGCTGCGCTGCGGCAGGCGCAGCCGACCCGGCGAGCATCACACAGATGAGGGCTGACCGCAGCATCGTCGCCTCTCAGGTCTAGCGGCACACGTCGAGATCGGGCGAGGCCAGGCAGACGGCCTTCGTGAGGGCCTCGATCGTGGCGTGCTGACGTCGCACCTGTTCCTTCAGCGCCTCGGCCTCTGCCTCGAGCTGCGCGGTGCGCGCCTCGAGTGCCTTGGCCGCGGCCAGCGACACGCCGGCCATGTTCTGGGCGTTGATCGACTTGTCGCTGTCGCCGAGCCCGAAGGCCTCGTAGAAGTCCTCGGCCACGGGCCCGAGGTGGCGCGTCCTGCTGGCGTCGTCGATGTAGTTGAACGTCGCCAGCGGCAACCGGCGCAGGCTCGAGAGCACGGCAGCACCGTCGACGGCCTCGAAGTTCTCCTTGACGTCGCGGCTCGACGCGCACGTCCACGAGGGGACGGCTACCGTCAGGTCGCAGCCGACGTTGCCGCCGGCTCCCGGCGTGTTGCCGTTGGCCGACGTGCTGACGCGGAACCGGACGCCGCCGTTGGCGCGCACGCGGAACTCGTTGTCGGCCTGCGACTGGAGGAAACTGGTGGTGGACTCGTCGCCCCACAGGAACGTCCCCGTGCGGATGATGCCCCCGGGGCACGTGTTCCCCGAGATCGTGCCGCCGGAGCAGGAGGCCGTGCGATTGCCGAGGGCGACGGAGTAGTCTCCAAGCGCCAGGCTGCGAAAGCCGATCGCCACCGAGCCCTGGCCACCAGCCGTATTGAAATACCCGATGGCGGCGCACGCGAATCCCGAGCACAGGTTGCTCGCGCCAGCGGAGAATCCCGCCGTGCCGCTCACGACCACCCCTGATCCGAACCCCACCCCGACGGTCGCACTGGCCGTGACCTGATCGCCGTACGCGAAGGCGCCGTAGCCGCTGGCGGTGACCTGGTTGCCGCCCGCGAACGTGAAGTCGTTCATGTTGACATCGTCCCAGTTCGCCTGGCCTGTCGGGACGCGTCCGAACCTGAGGGATCCGCGACAGGGATGCCACATGAACCGCGTTCCGGCGCCCGTCGCCGGGATCGAGGAGGCACATCCGCTGGTGGAGCCGACGTCGCGCACGAATCCGGTGGCCAGCAGGCCGCCGCTGTGCAGGACCTTGAAGTCGCCGGGGCCGGAGGGGACCGCCGTGTACGTGCCTCGCAGATCGAGCAGGGCGTCGGTGCCGTTGGCGTTGGCAGACGCCGAGATCTGCTGTACCGGGGGCTTGATTCGGACCAGGGCCGACGGCAGGCGACTGTCGACCAGGGTTCCACTGGTCGCCGCGTCATTGAGAGCGGTGACGATGCTGGTGCCGGCCACCGTGGGCTCGACGCTCGTGGCACTGAGCGCACGGATGGCATATGGCGTGCTCGCCACCTGCTGGCGCGGGCTGAGGGTCGTGTACGAGGGGTCGGCCGGCTTCTTGACGGCGATCTCCAGGAAGCGGTCGGCTCCCGAGAACGCCGGCGCGCCGAAATCGAGCAGCACCGTGAAGACGCCGTTGGCGACGGCCACGCTGGTGACCGTCTGCACGGAACCGATCTTCGTGCCGCCGGCCGGGACGTCGAACAGGGTGAACATCAGGTCGTACGTGCCGTTTGCCGGTGACGTGCCGTCGGTCAGGCGGCCCTGGAACGAGAACGACGTGGTCTGTGCCCGCAGCGGCAGGGCCATCATCGACAACAGGCCCATCAGGACCGGAACCACGACTCTCGGGCGCATCGACACGTTCTCCTTGCCTGGGTTGAAGCGGTGCGGCCGCCCGCCACGCACGGCCCGAGCGCGACGAGGTGCGCGCGCGTGCCTGGCGTGAGGGCTCCCCACTTCATCGGCAAGTTTCGTGCGCTCCTGAGCCGAGAGGCTGGCCAGGCACGCGAACTCTGCAGTCGCGCCCCCGTGGCGGGATCACGCCAGGCGCACCGCAATCAGGAGGAACAGGGCAGCTGACTGGACAGCGAGCGACGCGAGGGGCGTACGACCTCCAGCGTGTCGGATGTGAACGACGGCCGCGCGTGCGGCGGGATCAACTGTCGAATCCCCGCATGTAGGGAACGTTCGGCGGACGTTCTCCCGTGTTGAACTGCGCGCCGCGCGTCGGTCGATACGTCATGTCGAGGAACGGCGTCTCGACGCGACGGCCGACCGCGGAGTACCTGCCGTTCCGCCAGTGCGACTCGAGGGCGAAGTTGACGATGCCCGTCGACAGCAGCAGCCGCTCGGCCTCGAACGGCTCCCTGCCGGTCACCATCGTCTCGACGATCCAGTGCGGCTGCGCGTTGGAGGCGTGGTACTGGGCGAAGGGCCCAGGGAAGCCGAGCATCGACACGATCGTCGGCGTCGACTGCCCCGCGATCTCGCCCGCGTACGTCCATCCCACGCCGCGCACGTTGTAGATGGCGGCCTTCGTCCCGTCGCGATACTCGATCAGGCACACGTTCGGCGCGTTGATGGCCTCGAAGTGCCCGGACTCGAGGCCCCGGCGCGTCCGCGCCGCCTCGAGCAGGCGGCCGGCCCACGGGGTGCGCGCGGTCCATGCCCATGTCTCGGGCCCGCGGATGTACTGCACCGAAGCCACGCCCGTCTCTCCGCCCTTGCGCCGCTCGACGAAGGCCTGCAGCACGTCGACGCAGTGGAAGAACCCGCCCTCGTCCGGCGCGCCGCCCAGCACGACCGACGCCGTGATCGGCGTGTCGTTGGCCAGTTCGATCTCCGGCGTGCGGTAGTAGACCGGGATGGACGAGCCGCCGGTGAGCGCGAACTTCAGTTCCCGGGACTTGTCGAACATCCACTTCGCCTCGTCCCAATCGTACGAGAGGTGCTTGTCGTTGAAGACGGGCACCGACCGGCCGCTCTGTTCGAACACGCGGACCATCTGCTGGTACATCCACCAGCGCGGCAGCAGCCAGTGTCCCTTGAGATCGACCGGGTACTCGCCGTGCTCGCCGACGATGACGACGCCGTCGACGGCCAGTTGCGTGCCGCCGAGCGTGAGGGCGCCGGCGACGGAGTCGAAGATGGGAATGCCCTTGGCCTTGCACACCTTCTGGCCGAGGGTGCTCGTCTCCCGCTGGTGCAGGTAGACCGACGCCACCTCGATGCGCGACGGCGTGTGGGCGCCTTTCCACCAGTAGCCGTCGATCAACTTGGTGATGATCCAGTCGGCGTGCGATCGCGTCGCGCCCCAGTAGGTGACGAGGCAGGCGATGCGAGGCCGGCGCGGCGGGGTCTGCGCGGCCACTCCCGATGCGACGCCGGTCAGGGCGGCCATGCCGGCCATTCCAGTAGTCGCGAGCATGTCACGGCGTGTCAACGTGTGGGTCATGGTCGTGTCAATTGGTGGTGACCTGGCGGAACACGCGCAGCAGGTTGCCGCCCAGGAACTTCCGGATCCGCTCCGGCGAGTAGCCGCGACGGAGCATCGCGTCGGTGATCATCGCGATGTCGCGCACGTCGCGCATCCCCCGCGGTGGCGTCGGGCCGCCGTCGAAGTCCGATCCGAGCGCCACGTGGTCCTCACCGACGATCTGGATGGCGCGGTCGACCACGCCCACCCACTCGTCGACCGACAACAGCAGCTCCTCGGGTGCGCGGGCCTCGACCATGGGGAACTGGGGAATCAGGCGCTTGTCGATCTCGGCCATCGACAGCCTCGCCCGATCGGCCGCGACCTCGGACGTGTCCCAGAAGGGTTTGCCGGCCTGCTTCGTGAGCCACTCGAACTGCCTGCGGTTGTGGAAGGCGTTGCCGATGTGGAACCCGATCACGCCTCCCTTTGCCGCGAGCTTCCTCAGCAGGTCGTCGGGCATGTTGCGGGGGATGTCATTGAGGCTGCGCAGCCCGTGGTGGGTGGCGACGATCGGATCGGTGCTCACCTCCAGCGTTTGCGCCAGCGTGTCGTCGGATGCGTGCGAGACGTTGATGAGGATGCCGAGCCGGTTCATCTCGCGCACGACGGCCCGTCCGTGCTCGGTGAGGCCCTTCCAGCGGGCCGGCGCGCAGCAGGAATCGGCGTACTCGTTGCTCCAGTTGTGCGCCGGGAGCTGCACGACGCGGAGCCCCAGCCGATAGAGCGACCGCAGCACGTCGAAGTCGCCGTCGAGATCGAAGCTCCCCTCGAGATCGAGGACGGCGGCCATCTTCCCCGCGCGGTTGATCCGCTCGATGTCCGAGGCGTTGCGCGCGAGCTCCACGACGTCGCGGTTCTGCTCGAGTTGATCGAGCGCCATGTTCATCAGGCGGAGCGTCTGCTTCGTCTCGTAGCGGGCCGGGTAGTACTGCTCCATCACGTACAGCGTCAGCATGAAGGCGTCCACGCCGCCTTCCTTCATGCGCGGCAGGTCCACCTGGCCGTCGGGAAGACGATCCCCGATGTTCCCGCCGAGGTGCAGCTGGCGGTTGATCATGTGGACGTGGCCGTCGAAGACGAAGGCCTCCTGGTGGAGCCGTCGGCCCTCCTCCGACACCCGCGGCGCTTCCTGCGCCTGCGCCGAGAGCAGCAGGGCGAAGGGCAGGGCCGCGGCCACGATCTGGGCGTTCATGCCCCCAGATGGTATGCCGAGAACCGCGTCCTCTCACGCCCCGAGCCGCGGCGACCCTCCAGCCGTTGACAGTCTCGCCTCCGCGAAGGAAACTTCTCTCTCCCATAGTTCGTCTATGCAAAGGGCCGCTGAATGAGGGAATCGAAGACCAAGGGCAAGACCGAACTGCTGCCGGGCACGCTCGAGATGCTCATCCTGAAGACGCTGTCGATCGAGCCGATGCACGGCTATGGCATCGCGCAGCACATCCAGATGCTGTCGGCCGACGTGCTGACCATCGAGGAGGGCTCGCTCTACCCCGCGCTGCAACGGATGCTCGTCAAGGGCTGGGTGTCGGCCGAGTGGAAGCCCTCGGCCAACAACCGGCGGGCGCGCTTCTACACGCTGACGGCTGCCGGGAGGAAGCAGCTCGGCGTCGAGGCTTCGCGCTTCTCCGAGATGTTCGGCGCGATCATGCGCGTGATGAAGACGACGTAGTGCTCCTCCTCCGCCCAAGGCTCCGGCGGACGATCCTGACGCTTCGAGGTGTGCCGTGGGTGCTGTGCTGCGACGTCTCCTGTTCCTGTTCCTGTTCAAGCGGGCGGACTTCGATCGGGATCTGGAAGACGAACTGCGCTTCCACGAGGAGATGAAGGCGCGCGCGCTCGCCGACGCGGAAGGCCTGAGCAGCGACGAGGCCCGCGCGGCCGCGCGGCGGAAGATCGGCAGTTCGCTGCGCCTGCGCGAGCAGTCGCGTGACCCGTGGGTCTTCGCAACCGCCGAAGCGTTCGTCAGGGACGCGCGTCATGCCCTGCGATTGCTGCGGCGCGATCCGGGGTTCACCTTCGCGGCACTCGCCACGCTCGCACTCGGCATCGGGCTCACCACCACGATCTTCTCGGTGGCCTACGGCGTGCTGTGGCGCCCACTGCCCTATCCGGATGCCGATCGCCTGGTCGTGCTGTCGTCGGCGCAGCACACCGACCGCGGTCCCCGCACGTTCTGGACCTGGTCGCCCGTCTCGTACGAGGCCCTTCGCCGGCACGTGACCACGTTCGATCGGCTGGCGGCCTACGCGCCGGTCGACGCGGAACTGACCGGCCGTGGCGAGCCGCGGCAACTGCGCGCGCTGAACGTGAGCCCGGACTTCTTCGCCACGCTGGGCGTCACTCCGGTACACGGCCGCGCGTTCCTCGGCGGTGCCTCCGCGCCAGACGACGACCGCAGCGCGATCGTCAGCGATCGGCTGTGGCGCACGTCGCTCGGGTCCGATCCGGCGATCGTCGGACAGTCCATCACCCTCGACGGCACCGCCCGGACCATCGTCGGCGTGCTGCCGCCCGACTTCAGCTTCAGACCGGTGATCCGGATTGGCGCGCTGCCTGAACCGGACGTCTACGTGCCCAGTCGCTGGGCCGACGACACCGCTGCGAGCGCGTTCCTCTTCCTGCTGGGCCGAATCACGCCGGGCACGGCGCGGGAGCGCGTGCTTTCGGAGTTGACCACACTCGTGAACGACCCATCCCTCGCGACGAAGGGGGCGCTCGCGCCCGAGGGCGTGCTCGCACCTGAAGTGCGCACGACCGCGCACGTGGTCGGCCTGCAGGAGCACGGCACGGAGTCGGTGCGCACACTGCTGCTCGTCCTGCTGGGCGCGGTGTCGTTCGTCCTGCTGATCGCCTGTGTGAACGTCGCGAACCTGCAGATGGCGCGCCTCACCGCGCGCCGCGGAGAACTGTCGGTGCGGCTCGCGCTCGGCGCCGGACGCCGGCGCATCGTGAGTCAGCTGCTGACCGAGGCCGTCGTGCTGTCGGTGCTGGGCGCGGCGCTCGGCGTAGCCCTCGCGCGGATCGCGCTCGACGTCACCCTGCCGTTGGTGCCGCCGTTGCTGCTTCCGCGCCTCGGCGGCATCGTGATCGACGCGCGCGTGCTGGCGTTCTGCCTCTGTGTGTCGCTGGTGTCGACGCTGGTGCTCGGCCTGCTGCCGGCCACGCGCGTGGGTGCGGACGCGTTCGGCGAGGACCTCGCCAGGCAGGCAGACGGGGCGCGCAGCACCGGTGACCGTCAGGGTGAGCGGCTGCGGACCCTGCTGGTCGCCTCGCAGGTCGCGGTGACGCTCGTGCTCCTGATCGGTGCAGGGCTGTTGATCCACAGCTTCGTGCGACTCACGTCGGTGTCGCCGGGCTTCGAGCTGAGCGGACGCGACGGCGTCGTCCAGACGGTCAAGGTGACCCTGCCCCCACGTCTCTACGACGAGCCCGAGCAGATGCACGCGTTCGCGCGCGGCGTGCTCGAGCGCATCCAGACGCTGCCCGGCGTGACTTCGGCCAGCCTTGTCAACTCGGCGCCGTTCGGCATGATGTTCATCCAGGACGAGTTCAGCATCGAGGGCCAGCCCAAGCCCGCGTTCTCGGCCGGCAAGCCGAAGATCGACGCGGGGTACTTCACGACGATGGGGATTCCGCTCCTCGCGGGGCGTGAGTTCACCTCGGGTGACACGGCGGCCGCGCCGAAGGTGGCGATCGTCAGCGAGCGCGTCGTGCGCGACTCCGTCACAGGTGGCCCGCGCGAGGCACTCGGGCGACGCGTACGCTTCGACGACGACGGCGAGTGGCTGACCGTGGTGGGCGTCGTCGCAGACATCCGGCAGATGGGGCTCGACCGCGATGTGCAGCCGATGATCTACGTGCCGTACCAGCAGGAGCGCGGCGAGCTCTTCCTGCGGTTCGTGTCGTTCGTCGCGCGCACGAACACACCGGGCAGCGTGGCCGAGGGCATGCGTGCCGAGATCCGCCGTGTCGCGCCAGACCTCGCGATCCAGAGCTCGCTGACGATGGACGAGGCCGTGGCGGCGTCGGTGGCGCCGCCGCGGTTCCGGATGTTGCTGCTGGTGCTGTTTGCGACAGCCGCGATGCTGATCGCGACGTGCGGCATCTACGGATCGATGGCGTACGCGGTTGCGCAGCGCCGGCGGGAGATCGGGGTCCGCATGGCGCTCGGGGCCGACCGACGCGACGTCGTCGGCCTCGTGCTCACGCGCGCCCTGCGCATCGTCGGAGCCGGCCTCGTCGTCGGCCTCGTGGGGGCGGCAGCCCTGACTCGCGTGCTCCAGCGATTTCTGTTCGGCGTGACGCCGACCGATCCGATCGCGTTCACGGTCGTCACGCTGTTGCTGCTGGCGGTGGCGCTACTGGCGGCGTGGCTCCCCGCGCGCCGCGCCACGCGGATCGACCCGTGGTCCGCGCTGCGCACGGAGTAGCCGACGCGACGGACTCGACGTCCCGCCGCCGATGTCGGCCACCTCGTCGGCTCGCAGACGGGGACTAGCTGCCGAGGCTGGCAAGTCTTGACACGGCCGCCTGACGCTGCACACGAACGCGTTCGGTCACCGTCGTGAATGCGGGGTGTCGTCGGATCGGGGCAAGGAGTGGATCGCGCTCGAACCAGGGTGCGCACGGAAACCCCGTGTCTGCCGCCATGCCGAGCCAGCGAACGGCTTCCTCCACTTCCCCGAGCTGCGCGTACGCGGCACCGAGACCGTATGCCACGTGGTGGTCGCGATACTCGCGCGCGAGCACGCGGGCCACCGTGGCACGTACGGCCTTGCGGTCGCCCGTGGCTGCAAGCACGCCGGCCAGCGCTGCTCCGGCGCGCGTGGCGGTCGCGGCCGATCCGCTCGTGGCCTGCACCTCCAGCATCGACCGCGCGCGATCGAGGTGTCGACCTCGAGCGCGTTCCTCGCCTCCGTTTCGGCGCAGCTCCCCCATCGGTCCACATCATCGGGCGTGGCGAAGCGCAGGTACATGTCGGCGCACGCCATGGCCAGCCCGGCACGGGCGGGCGGGTAACGGGCGTCCTGCGCGAGCGCGGCCCGAAAGGCAGCCACCGCCTGAAGCGTCGCCGCGGGTGTGTACGCGACCAGCGCGGCACGTCCACGGAGGTACGCGACGTAGGCCTTCGCATTCTCCGTGTACCGATGACGCAATCGTTCCTGCTCTGTCGCGGCCATCCGAAGCTGCAGGGCCTCGGCCACCCGTTCGGCCAGGACGTTCTCGACGCTGAACAGCGTGTCGGTCTCGACGCGGAATCGGCCAGACCACGCCGTCGCGCCGGTGGCCACGTCTGTCATCTCCGCCAGGACCACCAGCGAACGGCCTGTCTGGGCAAGCGTGCCGGTCAGGACCATCGTCGCGTCGGCGGATCGGCCAGCCTCGATGACCCCCGTCGAAGTGCGTCGCGGGAGGGCGTCGGCCCTTGGCGTCCTGACGGTGACGAGTCGCTGCCCGGCCAGGCGGCTCGAGATCGCGTGAGCGAGACCGACTCCGAGAGTCTGGTCGCTGCCGGAGGTCTCGAACGGCAGGACGGCGAGGGTGGGAGGCTGCGCCGCTCCGCTGCCAGGCGGCTCGAAGTTGGCTTCTCGCTGATCGCCGTGTCGGCACACACGGTGCGGGGTATCGGCGAGCCGTCGGCTACCGCCTTCGTCGGGAGCCCGACGACCGCGAGTGACAGGCCCGTCCCCATCGCGTGGGGGACGGCGCCCAACAGGTTCGACCAGGGATCGAGCGTGGCGTGCTTCTTCGTGGCGAACACCACCATGCGGTCCGAGGGCGCCGAGTGGCCGAGGCTGACGGCCGTCGGCTTCGAGCTGCCAGGTGCCCCCTCGGGCTTCACGCTGCTCGCTCCGCAAGGCGGGGGGTGGGAGATCGACGAGCAGGTTGCACTCGCCACGTCGCGCGGCTCCCTGACGGTGGACGTCGCCATCGTCGCCCCCGTCAACCCGATGGGACGCTCGACGAGTGGTGATCCCAGGCACCTGCGCGGCCTTCCGCCGAATCAGCCCGCCGGGCGAGGCAACGGCACGCCGTTCTGCATCGCCGGACCGTTCCCGGCAGGGCTGTCCATCGAACAGATCATCAACGGTGTGGTCGTCCAGTTCCACAACGTGCAACCGCACGGTCCGTCGATCGACCTGGGACTGTGGGACAGCCCGATGCGAGCGGTGCCTCTCTATCCCTGAATCTCCAGTCGCGGCGCGAGGCGGGCATCGATTCGCCCGCCTCGCTCGTGCCACTCCGTGGCGCGTCTCGTCCTCGCGGCGCGCCACAGCCGAGGCCTGCGCTTCGCCGGGACCGCGTTGGCGGCTATCATCCCCATTCACAATCGGGTTCCGGCCTGAAGGCCTCGACGCATGGGGAGCTGCCGCATGAAGATCACCGTACCTCTCGTCTGTATCCTCGCCGGCGCCGTCCTCGGCGCCCAGCAAGCGCAAACCCCGCCGGCCCAGCCGCCGCCGTCGCCCACCGGCTACCAGGACACGCCGATGCAGCCCAACGGCAAGTGGCGCATCCACGACGGCACGCGCCCGCAGCCGCGCGTGGTGACGCCCGGGCCGTTCGTGTCGCAGGCGCCGCCCTCCGACGCCATCGTGCTGCTCGGGCCCGGGCAGGACCTGAGCCGCTGGCAGATGACGCAGGGCGGCGGCCCCGTGGGCTGGCCGATCGAGAACGGCGTGATGTCGAGCGGCAAGGGGATGATTCGCACCAAGCAGGACGACTTCACCGATTACCAGTTGCACGTCGAGTTCGCGACGCCGTCGGAAGTGAAGGGGAACAGCCAGGGCCGCGGGAACAGCGGCGTCTTCCTGAACGGCGCCTTCGAGATCCAGGTGCTCGACAGCTACGAGAACGTCACCTATCCCGACGGCCAGGCCTCGGCGATGTACGGCCAGTTCCCGCCGATGGTGAACGCATCGCGCAAGCCGGGCGAGTGGCAGTCGTACGACATCATCTTCCAGAGCCCGAGGTTCAACGGGACGACGCTGGAGAAGCCGGCAATCGTGACCGTGCTCCACAACGGCGTGACCGTGCACGCGGCCCAGGCGTTCCTCGGACCGACCAGCCACAAGCAGATCGGCAAGTACGCGCCGTCGCACGCGAAGGGGTACATCGGCCTGCAGGACCACGGCAACCCCGTGCGGTTCCGCAACATCTGGATCCGCCCGCTCGCCGAAGCGCAGTAGCGTCGGCCGCACGCGCACGATGACGAGCAGCAAGGTAGGGCCGGCTGTCCCAGCCGGCCGATGGATCGGACATCCGCGGCCCTGCCCGACGGGTCGACGCCCCCACGCGTGGCGATGCGCCACCGTGGGGGCCAGTGCGATCTTCGAACCTACGACGCGTTCTACCTCCGTCCCACGAATGGCCGCGCCGACGACCAGGTCCGCCGCAATCACTCGGTCCAGTACATCTCGCACCCGGATTGGCCCTGGTTCCGCCTGCGCAAGGAGACGCCCGAGAAGTACGAGACGTATGTGGACCTCGTGCCGAACACCTGGACGAAGGTCCGGATCGAGGTGCGTGGCACACAGGCGCGCCTGTACGTGCACGACCACCCGCAGCCGACGCTCATCGTCAACGACCTCAAGACCGGCGCAACGGCCACCGGCGGCGTGGCGCTCTGGATCGACGTAGGCACCGACGCGCACTTCCGCGACCTGGTCGTCACCCCAGCCCCCTGACCCACTGACAGGTAGGCACTGCGCCCGAACAGTTTGACGGAGGTAGCCGAGCGATTTGTGGCCACATGTGGCTATACTTGACGCATGGAAGCTGGCATCCGGGACCTGAAGGACAACCTGAGCCGGTACATCCGTCGCATCGAAGCCGGAGAGCGCATCGCCGTCACGGCGCACGGACGCGTGGTGGCCGAGTTGGTGCCACCGACGCTCGGACCGGGCGGCCGCCGCCGCTACGACGAGTTGGTCGCGACGGGCGTCGTGCAACCGGCGCTCGAGGACGGTGATCCGCTCGAAGGCTGGCCCGACATCCGTCTCCCGGCCGGCACGGCTGCCGCGTTGATCGACAGCGACCGTGGCGAAGCGTAGAGCGCGGCCAGCGGTCCCACGCCATCCTCGAAGGCCGGTGGCTGACGCGGCGACCGACGGAACCCTGCGATACGTCGAGTCGAGCGCGCTGGTCGCCGCGCTGCTGGAGCGCGATGCCGCGGCGCGCGCGGCGATCCGCGGACCGGGGCGACGGGTGTCGTCCTCCCTCACGCTCGCTGAAGCGACGCGAGCCGTCATTCGCGCCAGGGCCACGGGTCGGCTAACGGCGTCAGACGAGCGCGCGGCAGTGCGGGCGCTCCAGGTCTTTGCACGACGATGCGACCTCGTGGCCGTGACCGACGCGGTGCTCGCGCGCGTCGGGCGTCCGTTCCCGGTCGAACCGATTCGCACACTCGACGCCGTTCACCTTGCGACAGCCGAACAACTCGGCGACCCACCGGCCCTCGTCACAATCGTGACTCGTGACGCGCGGGTCCATGACAACGCGCTGGCGATGGGCTACGCCGTCGAGTGAAGGCCGGCGCGGCAGCATCAGGCTGCGCGGCCGATGATCTCCGAAGCCGGTAGAAGGAGACTGGCCTTCGACTCGGTCGCGGGCCTCGTCGTGAGCAGGACGAAGGTCGTGGCCGTGGTCGGGTCGTGCCAGGCCATCGTGCCCGTCGACCCGAAGTGTCCGAACGTCTCCGTGGAGCACGTCCGGCCGAACGCGCCAGGATCGCGCTGCCAACCCAGGCCAAAGCTCGGTCGCAGTGTGCCCGTCTGAATCGCGCGCATCTCGCGGCACGTGGCTCCTGACAACACACCGCCATCGGCCGACGTGAACGCCTCCAGGAACACTCCGAGATCGCGTGCGGTGGCGTGAGCGCCACCCCACGGCGCGCCGAGATTGCGCCAGTACGGGCTGTTCCAGTCCCAGTCACTGCGCTCGGCGTCCGGCACCTGGCACTGTGCGGTGTCGGCGATGGCTCGACCGCCCAGGCCCAGAGAGCTCTGCCCCATCCCGAGCGGACTGAAGATCGTTCGCGCCAGGAATGCCGGCATCGGCTCGCCGCTCACCTTCTCGACGATGGCCGCGGCCAGCAGGATACCCATGCTCTGGTAGCTGACTTTCGCCCCGGGACGGAACAGCAGCGGCGTTCGACAGGTGCGCTCCACGAACTCCGCGAGCGGTGCGTGCCGGCGACGCAGTTCGACGTTCTCCGGGAGCATGTCGGGCAGTCCGGAGGTGTGCGTGAGCAGGTGACCGATGGTGACCTCGGCGCGCTGGCTGCCACGGAACGCCGGCAGGTACCTGCGCACGGAATCACTCAGCGCCAGCTCACGCCGATCGCGCAGCCACAACACGGCCGACGCGGTCATCGGCTTGGTCGGCGACGCGATCAGGAAGGGCAGGTCCACGCGCGCCGCTCCGAAGGCGCGGGTCAGTTCCTGCCCCGCGCGCCGGACGTGCAGCACCGCCGCGGCCACCTCGCCGCCGTCGGTCTGCACCCGAATCAACCGGCACGCCTCTTCGAAGCGGTCGGCGAGCCCCGACTCCTGGCCGGCCACCGGCCCGTGCGAGGCGTGGGCGGCGGTCAGCACGGGGACTCCGCTGGCCACGGCCAGGAAGCGTCGGCGCGTCATGCTCCTCACGTCGCAGATGACTCGACGTGGGCCCGTCAGCGCGCCCCGGCCCCGCGTGGCGTGAGCTTCAGCAGACGCCCCTTGCCGCCGCGCCGGCCGTCCTCGAGCACCCAGATCGCGCCGTCGGGCCCTTCTTCCGGCTCGCGGATGCGCTCACCCATCGGCCACTGATCGCCCTTGCGCGCGTTGGTGCCGTCCACGTCCACGCGGACGAGCGACTGGCTGGACAGGCCGCCGATGAACAGGTCGCCCTTCCACTCGGGCCAGAGCTTGCCCGAGTAGACCATCAGCCCACCGGGCGAGATGACGGGATTCCAGCTCACCTTCGGCTTCTCGAACTCGGGACGCGTGGCGTGGTCGGGGATGGGCCTGTCGTCGTAGTGATCGCCGTCGGACACGATCGGGTAGCCGTAGTTGCGTCCGGGGAGAATGAGGTTCACCTCGTCGCCGCCCTTGGGTCCCATCTCCTGTTCCCAGAGGTTGCCGCTGGCATCGAAGGCGATCCCGAGCTGATTGCGATGGCCGTACGACCACACGGCCGGATGGAACCCCTTGGCGGCCAGTGGATTGTCGGGCGCCGGCGTGCCATCGTCCCTGAGGCGCAACACCTTGCCCAGTGTCGCCTTCGGGTCCTGTGCGGGATCGAACTTCTGCCGCTCGCCGTTGGTGAAGAAGAGATGCCCATCGGGCGCGAACGCGATCCGGCCGGCGAAGTGGCCATCGCCATCGACGTACGGCGACGCACGGAAGAGGGTCTCGACCTTCTGCAGTGTCGGCTGTGCACCCTCTGCGAGCACGCCGCGTGCGAGCACGACGCCCTTGCCACCCTGGCCGGCCTCGGAGTAGCTGAAGTACACGAACCGGTTCTGCGCGAAGCGGGGATGGAGCACGACGTCCATCAGGCCGCCCTGCCCGTCGCTCGACACGGTGGGAATGCCGTCGACGCGCTGGCGCTGCTGGCCGTCGGCAGAGAGCAGGTACAGTGTGGCGGCCTTCTCGGTGACGAGCATGCGCCCGTCGGGCAGGAACGTCATCGCCCACGGGGATTCGAAGTCGGCCACCACCTGCACCGTGAACGGCAGGCCTGCCGGGTCCTGGGCTTCGCGGACCTCCTCGCGCGCATCGGCCGCGCAGCCGCCAGCGAGCGCCACGAGCAGGGTCATGGTCAGGGTCGGACGCATCAGTACCTCCCGGGTTCTTTCGAGGTGCGAGTCGGCACCCGCTTCAGCTTCCCAGCCTCGTTCTTCATCCCCATGCTACCCGCTGGCAGCGTGAACCGCACGCCAGGGGCTAGAACCTGAACCGGTACGTCATCTTCGCGAGCAGGAGCCGACCGCGCGTGGCGAGGGTCGGCGACGCGAAGTGATCCCGCACCTCGTCGTAGACCAGGTAGAACTCGCTGCCGGGCCGATACTCCCAGCCCACCAGCACGTTGGTGGACAGCCGCTCGTCGAGGTCGTTCCACTGGACGAACGACTTGACGAACACGTTGGTCGTGAACGCGTAGAGCACGCGATTGCTGACCGTCGTCGTGTCGAAGGCGCCCTCGGGGTGATCCACGGCGTTGCGGGTGTAGATCAGATCCACGGAGAGGTTCGGGGTCGGGTGGATGTTGGTCGAGAGCTGCAGTTGCTGGCGCTCGCCTCCCCAGTAGTCCATCAGGCTGTAGCCGACCACGCCAGACACCTCGCGACTGGCGTTGGTCGTCACGATGACGTCGTGCGAACGGTTGGTGTAATCGCCGGGACCGATCCTGATCGGCCCGATCGGGAAGGCCTGGAAGATGCGCTCGTCGGCCGGCGCGTAGGTGTATTTCACCTTGTCGTTGGACTCGAACGTCAGCTCTGCGCCTGCGATGCCGCGTCGACCGTAGAACCGCTGATCGTAGCGGGCGTCGTAGGCGTACGACCCGGAATACACGACGTTGCGCACCACGGCCGTGTTGATCCAGTGCGTGTAGGCCAGGTCGGCCGAGGAGCGTCGCAGGTCGTTCTGCAACGCGAAGCCCATCTCGGGGACGAACTCCGGACCGACGACGTAGTGGCGCGCGTCTGCGACGATGTTCTGCTTCGAGAACATCAGGCGTGCGATGCCGACGGTGTCGTCGCCCTGGCCGCCCGGATTGAACGTGCGGGCCAGCAGGATCTCGCTCTTGAGCGCGGGGCTGAACCAGATGTTGCCGTCCACGCCCGCCAGCCGGCTGAAGTCGGCGCCGCTGCTCTGCTTGTTGGTGACGATGGCGCCGATGCTGCTGTTGGCGAACAGGTCGCGCTTCACGCGGATGACGCTGTAGTTGGTGGACGGCTCCGATACGACGGGGCCGCCGGGCCGTGTCAGATCCGCGCCCTCCGTCTGCACGTTCATCACGCCCAGCGAGTAGGCGCCCGCGCGACCCGACACCTTGCCGGCCGCGAGGATCGGCACGGCCTGGCCGTCGGACAGGCCGATCCGACGGCTGTAGAACATCAGCATCTCCTGCTCGAGGCCCACGGTGAACAGCCCCGCGTCCTCGAGGAAGAAATCACGTCGTTCCGGAAAGAACAGCGGGAAACGCGTGAAGTTGATGACCTCCTGGTCGGCTTCGACCTGCGCGAAGTCGGTCCGCACCGAGACCGTGCCGCGCAGGTTCGGCGTGAAGTCGTACAGGATGTCTCCGCCGGCGTCGAGCCGCGGATCGGAGGACGAGGGCCGATACCCGCGCCTGCCTCCGGCGAGAACGTACGGCTCCGCTTCCCATCGGGCGTAGGCCGCGTCGGTGCGGATGCCGATCAACTGTCCGAACAGCTCGGCCCGCCAGGTGGCGCGTCCGCCCAGCCAGCGCGGAATCGGCGCCCAGTAGTCGGACTCCTGCTTGCGCCGGATCGCGCGACTGAGCTGCAGGCCCCAGGTCATCGGCTGCGCGCCGCCGAACCGCAGCGTCGAAAACGGGATCCGGAACTCCGCCGTCCACCCTTCGTCTGTGACCTTCGTGCGGACCTCCCAGATGCCGTTCCACGCCGTGTTGTACGAGCGCGCGTCGGTCACGATGCCGTCGCGCCGCGTGCCGAGCGAGTTGGTCGAGAAGTAGTAGAAGTTCCGGTGGTCGTGGTAGGTGTCGAGGTAGATGCCGACGTAGTCGTCGTTGGAGAGCGGCGCGTCGCGCCGCATGTCGAGCGCGATGATCGCCTTCGGGTCGGCGTCGTGGCACACGATGCCGAAGTAGATCGCCTTGTCGTCCTGGACGACACGCACCTCGGTGTTCTCCGTCGCCGGCGTCCGGTCGAGCGGCGCGTACTGCCAGAAGCGCGAGGCCGGAACGGCCTTCTGCCACACGGCCTCGTCGAGCACGCCATCGAGTTCGATCGTCTCGCCTCCGGGAATGACGTGGACGTTCAGCTGATCGGGCGTGGGCAAGTCGGGGCGCGCGGCGTCCTGGGCCGCGGCAGGCCGGGTCAGGCCACTGAGCAGGCCGACGGCCACGACACCGGCCAGGACGACGGACGGACGAAAGACAGGGGATCGACCGCAGGTCTGCGGGCGCGCGCCTGCGCGCGGGTTCGACACGGAAGAGATTGTGCCACCGCACGCCCGCGCCGGGAGCCCGGAGGCGCGGGAGGGACGGCTCTCCGAGCCGCCCGCCGTGCATCCCCGTTCACCGCGTGGGCCACGCCTTGCGCCGCGCCAGGAAGATGCCCTTCTTCTTCGGCGTACGGCCAGGCGACGCGGCGGGTGCGACCGTCGCCTCCGATGCAGTCGCCTTCCGGCTCGCCGGGGCCTTCTTCGTCGTGGTCGATGTCCGGGCCGCGGTCCGCTTCACGGGGCCGGCCTTCCCGGGCGCTGCCTTCGTGGCAGCTGCCTTCTTGACGGCCGCCTTCTTCACGGTCGTCTTCCTGGCGGCCGTCCTCCTCTCGACCGTGTCGCTCGTGGTGGCCCGCGGAGCCGCGGCAGACCGGCCGGCGACCGCTCGTCCCTGCCGTCCGAAGTACGACGTCAGCGACCGCTTCATCTTGCGCAGCGCCGCGACAATGGCCGCCGGAACCGCATCGGCCGTCGCGTGGGTGCTCAGAGGCTTGGCACCGGCCGGACGGACCTCCACCACGCACCGCTTGTCGCCGGGGCCCGACTTGCTCTTGTTGACGTCACTGAGGTGAACCTCGACGCGCGTCACCCTGTCGGCGAAGTTCTCGAGGATGCGCTCGACTTCGCCCTTGACGAACTGCTTGACCCTCACGTCGACCGATACGGTGTTGTCGCTGTTGACCTGAACTCGCATGAACCTCGATCTCCTCACTCAGCAGGTACCCTCTCCATGCTACCTGCTGGCGGGGAGGAACGTGCGCGATTCGGTCGTGCCAGTGGGTCAGCCACCGCCGCCGTGCGCTGCCCCACCCGGTGTGGTGGAGCCAACGGGCACGTCGCCACCGCCGTCGGGTCCGTCCGACGTGCGACCGGACTCGGCGGCGACGGTGCTCGGATCGCCGCCGCCCCCGCCCTCCTCATCGCCCTCGCCACGTGCCCCCTCACCGGCGCTGCTGCCCACCGATCCACCGCCCTCGCCGGTGGACTGCTCGGGGCCACCATCGTCGTCCTGCCCCGGTCCGCCGCCATGGTCGTCGTCTGGCGGCACGGGAGCCCTCATGCGCTCCTGCACGCCTGCCGCGCGCTCGGCGACCTTCCGCACGCCCGCGTCCTGGTCGATCAGCAGCGACTCCAGGGCGGCGGCCAGTTCGGGACGTTGCCGCGCGCCGGCGGCGGCGGCGACCCGCACCGTCGCCTCGCGGCTGGCCGCGGCGACCTCGAGCACGCGAGCCGCGGCGGGGTCTGGAATCAGCGAGGCGAGATACGCGGCCTTCGAGGCGAGCAACGGATCGCTGGCGCGGACCAGCCGTTCGAGCACCGGCAGGGCCTCGGCGCCGAGTGCCGCGGCAGCCGCCGGGTAGTTGGGTTCCTCGGGATCGAGATGCTTGCGCACCTCGGATTCGGTGACAGCCATGGCATCCCCCCTACCAGTCCTGCGTGAGGTTGCTGTTGTTCATCGTCGTCACCTCGGAGGCCACGAGGTCGGGCGGCGGATTGGTGATGTTGCCTGTGCCATTGCCCGTCATCAACCGGTCGTTGTCGTTGACGTGACGCAGGCCGAGCACGTGCCCCACCTCGTGCGCGAGCGTCCACTGCGTGGCGCCCTGCACGACCACGCACGACGGACGGTTGGCCGGGTGTGCGGCGCATCCGTTGAAGGGCGGCACCGTGGACCGCACGAAGTACACCGCGACGTCGTTGGCACCGACGTTGTTGCGGTTACCGAACAGCTGGTTCTGTTCGGCCGTGGTGTTGCCCATCGTGCAGGCGCCGACGTCGAGGTCGTTCAACGCCGGCAGATTGAGGTTCTCGGTCGAGCCGAGCTCCACGTCGATCCCCGACGCGTTGTAGACCTGACGCATGCGGGTCAGCATCGTCGCGGTGGAGATCGTCGGCGCGGTGAGCGTCTTGAAGTGCACGCGCACCCACGGGCGCGTGGGCACCGAGGGCACGTCGAGCACGTCGAGATGGATCAGGCGGTAGCCCAGGTCGGCCAGCTCACGCCACTTGGCCACGAAGTTGTTCCAGCGGGTGTTCCCCCAGAGGTAGTAGCCGTCGGTGCCGGGCCGCCAGACACCGGCATAGCGTCGCTGCCCGTTGATCAGGTGGCTGTCGATGACCGTGAGCCGCAGCCCCTGTGCCGCCAGTTCCCGCCATTTCGCGACGAAGTTGTTCCAGTCGGCGTTCACCCAGAGGTAGTGACCGCCCGTGCCGGCACGCCAGGCCCCGGTGTAGCGGACCTGCCCGCTGACGACCTCGGTGCTCAGATCGACCAGGCGAAGACCCTGGGCGCTCACCTCTTCCCACTTCGCCTTGAAGCTCTCCCACGCGACGTTGGCCCAGAGGTAGTAGCCGTCGGTGCCGGGTCCCCACACGCCGAAGTAGCGCATCTGCCCGCCGACCAGCTTCGCCTTGCAGACGGTCAGCCGGAGTCCCTGTCCGCCGAGCTCCTGCCACTTCGCGCGGAAGTTGTTCCAGTCGGCATTGACCCAGAGATAGTGGCCGCCGCTGCCGGCGCGCCAGACCCCGGTGTACCGCAGTTGGCCACCCGTGACGTGCACCTCGAGATCGACGAGGCGCAGCTGCTGCGCGCTCAGTTCTTCCCATTTGGCCTTGAAGCTGTCCCAGGTGACGTTGGCCCAGAGGTAGTACGGACCGCTGCCGGCCCGCCAGACGCCAGAGTAGGAGTTCATGCGCGCCTCGCGTCATGCATTCCCATGCGGTCGGGGCCGACACCTGCCGGGCCGACGACGGGTTGCGTTGTTGGACTGCTGATAGAACGTCGGTCGTGCGCGCGGCGGACACGACGCGGGACGAGTGGCGCCACCACGGCCGTGCTCGCGCGCGGTCATCCGATGCATCATGGGGAGCACCTCGGCCATGGTCATCAACTGCGTCGCGTATCAGAACGGACGGAAGCTCGGCGACATCGACGTCCAGGCGATCTCCGACTACGTGGTCCGACCCGACTGTTTCGTGTGGGTCGCCCTGCTCGATCCCGACGACGAGGAACTCGCGTCGATGGCGAGGGAGTTCGGGCTGCACGAGCTCGCGGTGGAGGATGCGCGGAAGGGACACCAGCGGCCGAAGATCGAGGAGTACGGGGCGAGCATGTTCGCCGTGCTGCACACGGTGGACATCGACCCCGTCAACCCCGACGGCGATCTCATCGTGGGCCAGGTGGCGGTCTTCGTCGGCCCCAACTACGTGCTCTCGGTGCGCCGCAAGTCGCCGCTCGGCTTCCAGGACGTGCGTGCGCGCGCCGAGGCCGAGCCCGAGAACCTCGCACGCGGATCGGGCTTCGTGCTCTACGCCATCATGGACGCGGTGGTGGATCGCTACTTCCCGGTGCTCGCCAAGCTCGAGACCGATCTCGAGCGGCTCGAGACCGAGATCTTCCGCGGCGTGCCGAGCCCGGCGAGCATCGAAGCCTTCTACGACCTGAAGTACCGGCTGATGACCCTCAAGCACGCCGTGGCGTCGCTGATGGAGGCGGTGGCCAAGCTGTTCGGCGGGCGGGTGCCCGCGGTGTGCCTCGGCTCGCAGGAGTACTTCCGCGACGTCTTCGATCACCTCGCGCGCATCAACGCGGCCATCGACGGGCAGCGCGAGATGCTGCAGACCGGCATCTCGGTGACACTCGCGCTCGTCGGCCTCGCCGACAGCCAGGTGACCAAGCGGCTGGCCGCCTACGGCGCGCTCATCACCGTGCCGACGCTGGTGGCGGGCATCTACGGCATGAACTTCGAGCACATGCCGGAGCTGAAGTGGGTGGGCGGGTATCCGCTGACACTGGCGTCGATGGTGATCATCGACGTCGTGCTCTTCATCCGGTTCCGCGCCAACGGCTGGCTGTAGGCGCGACGGCCGGTCCGCGCGTCGAATGCGGGCGAGGCGGTCCACGAACGGCCGATGGGCCCTCGGTGGCGATCCTCTGGCGTCGCATCGCCTAAACCAAGGTGCACTATCTCGCGGTGCCGATGCTGCCTAGACTTGGCCTCGGCACATCCATCCCCCACGTCGGCATCGGCACCGGGCTCGTCGCGAGTCCCGACCTTCATCTCCCACGTGTCGTCCAGGCACGACTGGAGGGTCATCGTGAAGCGAATCATGCACCGTGCGCTCGTGCTCGCGGCCGTCGCCGCCGTGGCGAGTGCGGGTACCGCGCTCGCCCAGACGCAGGCGCCGCGCAAACCCAACATCCTCGTCATCTGGGGCGATGACATCGGGCAGTTCAACATCAGCGCGAACAACCGGGGTCTGATGGGCTACCGGACACCCAACATCGACCGTATCGCCAACGAGGGCGCCACCTTCACCGACTGGTACGGGCAGCAGAGCTGCACGGCGGGCCGCGCGGCGTTCATCACCGGGCAGTCGCCAATCCGGACCGGACTCACGAAGGTGGGCCTGCCGGGAGCGCCCGAGGGCATGAAGCGCGAAGATCCGACCATCGCGACGCTGTTGCGGGCCCAGGGCTACGTGACCGGACAGTTCGGCAAGAACCATCTCGGCGATCGCGACGAGATGTTGCCGACCAATCACGGCTTCGACGAGTTCTTCGGCAACCTCTATCACCTCAACGCCGAGGAGGAGCCCGAGCATCCCGACTATCCGAAGGACCCGGCCTTCAGGAAGCAGTACGGCCCGCGCGGCGTGATCCACAGCTTCGCCGACGGCCGCATCAGCGACACGGGGCCCCTCACGCGCAAGCGCATGGAGACGATCGACGAGGAGGTCACCGCGAAGGCGCTGGACTTCATGGAGCGTGCGAAGAAGGCCGACAGGCCGTTCTTCCTCTGGTGGAACTCCACCAGGATGCACGTCTTCACGCATCTGAAGGCGGCCTCCGACGGCAGGACCGGACTCGGGGTGTACGCCGACGGCATGGTCGAGCACGACGGCCACGTCGGCCAGGTGCTCGCCAAGCTCACCGAACTCGGCCTCGACGCCAACACCATCGTCATGTACTCGACCGACAACGGCGCCGAGACGTTCACCTGGCCCGATGGCGGCACGACCATGTTCAAGGGCGAGAAGAACACGCAGTGGGAGGGCGGCTTCCGCGTGCCGGCGTTCATCCGCTGGCCCGGCGTGATCAAGCCGGGCACGATCATCAACGAGATCGGGGCGCACGAGGACATGCTCCCGACACTGCTGGCCGCTGCCGGCGACACGGCCTCACCCGCCGCGCTCCGGAAGGGCATGACGATCGGCGGCCGCAGCTACAAGGTGCACCTCGACGGCTACGACCTCGGGCCAGCGCTGCGCGGAGTGGCGCCCTGGCCTCGCAAGGGAGTTCATCTACTGGACCGACGATGGCAGCGTGGCGGCGCTCCGGTACGAGAACTGGAAGATCACGTTCCTGAAGCAGGACGCCGAAGGCCTCCGCGTGTGGCAGGAGCCGTTCGTCCCGCTCCGCGCACCGCTCATCACCAACCTGCGGATGGACCCGTTCGAGCGGGCAGAAGAGGAGAACGCCATGGGCTACCAGCGGTGGTACATGGACCACATGTTCGCGATTGCGCCCGCGGGCGGATACGTCGCGCGCTGGCTGCAGAGCTTCAAGGACTTCCCGCCGCGTCAGAAGCCTGGCAGCTTCAACCTCGATCGCGTGATGGAAGCGGTCATGGGCAACGCGGGCAAGCAGTGACCTTCAGGTGACCCGCAGCGCGGGCGGCCAGGCTACGGCCTGGCCGTCGCCTTGCGCGACTCGATCTCCTGCATCGCGAGCGTGTACGCCACGTAGTACTTGTAGATGTTGGCGACGTAGGTCACCGTCTCGCGCCCGATGCGCTCCGAGACGATCTGCTCCACGTCTCCCTGAACCGCTGCGACTCGGCATCGGCGATGGCGTTCCTGGCGAACGTCGTGCTCGCGAAGTAGCGCTCGAGGAGCATGTTGCCGTGCAGCGTGCCCGCGCCGTGCGTCGTGACGAAGGCGTTCAGCGCGGCCTTGAGCTCCGGGCACTCGATGGAGTCGACGAGCGCCTGGTCGTCGACGGGCTTGCGCAGGAAGGCCGCCCCGCCGTGAGGAAGGCCCCAGCGGCTGACCAGGGACTCCGACTCGGCCGCCGGCGTCCTACGGGGGGCCGACATGTCGTCGACTGCTCTCGAGGCACGACACGCCCCTCCGCCGTTCCTCAGGGCCATCCGACGCTACGCGCCCGATCCCGCTCGCCCGCCGTCCCGCTGGATACTGGTGCTCTACGACCAGCTCCGGCCGCACCATCCCCTGCTGACCGGTGCGTCCGACGACACGGGCGTCATCTACATCGAGACGTCGGCCAAGCCCGCACGACGGGCCTACCACGCACAGAAGCTCGTGCTCGTGCTGAGCGCCATGCGCCACGATGCCGACGCGCGGGGACGCGCGGGTCATCCGGTCTGCTATCACGTGTCGCACGCATGGTACGACGAGGCGCTCCGGGAAGTGCGGGAGCGTCACGGCATCGGCGAGATCGAGGTGCTGGAGCCCGCCGAGCCGGAGGTGCGTGAGCCGCTGGCTGCGCTGCCGTGGGTACGTGTGCATCCCAACACGCTGTTCCTCACCGACACCGCCTTCTTCCGGCGCGTGTTCCCGCGCGCCGGCAACCGACGCCTCGAGACGTTCTACCGCGCGGCACGCAGGGCGACCCGCCTGCTGATGGACGGGGCGGACCCAGTTGGCGGCGCGTGGAACTACGACGCCGACAACAGACTGCCGTGGAAGGGCACGCCGCCCGCGCCACCGATCCCACGGTTCGCACCAGACGCGATCACGCGCGAGGTGATGGACCTGGTGGGGACACGCTATCGACAGTCGGTCGGCACGGTGGACGGCTTCGCCGAACCCGTGACCGCGGCGGCGGCTGCTGAAGCGGCCGACGACTTCTTCGCGCATCGTCTGCGCTGGTTCGGGCCGTTCGAGGACGCGATGGCAGACGCTGCGCCCGACCTGTTCCACTCGCGCCTGTCGGCCGCGCTGAACCTGGGCCTGCTCGATCCGCTCGACCTGTGCCGGCGGGCCGAGGCCGCGTACCGCGCCGGTGCGGCACCGCTGGCGTCGGTGGAAGGGTTCATCCGGCAGATCCTGGGCTGGCGCGAGTTCGTGCGTCACGTCTACGAAGAGGACCGCGCGCTGTACGCGTCGGCCAACGCCCTCGAGGCGACGCTGCCGCTGCCTGCGTGGTACTGGGGCGTGCCGTCGGGACTCCGGTGCCTCGACACGACCGTCTCGCAGGTGCTGGCCACCGGCTACAGCCATCACATCACGCGGCTGATGGTGCTCGCCAACATCGCCACACTGCTCGGCGTGGACCCGCACGCGCTGAATCACTGGTTCTGGGTCGCATACCTCGACGCGTACGAGTGGGTCGTCACGCCCAACGTGGTCGGCATGGCGACCTATGCCGATGGCGGGCGCCTCGGCAGCAAGCCGTACGTGTCGTCGGGCAAGTACATCCAGCGCATGGGGCCATCACTCTGTGCCGGGTGCGCGTACTCGCCCGCCGAGACCATCGGTCCCCGCGCCTGCCCGCTCAATCACCTCTACTGGGACTTCCTCGAGCGACATCGCGACCGGCTTGCCCGCAACGCACGCATGCGCGTGCCGCTCGCCGCTGCGCGACGGCTGTCGGCCGCGGTGATGGAGGAACACCGCGTGCAGGCGGCGGAGTGGCGTGCCCAGGCTGCGGCGTCGGTCGCCGCGTCTCCTGGCTGATGCAGGGCGCGTGGCGGGCCCAGTCGCGATGTCCGTGAAGGGTGCTAGTGTCACGTCATGAGACAGTCACGCCCGACTGACGAGGCACGGCGGCACCTGCTCCGCCTCGGCCTGGCCGCCGGCGCGCTCGGGGCGCTGCCCGGGACCGCCTGGTCGCAGGCCGGCGCCACCCGGTTGCCGCTGATCACCAAGCCGATCCCCTCCACTGGCGAGGCGCTTCCGGTGATTGGCCTCGGTACGATCTGGTATCGCGACGCGCAGTACGCCCAGCTGCGTCCGGTGCTGCAGCGCCTGGGCGAGCTCGGGGGCACGCTCATCGACACGGCCGCGGCCTACGGCGAGAGCGAGGGTGTGGTCGGTCGTGCTTTGGCGGAACTCGGCACCCGCGATCGCATGTTCCTGGCCACGAAGTTCGACCGCGGCGGCCCAGTCACAGGTGCACCGCCAGGCGCGCCGCCGGCCGCGCCGCCCACGGTGGCAGGCACGCCGCTGCCGGGCCCACCGCCGGGCGTCACGCGACCGGCGCGCGACGGCGTGGGCGGGCGCGAGAGCTTCGAGCGATCACTCGAGCGGCTGCGCACCACCCGCATCGACCTGCTGCAGATCCACAACATGAACGGCACCGAGGAACTGATGCCGCAATTGCAGGAGTGGAAGCGGGCGGGGCGCATCCGCTACATCGGCGTCACGACCTTCAACCCGCAGCAGCACGGCCTGGTCGCCGACGCGTTGCGCACGTACCCCATCGACTTCGTGCAGGTGGACTACTCGATCGGCAATCGCAGTGCGGAACGCGAGATCTTCCCTGTGGCGATCGAGCGGAAGGTCGCGGTGATGGCCAACGTGCCGCTCGGGCGCGCCACGCTGCTGCAGCGGCTCTCGGCCCAGCCACTCCCCTCGTGGGCGGCCGACATCGACGTGTCGCACTGGAGCCAGTTCCTGCTCAAGTACGTGGTGTCGCATCCCGCCGTCACGTGCGCGATCCCCGGCACGACACGCGTGTCGCATCTCGAGGAGAACATGGGCGCGTGCCGCGGCCGACTGCCCGATGCGGCGATGCGCGTGCGCATGGAGCAGCTCTGGGCCGAACGCGCAGGATGACGTGCCGACATGCCCCGCCTTGACAACGGCGTGGTGCGCGGCTCACGCTCGCCAGCGATCCAGCACAGTCCAGCTTCGGCGCACGCGCGTCGCGTGCGCCGTGAAGTCGGACGTACCCGGGAGTCCAGTCCCGAGGCGGGAGGACACGCATGCTGTTCATGGTGAGCTACGAGTTCCATCCAGACGACCGCAACGTGGTGCAGGAGCGCTTCAGGACGACGGGCGGCCTGCCCGGCGAGGGCGCGAAGATGATCGGCCGCTGGCACGCGATCGGCGGCCATCGAGGCTTCGTGCTGGCCGAGACCAGCGACGGCATCGCCCTCGGCAAGTGGCTCCAGGAGTGGACCGACCTGCTCACGTTCGACGTCGTGCCCGTGAACGACGATGCGGCGGTGATGCAGGTGATGGGCGCCTGAACACCAGCAGTCCCATGAGCCCGAGGGTGCTCAGGGACACCAACAGCGCAAGTCTCAGGGAGGGCGGCTCGTACTGCAGGGCGAGTCTCGAGCGTCCGGCGCCGAAGAGCCGAACGGCCTGCAACCCGCCGTCCACCCGCGACACCGGAATCGGCGGCCCGTCGTCGACGCGGACGCTCCACCCTGGGGCATGGGCCCGGCGAATCACGACGTCGCAGGTGCCGTCGTGCTCGACCTCGCCGCCGAGGCCGCGCCACGTCACGACACGTGCGGCGGTGGCTCGTGGATGCGTGCCCGTCGGCGGCGCGTCGCCCGGGAGGAACCAGGCAGTGTCGGTGGTGTCTGCCTGCCACAGCGCCGACGCGAGCCGCGCGAGATCCGGGACGATCGCCGTACGCGTGGCCACGTGCACCGACGGCATCCTCTCGAAGCGCAGGAGCTGCCACCGATCCGGTGCAGCGCCGGATGCAGGCTCCAGCGGCGCGACGCGATCGAGTGCGGCGTCGCGGCCGGCGTACAGCACGTCGGCACCAGCGGGCGCCGCATCCGTCCGCACGATCGCGTAGTTCACGCCCACGCGTCGAAGCAGTCGCATCGCGGGTGGATCGTCGAGCACGCCCGGCAGCCGCAGGGCGCCGAGCCAACGCGTCGGCGGGGCCGGCGTCATCCCGAGGAGCGGATAGGCGGCGGCGTGCCCGGCGAACACGGGTACGTTGCCCACCGCCCCGGCAACGCTTCCACCCGATGGCTCGCGGGCGAGGCGCGTGAGCACGGGGCTCTCGTCCGGCAGGTGCACTGCGCGCGCCCACCGCGTGGACCCCTGGTAGTAGAGCGCCGTGAGTTCGACCCCGGTCACGAGCAGCAGCACGGCAGGGGACGCCCAGCCCGCACGCCACGCCAGCACAGCAGACGACGCGACAACCCACGCAGTCCCACTCCAGACGAAGACGTGCGCGAGATCCATGCCCTCGGGCGCGGGGACGGACCGAGCGATCAGTGGCCCGGTCCACGCGGCCATCAGGGTGCCGCAGCCGACTGCCAGCGCCACGCCCGTGGACACGGCCCGCCGCGGCAGCGTTCCGTCGAGACCGCGACCCGCCAGCAGCGCCAGGCCCAGCGACGCGATCAGCGTGTATCGCCCTGGAGCGCGAAAGTCGCCGATCACCGGCAGCGTGGTGAGCAACGCGTAGCCCGATGGCCACCAGGTGGGCATCGTCGCCAGCGCGAGACTCAGCGGCACGAGAGCCGCCCAGGGCGCCAGGCGCCGGGGGATCCCCTGCGCCATCGCGACGAAGACGAGTATCAGCGGCAGCGTCCCGAGATAGAGACACGCCTCGGTCGGGTTGGTGCCGCGCAGGGCCCAGTAGGCATCGTTGTCGCCAGCGAGGTGTGTGAAGAGGCGCGGGAATACCAGTTCCGGCAGGTGCGACGGGGGATACCCGAAATACAGCAGATCACGAAGCGGCCGTGCAGTCGTGCCGAGGCGGGTCGCCTCCTGCCAGCTGAGCGTGAGCTGCACGCAGGCGATCCCGATGCCGCCGGCCAGCGCGCCCACCAGCAGCGGCAGGTGTCGTCGGTCGCCGACGTCCGCGGTGCGCCACACGCCCATGAGGATCACCAGGACACCCGTCCAGGCTGCGATCTGGAAGTGTCCCAGGGTCAACTGTGCCGCCCACGCCATCGCCAGCAGCGCCATCGTCGGCACGCGGCGGCTGGTGATCAGGTTCTCGGTCACCAGCAGCGCGAGCACCAGCCAGGGCATCGCGGAGTACAGCGGTTCGTGCCCGGCATGTGCCGCCGTGAATCCGCACAGGGTGAACGCAATGGCGGCCAGCGCTGCTCCCCACGGCTGGAGATCGAAACGGCGAGCGTAGGCGTACGTGACCCACACCAGGCAGACGTGGTGCAGCCACATCGAGATCCGATACGCGACCGGCACATCGAGCAGGCGGTAGAGCAGCCAGTTCGGCGGATAGAAGGCGGCGACGTGACTCTCCGCCACGAGTGGCACGCCGAGGCCGAATCCATCGCTCCAGAACGGCAGTCTTCCCTGCGCGAGTGCGCGCGCCAGCTCCGTCTTGATGGGGCGGTACAGGAGGTCCGGGTCGCCTCCCACCGGTTCCACTGCCAGCAGCAAGGGGCCGAGCGCGAGTGCCACGATCGCCACCGCCAGCGCGCCAGGCGATGCGAGGGCTGCGCGAAGGCGACTCACCGCGCGAACACCTTGAACACCGCGCCGTCGTGCACCTGGCGAAAGCCCTGGGCGCGCAGTGTCGTCACAGGTGCATCGTGTGTCCTGACGAACGCCCATCGGATCTCGGGGGCGAGGCGCGGGTAGCCAGGCGGCTGGTTCTCGACGCGCACGTAATCGAACACGGCGCGTCGTGAGGAGAGCGGCGCAACGACCTCGTAGTCGGCAAGGACGCCGTCACCGGATGCCACTTGCGCGAAGAGACCCTGCAGGCGCGCGGCCTCCGTGGGCGCGACCACGACCGGCACGCGCGAGAGGCGATCGTGTACGGCGCGTGTCGGGATGAGCAGCGCGACCGTGACCGCTGCATAGGCGACCACGAGTCGGCTTCGCGGGTATCCCCCGAGCGCATGCGCGAGACGCGCGACTCCCAGCAGCCCGGCGGCCAGGATCAGGGCGGCGACCGGCGCGGCATACCGCACGTGGTGCCAGCCGCTCGTCGCGATGACGTCGAGGTCCCAGCGCACACCGAGCACCGAGATCCAGGGCACCGCCAGCAGTGCCACGCGTGGCGCCCCGAGCGCCAGGAGGCTCCACGACCCGAGGCCGAACCACAGGAGCCGCGCAGAGCGATCCAGCATCTGCGCGAGCGAAGTCGACGAGGGTCGCGTGAACTGCGATGCGTAGGTGGCAATCGCGTGGGGCGCCAGATACGTCTGCAGGTAGCCCAGGAACAGCACTGCCCACGCCCCTCCGATTGCCAGTGCAGCCATCGTCCAGGTGCGGCGGCGTCCTGGTGCGTCTGGGAGGCGTGGAGGGACGATGGGCAGACACAGGACCAGCAGGGCCAGTTCCTGCCGACATGCGAGGAGACCGGCGATCGCGCATGCGGTACGAACCGCGAGCCGTTCGCGCCAGCCGTGAATCGCGAGCAGTACGAACGGCACAGCCAACTGCAGCTCGCGGAAGTCGTTGACGGCCAGGGGCCAGGCGAGGGGCGTCAGCGGGACGAGCATCGTGGCGGCCAGTGCCACAGCCGTCGATCCGGACTCGGCACGCACGAGCACGTATGCCACCGGCAGCACGCACCAGAACACCAACGCCTGCACGACCAGCAGCGTGCGGGGATCCGGGAAGATCGCGTACGCCGGCAGAATCGCCAGCCGAATCGGCGCGAGGTGGTTGCTACGCCAGACCGACGGGCCCTCCATGGCGTAGGCGGAGCTCGGACGAACGGTGATCTGTCGGTCGCCACGGGTGAGCGCCCAGAACCACTGGTTGTAGTAGCCCAGATCCCAGGAGCAGCCGGTGCGCAACTGCTCGTACCGGCCGAACGTGTCCAGGACCGTCGCTCCGACCAGCAGCCCCGTCAGGATCCACACGATCGCAGCAGCGCGCGCGTGCGACAGGAAGCGGTGCGCCCGAGGCGATGCGCCGGACTGTCGGTCCATGTTGCAGAATGTGAGGCGCACTCTACCACGGCACCCCATGACCCCCACGCACGCCACCGACCGGGTGGCACGCGCGTCTGGAGCGGCGACTCGTCTGGCCGTCCTCATTCCGTGCCTCGACGAAGAGGCCACGATCGGCGGGGTCGTTGCGCAGTTCCGCGCGGCAGTGCCCGACGCCGAGATTCACGTGTTCGACAACGCCTCTCACGATGCGACCCGGAGCCGTGCGCTGGCCGCTGGCGCACATGTGACGTGCGAACCGCGACGCGGCAAGGGACACGTGCTGCAGGCGATGTTCCGCACCGTGGACGCCGACGCCTACCTCCTGGTCGACGGCGACGGGACGTACCCCGCCAGCGAAGCGCGCGCTCTCCTGGCGCCCGTCCTCGCCGACGAGGCCGACATGGTCGTCGGCTCCCGGCTGCACCCCGCCGCGAGGAGCGATTTCTCCCTCTCGCACCGCGCCGGGAACCACCTGTTCGTGCTCGTGCTGCGCATCCTCTTCGGGATGTCCACCACCGATCTGCTCTCGGGCTATCGCGCGTTGAGCCGTGCGGTCGTGCGTGATCTGCATCTGACCAGCGAGGGGTTCGAGGTGGACTCCGAACTGACGATCAGGGCCTTGCGTGCACGCTTCCGAGTGGCCGAGCACCCCGTGCGCCTCGAACGCCGTCCACCCGGCAGCCGTTCGAAGCTGCGGCCCGTCCGCGACGGCCTTGCCATCCTTCGCACGATGCTCGCGCTGCGCCGCGAGGCCACACACGACACGAGACAGGGCGCGTGAAGACGCTCGTCCTCCTCGCGCTGCCCGGCGTGGTCGCCGCCCTGCTGGCCGCACAGGCCTTCCGCGGCGGCATCACGCCACACGTGGACGAAGTGGCATGGATCGGGTCCGCGTACTACTTCGAGCTGCTGCGCCAGGGAGCCGTGCGACATCCGGACTGGCAACTGCTGCCGGCACGAGAGGGCCCGCCCGTCGGCAGGTACGTGTTCGGGTTCGCCCTCAGGGTCGCCGGCCATCCCGTCACCACCATCGAACCACTCGCCAGGTGGTACCAGCAGTGGCAAGCAGTGCCCGGTGCCTGGGGGACCGGGCGCGACCATGCGGACCGCGCTGCCGTTGCGCGGCGCGCGAGACCCACCACCTCCCCTGCGACGACCGACGGACAGTCCGGGCCGGTCGATGCACCAACCCTCGCGACGGCGCGACTGGTCGCCGCGGCGTTCGGCGTCGCAGCGGCGGTCATGGTCGCGCTGCTCGGGCATGTCTGTCGCGGTCCCGCCGCGGGCGCCGTCGCGGGCACCCTGCTGGCGGTGCATCCGGTCGCGCGCGAAGCCGCCACGCATGCACTGTTCGACGGGCTCTCGCTCACCTTCTCGTGTGCGGCGGTGCTGGCGCTCCTGTCGCTCACCAGCGCACCCGGACCGGCCCGGCGCCGATGCGCCGTGCTGGTCACCGGCGGGCTGACGGGGCTCGCCATCGCCACCAAGCTGAACGCCGCGACCGTGGCGCTGCTCATGCTCGTGGCGATGCTGGTCCTCGTCGCTGGTCCGCGGCGGCGTGGCGGGGCCCACTCGACAGCTCGCGCACGTGACGTCGGTGCCTCCCTCCTGCTGGCGGCCCTGGTGTTCGTGGCGGTGAACCCCACGCTCTACCCCGACGTCCCTGGTGGCCTCGTCGAATCCTTCGCAGTGCCGATGAGGACCACGGCCCTGCAGGCCTCGTTCCTGCCAGGTCATCTCACCAGCCTGGCCGACAAGCTCGGGGCGATTGGCGACCTGCTCTGCGGGAGCCGTTTCGGACTCGTCGTGCTGTTGGCCGTCGCTGCCACCGTGTCGCTGCGTGCGGCGACGGGCGATGCGCCAAGCGCCTGGCTGGCAGGCTGGTGGTGGATCGCGCTATGTGCCACGGCGGCCTGGATCCCGTTCGGGTGGCCTCGCTACGTCCTGCCACTCGTGCCGCCGGCCGCTCTCATGGTCGGGATCGCGGTCGTCGACATGGTCGCGTGGTTGCAGACGGCGCGGACGCACGGGTCGCCAGGTCCCACCGAGCCTGCGTCAGTGCGTGGTGCGTAGTCGCGGTCGGTAGACGAACAGGCCTGCCTTCCGGCCCACCGGGACCACGTGCCGGCGAGCGGCGTCGAGAATCGGCTCGGGCAAGCCGAAGTCATACGTGCGATACGACGGATCGGCGAGGTCGCGCGACGTCACGATCCAGTCGTACGTGCCGGCCTCGACCCGCTTCACCACCGGCGAAACGTCGATCCGCCCCTCCTCGGCGAGCACCCGGAAGAGCCATGGATCACCGAACAGCGCCCGCTCGCCCTGCCGGATGTCCACGGCGCCATTGTCGGTCAGCACACGCACCGAGGGATCGCTGGCTAGCGCGTACAGTTCCACATACTCGCGCGCCAGCGTGCGCAGCCCCTGATCGTCGGCGTGCTTGGCCTGCAGGTAGCGCGCCTGCGCGGCCGCATGCCAGAGAGACGGCACGAGCGACACGGCCGCAATCAGCATGGCCGGCAGGATCCAGCGAGAGACGTCGGGGGCCCTCCGCACTGCCAGCAGCGAGGCCACCGCGAAGGCCTCGACGTTGCGAAGGGCGAGAAAGTAGTTGAGTTCGGCGCCCTTCTTCCCCGAGGTGACGACACCCGCCGCGAGTACGACGATGCAGAGGATCGCCAGGGGACGATCCCGCGACGCACGGCGAGTCCAGATGATCAGACCCAGCCCGGCGAACACCAGCAGGTCCGGCGACGTCATCCAGAGGCGCCAGAGGACGCCGGTCCAGTCGCCGATCGTCCATCCGGTGTCCGCTTCCGCAACGAGCCCGCGCGCGAACCCGGGGCCGGCAGCGACCGTCGTGACGGCAATCGCGGCGGCGACGGCCGTGGCCGCTGTCGCGCCGAGCCAGGCGGCACTGGTCGCGCGCCGCTGAAGCACCAGCGCTCCCAGCGCCGCGATCGCGTACACGCCGGCCGGTTGCTTGGTCAGGGCCGCAGCAGCCAGCACGATGCCCGCGGCGATGGACGCCGCCCGAGGCTGCGCCAGGCCGATCAGGAACCCGCTCAGCCCGAGGGCATCCGCCAGCGCATCGGGTCGTGTCATCGACGCGAACCCGAACATCGGCGCGGCACCGAGCGACAACGTCAGGGCACTCGCGGTTGCCCCGCCTCCATGACGACGCCACGCGCCGTGGGCCACCAACAGCGAGCCCCCGGCAACGGCGGCGAGTGTGACCAGTCGGCCGATGCTCGACAAGCGCCACAGGTCGGCCTCCACGAGTCGCCCAATCCAGCCGACGACAAGGAAGTAGATGGGGCCGAAGAAGTTGGCGACATAGGGCGGGCCCTGCAGCCATGGCGGATAGAGGTCGAGGCCGTGCTGCACCCGCCAGGCCAGGTGCACCATCTTCGACTCGAGGTGATATGCCTCGAACGGGGTCCACACCTGCGCCGTGGCACAGGCCACGAACGCCACCGCGCGAACCATGCCGATCGACAGGATGACGAGTACGAGCACGCGCGTCAGCATCGAGAGCGCCGGCGTGCTCATCGGAACAGGCCCTGCACCACCGGCAACGGCTCGAGTTCGGCCGGCGCGCCCTCGAGTGCCTCACGGAGGTCGCGGTCGTCGAGACGGAAGACGAGGATCGAGTAGCCGATCATCGCGTCGGGCGTCCGGCGACGGAGGTAGGCGCAGAGGCGCCCGAACCGCAGTTGCTCGTACTCGGACGTGAGGCGCTCCCACACGGCGCGCTGGCGGGGCGATCCTTCGTCGCTCGACACCATCGAGGCGCTGGCCTGGACGACCTCGCGCCGGCGCTGCTGGTACGCCGCCTCGTACGGCACGGCCCATCGACCGGGCACCACCGTGTACACCGACTGCAGCATCGTCGCGCTCACGACGTACAGACCGCCGCCGAGATCCTCGAGCGGGCGTGTCGTGCGCCAGTCGTGGTAGCCATACAGGCGCCGGGCGGTGATGCCGTAGTGCTCCGGGTCGCTCGCGCCGAAGTAGGAGAGGTAGACGGGTACGCCTCGCCGTTCGTCAGGCGATGCCCGCAGCCACCGGTCCAGCCGCGGCAGGTCCTGCCCCCAATCGAGCGAACTGTCGACCAGCAGCCGATGCCCGGCCGGCGGGCCGCCGACCAGCGGACTGAAGTAGGCGAGCGGGAAGGGCCACACCCGGACCGCATCGACAGCCAGCCAGGCGACGAACGCGGTCGCCGCCACCAGCCGTAGCCGGGAGCGCGGGCACCGGGCCGCCGCGGCTCCCGCCAGGATGAAGAGCGGCGGGTAGGCGGGCAGCAGGTGCCGTTCGCCGAGATTGAGGCTGCTCGTCATCGCGGCTGCCCAGTACACCGTCGAGAACACCAGCAGGGGGAGCAGGCGATACCACGTCCGCCGACGACGCACGCGGGACGCCGCATCGTGGCCGCGCCCCATGTGCCAGATTGCCGCGACGGCCAGCGCGAGCAGCCCGAACGCGGCAGGTGGCGTCTTGATCAGCCAGCAGTAGGGGAAGTAGTACCACCACCCGTCGGTGCTGTAGCGACCGTTGAGGAAGCCGACGAAGCGTCCCGACCGGCTCAGCACGTGGGCGACGCCGAACGCGTAGGGCTCGGGCACGAGTCGTAGATCGCGTGCGACCACGATCGCGTGGCCGAGCGCGACATCGGCAGCGAGGCTCTCGACCGTCTCGCCCATGAACATGCGGTCGCGCCCGGCGACAGCGTGCGCAAAGGTGGCGGCCCGTCCTCCGTAGCTCGCCCAGATCACCAGGCATGCGACGGCCAGGTGTGTCATCAGGACGACGGCGACGGCAGTGGCCACGTGTCGGCGGGCGTGCAGCACGTGACGGGTGCGGGTGCGCCACACGAACGGCCGACCGACCAGGATGCGGATGACGGCCGCCACGACGAGGGTCGGCACGATCAGGAGTGCGGACATCTTGGTGATGAAGAGCAACCCCATCACCGACGCGCTCGCGATCACGCGCCATGGACCGGCGACGTGGAACACGCGCCAGCACGTGCCGAGCGCCGCGATGAACAGCAGCGCAGCAGCCACGTCTGAGGTGGCCAGCGGCCCGTGCGCGATCATCGCCGGGCTGGAGGCGCAGATCGCGACGGCGACCAGACCGGCCGCTGCGCCGAACAGGCGCCGGGCCCAGGTGAAGCACACCATGCCGGTGGCGATGCCGAACGGGAGCATCGCGAGGCGCGCCGACCGGACGAGGGCGTCGTGATCGTTGCCAGACGCGAAGAGGAACTGGTGCCCCAGGCGATCCACGTCGGCCTGCCACCACGCCGGCTGCTCGAGCGAGGGGAATCGGGCGCCGGTGACGACGGCGGGCAGGGAGGCCCAGCGCTGCGGGAGTTGGCCGTTCTGTGGGAACAGGCGATAGTCGCCCGTCAGCCACGCTGCCGTGCCACCGGTGAGATGCCCGAGCTCGTCGAACGTGATGGACGTGTCGCGCACGGCGGTCGCGGCCAGCAGGGCGTAGCCGGCCAGCAGCATTCCGGCGATCCACCGCTGGCCTGCGACACGTCCCCACACGGCGTCACCCCCGAGCCCTGGACGCGTTGGACTGGGCCAGCAGCCACACGGACCAGAGGAAGATGGCGTTGTTCTCCGTGCCAGCGCGATGGGCCCGCGCCTTGCGCCTCACGAACGCCGCGTCGATGTCCCGCGGCAAGCCGTCGGTCTGCAGCGGCAGGTCGTGTTCCCGCAGCCACGCGGCCATCGGCACCGCGAAGCCGTGCTTGGGCTGATCCACGATCCACGACGGCAGCAGCGGGCGCATCGCCTCCTTGAGCAGGTACTTCGTCGTGCCCCTCCGCACCTTGAGCTCGGTCGGCAGTCGCCTGGCGATGTCCACCACCTCGCCGTCGAGATAGGGCGACCGGACCTCGAGCGCGCTCATCATGCTGGCGCGATCGACCTTCGGCAGGATGTCGTCCTGCAGGTACAGTCTTGCGAAGAACTGCAGCGTACGCTCCACGGGTGACGCCTGCGGCGACCGTTCCCACAGTTCGATGGCTTCCTCGTACACCGCCTCGATGTCGACCGGCCCGCCGATGCACTCAGCGAGTTCCGCCGGATCGACGGGGCCGATCCACACGGGATTCCACAACGCCTGGCGGCAGGCGAGCCCACGCAGCATGCGGTTCACCCGCAGGTCGAGCGGCATGTACCCGGTGCCCGCGGGCAGCGCAGAGGCGGCGAGCCGAATGGCCTGGTGAACGGGCCGCGGCACCACGCGCGCGTACCACTGGGCCACCTGTAGCGCGCGGAACGGATCGTAGCCGCCGAACAGTTCGTCGGCGCCTTCCCCACCCAGGGCCACGGTCACGTGCCGACGCGCCGACGCGCACAGGAGATGCGTGCACAGCAGCGAACTGTCGCCGATCGGCTCGTCGAGGCGTTGGGCGACGTGCTCGGCCAGTGCCGGAAGATCGGCCATCTCGAACGCCTGCGTGACGTGCGTCGTCTGGAGCAGGCGCGCCACACGCGTGGCCTGCGCCGACTCGTCGAAGGCCGGCCGATCGAACGCGATGGAGAACGTCTGCACGCCAGGACGTGCATGCGCGCAGAACGACGCGACCACGGCCGAATCCAGCCCTCCGCTCAGGAACACCCCCACCGGCACATCCGCCCGGCTCTGCCGGTGCACGGCTCGTTCGAGTGCGCTCCGCAATCGCTCACACGCCTGGGGCACGTCGCGTCCCTGCGCCGAATCGTCGGGTTCGAGCTGGTACTCCCAGTACCGCGCCGTCCGATGGCTCATCGAGGCGATGTCGAGCGTGACACTGCACCCGGCAGGCAGCTTCTCGATGCCCGCGTAGAGCGAGTGGGGCGCAGGGATGAAGCCGTACGCGAGGTACTTCTGCAGGCTGCGCGACGACACGGTCGCGGTGATGCGCGCATGGCGCGCCAGCGAGCCGAGTTCCGACGCGAACGCGAACGTGCCCTGCTGACGCGAGTAGTAGAGGGGCTTCTGGCCGAACCGATCGCGGCTCAACAGCACGACACCCCTGCGCGCGTCGTAGATCGCGAAGGCCCACATGCCGTCGAGCCGCTGCGTCAGGGCCTCGCCCCACGTGGCGTAGGCCTTCAGCAGCACCTCGGTGTCGGAATGACTGCTCGCGAACACGGCGCCAGCCCGCTCGAGGTCGCGCCGCAGTTCGGCATGGTTGTAGATCTCGCCGTTGAATGCGACGACGATCGCTCCGTCGTCGCTGGTCATGGGTTGCGCACCTCCGGTGAGATCGACGACCGCGAGGCGTGTGACGGCGAGGTGCACCCCGCACGCGTGGTCGTGCCACGTGCCCGACGCGTCGGGCCCACGATGGCGCAGCGCCGTCGCCATGCGGCACAGGTCCTCCGCGGTGCCCTCGCCGACGAACCCCGCGATGCCGCACATGCGTCAGCGCCCGTCGCCCCGACTGGCCCTCGTGGTCACGGGCGGTGCTCCCGGGTGAGTTCCCGAGCCACGAGATCACGCCTGACCCATGCGGGCGCCATCACATCTCGCGCGAGGGCGACGTACTCGTCGCGGTGCACGTCCAGCCAGGCCCGGACCACCCTCCACTGTTCCGGCTCGTAGCCCCAGGCGGCGTCGACTGGGGCGACGACCACGGCCGGCGGCCGTGATGCCAGTTCACGCTGCTGGTGGGCCGAGGTGAAGCGCTCGGCGTAGCCCGGCACCTGCATTGCCCTCATCACCGCCGCCGTCCCGCGGCCGGCGGGATCGGTCGTCCGGTTCCATGCGTAGAACACGTCGCGGCGGACGATGGGGTGAAGTGGCGGATATGCCAGCACCCGCGCATCCGCAGGAACGCCTGCGAGGAGCTCGTCGTAGTACGCGAGCATCCTGGGCGCCTGCCCGTCGCGCACGAAGGACTGCGCCGCCGTCCCCGCCTCCACCGCGGCCGCCACCAGCAGGCTCGCGAGCGCCCACGGCGCCATCGCGGGCGCGCGACGCTGCAGCAGTTCTCCGACGTACGGCACGAAGCACGAGGCCGCAAGGAACCACGGCGCGTAGTACTGCTTGTAGGGCCGGTCCACGAGCAGGCATTGCAGAACGAGGAACAGGACCAGCGCTGTCTCGAACGTGCCCGGGCGGCGGCGCCTGATCGAAAGGAGCACGACGCGCGCCAGCAGCCCGGCGCTCACGATCGCGAGCAACGTCGCCTGGCCGGTGACGGCAGCGAGCAGGCCGTAACCGAACGCGCTGTCAGCTGCAAAGGTCCACTGGTACCGCACGGCCATCTGGAATGCGAGTTCCGGATCGACCCCGGCGATGCCCAACCCGCCCACCACGACGAGCAGGGACGCGCCGGCACCGGCCGAGTAGCCGGCCAGGGCCTCACGCGTACTGCCCTGCGTGCCCCACCGCCGCCGCACGAGATCCACGAGGACCACCAGCACGGGCAGCATCGCGACCTTGGGCGACGCGAGTGCGCCGAGCCCGGCGAGCGCGCCGAACGCGCCGCAGCGACGCACCACCGAGGCCGGGCACGTGCCGAACAGGACGGCACAGGCCAGGAATACGACCGCTGTCGCCCAGGCGTCCGGGCGGAACTCGATGGCGTAGTCCACGACAGCTGGGTGCAGTGCCACCACGCCGATTCCCGCGACGAGCCAGGTCCGATGGATGTCGCGGTGCGCCGTGGTCCAGGCCAGGGCCATCGCGACGATCGACAGCAGCACGCCCACGCACCCCACGACGCGCAGGTGCAGCAGGGACGCGGGCGCCGAGGGCAGCACGAGCCAGAGCGCGCTGAGGGGAAACCACGGCAGCGGCGAGTGCGAGGCGAAGAAGTCGTGGAACGGACGGTCCCCTTGCGCCATCAGCCAGGTGGCGTGCGCGTGGTAGATCTCGTCGTAATCGAAGAAGCGACAGCGGATGCCGGCCGCGCCGCACACCGCGCCGAGCACCCCAAGGGCGGCCGTCGCGAGGCGTGCCGGCCAGTCGATCACATGGGTCCGGGCGTGCCATCCTCGGGCCGACCATCGTCTGCAGGCTCATCGAGACGACGGCGACGGGTGTAGAGCGCGGCCACGCCTGCGCCCGCGGCCAGCAGCATCAGGGTGCCCGGCTCGGGGATCGTGTTGGCGACGACGTTGTCGATCAGGAAGCTGACCGAGGCCGTGTCCCTGCCGGCGGGGCCGAAGGTCAGGTTGAACGCACGGAAGGGGAAGTCGGTGGCAAAGCTGACGTAGCCGGGGCCATCGAACGTGATGCCGGCCGTCAGGCCATTGATGTCGACGTTGAATGCGCCGCCGCCGGCGGCAGTCGGCGAGACCTCGAGGCCGAACGCGAAGACCTCGCCCGCGAAGTTGAAGCTGAGCGGGCCCGGACGCGCCGTCAGTGAGACCGGGCCGTAGTTGAGAGCCCCGCCATCGATCCGGAGGTCGCCCTGAATCTGCAGTCCGTCGAGGTCGATCTGCCCGGTCGATCCGTTGGACAGCGAGTTGAAGTTGTACCGCAGGCGTGGCACCCCCGTGGCCGCCTGGAACTCGTCGCGACTGGTGAAGAAGACGATGCTCGCCGCGTGTGCCGACACGCCGAGCAGCGCCAGCATCACGATGACGGCGATGGGCTTTCTCGCGAACGCCTGCATCTTCTTCATGGCGTGACTCCTGCTCGCTGCGGGGTGACGGGAGAGTATAGTCCCACTTTGGCGGGCGCGCCACCAAGAATCGACGTCCCGTCCTGCCGCCATGCCCCAGAGCGCCGACGACTGGCCCCGGACGGCCCCAGCCAGTGCCGCCCGCCTGTGGCTGCTGCTGGCCTGCGTCTGGCTCGCCCTGGCCGCCGCCGTTGTCGACGTCGAGTACTACGACGGGCTCAGCGCCATCGCCAACGCCCGCTACTTCCTGGGCGTAGCACCCTCCTACATCTACGATCGCGGGCCGCTCATGGCCTGGGTCCAGATGCCGGCGGAGTGGGCCCGCGACGTGTTCGGCCTCCACCCCCTTGACCCGAGGCCGAACCATGCGGTCATGGCGGTGCTGCATGCGCTGTACCTGGTCGTCACGTATCGGACGCTCGCGGTGCAGTGCGGCCGAAGCTGGGCGACCCTGGCGGCCTTCGTGACGGCGGTGACCAGTTACGTGTTCTGGTCCTACGCCCCATTCGTCAGCCACGACCTCGCCCCGGGATTGCTGCTGCTCTGGATGCTGGTCTGGAGCGAGGAGGTCGCCTCGTCGCCCAGGTGGGGTCCGTGGCTGCTGCTGGTGGCCGCCGGCACGGCCGGCCCGCTCGTCAAGCAGACGTACGGCGTGTTCTGGATTGCGGTGCTGGCGGCGCACCTGATCCCCACCGTGCTGCGCACCAGCGCGGCATCACGCACCTCGGCACGAGGCCTGGCGAGGCTGGTCGCGGGCGCTGTCGCCAGCGCCGTCCTCGCCTGGGTCACGTTCGCGCTGGTGCTCGCCGACTGGGCGCCGCAGGTGGGGTTCTGGATGCGTCCGTACCGCAACCTCCAGTACCTCGCCGGTGTGTACGACGGCACGGACGTCCGGTTTCCGGCATGGATCTACGTGCGGAATGCCTGGGCGTACGGGCGTCTCACGACGCTGCTGGTGCTGCCAGGACTCTGGCTGGCGTGGCGCGGAACCCGCTGGCAGCAGCGGGTCGCCTGGGCGTGGATCACGGCGGTCGTCGTCATCCACGCGATGCCGCTGCGCGAAGTGCGCTACCTGGCGTTCCTCGCGCCGCTCTCCGCGTGCCTGATTGCGCCGGCGGTCGCGTGGGTGTGCCGATGGCGCGTGGGCCTGGTCGCCGCGGGCGTGCTGCTGGCCGCCGATGCAGTCGGCGGCCTCGCGGAAGCCACCCGGATCCGGCTCCCCTTCTATCGCGACAGCCCACTGCGTCGTCTGGTCGAGCCGCTCGACGGTCCGACGTCCGGCCCGCGGACGCTCTACCACACGGTGAGCATGCTGAGCTTCGTGGCGCCCGGGCAGAGTCCGCTCGCGGCCGACCGCTACCACCGCATCTTCCATGTGGGGGCGCACCACGTCGGCATCCTCTACGGCTACGCGGACGACGATGTGCGGCCCGTGCCACCCCGCCAGTTCCCGGTCGTCGCGGCAACGGCGCGCGAGGGTGACGTCCTGCTGTTCGCGCCGTCGATCCTGGCGCAGGGCCCGACATGGCGGGTGGCCCCTCCGCCTGGAGCCGACCAGTTCGTGCAGGGCGTTGCGGTCGCGCGCGCCGAGATCCTCACGCGCCACTCGGAGGACGCCTACGCCACGCGCGACGGCACACTGATGCACGCGGTCCGCCGCACCGCCGAACCCATCGATGCGGTGGCGTTGACGGGCTCGGCGCCCTTCATTGCGGCCGACGCCCTTGCGCCGGCCGCCACGCTGGACGGCGCGGCCGTCGTGCCCGTCACGCTGGACGACCGCGATCGACTCGTGTTCCAGTTGCCCTCCGGCAAGGGACTGCCGGAACGCGTGGTGATCCGGTGGTTCGACGTTCAGCGACGCTCGACCGCCAGGGGCCTGACCGTCGACTCGCGCTGAGCCGCGGAGGACGCATAGGGCTCGGCCATCGTGATCATCCGCGTGCATGTGTCGGCAAGCGCTCCTGGCAGGTTCGGGTCCGTCAACGCGACACGGCACTCCCTCACCACCCCGTCGGCCTCGCCCGCCTCGAGGTGACACATGGCCAACCCGTAATGCGCTGCCGACGCCTCCGCCGGGGCCGCGAGTGCACGCCGGTAGGCGGCCCTCGCCTCCGCCACGTTGCCCTCGACGAGGAACGATGCCGCCAGGCGGCGCGCCAGTGCAGGGTCGGGGGCCTGGCCCGCACTGGTCCAGATGCGCCGCGCCCCGGCAGCGTCGCCTGCGATCAGGAACAGCGTCGCGCGAAGGTCGGCCAGGTCGCGAGAGGTGAGCGAGCCATCGAGGCCGTCGACGAGAGACTGTTCGACATAGGTCAGTGCCCGCGTGAAACGACGCCGGGCGACCAGGTCACGCGCCGACGCGAGCACGTCGGACGCGTCGATGGGCAGCGCGACGGGCGGCTCCGACGCGCGTTGTGCTGAAAGGCGCCGAAGCCTGCCGCCCATCTGTCGCTGGGCCTCGAACTGCGCGGCACTGCCGGCCTGAAGCGCGGTCAGGCGTGCCCCCGCCGTCAGCTGTGCATCGGGATCCCCGAGTCGCTCGCCGATGGCGAACAGCCCGATCCACGCGTCGAAATCCCCGGGCGACCGCTGCAACGCGCGCGCCAGCACGGCGCGCGCGCGGGCGGCACCAATGATCGTCTCGACAGGCCACCCGACCGGCGGCACGTCGCCGGGAGGTGACGGGTGGAGGGCGACACTCGACCCCGCGAGGACCAGGGCGAGGCGCGGAAAGAGCCCCGTGCGCTGCGCGACCGCGGCGGCATCGGCGTAGGCGAGCAGCAGCAGCGTGTGCGCGAGGCCCTCGTCTGCGGGCCGTCGGGCGAGGAGGTCCCTCCCGATGGTGTGCAAGCTCTCGGCACGCTTCAACGCGTCGGCCGCCCATCGCGCACCATCGTCGGCCTCGCGGGCCCCGCGCGCCGTGGCCAGGAAGTGGCGCGCACCGAAGTCCACCGTCGGTGCGTCCACGACCGTGCCGGCCGATTGCGGCAGGTAGACGCCAGCCACGGCGTCGAACCAGACGGGGCGCCAGCGACCGTCGGCGAGCAGGGTCGCTTCGACCGCATGATGCGAGCCATGGTCGACGAGCAGGGCCAGGGGTTGCGGCAGCTGCTCGAGCCTGGCCAGCGCGTCGGCCTTCCCGGCCGACAGGTCCACCGCGAGGTCGTAGTACGCCTCGAGGGCGGCACGCGAGGTCACCTCGAGACGCGGGTCCACGAACACGCGCTGGTCCGGGCGCATGTGGTACTCGAAGACCGCCGCCTGGCCCTCGTGGTACGCGAGCACGTGTCGCGGCATGCCTTCGCGCGCGGCAACGCGCGCCGCCTCGTGCGCGTACCAGCGCGGCTGCTCGCCCAGCCCCACCAGTCGCCCCTCCCCTGCGTAGGCGTGGAAGCGGCCACTGGCCACCCAGGCGACGAGCCCGACGAGCACGGCAGACGTGAGCAGACGACCGGCGATGGCTTCGGCCAGGGCAGGTTCCTCTCGTTCCCGTGCCCACTCGGCCACGTTCCAGGCCAGCACCGCGCCGACGACGAGCGCGAACTGCGGCAGGTTGCGCTGTGCGAGCAGGCCGAGACCCGTGAACAGCAACAACAGGAGGACGCGATACCACACCTGATCGACCCGACCGCGGCGCACGGCGAAGCTCGCGGCCGCCCCGAGGCACAGCAGCGTCGCGAGTCGCACGTAGACGCTCGAGAAGCCGGTGCTCATCACGACGTCGGGCAGGCTCATGAGCTCGCCGATGTGCCGGCCGTAGAACCCCTGCTCGCTCGACATCCGGCGGAAGAGCGTGAGCGGGAACAGCGCGCCTTTCCAGCCGTACGGGTTGAGGCCACTGGCCAGGACGACCGCGAGGGGCGCGCCGACGCGGTCTCGCCATCGACGAGGCGCCTGGCCCCGCACTTCGCGATCCGCCACCCAGCAGGCGAGAACGACGAGCCCGAGCACGAACAGGCCCTGCACGTTCACCCACGCGATCTGCAGGGGCACAAGCACCCACAGCACGACGGGCGACCGGACGGCCTGCTGCAGGACGAGCAGCGTGGCGGCGAGGAAGACGAGCGACAGCATCTCCGGTCGCGGAAGGAAACGCGCACTCATCACGAACAGTGCCGGCAACCAGCACCACACGACCGCAAGCGTCGCGCCGCGCCGCGCCGTGGCACCGAGCGCGAGCGCCATCGCGGCACCTGCCGCGATCGCCGCGGCGACTGTCAGCCCGGCGCTGCCTCCGAGGCGATGGACGGCCGCGGCACCGATCTGGAAGATCCAGTGCAGGTCGATCCACTCGGCGCCCGGCGATGAGAAGAGGAACCGGTCGGCGCGGGGAATGCCGCCACCGGCGAGCATCTCGCGACCCGCGCGGAGGTGCCACCAGATGTCGGTGTCGCGGTTGAGGAAGCAGCCGAGGACGACGGCCAACACGACCAGTTCGAGGCACAGGAGCCAGTCGAGCCAGCCGAGGACGGGGGCGAGCGGCGGATCAGGGCGTCGATGGCCTGGCTGGCTCACCGGACGTACCAGGCACGACCGACGGAGGGACGCGCGCGTAGAGAGACCATTGACAACCGGATAGCCCCGCGTAGCCATAGCTCGCGGCAAGCCGGAACCGGCCGCCTCGCTCGTCGACGATCTCCGACGGCACGGCGGTCGCAGCATCCAGGTCCTCCCGGATCCGCCAGTCGGCCTCTCCTGCGCGGGCTGAAGTGCGCGGCAAGAATACCATCCGCGAGCCGGGCGGCAGGTATCGCGCGTAGAAGGCCAGCAGCACACCCGTGCGCGTGTCGCTGGTGCTCGAGACGCGAACCAGCGGAGAGGTCGTGGCCATGCGCTGTACCGCGGCGAGATACCGGCCACGCCCACCCCTGGCGAACGTGGCCGCAAGCGACAGGTGACCAACTGCGAACAGCAGCGTGAGTCCCACCGCCAGCACGCGCCGACGCGCCCCTGCCTGCCAGAGCGATCCGATCAGCACGGCGGCGACGAGCAGGAACAGGACGTGGCCGACGAGGAAATAGCGCGGGAACAACCGTGGAGTCAGTGGCGACGTTGCGAACTCGCGCACCACCGTCACCGCAGGGACGACGAGGATGCCGCACACGGCGAAGGCGACCCATGCGGGCTCGTGACGCCACGCGGCACGCAGCCCGAGGCCGAGCACCAGCCCGAACGCCGCGACGGCCACCCACCCCCACGCGCCGTGACCCGGCATACCGACCGCCAGCGCGATCGTCTCGGTCAGCACCGAGAGGAGTGGTGCCGGGTCCGCACCTGCCACCTGGAGTCGGCCGATGAAGACATGGTCGATGACGGCAACGGCGGCCAGAGGTACCGAGTGGCGGGCGCCGAGCACTGCCAGGGCCTCGTGCCATCCCAGGCCGCGGCGACGCACCTCCAGCACGGACCACACCAGCAGCGCGCCGTATGCGTGCACGAACGTGACATGCGACAGCACGCCGAGGATCACCGCGAGCCAGAACGTGGCCCGCACGGCGAAGGATGACGTCGCCGCCCACTGCTGGTGCGACCAGATCGCCGCCAGCGTGCACAGCACCATCGGCGCGTACCCACGCGCTTCCGACGCGTACACGATGAGCGGATACGAACACGCCACCAGAAGCATCGCCGCGACGGCCGTCGCCCGGCCGAAGCGCGTCATGACGAGCCCGGCCAGCGGCACGCTGGCCACACCACAGACGAGCGCCGGCACGCGGTAGATCCACCACATCGTCCGCTCGCCGAGCAGGAACAGGACGAGGCTGTTGAGCGGGTGGTTGTTGTCGACGTGCAGCCTGAGCAGGATGTCGGCTGGCGTGGAGACGAACTCGCGCACGAGCGCCAGCGACCACACCTCGTCGAACCAGAAGTCGTGGAACAGCCCCGGCAGTCGCAGCGCGGCCGCGAGGCCGGTCAGGCCCACGACGAGCAGGCGCCATCCGGTCACGGCGTCCGTACCACCCGATACACCCGCACCCAGGGAATCGTGCCCGCCTCGTAGACGTGTGGGCCGAGGTCGATGAACCGATCCGGCCGCGCGTCGGCCCAGGCCTTCTCGATCGGGAAGCGCGGCACGGCGCCACCGGGTGGGTCGAGGCGACCGTGCCGGTTCTCCCGTGCCACGAACAGGATGTCGATACCTCGCCGGAGCAGGTTCGAGAGCCAGATTTCCGGATCGGGCTCGGTCCGATACCACTGCGGCCAGGGATCGCGGGCAAGGGAGGTCACACCCGCGCGGAGGCGGGCGTTGTGGTAGTCGTGGGGCAACCAGTCCGCGTCGCCCATCACGTTGACGTACTCCACGTGCCAGGTGGATGCCGGCCCGAGCAGGTAGTACGGCAGGTTCGTGCCGGCGTACGCGATGCGGGTGCCGTCAGGCAGGCCGAGACGGTCCAGGATCTCCCACCCGGGCCGCAATCGGTCCGCGAAGTCCTCACGCGGGTAGAACCTGTCACCGGCAGTTCCCGTCGTCGTCAGGACCGATTGCAGCGAGACCCGATCGTGGTGCAGTGCCAGAACCACCTGCGCAGTGACCAGAACCGACACGACGCCGACGCCCCATCGGCGAGACGACGCGAGGAAGGCCAGTGGCACGACCGAGAGGCCCAGCGCCGCCGAGAGGAACCGCTCCTGCGTGTTGTAAGGGATGACGTACCAGTATGCCAGCGTCTGCAGCGCCCCGAGCGCCACGCACGCGCCCGCCACACGCCTCACGCCGGGCGTCCGTGAGGTGACGGCGAACGCCAGGCCCGCGGCAAGACCCGCCACAACGAGCGAGAGGCCCGTGAGGCCGAGAGTCGCCGCCAGCCGAGCGGGCAGGAGCCACCACATACCCGTCGGCAGGTGATAGGCGGTCGCCTCCATCGCGGCCCGCGTGTACCAGCCATCGAGCCAGGTGCGACCCAGCGCGGCGACGTGGAGCGGGTACACGGGGTTGCCCGTGAGCCACGCGTTCCGTGCGTAGAAGAACGCCGAGGGCAACAGCACGCCGGCTCCGAGGGCGACGATGGTGGCCACGCCCGCGGGGCGGCGCGCGGCATGGACCACGGCGAGGGCCAGCGTCGGCGCGGCCAGGAGGAGACCGAACGTCTTGCTCCCAATCACGAGGCCGCACGCGAGGCCGACCAGCCAGGCCATCGGCAGGTCGACGCCGGACACGGACTGCCAGCGCAGCAGGAAGTGGACTGCGCAGAGCAGGCAGGCCGTCCACAGCAGATCCACGTTGGCGAGCGACGCCTGATGCATCACCAGCGGCAGCCCGGCCCACGCCGCGGCCGGGAGCGCCGCCGCAGGTCGGTCGGCGCCGGCGCCGCGCGCGATGCCGAACAACGCCAGCCCGCCCACGATCGCGAACGGCCACTGCCCCACCTTGACGAAGGGGCCCGCGCCGGTCGCCATCAGCCACGTCAGCCAGAGGTCGCCGTTGGCCGGAAAGTAGGCGGCGGCCTCCTCGCCGAACGGCGTGGGCACGAGCGACAGTGCGCCGGAGTGCCACCAGCGTGCGGCGAAGTAGAGGTGATAGATCGGCGCGTCGCTGATCGGCTGCACCGGGAGCAGGACGCCGAGCACCAGTTGGCGCACCAACGCGGCGAGCACGATGCCGCACGCCACCAGCGCGACGACGACCAGCATCGTGCCGCCCGAGCGCGACGGGTAGACGTCGTGGGGCGTGTCTGGTGCGACAAGACGACGCCGACCGCGGGCCACCCAGCCTGCCGCGCCGACGCTCAGGCACAGCACTGCAACAGGGACACGACCGATCGAGCCGACCGAGCCGAGTGCCTCCAGGGCGATGACGATCGCCGTGAGGCCGACGACTACCGAGGCCAGTGTCCGGTCGAGGGGCCGTGACGACCAGCGTGCAGGCACGAGGTGCCACAGGCCGATCCAGAACGAGGCGTGGAGCGCGAGGGCGAGCATCGCCGCATCGAGTATCCCTCGTGTCCGATGCGGCGATGGCAGGAAGGACGGCCGGCTCGGAGAGCCGGCCCTACCTCAGGACGAGCCGGCCCTGCCTTGGCAGAGCCGGCCCTACCCTCTCCTGTGGAAGGCGATCAGGCGAGGTCGAAGCGGTCGAGCGTCATGACCTTGTCCCACGCGGCCACGAAGTCGCGCACGAACTTCTCCTGCGCATCGTCGCACGCGTAGACCTCGGCCAGGGCGCGCAGCTCCGAGTTGGACCCGAAGAGCAGATCCACGCGGCTGGCGGTCCACCGCAGCTCGCCCGTGCCACGTGCACGGCCCTCGAAGGCCTGGGCGGCATCCGAGGTGGGCGTCCACTCCGTGCCCATGTCGAGCAGGTTCACGAAGAAGTCCGTGCTCAACGTGCCGGGGCGCGAGGTGAAGACACCCTGCGTCGAACCCTCGGCGTTGGCGCCGAGCACGCGCATGCCGCCGACGAGCACGGTGAGCTCGGGTGCGGTGAGCGTGAGCAACTGGGCGCGCTCGACGAGCAGCACCTCGGCCGGCACTTCGTGACCAGGCGCGAGGTAGTTGCGGAAGCCGTCGAACGTCGGCTCGAGCACCGCGAACGACTCGACGTCGGTCTGATCCTGCGTCGCGTCGGTACGACCGGGAACGAACGGCACCTCGACGTCCACGCCTGCGTTCTTCGCCGCCCACTCCACGGCGGCGCAACCGCCGAGCACGATGAGGTCGGCCAGCGAGATCTGCGGACCACCCGCGTGCGCCTGGTTGAAGGACGCCTGGATGCCCTCGAGCACCTCGAGCACCTTCGCGAGCGCAGCGGGGTCGTTGACCGCCCAGTCCTTCTGCGGTGCGAGACGGATGCGCGCGCCGTTGGCGCCGCCGCGCTTGTCGGTGCCGCGGAACGTGGCGGCCGACGCCCATGCCGTCGAGACGAGCTGCGCGATGGTCAGACCCGAGCCGAGGATCGTGGCCTTGAGCGCCGCGATGTCGGCCGCGCCGACGAGGGGGTGCGTCGCCGGGGGGACCGGGTCCTGCCAGATCTGCGGCTCACTCGGCACCTCGGGTCCGAGGTAACGCGAGAGGGGCCCCATGTCGCGGTGCGTGAGCTTGTACCAGGCCTTGGCGAACGCCTCGGCGAACTGGTCGGGGTTCTCGAGGAAGCGACGCGCGATCTTCTCGTACGCCGGGTCGAAGCGCAGCGCGAGGTCCGTCGTCAGCATCGTCGGGGCGTGACGCTTGTTGGGATCGTGCGCGTCGGGCACGGTGTTGGCGCCCATGCCGTGCTTCGGCGTCCACTGGTGCGCGCCGGCGGGGCTCTTGGTGAGTTCCCACTCGTAGCCGAACAGGTTCCAGAGGAAGTTGTTGCTCCAGCGCGTCGGCGTGGACGTCCAGGTGACCTCGAGGCCGCTGGTGATCGTGTCGCCGCCCTTGCCGCTGCCATAGGTGCTCGCCCAGCCGAGCCCCTGGGCCTCGAGCGGAGCCGTCTCGGGATCAGCGCCGACGTGCGTCGCGGGGCCGGCGCCGTGCGTCTTGCCGAACGTGTGCCCGCCGGCGATCAGCGCAACCGTCTCCTCGTCGTTCATCGCCATGCGGCCGAACGTCTCGCGGATGTCGCGCGCGGCCGCCACGGGGTCGGGGTTGCCGTTCGGGCCCTCGGGATTGACGTAGATCAGGCCCATCTGCACGGCAGCCAGCGGATTGGCCAGGTTGCGGTCGCCGCTGTAGCGCGCGTCCTCGAGCCAGGTGGTCTCGGTGCCCCAGTTGACCTCCGTGGGCTCCCACACGTCCTCACGGCCGCCGCCGAACCCGAACGTCTTGAAGCCCATCGTCTCGAGCGCGACGTTGCCGGTGAGGATCATCAGGTCGGCCCACGAGATCTTGCGGCCGTACTTCTTCTTGATCGGCCACAGCAGGCGACGGGCCTTGTCGAGGTTGACGTTGTCGGGCCAGCTGTTGAGCGGGGCGAAGCGCTGCTCGCCCGAACCGCCGCCGCCACGGCCGTCGTAGATGCGGTACGTGCCCGCGCTGTGCCAGGCCATGCGGATGAACAGCGGTCCGTAGTGCCCGAAGTCGGCGGGCCACCAGTCCTGCGACTGGGTCATCAGGTCGGCGATGTCCTTCTTCAGCGCGGCGAAGTCGAGCGACTGGAACTCCTTCGCGTAGTCGAAGGCCGGCCCCATGGGGTCGCGCGCGGGCGGATTCTGGTGCAGCACCTTCAGATCGAGCTGGTTCGGCCACCAGTCACGGTTCTTCGTGCCGGCGTACGCCTTGCCCGAGAACGGGCACTTGTTTTCCATCTCCATGATGACGTTGACCTCGGTTGTGGTGGGTTGCGGCCTGCCCGTCAGGCCTGGGAGTTCGTGCGGTGCGCGCCCTGGCCGGCGCTGCGACGGTGCCGGATCGCGCGCGTGGGTCGTGCCTGGGCCCCCGAGCCGGCCACACACTCCGGACAGCGGCCCCAATACGCGACCTCGGCCTCGTCGATCTCGTAGCCGCGCCCGTCGGACGGCGTGAGACACGGCGCCGCGTGCAGGGCGCAGTCGACATCGACCACGCGGCTGCAGACGCGGCAAATCAGGTGGTGATGGTTGTCGCCGACCCGGTCCTCGAACCGGGCGGGCGAACCGGAGGGCTGAATGCGCCGGATGAGTCCCTCGGCGACCAACAGGCCAAGCGCGTCGTAGACCGACTGGAGCGAGATGGCGCCAATCTCGTTCCTGACGACCTCGGCCACGCCGTCGGCCGTGATGTGGGGTTGTGCCGACACGGCCCGCAGGACCGCCAGGCGCTGCGCGGTGACCTGGATGCCACGCTGGCGCAGGAGATCGGCTGGCTCGGCCACGGGAGACAGATTACATCAAATCTTGGAGTGATTCCAAAACGCCACGGCCTGCTCCGGTCCGGGGGACCGGCCTCGGGTGCGGCAGGGCCGGCTCGGTGCGGTAGGGCCGGCTCGGTGCGGTAGGGCCGGCTGTCCCAGCCGGCCGCAAAGGACTGTCGTACTCTCTCCGCGACGCCATGACCACCGCCCTTCGCCGTCCTGGCCCAACCCGACGGGGCTTCATCGGCGCCGTTGCCGCATGCGTGGGCGCCGCGGCATCCGGCTGGAGCCAGACGCGCACCCCGCGCACGCTGCTCGTGCTCGGCGGCACCGGCTTCATCGGGCCGCACCTCGTACGCCTCGCGGTGGCGCGCGGACACACGGTGTCGATCTTCACGCGCGGGCGCCGACAGGCCGACCTGCCGGCGGGCGTCGAACGCCTGGTGGGTAATCGCGAGGGCCAGCTCGGCGCACTCGCCGGGCGCCGGTGGGACGCCGTGATCGACGACTCGGCGACCAACCCCGACTGGGTGCGGGCCTCGACGGCCGCGCTCGCCTCGTCTGGCCGCTACCTGTTCACGTCGTCCACCGGCGTCTACTACCCGTATCTGCGTGAGGGGCTGTCGGAGGACGATCCCGTCCGCGCGGATGCGAAAGACCCCGATGACGCATCCGAGCGGTTCGGCACCCGCAAGGCCGCGTGTGAGGCCATCGTCGGCCAGGCGTTCGGCGCGCGTGGCCTCGTCGTGCGGCCCACCTACATCGTGGGGCCCGGCGACTACACCGATCGGTTCACGTACTGGCCCGTGCGCCTGGCCGAGGGCGGTGACGTGCTGGCGCCGGGCCGCCCGAGCGACCTCGTGCAGTTCATCGACGTCCGCGATCTCGTCGCGTTCATGCTCCGTCTGGTCGAAGCCGACGCGTCAGGCATCTACAACGCGATTGGCCCCGCGGCTCCGCTGACGATCGGGGCCTTCCTGAGCGAGGCCATTGCCGCGCTGTCGGTGGCGCCGCGGTTCGTGTGGGTGGACCACGACACGCTCGCCGCCGAGAAGATCGACGGGATGGTGCCGTGGATCCTCACGCGTGGCAACGACCTCGGGCACACCACGATCCGGACGACACGATCGATGGCCGCGGGCTTGACACACCGGCCCGTGGCCGACACCGTCCGCGACACGCTGCAGTGGTTCTCCGCGCTCCCCGCCGAGCGGCGTGCCGCGGCCAGGTGGGTGATCTCGCGCGAGACGGAACGACGCATCCTGGCCGCGCACACGGCCCGGTAGCCCGCCGACGCCATGGCGCTATGCGTTATGCGCTATGCGCTGTGCGCCATGCGCGATGCGCTGTGCGTTATGCGTTATGCGCCATGCGTTATGCGTTATGCGCTACACGCGTACGCCCATGTTCTCCTGCAGGCGCGCGGTGTCCACGTATTGTTGAAAGGCCATGACCTTGCCATCGCGGAAGCGCCACACGTGGCAGGCCTGGGTGTCGGCACCGCGGCCGGTCGCCTTGTACGTGCCGCCGTAGCGGACCTCCACCACGACCACGTCGCCGGCATCGTGGAAGGCGACGGGCCGGACCGAGAACCCGTCCCACTCGGAGCCGAGTTTGACGAAGAGGTTGTTGACCACGGCCTCCGGACCGACCCACGCCTCGCCGCTCGGCATGTAGGGGTTGCTCTCGGCTTCCCTCCACTCGATGGCCGGATCCATGCCGGCGAGCACCGTCGGCATGTCGCCTCGCGCGAACGCGTCGTACAGCCCCCTGATCACATCGACGTTGGTCATCGCTCCCCCTTCGCGCACCCGACGCATGCGGAACCTCCGCACACCGGAGCGGTGGCGGGGGAATCGGCGACACTGGCGCGGTGCGCGCGCATCATAGTCGAGGTGGCCACCTCGACGATAGGCGCCACGCGGCTCCGCCCGATCGAGGCGAACGCGCTCGCTGTACACGCGGGACCGAGTGCGCTATAAGCAGCGCAGCCTGCACGAGCGAACCGTCATCGCGCCGGGGCCAACGCGGCCCCGACGCATCGTGAGCCCACGACTCACTCGGGTTGATACGTCGTGGGCGACCGGCTCAGGGCTCAGGGACCAGAGAGATCTCTGAGCCTTGGGCCATGCGCCTGGAGTCACACAAGTGAACCAGGGACTAGAGGGTGTGCGCATGAACCGCCAACGTCGCCTGCTGATCACCGCTGCCGTCGCTGCCCTCGGCGCGTCGCGTGTCGTCTCGGCTCAGGATCTCCATCCGTCGCGTCGCCCGAGTCCGCTCGGCATGGCGCGCATCATGCTGGGCGACGCGTACGTGCGCGTCATCTACGGTCGCCCCTACAAGCGTGGACGCGAGAACGTCTTCGGCACCAAGGCGAGCGGCGCCGTGGTGCCCTACGGTGAACGCTGGCGCACGGGCGCCAACGAGGCCACCGAGATCACCGTCACCCGCGACGTGACCATCGGCGGCCAGAAGCTCGCGGCCGGCACCTACTCGCTGTTCACCACCCCCGACGCGGCGGAGTGGAAGCTGCACGTGAACTCGCGGCTCGGACTCGATGGCCTCGGCATCTTCGCCAACAACACCTTCACGCCGGTGGACCTGGCGCCCACCGACGTCCTCACGGTGTCGATGAAGCCGACCACGCTGCCCGCCGACAAGGAGGTCGATCAACTCACGTTCGACTTCGAGAAGACCGCGGCCGGTGCCGACATGGTCCTGCGCTGGATCCGCACCGAGGTCCGCGTGCCGGTCGCCCTCGCGCGCTAGGGGGATCCACCGCGGCGGCCCGCGCGACGGGCCACGGAGGGATGCGCCATGGACGCTCGCGCCGTGTGGCGGAACCTGGGCTGGCTAGTCGTGCTCGTCACGACGGTGGCCGTGCCGCTCGTGCTCGACGCGTACGGACGGCTCACCTACCTCACGAGCCTGCTGTTCTGGGCCATCCCCATCCTCTACCTCTGGCCGCTGTTCCTCGGCCTCACCGCCGAAGGCACGGGTCGCCGGCGCCGGGCCCTCCGATGGTCGGCCGGCACCATCGCGGGCCTCGGCGTGGTGCTCGACTTCCTGATCGGCCACCTCACGTTCCGGTTCCCCGGCTGCGGGGCGACTGGCGGGGCCTCGCCCTACGTGTGGTGCCTGCCGGCGGTGGGCGGCCCCATCCCCGTGGAGGAGGTGCTCTTCTACGTGATGGGGCCCGTGGCGATGGTGTTGGCGTACGCGTGCGCCGACGAGCACTGGCTGAGCCGCTACACCTCGCCGGTGGATCGGCTCGACGGCGCGCTCATCCGGGTGTCGCCACGTCTGGTCGCCACCGGAGCCGTCGCAGTCGTCGTCGCGCTCGTCATGTGGCGCGTGAACGGGACGTTTCCGACGTACTTCGCCTACCTGACGGCCGGCGCGCTGCTGCCGTCCATGTTTCTCTATCGGGCCATCAGCCATCTCACCAACTGGCCGGCGATGGCCGTGACGATGCTCTACGTGATGGTCACGTCGGTCGTGTGGGAGGTCACCCTCGCGATTCCGCGCGAGTGGTGGGGCTACGAGCCCTCGGGCATGCTCGGCCCCACGATTGCCGCGTGGTCGCGCGGCGACGCGATCTTCCCCGTGGAGGCCGCGGCCGTGTGGCTGCTCGCGCCCTTCACCAGCACGCTGATCTACGAGTTCGCGAAAGCGTTCTTCCACCACCCGCGCGACACGCGCACCGCACTGTTCGGCCCCATCCGCTGAGACTGAAGTGTGGGCACGCTCAGAACTGCACGACGTTGATCGTGACCGAAACCATCGGCGACCACTTCCAGCTCGCGGGTGGCAGAGGCACCGCGTCGAGCTTCACGTCGGGAATGGTGAACCCGTCGGCGTCGGAGAAGCGCGTACGAACGGGCTCAAGGTCCTTCTCGCGGTAGCCCCGCGCCGTGATACCCGCCACCGTCACCGTCGTTCGCCATCGTCGGATCACGAGCGAGCCGCCGACGATGGCGTTCTCGAAGATGTTGCGGTCCGGCGTCGTGCCGAACGTGCCGTAGACGCCGAGGTCGCCGTGTCCCCAGACGCGGATGTTCTGGAGCCACACGGGCGTCATCGAGTTCCAGTCGGTGTCGTCCACGATCTCGAGGCGGTTGCGGGCCACCGTCACGCCGTCCTTGTTGGGCGCCGTGCCCTGTGTGATCTGCAGCGTCTTGAAGCGCAGCCAGTTGAAGCCCACGCCGGTGCTCACGGTCAACAGCGGCATGTGCGGCTCCACCTCGAGGACGAGCGTGCGCTGGATGCGCCGGTTCAGCGACTTGTCCACCGACACGAAGACGGCATCGATCCGCACCACGGCGTCGGCCGGCACAGCCTCCTTGATGACGATGGGAATCGCATCGTCGGTCCACGGGCGCGCCAGGCGCGCTTTCATGGCATCCCAGGCTGAACTGGCGGACTCGAGGCGCGCAAGCACCTTGCGGACGGCGGATCCGTCGGCGAGCATGTCCTTCATCGCCTCCACCAGCGCGTCCCGTGTGCTCTTGTGCTTCGCGCCACAGGCCGGGGCAGTAGTCATCTCCGTATCGGTCTTCAGCAGTTGAGCGTTGAACGCCTCAACGCCCTTCACGAGGTCGCCCCGCTTGCCCCTGAATCCGTCGAACTTCGTGTCCGCATCGGTTCCGACGAGGACCTTCAGCTTGTCGAGCGCCTGGTCGGCCCTGAAGATCGGCCACAGGTCCGGGGAGGTGGGAGCCTTGTCCACGCGCTTGGCGAGATCTTCGATGGCATTGGCGTCGGCGACCAGATCACCACCGGCCTTCAGCGCCGCCACGACGTCGCCGCGGAGAGCCGTGACGGCGCCGATGACCCCCTCGCACTCGTCGGGCGGCTTCGTCTCCAAGACTGTCGCCCATGCCGACATCTGCCCCCCGCCCGTGACCGCGAGCAGGGCGGCGTTGATCAGCGGGCCCGCGATGCTCGGCGCGAGCGGTACGTTCTCTGCCGTGGACGACTCGTGCCACACGTGCGCCACCGGGTTGTAGTTGACGGCGTACACGCGCACGCGATCGCCCTTGCGCAGGAAGGGCCGATTCGAGGCGAGCGTGAAGTCCTTGGCATCGATTGCGCCTGCGGGCACGACGAACCCGTCGGCTTCGGTGTCGGCCTGGTCCTCGAATCTGTAGAAGACCTGCCCCTGTCCGACATCCCAGATGACGCGCACGAGGCGAGGCCCTTCGGCCAGCGCCGGCGATGTGATGGTCAGCAGCGCGACGAAGGCGAGCAGGCCGGTGCGAACGCCACGGGACCTCGGGACAACCATGTGGAGCTCCTCCCACACTCTCAGGCGGACCGCGTGCCGTCCGCGGGACACGGGCGGCAACCTCAGGGCAGCGAGAGTCCGGCGGCGAGCGCGCCGGCCTGCACGCGCTCGATGCGGATGCCCTCGTTCTTGCGCAGCGGCGGACGCCCGGCGACCTCCTGCGGGCGCCCTCCGGCGTGGTGCAACGCGATGAGCCGACCCCGGGCGTCGAGGACCGGCGAGCCAGACGACCCCTGCTGCGTGTCACTGAGGTAGTGCACGACGCGGGCGTCCATGCCCGTCACCTGGTTGCGGACGAAGGCCAGCCGCTTCCGCTGTCCGCCGGGATGCTGGAGGATGAACGCCTGCGCCTGCAGTGACGGAGCCACCGCAGAAGACAGGGAGAGGACCGGCACCGTCGGCGGCAGTGGAGCCGACACGCGCACTACGGCCCAGTCGTCGGCCTGGTCGCCGGCCACGTGCGCAGGGTCACACGGGAAGGTCTGCGACGCGAGCCCCCCGCCGCGGCCGTCGTCCTCGAACCCGAACTCGGCGGTGATGGCCGTGGCGGGCTGTCCGAGGACGCGCGCGACGTGCCAGTTGGTGAGCAGCAAATCGTCGGCGATCCGGAACGCCGTGCCGGTCTGCTCGCCCGCAGGCCCGCGTACGCGGAGCAGGCACACCGCTGGCGAGATCGTCATGAGCGTGCGCAGCGTGTCGACGAGAGCCGGGACTCGGCCGACCTCGAGCGACAGGTCGTCGTGGAAGAGCAGCGCCTCCGGTTCGGTGACCTGGTCGGTGCTGACGATGAAGCTCGGCGCGCCGTCGGGACCGCGCGGCTCGGCGTCCACCGCGCAGTCGCGCGACGCCAGCATGGCCTCGAAGAAGGGCGCACGCGGGCTCGTGGGCTTCTCGTCGCGTGCCACCTGCACCAGGACACGATTGGATCGCGCCGTCGCGCCGGCGCCGAGGATGTCGCGCCACAGCAGGTAGGCCGGCTGCTCCAGGTTGAAGTTCCACGGCTGGTGGCCCGCCTTCTCGGCGACGAACATGGCCGCCTTCGACGAGGGGTACAGCTCGCAGAGGGCGATGTGCAGCATCTGCGCCTCTCGCAGAGCCCACGGATAGGGGAATGCATCGAGCAGGGGGATGGACATGGCGGCGTCCCTCTTCGATCAGACCGGCGGGTCGGGCTGCCCGGCAATCGCGTTGACCAGGCTTTCGAGCGGGTCGGGCGCGACGAGTGCCAGCAAGGCCAGCACGCGCGCCGGCCAGGTGTCGCTCCGTTCGCGGCGCAACTGCTCGGCAGGCACGATCACGACCTCGCCCTCGGGGCCGCGCGGCTCGGGCCAGGGCAGCACCGACTCGCCGAAGCCGGCCTCGAGCACCGGCCGCAGGCGCGGCCACCGTGCCGCGTTCACCGACAGCGGCGTCCGCAGGAGCGGATGGCGGACCAGCGTGTGCTCGAGCGGTTCCTTGTCGCCGACGAGCACCGCCCCGGCACGCACCGCCGCAAGCGCCATCACGCCGACGATGGCCTTCTCTGAGGAGCCACTGGACGGTTTGGTGGCTCCCGCCAGGACGACGGCCTGCTGCAGCGCCGGTCCGTGGGCGATGCGCCACCAGCGGCGCCAGCCGAGCTCGGCGAGTCGATGCGCCAGCGTCGGGTGCGTGGCGCTCTCCCACGAGCCACCGGCTCGCCAGCCCTCGAGCAGTTCGTGTCGGCGCTTCCGCTGGTCCTCGGGCTCGCCGCGCAGGGCGCGCGCCCGCTCCTCCTCGAGCAGCGCGTCGAACACCGGCACCATCGGCGGCTCGACCAGGGGAACGAGGCGATCGGCGCGCTCGTACGTGACGAAGCCTCCGAGACGCTCGCGTAACGCCGGCAACACCACGTCGAAATCGGCCAGCACGCGCGTCGTCGAGTCGTCGAACGCCGAGGGAGTGGTCAGCAGGCGGGCTTCGGCCTCGGGGTCGAGTGCCACACGCACGCGGGCGGCCTCGATGGTGAGCGCCGCCGTGAGCCGCACGAGCGGCCCCGTCGTGGACCCGGGGCGCTCGTTCCAGTGGCCTGGGCCGCTCACCGTGGCGAGCAACCTGTCGGCGTGCTCGTGCTCGCCCAGGTCCGTGGCGAGCAGTGCACGCAGCACGGTCCGGTCTCGTGCGACCGTTCCGGTCGCATGCTGCGCGTGCGACTCGAGGATCGCGCGAGCCTCGGCGAACTGACCGGCCCGGCGAGCCTCGAACGCGTCGTGGAAGAGCAACGGGCCGCCCGGCGATCGATCCGTGCGTTCGCGCAGGATCTCGGGAACCGCGCGGGCGTGCCGGCGAGTCCGCAGTTCGCGCACGCGCTCGGCCGCGTCCTGCTCCCACACGTCGGCCGGCGCCGCGCCCGTCTGCAACCCGAGGCGGGCCTGCAGCCACGCACGTGCGGCCGGATCGCGCAGTTCCTGGTCGGCATACAGCAGGTAGGCGCCGGTGCCGTCGACCCACGCCGCCGTTGCACCCGCCACGTCGCCGAGACGCAGCCGGTGGTACACGAGTTCAGCCGCCAGTTCCGGTGACCGATCGGGCTGCGACGCGTACCACGCCGCGGCGCGCTCGTCGATCGCCCGGACGAACAGCGGCGACTCGCGTTCGAGCAGTTCCAGCGTCGCCGCCCGCACCTCGGATCGCAGGCGCAGGGTCTCGCCTCCCTCGACGAGTGCCATCTCGCGCGAGAGTTCGGCCATCCACTCGACCGGCGCTCCCTCGGGCATCTCCACGAGCCCGCCGAGAATCGGCTCGATCATCGGCGCCGTGAGCCGACGCAGCACCAGTGCGCCGCGGGCCAGTGGCTTGATCGCGGCGTTCTGCACGCGATCGAGAATCCGATCGTAGAGGTAGCCTGCGACGATCACGGGCGGCAGGTCTGCCGGAAGCGCCGCGAGGCTGCCGCCTTCGTCGAGGTATCGCGCTGCGAGCTTGAGGATCAGCGGGATGCCATCGGCCAGGTCGAGCACGCGCGCGACGGCGCCCGGTTCCTCCACACCGAGGTCCTCGAGCCAGGCCCGTGCATCGGGTTCGGCCAGCCCCTTCAACGCGTGCAGGGTCGCGGGACGACCCCGCAGTTGCAGTGAAGGCACCGGCGCCCTTCCGGTGACGATGACCCGCATCGCGGGCACGGCCTCGCATATGCGCTCGAGCACGGGCCAGAGTTCCTGGTATCGCTCGGCGTACTGCGCCGCCTCGAAGCTGTCGAGCACCAGCAACGCCGACGCAGGACCGATGGCCGTCGCGATGCGCTGCCCGAGTTCGGCGGCGCCGCTCTGCCAATCGCCCGGCAGCGACGGGGCCTGCCAGCCGTCCACCTGCGTCGCGACCTGCGCCGCGATCGCCGACAGCACGGATCGCGCATCGTCTGGCGCGAGATCCGCGCGATCGAAGTCGAGCCACAGCAGGAGCGTGTCGGTGGGCTGCTCGGCGGCGAATCGCGCGACGAGGGCCGACTTGCCGACACCCCCCACTCCCGTGACCACGCACGGCCCGTCGTCGGAGGCAGCCCACGCGCGGAGGACGTGCAGGTCGTCCTCGCGACCGCGGAAGCCAGGCCCCGCGATGCGCTCCAGCCGGCCACGCAATCGGCGACGCTCGAGGACGGCGGAAACCTCGGCCGGCGACGGGAGATCCGAGGCGATGCCTTCGAACCAGCGCACGACCTGGAGCCACCAGCCGAGCGCCTCATCGCTGGCGTCGCGCCACGCATAGGGCGGCCCGGCGAGCACGGCGTCCACCACGGCCTGACCGACACCGACCGCGGGCTCAGGTCCGCGAGCGGCACGCAACGCGTCGAGTCCGCCGGCGGCCCGCAGCAGCGCGCGGCGTTCTGCGGGTCGCAGCGTCCACACCTCCGCATCGGGGTCGGCGACCTGACCTTCGAGGTCGTCGATCACGGCAGGGTCGATCGAGGACGGCGCGACGCTGATCGACACCGCCGCGCGCAGCATGTCGGGGTGGGGACCACGAGACGTCGGGCCGGCCGTCGTCGGTCGCACCATGACTTCGATGACGGCCTGGCTCAACATGGCCCTGGCGTTCGAGTCGTCGGCCAGCCGGTGATGTCGCGCAATCTCCTCCCACGCCGACGACCGGCGTACGAGGTCGAGCAGGGTCGCGCGCCCCAGCCCGCGGTTCTCGCGCTCCTGCGTGCCCATGTGAATCGCGATCAGCCGCCACTTCAGGTCGCAGACCGCGGCGCCGGCACTGCCCGGCGCCGTCGCGGCGTCGTAGACCAGCATCCGTGGGTCGCTCGTCGATCCGAGGCGACCGAGACTCAACGCCGGGTCGCGCCGTCCCTCCGGAAACCCCACCACCGACACGACGTCGTGCGTGGCCGGCTCGTCGAACGACAACGCCACCAGCCTGTCGGTGCGCTCGGGCTCGAATCGCGCGATGGCGATCCCGATGGGTTCGCCGCCACCGGCGTCGTCTTCGACGATCTCGATCTCGTCGAGACAGGCACGCTGTCGATCCGGCGGCGCCTTCCCTCCCACGCCGGTCCCGGTAATCGACAGGCGCCCGGGTCGGCCGTCCACGCGCGGCACGGCGAAGCTCGGGCAGACGACGATGCCGGGGGCCAGGAACAGGCCCGAGCAGACGTAGTCGCTGGCGGCGCCCTGCGACCGCAGGCGGAGCACCGCACGTGCGGTGGCGCGCAAGCCCCGGGCATACGTCTCGGTGGGAACGAACTCGTCGCGGTAGAGGACGGCCATGAGCGGGGGGCTACAGGGTGGCCAGCACGCGCTTCACCTCGGCGTGGATGCGCCTGAGCCGCGGGGGCGGGGGCGGCGTGCCGGCGGGCACCGGCTCGTCGGCGCGGGCGAGGATGGCGGCCGCGATCTCGGCAGCCCGATCCTCGGCCAGCTGCTTGTCGGCCCCCTTCGCCCATCCGAGGAGGAACTCCTTGAGCGGCCCCTCGTCCACGTCGCGCTCCGAGAGCCGATCCTCCGCCCAGACACTCTGCCAGCGCGTGGGCACGTCGCCCTCGGGGTAGTCCAGCAGGACGAGGCGGAAGTGGCGCGCGAACGCGGGATTGCCCATCATCAGCACGAACTGATCGAAGAACCGGCGGATGTTCGTGTCGAGGCGCGGACCCTCGGGATACTCGCCGAGGTCGTCCACGATCACCCACATCACGACTTTCCGCGCCAGCGCCTGCTCCTGCAGCTTCAGGCACACCTTGCGGAACCAGGCATCGTCGGTTTCGAGCCGAGGGGGAACGCTCGCACCGGCCCCGATCGCGGCAAACAGCGCCTCGACGACGTCCTCCACGCTGGAGACGACGCCGGGGAAGAGAAACACGCACTCGGCGCCGAAGGCGCGCCCCGTCTCGATGACCAGATGCTGCGTCCACGACTTGCCCGAGCCGCTCGGGCCGCGCACGAGCAGGACGGGCGATTCGCTGAAGGGATCGATCAAGCCTTCGAGCTGCGTGCGCAGCGCGGCGCGGTCGATGAACACCTGGGAGCGGCGCACGAGTCCCTGCACCCTGATCGGGTCGCGCGCATCGACGACCGCCTGCACGGCCGGGTGCAACGCGGCGTACGCCGGCGTGACGAGGAGGTGATCGCAGAGCGCACGGAGACGCCGCGCGCCCGTGAGCAGGTCGAGCACCTCGCGCCACGCCAGGTGCGCGGCCAGGCCCGGCGTGAGCGGCTGCGTGCCGCCGACCAGCTGGTAGACGTGCACGATCTGCACCGACAGCGCCGGCGCCTGGTAGAGCGCCGTATGGAGCGCCTGGGCATCCTGACGCGCCCAGGGGAACGTCATCGCGTCGAAGAACGGGTGTGGCATGTGTCCGGTCCGAAGCGCTGCGTCGTTTGTGAGAGCGTCAGGATCATACGTCCAGAGGAGCCGACCCATGCCCCCAGCCGTCCCGACCGGACTGCACGCCCCCATCTCGAACCTTGCCCCTGTCGAGGCCACCAATCCTGCGGAACTGATTGCGCTCGGCGATCCCGGCGACGGCGAGGCGATCGAACTCGCCGACGACGCCACCGAGGAGCCCGTCGTGCGTCCGCAGACCGAGTCGATGCTCGAGTCGGCGTTCGTGGGCACGCCGGAGGTTCACGTGCCCAACACGGAGGGCCTGCTCGACATCGGCGTTGCGAGTTTCGGTGCGCCCCCGCAGCTCGAGGCCGTGATCGGCACCGACGAGCGCATCCGCATCACGGAGACCACGAAGCTGCCGTGGCGGCTCAACGCCTCGCTGGTGATCACCGCAGCCGACAACTCGCAGTGGATCGGCACCGGCTGGTTCATCAGCCCGCGCACGCTCGTCACGGCCGGCCACTGCGTGTGCATCAAGGGGAGCGGGATTGCGGCGCGCGACGGCTTCGTGAAGAAGATCCAGGTGATCCCCGGGCGCGATGCGGCCAACGCGCCCTATGGCGCCCTCACCGCCACGGAGTTCTGGACGGTGAACGGCTGGTTCACCCAGGGCCTCGAGACGTTCGACTACGGCGCCATCATCCTGCCCGCCGCGTTCCCGCAGAAGCTCGGCGCGTTCGGCTATGGCGTGTTCACCGACGACGTCCTCCTGTCGCTCACGGCCAACATCGCCGGTTACCCCGGCGACAAGCCGTCGGGCACGCTGTGGTACGACAAGCGCGCGATAGGCAGCGTGAAGCCGAACAAGGTCTTCTACGCCGCCGACACGGCGGGTGGCCAGAGTGGAGCCTGCGTCTACGTGATCCGCGGGCGGCGCCGGATCGGCGTGGCCATCCATGCCTACGGCGGGGCCACGGCCAACTCCGGCACGCGCATCTCGGCCGAAGTGTTCGCCAACCTCGAGAACTGGAAGCGGAGCTGACGCGTCGTGCGCCTGCTGGAGGGACGTGTCGTGGACGAGGCCGGCGCCGGTGTCGCGCTGGCCTCCGTCTACGTCGCGCCCGCCCAGGGTCAGCACGCCGACATCGCCCAGCTCAGCGGCGAGGACGGCACGCTCACGATGGCCCTGCCCCCTGGCCGCTTCACGATCGGCGCACGGTCCGACACGGCCGGTCAGGGCGAGACCCTCGTCGACGTCCCGTCGGGCGAGGGTCCTGCCATCACCTTCACCATCACGCTCAGGGCAGGCGAACGCTGACGACACGCGCGGCGGCCTCCGGGACGGGCACGCCGACCGGGGCGAACTCGCGCGGCCGGCCCAGGTTCCGCAGCCCCTCGAGATAGGCGGCGAGGCTGTGCGGGTTGTCGACGTTGCCGTCGACCTCGATCTCTTCGCCCACGTGGTTCCATCCCGTGACGACCGATGGCACGTGCGGTACCACGTCGAACTGGTTGGTGACGCGATACGCCAGCGGGACGTCGCGGTCGAAGTTGCGCCGGAAGCCCACCTTGCCCGCGCGCGGCCCGCCCACCGTGCACAGGTCGACCTGTGTCTTGCCCATGTTGAAGCGGATGTCCACGGCGGCCAGCGTGGCCATCGCGCCGCCCAGGCTGTGCCCGAGCGCGGTGACCCGCACGTCGCCCACGGCGGCCAGCCCCATGCGGATGCTGGCCCGCACCTTCCGGTACATCCGTTCGAAGCCGAGGTGCACCCAGCCGTAGTCGGGGACGAGGCTGTAGGGATTGGGCACCGCGGTGAAGTTGGCGAGCCATTCGCGTGGTGTCTGCGTGCCGCGCAGGCAGACGAGCACGGCACCGGTGGCGTCTTCGCGGACGACGTAGCCGAAGGCTTCCGGGTCGGCAATGGCCTCCATGGCCTCGGCGTCGTTGACGACGGCTTCCTGCGCCTCGGGTGAGAGTCGAGCGAACTCGGCCATCTCGGCCTCGGCCGCCGCCTCCGCCAGGCTCACACGAATCTCGTGGAGCACGGTGTAGCCCGCGGGAATCGCCACGGGCCGCTGGTTGGCCAGCGCATAGCAGGCCTCGAGCAGGGGGATGTACGCCGTCATGGCGCGGTCGACATCGAAGGCCGACGGGGCGGCTTCGGGGCGGAACTCGCCGGCGTGCGCGACCTCCTGGCCTCCAGCCACGGCAGCTTCGGGGATGGCCTCGGCGGCCTCGGCCCCCTCGGCCTGCGACGCCACCAGGGCGTCGAGCGCCTCGTCGTCGGCAGTGAGGACGAACGGGCGTGTCTCGCCCCTGGCGAGCGCAGCCTCCGGCCGGATGACCTTGGAGAACACCCCCCGCAGGCGCGAGAGCTGCATCAGGGGCGTCTGGCCGTTCGCGGTGACGATCTCGAGCGCCGTGCTGCGCGACCGCTTGATGCGCAGCTTCAGGCTGGCGTCGGTGAGGTCGATGTGCGGCACGTCGCTCGCAGCCTCGAGGCCGACCTCCGAGCCCCGCGCCGACGACACCACGGCCGTGGTGCTGGCCGCGTGCACGAGGCTCGTGACGACGTAGAAGCCGCTGTCCCACCGGCCGGCCGCGAGCAGCGCGCCGAGCGCCTCGCCGACGGCGGCGATGTCGTCGACCTGCGTGAGGGTGCAACCGGCCGCGTTGAAGAACACGGCGTTCTCGCGGGTGAACTTGAGGTCGAGCCCGGCGTTGACGGCCGGCACCGCGCCCACGCGTGCCTCGCCCTTGGCGACGAACTCCACGTCGACCGCACCGGCCGACTTGAACTGGATCGTGGACTCGGACGTGCCCTCCGTCGCGGTGAAGGCCACGCCGAACGTACGGATGTTGCCGAGACGCTGGAACACATCGTCGCGCTTGATGCCGTAGTCGCCCAGGGCAAGCGGGCGATTGGGCGGGAAGTTGGCATGCAGGCCGGTGAGGTTCCTCTGGAGTTGCGTGCAGTACTGCTGGCCGAGACCCATGACTGTGTGTCCCCCGGGGATGGCGTGTCGCCGATGGTCGTGCGCTCTCGGAAGAGAACGCAGGAGACAGGCAGTCCGTACACGCGCCGGTCCTGGCGGTCTATGATGCGGGCACGCCATGCCGACCCGACGCGCGTTCCTCTCGTCCGCCGGCCTGGCGTCGGCGGCTGGCCTCGTCCCCGATTCCACGACGGCCTCGCAGCCGGGCACGGCTGCCGCGGCCGGCGCCCGCCGCACGGTGCTCGCGATTGGGGCCCATTACGACGACTGCGCGTTCGGCATCCCCGGCATCCTGCTGCAGGCCGTCGCCCGCGGTCACCGTGTCGTGATCCTCACGTTGATCGGCGACTACACGAACTGGAAGCCCGTGCGTGGCCGCGGCCCCGCCCTCGTCGAGGGCACGCGCGCCGTCGCGGCCGACTACGGCGCCGAGTCGCGATTCCTGGCGTATGCCTCGGGCACGCTGCGCCACACCGACGAGGCCGCGCGTGAGGTGGCCCAGTTCGTCGCCGAGCTGAAACCCGACGATGCGTTCGTGCTGTGGGGGCGGGACCAGCATCCCGATCACGAGGCCGCCGCCGCCATCTGCAAGACGGCGCTGCACCTGGGCGATCGGCTGCTGCCGGATCCGTTCGTGCCGTTCGCCACGCCGCGACGGACGTACTTCTACGACAACGGGCCGCGCCACACGATTGGCTTCGTGCCCGACACGTTCGTGGACGTGACCCCTGAATGGCCGCGCGCGATCGAGTGGCTGGGCCGGCTGATGGCGCTCACCCGGAACGAGGCCTACGCCGGCACGCCCCTCGACGGCGCACAGCGACTCAAGGAGAGCATCGCGCGGTACCGGGGCGCCACGTGCGGCGTGGCGTACGCCGAGGCACTGGCCGCGGCCAATGCCTACCCGCAGGCCTTGTTTGCCGGCTGAGTCCGATGTCCCCTTCCCCGTCTCCCGTCGTTTCTTGTCGCAGGAGATGAGATGCCGACAAAACGACAGACCCTCGCCTTCTACCGGAAGGCCGACGTCAAGGGTGCGTCCGACTTCGCGTCCGAGTTCACGGGCCTGTCCTGCCCCGACGTCAAGACGCTCGGGCAGCGGTTCCGCCAGTTGCAGCACGACCCCGTGGCCGAGGCCCTCGCCCGTCGGCCCCGCGTGAAGATTCCCGAGCGCGTGGAGCGTGCCAACGGGCTCAAGAACTTCCTTCCCGTGTGCTTCCTGGAGCTCGGCATGGCGAGCGCACGGGCCGTGTGCAAGGTCGAGACGAAGGGCACCGACTACCTCGGGCGGCCGGACCAGCAGTGGTTCGGCACGGGCTTCCTCGTCGGGCGTAATCTGCTGCTCACCAATCACCACGTGCTGCCGTCGCCCGCGTCGGCGCGCGACGCGCTGTGCGTGTTCAACTACGAGCTCGGCACGGGCTTCTCGCCCCTCGAGAGCGTGGGGCTGCGCCTGCAGCCGGATCGGCTCTTCATCACCAGCCCGGTCGAGACGGGGCTCGACTTCACGTTCGTGTGGATCGAGGACAGCGCCAACGAGAAGTTCGGGGCAATCGCGATGCCGCGCAGCGCGTTCACGGTGCACGCCGGCGACTACGCCAACGTCGTGCAGCATCCCGCGGGCCGGCGCAAGGAGATGGTGATCCAGGACAACCGCGTGCTGCAGGACACGGGGATGGTGCTCCACTACTCGTCCGACACCGAGGAGGGCAGTTCGGGCGCCCCGGTGTTCAACAACCGGTGGGAACTGATCGGCCTGCACCGGGCGTCGCGCCCCAACACCGAGAAGCTCGTCCCCGAGAAGGACCTGCCTCCGCCGGCGTTCCTCAACGAGGGCGTGAAGATCTCGGCCATCGCCGCCGATCTCGAGCGGCGGGCGCAGGCGGGCGAACCGCAGGCCGCGACCGTGCTCCAGACGTTCTCCGGCGTGGACTCGCTCATGGGTTTCTTCGGTGGCCTCGGACGGGCCGCAGCCACGGAGGCCGCCGACGACCGCCAGCGTGTCGTGGACGTGTACTCGGGCGATGCCGAGGACGTGGACGTGGCCGGCTGGAACGCCGCGTGGTTGAACCGCGACTTCGAGGGCAAGGTCGGCCGGGCGGCCGCCACCCTCGCCGATCTGAACGTGGACCTCTGGGTGCTGTCGGAGTGCCTGCCGCAGGCAGGGCAGGCGCTCGTCGACACCCTGAACCGCGAGTACAAGCTGCCCTATGCGCTGCACGTGGGCGCCGATGCCGCCGACGGGCGGCCCGGCACGGTGGCCGTGTGGAACAAGCACATGCTCAAGGTCGCGGTGCAGCCCTGGCCCGACGACATCGTCGACTGGTTCACGGTGCGCAGCACGCAGTTCGAGGACCTCGAACTGGCCGCCGTGCCCGGCCCGCTGTTCCCGCGCGTGCCGATGCTGTTGCGCGTGGACGCCGTGACCCGCCCGCCCGCTGCCGTGCCCTTCACGTGTCACGTGGCGACCGTGCAACTGGGCTCGTCGGCCGAGGGCGCCCAGCGCCGGCACCGCGCGCTGGGTGTGCTCGGGGCGGCGCTCGCCCGCGCCATCCCCGACGAAGGCGGGCACGACATCCTCGTGGCCGGTGAGTTCGACGCCGCGGTGGCGCGGTCCGCGCTCGCACGCGCGAGCGATGGCAAGGCGGCCGTGCTCGCGGCCGGTGGCGACGAGGGCGCCGTCGCCTACCTGCGACGACGTCGGTCGCCGCTCGGGCGGGTCTACCTGTCGCCCACGCTCCCGCAGACCCACGGCGCCACCGACTTCTTCGCGATGGCCACCGGTCGCCAGTTGCCGGCGCACGTCACGCAACTCGCGCAGCAGAAGCCGGTCATCGTCCGACTGAGCCTGCTGAAGCAGCCCGATGCCCCTGCGCCGCTGCCGGGCACGCTGCCCGACTGGCTGCGCGTGCCGGCTGCCGGCCGCGGACCGGCGCCGACGATGCCCTGAGCCATCACGGTCGTCGACGCGCACACGTCATGGCTCGGGCCGGCCCCAGCCGTCGCCGACGGCGTCGGTCTTCGGGAACCGCGCGGCACGCCGGGCCGCGCGCAGGCCGCCCCGGATGAACGCGCCGTCGGGACCGAGCACGGCCCAGCGCGCGACCACGCCACCCATGGCGCTGAGGCCGTCACCGCCGAACAGCGTGCGCAGCAGGTGACGCGTGACGCGGTGATGCCCCCCGCTGGCCACCACCGCCACGTGCAGGTATAGAGGGTGCTGCGCCTCGATCACCTCGGCCAGCAGGAGGCGCGCGAGCGTCGACAGGCCGGATGTCTCGTGCACCTTGTCCCACTCCGCCTGCAGGTCGGCGAGTCGTCTGTCGGCCTGTCCGAGCGGCTCGGTGAGGGGCTCGACCTGCTTGCGGAGTTCGAAGAGCTCGCGCGCCAGCGCCGCCACCTGTGACTCACTGGCACCTGCGCGGGTGGCCGCATCGAGCTCGGCGTCCTTGCGCCCGAGCTGCGCCACGAGCGGGCCGACCGCGGCCCACGCGTCGTGGCGTGCCTGCTGCACGTCGCGCCATCGTTCCTGCACGGAGCCGGCCGTATCGAGGGGCGCGCGAATCGCCGTGAGGCCGGGCACGAGCACGGCGTGGTCGGACGCCCGCAGCGCCCCGGCGACCGCCACGTCGACGGCGCGCGCGTCGATGCGCACGGGCACACCGCGCACCTCCACGTCCTGGCGGAGCAGGCTCACCAAGCCGAGCGCTCCCTGCAGCCCGGTCGCCAGTCCGGCGACCGCGGCGCCGCCGAGGATGGCAACCTCGGGAACGGCCTCCGGTTCCCCGCCAGGTTCGGCCGCGCGACCGAGTGACGCGCTGATGTGCCGGTAGTCGCGGGCCAGCATGTCGAGTTGCAGCCTGGCGGCTGCCAGGTTGCCGAGGTCGGCGAGGAACGCCTGGTCAGCCACGACCACCTGGCGGCCCGCGAGGTGCTCGCCGGCACTCGCGACGATCTCGGCGGCCACCTGGCGCAGCGCGGCGTAGGTGAGCCGCTCGGGCTCGAAAGTGAGCTTCTCGTCCACCGTCGTGACGCCTTCGAGCGGTGTCGCGCGCAGGGGTGTGTCGTCGGCCATGGTGCCTCCCGGTGGGGTCGCTCGATCGCCCGAGGCCTCTCAGGGCTCGACCGTGCAGGCCAGCCCGTACTTCTTCTGCAGCGTGCAGATGTCGTCCTTCAACTTGAGGAGCTGGTGCTGACGGGTGAGGACCGTGAGCTCGTCTGCGGCGGTCTCTGCGGCCTTGCGTTCCTTCTCGAGTTCGTCGAGGCGTGCCTTGCGGGCATCGAGCACGGTGCCGCCGGCGCCAGCCAGCGCGTCGATCGTGCCCGCCTCGACCGCACCGGCCGAGCCGATCTTGAACGACTTCAGTGCGCCGGTGGCTTCGACCATCGAGAGGTCGTATGCGAGGGTCTTGCTGTTGCGCCTGGCGGGCAACGACGCGACGTGGCCAAACTGGGCGACGGCGAAGAGCGCCGACCCGTGCACGCGTCCGTTCACGGCGACGGTCCCGCGCATCAGCGCAGGAAGGACGTACCGGAACGAGCGGTCACCCTGGGGGAGGCGAGGTGCCAGTCTGCACGCGGTGGAAGAGTTGCTGGTCCATTTCCGGGTGGTACGCCACCTGCAACACCACCGGCGTCCTGGTGTTCGGGCACGACGTCAGCAGCATGCCGTCGGGTGCCGGCCTGGCATCGTGGGCGAGCCACTGCCCCGGCGTGCAGAGTCCGGCGTCGGGCACCACGTGGACGAGTTCGACCGACTGATTCGGCTCGAACTGGCGCACCTCGAACGGCATGTCCCACGTCGTCACGGTCTTGCTGCCGACGAAGAGTGCCTTCATCTGCTCGTCGATGAGGCTGTCGAGCCGATCGATCAGAGCGATGGGGTCGAGGGCGTTGACCGTGCCGGTCGTGAGGATGGCCGTCCGCTGGTCGACCAGCGGCGCGACGCGCGTCAGATAGGCCAGCATCGCGGCGCGCAGCGGTGCCTGATCGCGAGCAAGGGAGTAGTCGTCGCGACTGTCGACATCCTGGCCCGTTGCCGGCAGGTCGCAGTAGTTCGCGACCAGGATGTTGCGGGAGGCGTCGGCCTCGGCCTGGAGGAGGATCGGAAGCACCCACGAGTCGTTGTCCTGGCGTGCCGCAGCAGCGGCCGTCGAAGGACGAGCCGGCAGGGCCTCGCACCCGGATGCCTGGACCGCGGCCGCACCGATCGGGCTGCCGAGCGCGGCGAACTTCGTACCCAGCGAGGCCGCCAGCTTGATGCTCGACACGACGACATCGGTCGTGCGGTTGGTCACCGAAGCCGACGCAGTGGAGAGCAGCCCCGCTTCGTTCCACTCCATCGCCATCTTCTGATCCAGCGTGCCGCCCCTGGCGAACTTCACCATGTACACCTTCGTCGGGTCGGGCTCGCCGAACGTGGCGAACGTCGAGCCCTGCTGGATCTTGTAGGCCTTCCGCTCACCAGGTCCGCCGCCCAGCACGGCGCAGGCCGTGATGCTTCCACAGGGCGGCGTCGAGCCTGGCGCGAAGATGGGGGCGAAGCGCGCAAAGCGCGCCGAGCGAGTGACCGTCTGGTCGGCCTTCACCAGCACGCGTACGACGGTGCGCGGCAGGGCATAGAAGACGCCATCCTCGCCCGCGAGCCCGGCGCCAGGGCTCGCGGCACTGGGCACATCGACCACTTCGACCTTGGCGCATCCCATGCCGCAGGCCAGGAGCAGCGCAACCAGGATGGGGAACGTTCGTGACATGACCAGTCCTTTCGATCTGAAGCACTCAGGTCAACGCATACGCCTGATGCACCAATGGGCCGTCCAGCGTGGCGTACGTCATCCACCATCTGCCGCGGTCGAAGCGTGTCTCACCCTGGCTGTCGAAGACCTGCACGGCGCGCCGCAGGTCGTCGAAGCCGACGATCAGCACGCAGTGACGGCTGGCCGATGGCCGCGTGCGCGAGGTATCCCACTGGTTCCTGTGGTCCAGGAAGGTACCGGGATACTCCTGGGGCAACGTGAAGGCGACCACGACGGGGCACTCGGCACGGAGGCAGTCGCGGATGTCGGCCGCACGCGATGTCCCACCGATCTGGCGATAGCGATGGAAGAAGCCATTGCGAGGAATGCGACGCGCGACGGCGTCGCGCCACGCCGCGTCGCTCGGCGTGGCGACGATCCCTTCCGGCGTGAACGCCGATCGGTGGTCCGCCTCGCGGCAGATGCCCTGTGCCGTGAGTGTCCCGAGCGCTCGGTCGAGGAACAGGCGCCCATACGCGTCGGCGCCGCCATTGCGGAAGCGCGTCACGTGGTAGTGGAACAGGGGCGAGAGGGCCGGCCACGCCGGCTGGCGGGCCTCCATCGCCGCGGCGAGCGCGCACGAGACGCAGCACTCGGTGTCGCGCTGGTCGACGACGCGTCGGGGCAGTGTCTTCAGTTGCCTGATGCCGGGATGGGCGGCGACGGCCTCACTCAGGCTCCGGGCCGCCTGCGGCGACGGGGTCGGCAGGGAGGACGGCAGCGCCACCCCTCCCCTCGGCGACCGCGCAGCCGCGTCCGACTCCGAACGGCCCCGCAGCAGCCGTGCCTCGACGGGCGCAGGATGCGGCTGTGCGTGGACTGTCGTCATCGCGTCACTCCTCGGGCCTTCTCCAGTGTTCGCTGGCAGCTCGACCGGGCAGAACGTCTCAGCGGGCAGGACCGGACAGGATCAGGCACCCGGACGGCCCCTGCCCGCACTATCGCGTCGCGGTCACGATGGCGGCCAAACCCGTCGCGTCGCGCTCGACGACGGCCCTGGCGGGATCGAAACCGGACTGTTCGAGCAGGGCGTGCAACTCCGGCTCGCTGCGCTCGATGAGGAACCACTCGGCCAGGTACTCGATCCATGCGCGGTACGGGTTGCCGCGGGCCATGTTCGAGAACAGCACACGCCCCCGGTCCGCGAGGAGGTCGCGTACCTGGCGCAGCGTCTCCACCGCCCACCGGTCGGGCAGGTAGTCGAACAAGCCGCCGGCGACCACGAGATCGTACGGACCGTGATCGCGCAGGCGCGGCAGCACCCTCGGCACGCGCCCCTGCACGAACGTGCAGCGATCGGCGATCAACGCGAGGTGGGCGCGCGCGAAGTCGAGCGCATCGGCGTCGCCGTCCACGAGCGTGAGCGTCGCGGTGCTCGCCAGCACGTCGGCGACGATGAGTCGCAGGTCGCGGCAGCCGCCGCAGCCGATCGACGCAACGCGCACGGGCCGGCGCGTGTCGATGGCATGACGAACCGCATCGGCCTGGACGCGCACCTTGTTCCGATGCTGCTGTGCGACCGGCGACTGCAGGGCCACCTGCTCGATCCCCCAGGCCACCGTGCCGGGCTCGGCGCGGTTGGCGGCATCGCACAGCCACTCCACGGTCTCGAAATCGCCCGCATACCCGCGCGGCCACGCCTGGAGTCGATGCACGAACGGCGATCGCGCGTGGAGGGCGCGCAGTCCGGCCAGCCGCGGCACGAGTTCGTGCCGCGTGACGCCAGCGTCCTCGCATTCGAGGATGGCGGCGGCCACCCGGTGGAGGCACGCGGCGACGCGGTGCAGCGCACACCCGTCGGGCAGGGCGAGGAACTGACGCGCGGCCTCGTCGAGTTCGCCGAGGACGCCGACGTGTGTGGCACTGGCCACCAGCAGCGGCGACTCGATGGGAGCGAGGGCGGTTCGGGTCGAGACGAGGACGGACATGATGCCTCCCGGCCAGGCAGGGCCGACGGGCCCGCCTGCACACCGACAGGCGTGAGCATCTCGACCGGCGGGACATGTCCCGAACTGCGCGTGCGGTGCGCCCATCTGTCTGAAGGGAGGGGCCCGCCGAGGTCCCGGCTACCGCCTTGTCCACCTCCGAACAATCGCGTATCGTTGCAGCCGTTCAACACATGTCTCGCCCACACGAGGGGACGCCGCTCGCGGGCGACGTCGCCTGGGACCGATTGCCGGAGCTGCTGGCCGCGTCGGAGTCGAGCGCCGAGGCGCGCGACGCCGTCATCACGCGCCTGTACCCCGAGCTGAAGCGCATCGCCGAGGCACACATGCGGCGCGAGCGGCCCGACCACACGCTGCAGGCGACGGCGCTCGTGAGCGAGTTCTTCGTCGACATCGCGAGGCACCCTGCCATCACGGCGCGGACGCGGCTGCAGTTCCTCAAGCTGGCGTCGGTCGCCATGCGGCGCCTGCTCGTGGACTACGCCCGGTCGCGCGGGGCCGAGAAGCGCGGCGGCGACCGCGTGCGCATTCAAGTGGACGCCCTGGACCAGGCCGGGAGTGCGCCGCAGGACCTGATCGAGATCGACGAGCTGCTCGAGCAGCTCGCCCAGGAGGACGCCCGCATGGCCCAGGTCGTCGAGCTGAAGTTCTTCGGCGGACTCACCAACGCCGAGATCGGCGACGTGCTGGGCGTGCACGAGCGGACGGTGAAGCGCGACTGGCAGGTGGCACGCGCCTGGCTGTACAGCCGGGTCACGCGCCGGCCCGACGGCCATGGCGGACTGGGAAGCGATTAAGGACGTCTTCGCCGCGGCTGCGGCGATGCCCGCGTCCGCGCGCGACGCCTATGTGGAGGCCGCGTGCGGCGAGCGGCCCGACGTGGCGCGCGCCGTGCGCGACCTGCTGGCAGCGCACGACGACGCCTCGTCCGGATTTCTCGAGCCCGGTTCGCTCGCCCTGCGTGCGGCCTGGCTGTTCCGCACGGGCGATCTCGTCGCCGGACGCTTCCGCATCACCCGCCCCATCGCACGCGGGGCGATGGGTGAGGTGTACGAGGTCTTCGACGAACGGCTCCGGCTGGCCGTGGCGCTGAAGGCGATCCGGCCGGAACTGCTGTCGGAGCCCGACACGGTGGAACGCTTCCGCCGTGAGGTGCTCGTCACGCGCGACATCGCGCACGAGGGGCTGTGTCGCGTGTTCGACCTGGTCGAACATCCGCTGCCCGCCTCGTCTGGATTGCCTGCAGGCAGCACGCTGCCCTGCCTGACCATGCAGTTGCTTCAGGGCGAGAGCCTCGAGAGCTGGCTCTCGACCCGACGGCCCCTGCCGTTGCCCCAGGCGCTGGCCTTCGTCGGCCAGATCGCCGGCGCCCTGCAGACCCTGCACGACGCGGGCATCGTGCATCGCGACCTCAAGCCGTCCAACGTGGTGATCGTGGACGGCCCGGTCGGTTCGCGCGCGGTGCTCACCGACTTCGGGCTGGCCCGCCCACTCGAGGCCGGCGTGTTCGAGACGCAGGGGTCGATGCACGCCGGTGCGCCCTACTTCATGGCCCCCGAAGTGCTCCGCGGCGCGCGGCCGAGCCGCGCGTCGGACATCTACGCGCTCGGGTTGCTGATCGACGAACTGGTCACCGAACGACGCGCCTTCTCGGCCACCTCGCTGCATGCCCTCGTGCTGCAGAAGATGGGCGACGGCCCCGAGCGCCCCGGCCTGCGGGCCCGCGGCCTGCCAGCGCGGTGGGAGGCCGTGATTCGTCAGTGTGTGGACCCCGATCCGCTGCGGCGCATTCCATCGGCTCGGGACGTCGTCGCCCGGCTCGATGGACGCAACCGCCGCGCAGCGCACCGACACCCGCTCGATCACCCGCCGCCACGGTGGCGTCACCTGGCCGGGTACTCGGCCGTCGGCCTGGTCGTGCTCGGCGGCACGGCGTCGCTCAGCGAGACGGCCTGGACGGTGCAGCCACCCGCCGTGGCGATGGCGGCCTTCGTGAACGACACGGGGCGGCCCGAGTTGAACTACCTCGCCACGGGCATCACGGGAGAGCTCGCGCGACGCCTGTCGCGCCTGCCCGACCTGCAGGTCCAGACCGTGCCAGACGCCGCACAGCTGAAGTCCGCGTCGCGGCGCCCGCGCTTCACGCTCGGCGGTGTGGTCGAGGCCAGGCCCGGTGGCCTTGCGCTCGTCGCGCGCATCGTCGAGTCGGGGAACGGGCGACCGCTGTGGTCCGAGTCGTTCGAGGGTCCCGAAGGACGGGCGCTGATACTCGAGCAACAGCTCGCGGCCGCGACCGTGAAGGCGCTCGACCGACTCCGCGCGGCAGCCGACTCGGGCAGTTGGGCAAGGGTCGTGCGAGCGCTGGGGTGGCACACGACGCCAGCGGCGGCCGTCGTTCCTGCGTCGGGCACGAGCAATGCCGCGGCATTCGATGCGTATCTCCGCGGGCGCGTACTGTTCGAGGAACGGACGCTCGCGAGCGCTCGACAGGCCATCGCGTTCCTGCAGCAGGCGGTCGCGCTCGATCCGGCCTTCGCCGCGCCACACGCGGCGCTGGCCGACGTGCACGGCGTGCTGATGGATCTCCGGGCCGCACCGCACGGCACGCTCATCGCGGAAGCCGAGCGGCATGCACTGCGTGCGATAGAGCTCGAGCCGACGCTCGGGGAGGCCTACCTGTCGCTGGCGGCGGTCCGCCAGATGCAGTGGAACTGGGCCGGCGCCGAGGAGGCGTATCGCACCGCGCTGGAACTGCACCCGTCCTCGGCGCGCGCCCACCGCTGGTACGGGGGCTTGCTGCTGCAGTTCGGCCGCGTGGACGAAGCGCTCGCGCGCTACCGGCACGCCCTCGAGCTCGACCCGTTCGACTACCCCAGTCAGTCGGCGCTGGGCCATGCCCTCTTCAACGCGGGCAGGCCGCACGAGGCCGCCACGCACCTCGAGCGCCTGCTCGCCCAGAAGGATCTCTTCTACGCCCACGCGCTCCTCGGCCAGGTCTACGCTTACCTGGGCCGGGCCGAGCCGAGGCGGGCCCGCGAGTTCCTGTCGAAGGCCCTCGCGCAGGCCGCACTCCTGCGACAGCAGGCGGGGCCTCCGGGGGCGACCGAGTACGCCGACCTCGTGGCCGCCCTCGCGTGGAGCTACCAGCACGACCTCGATGCCGCGCGTCCGTACGTGGACCGCCTCGAGGCGACCCGCGCACGGGGCGGCGCACCGGCGGCGATGCTCGCGCGCGTGTTCGCCGCCCAGGGCGACGCGCCACGCGCCATCGCGCAGCTGCTCGAAGCCGAGTCGCAGCGCGATCGCGAACTGCTCTACGTCAACGTCTCCCCCGTGTATGCGGGCCTGCGCGCCGATCCGGCGTTCCGCGCGCTGGTGAAGCGCCTCCACCTCGCCGACTGAACATCCACCAGCACAAGGAGATCACCCGATGGCCGATCAGGACCAGCCTCAGGATCCGCAGGAAACGCTCATCGCTCCAGGCGACCCGAACTATCCGCTGTACAAGGTCACGTACGAAGGCAACGTGGTCCCGGATGCGCCACGCGTGACGACTGGCCCGCACACGTTCTCGATGGAGCCTGGCGCGTCGGTGCAGATCACCGTCGTCCAGGAGCGCCTGCCGGCCAGTCCAGGGATCCCGAATCTCCGCATCACGATCGACAAGGTCTGATGCCGCCCGCACAGTCGCTCGGCGACGTGTACGCGGCGCTGAACAAGGGCGACTGGGCCGGCGCGCGCCAGCGCTGCCAGGCCCTGCTCGCCGAGGGCGACCACGCGCCCGTCCACCACGCCCTCGGGCTCGCCTGCTGCGGAGAGGGCGCGTGGCACGATGCCGCGACGCACTTCGCACAGGCGCGAGCGCGCGACGCTGTCACCTACCGCTTCGCGCGCGACGCGGCAGCCGTCGATGCGGTGCTCGGCCAGTGGCGCCGTGTGCTCGACACGCTGGGGCCGTGGCTCGACACGCTCGCGCCCGACGATGCGTGCCTGTATCTCGCGGCGGCGGCACGCACGGCCTCCGCGTCGCACGTGGAAGCCTTCATGAGCCGCGCCCAGTGGGCGGCCGGGGCCACCGGAGAGGTGCGCGTGGCCTGCGCCGATGCGCTGCTCGCCTGCGACCGGCTCGACGACGCCCGGACCGTGGTCGACGCGCTCGACGACGCGACGCGCAACTCTGCCGACGGCCTCGACGTGCGTGCGCGACTGCTGGAGGCCACCGGCGAGCCCGATGCCGGGCTGGCGTGCCACGTTCGCAGGGCCACGATGCTGCCCGATAGCGCCCGCGTCCAGCTCCAGGTCGCACTGGCGCTCCAGAACCGTGGCCGCGCCGACGAGAGCCGCGCCGCTCGCGAGCGGGCCACCGCGCTCGGACTGGAGCGCCCCGAAGACCGCTCGACACGCCTGTACCTGATGCTCGGCGACCCCGAGGTGACGCCTGACGGGTTCCTGGAGGCATCGCGCGCCGTGTTCGACGGCACGAACGTTCCGCCACCGGAGGGGACGGGGCGCCGCACGCGCCGCGGGAGGTTGCGCGTCGGGTACGTGTCGGCCGAGTTCCGGTCGACACCTTCTTACCATTTCACGAGCTCGTTCCTGAAGGCGCACGACCGCAGCGAGGTCGAGACCTTCCTCTACAACTGTTCCACTCGGGACGATGGACTGACTGCCGTCTACGCGACGCTCGGCGAGCACTGGCGTCACCTGGGACAGGCCACCGTTGCAGAGACGCGAGAGGCGGTGCTTCGCGACGAGCTCGACGTGCTCGTCGATCTCTCGGGCCACTTCCCCGGCAACCGCCTGCGGCTGTTGTGCGAGCACCTCGCACCCGTGCAGGTCACCTATCCGCACTTCCCCGGCACCACCGGCTGCCCGGGCATGGACGTCCTGTTGACCGATCAGTGGACGAGCCCCGAGGGCACCGAGGCCGAGTACACCGAGACGCTGTACCGGCTACCTGGTGGGTACCTCGCGTATACGCCCCCGATCGCGCTGCCATCGATCGAGGAGCCTCCGGCGCCCTGCACGACGTTCGGCATGTTCCAGCGGCTGGCAAAGCTGCATGCCGCCGTCTGGGACGCCGTGGCCGGCGTGCTCACGCGCGTCCCCGGCTCGCGGCTGCTGATCCACAACGGCGACGCCTCGCTCGACTGCCCCGACTCAGAGACGACGCGCCGACTGCAGCGCGAACTGGCGGTACGCGACGTCGATCCCGCGCGGCTCGTCGCGCGGGGACCGCTCCCGATACACGAACACCTGGCCCTGATGACGACCATCGACGTGATGCTCGACACCTTTCCCTACGCCGGCCAGACCACGACGATGGAGGCCCTGCTCATGGGCGTGCCCGTGGTCACGTGCACGACAGGCACCCATGTGAGCCGGGTTGGCGGCGCGCTCGTCGCCCGTGCCGGCCATCCCGAGTGGGCGGCCCGATCGCTGACCGGGTACATGGACCGTGCGGCGCGCGTGGCCGAGGACGCCCGGAACCCGCGGTTGCGCTCGAACCTCCGTGAGGAGACGCTCGCGGCGGGCCTGACCGACGGCCGCCGACTGGCACGGGAGCTCGAGGATGCCTTTCGGGGTCTCGTGCGATGACCCTCCGCGATCTGCTCCACAACGACCACCCGGTGGACCCGCAGCAGGATGGCTACCGGGAACTGTTCAAGCGTCTGCAGGGCAACATCGTTCAGGGACACGGGCGCGACGTGGCCGCCCACGTCTTCCTGCAGTTCCACGTGCGCGGCACGGCGCTGCGGTCGCTGCTGCGACACCTGGCCGACGAGTACGTGGTCTCGGCCTGGGACCAGATCGAAGACAGCGACAGGTACAGGGCCACGGGCAGGCCCGGCCGGATGTTCGGAACGCTGCTGCTCACGCGGCACGCCTACGAGAAGCTGGACGAGGGGCATTCCCCAGCCGACCTGTTCCCCGACCCTGGCTTCACCCAGCCCCTGGAGCCGAACGCCGTGCGCTTCTCTGCCGGCATGCGTGCAGCCGCAGAAGAACTGGGCGACGTCCTGCCCGACGGCCAGCCCACCACGCCCCTGGAGCAGGCCTGGCACGACGACGTCATCGACGCGCTGCTGATACTGGCCGACGATGACGAGGAGGCCGTCCACGACGTGGTCGGCCTGCTGCAGGCCCGGTTCGCGACGACAGGTGAAGCACGCGTGCTGGCCCTCGAGTGGGGGCACGTGCTGCGCAACGCACGCGGCGACGGCATCGAGCACTTCGGCTTCGTGGACGGGCTGAGTCAGCCGCTCTTCCTGAGTCGCGACTTCACCGGTCTGGGCGCGCAGGGCGAGGTGGACCCGGCGACCACGCGCGACCGTCGGGGCGGGAGCGTGCGGCGGTGGAATCCGTTCGCGCCGCTCTCGCTCGCCCTCTTCAAGGACCCGGCCAGTGGCGATCCCCTGGCCTGTGGCAGCTATGTCGTCGTGCGCAAGCTCGAACAGGATGTGCACGCCTTTGCCGAGGCCGAGCAGTCCCTCGCGCGGAGCCTGGGGCTCGAGTCGGACCGAGAGCGCGCAGCCGCGCTGATCGTCGGGCGTTTCCGCGACGGCACGCCCCTGGCCCTCAGCGGCGGCCCGCAGCCCGACCTTCGGTACGCCAACGACTTCCGCTTCGACGGCCTCGACGCGCGCCTGCAACCCGATGGCACGGCGCCGGGCGACCGGCTGGGCCTGCGCTGTCCCTTTCAGGCGCACATCCGCAAGACCAATCCGCGGCAGAGCGTCGAGAACCGCAACGCCTCGGCGCACGAGATCGAGGCCGTCGAGCGCGGCGACCGCAGCCGCGCCATCGTGCGCAGGGGCATCACGTACGGTCGTCGTCGCAGGGCGACGCCACTCGACGCCGACGCGGCACTGCCGTCGGGCGGAGTCGGGCTGCTGTTTGCGTGTTATCAGCGCAGCATCATCCGGCAGTTCGCGTTCATCCAGAAGCGCTGGGCCAACTTCCGGCACTTCAAGGTGCACGGCCTGGCGAGCGGGCACCCGACGGAACTGGACCCCCTCATCGGTCAGGTTGCGGGTTCGGTTCCACGACCGCAGAACTGGCGGAGCGCGTATGGAGCCACGCCCGAGGACGAACCGGAGTTCGTGAACAACCTCCGACTCGATCTGACGCACCCGCGCCAGCACCTGATTGCAGGACTGGTCCGCTTCCGCGGCGGCGAGTTCTTCTTCGCACCGAGCCTGCCTTTCCTGCGCGCCGAATGACCGCGCGGCACGCGCGTCCGTGAAGCGCCGCTGCGATACTCTCGTGTCCATGACGACACGGCGCCCTGTGACCCGGCGGGCCTTCGGAGCAGCGCTCGCAGCGGCCGGAGCCACCGCCTGGCCCTCGGCGCTCGTCCGCGCAGCACGAGGGCAGGAACCGGTGCGCGTGGACGGCGATCGGGTCAACAGGCGTCTCGCGGCCCTGCGCCAGTTCGGCGGGACGCCCGCGGGTGGCACGCATCGTCTCGGCTACAGCGACGAGGACAAGGCGGCGCGCGGGCTCGTCGCGGCGTGGATGCGCGAAGCCGGCCTTGCGCCGGAGACGGATGTGGCCGGGAACCTCGTCGCGCGTCGTGGCGGCGGCGAGTCCACGCTGAAGCCGGTGGTGTTCGGATCGCACGTCGACTCGGTGCCCGACGGCGGCAACTACGACGGCAACGTGGGAGTGGTGGCGGCCATCGAGGTGGCGCACGTGCTGCGCGATAGGGGCGTCACCCTGCGCCATCCGATCGAGGTCGTCGTGTGGGCCAACGAAGAGGGTGGCCTGTTCGGCAGCAGGGCCGTGAGCGGTCAGTTCGAGGCGGCCGAACTGGCCCACCAGACGGCGAGCGGGCGCACGGTGGGCGACGGCATCGCGTTCCTCGGCGGCGATCCCTCGCGCATCGCCGCCGTCAGGCGGACACGCGGCGACATCGCGGCGTACCTCGAGCTGCACATCGAGCAGGGCGGGCGCCTCGAGGCCGAGCGCGTGGACATCGGCGTGGTCGAGGGCATCGTCGGCATCCGGCAGTGGGACGTCACGGTGACGGGGGTGTCGAACCACGCGGGCACGACGCCGATGGACAAGCGACAGGATGCGATGCTGGCAGCCGCGCGGTTCATCGACATGGTGCACCGCGTGGTCACGTCGAGCCCGGGGCGGCAGGTCGGCACGGTCGGCCGGCTGCAGGCCCGGCCCGGCGCGCCCAACGTCATCCCGGGGACCGTGGTGTGCTCGCTCGAGCTGCGCGATCTCGACGAAGGCGCCATCCTTCGGCTCTACGACAGGATTCGCGCCGAAGCCTCACGCATCGGCAGCGCGACCGGCACCACCTTCGCGTACGAACCGCTGCACGTGAACACGCCGGCGCCGAGCGACCCCGAGATGCGCCGCGTGATCGATCGGGCCGCACGCGGTCTCGGCCTCTCGACGATGGTCATGCCGAGCGGCGCCGGACACGATGCGCAGGCGATGGCGCAGCTCGGGCCGATTGGGATGATCTTCATCCCGAGCGTGGGCGGGATCAGCCACTCGCCGAAGGAGTTCTCGCACCCGGCCGACATCACCAACGGCGCCAACGTGCTGCTGGCTGCCGTTCTCGCCGCCGACGCCGGTCGGTAGGGACCGCTCGCCAGGCAGGGGCCGCTCACCAGGTAGGGACCGCTCACCAGGTAGGGACCGCTCGCCCCCTCGACTTCGCTCGGGGCACGCGAGCGGTCCGTCACCTGGTGCGCGAGGTCGACAGAGACGGACGCCTTGGCGAGGCGTCCCTACCGGCCCTTCATGAACTGCTCGACCTCCTCGATGGTGCGCGGCACCGTGGCGGAGAGGTTCGTGAGTCCGGTCTCGGTGAGCAGGAACGAGTCTTCGACGCGGATGCCGATGTGTGCGTACTTCTGCACGACTGGCAGCACTGCGGCCTTGAAGGCGCGGTTCTCCGGTGTGTCGGGCAGCTCGTCGAGAGCCTGAGGCCGGATGTAGAGGCCCGGCTCGACCACGAACGTCATGCCCGGCGCCAGCGGACGCTGGTAGTCGCCCACGTCGTGCACGTCCATGCCGATCCAGTGACAGATGCCGTGCGTGTACCAGGTGCGGAACTGGTCGCCGGCCGCGTCCGTGATGAGCCCGAGCTTCAGCAGGCCGGCCTTCACGACGTCTTCGGCGGCTTTCTCGACGTCGGCGGTGCGGTTGCCGACGCGGGCGGCGCGCATGCCGGCCTCCTGCGCCTCGAGCACCAGGCGATAGATCTCCTTCTGGGCCTCGGTGAACGTTCCGCTGACCGGATAGCTGCGCGTGATGTCGATGGTGTAGCCGTCGAAGTTCGCTGCCGCGTCCACCAGCAGGATGTCGCCGGCCTGCATCTGCCGACTCGACGCGTTGTAGTGCAGGATCGTCGCGTTGGGCCCGCTGCCCACGATCGACGGGTAGCCTGGACTCATGGCGCCACTCGCGAGATAGACCTGTTCGATGGCCGCCTCGACCTCGTACTCGTACGCCCCCGGCCGGGTGGCCTTCATCCCCGCCCTGTGCGCGTTGCTCGAGATGACGCCGCTGCGGGTCATCAGCGTCTGTTCGTAGGGCGACTTGACCTGGCGAAGCTCTGCGACCAGTGGCGCTGCGTCGACGAACGTCACGTTCAGGAAGCGATCACGGGCCTTCGCGGCGAACTCGTAGGGGGGCGTGAGCGGCGCCGAGGGCGCCGGACGCGGGCCGAACGGCAGCGCGAGCTTCGCCCGGTTCGCGGCGATGGCGTCGAACACCTGATCGAACTCGGTCGAGACCTCGTTCCGCCTGAGCCCATAGGTCCGGCGGTTGAACAGCGCCGTCAGGAACGGTTCGAACTCCTCGACGAAGTAGACGGTCTGCACGCCGCTCTGCGCGGTGGCCTCCGCCTTGGTGAGCATGTGGCCCTGCCAGTGCTCGCGACGCGGGTTCGGCTGGAGCACGAACAGCACTTCGCGGACGGTCTTCGCGCCGGGCACGAGGACGAGGATCGTCTCGGGCTGCGTGATCCCCGTGAGGTACAGCAGATCGCTGTCCTGTCGGTACTCGTAGTCGACATCCAGCGAGTAGACCCGGTTCGGGGCGCTCCAGACGATGCCGACCGTGTCGGACCCGAGCCGATCCATCAGCCGCGCCCGGCGGGCCGCGAGGTCGTCCTGCAGGGGCCCTGCCCCTGCCGGTGGGACGCACGCCAGAACGGCCGTCACCACCATCGTCAGCATCCGCAACGCGCGCCAGGTCATGGCGGGAGATGGTACACGGACACCCGCCGGAGTCCGGTGCAGGAGGGTGTGCAGCGCCTTCCGGGCGGCTCGCGGGCGGGGCGACCGCCGTGCTAGCGGAGCAGGAGGATGCCGCTGGTCATGGCGAGCATGAGCGCGGCGGGCACGGACTTCACGAGGGGGTCACCGACCCTGGCGTGCATGGCCAGCGCGCCCAGCATCAGCACCAGTACGACCATCGCTGCAGGGCGAACCGGCACGGCCATCCACAATCCGGCGAGCAACACGATCGCCGCTGCGACCTTCAGCGTACCGACGACGTAGAACGCGACCGGCGGCAGACCGTAGGTGGCGAACTCCTGCTGGAGGGTCCGCGACGCGCCACCGCGGTAGGGCGTCGAGACGCCGCGGCGCACGAGCCACACATTGAGCAGCCCCAGACCGACGACGACCTGCAACAGATTCGAGAGTGACAGCGGCATCCGGATCCCTTCTCGCGCGCGACGCGGCGAACCGGTGGTCCGGTGGCGCCCGCCCGACGACATCGTGAACTCCCGTTGGGACGCTCGCGCAGCAAGGACAGGTTCAGTGGACGGACTCGGCACCGAGCGGACGGCTCGGAGAGCCGTCCCTACCAATCGCTGTGGATAGGGACGGCCGTCCCGGCCGTCCGCCA
>VFQN01000370.1_pt1 | contig 88769 bp, 88 predicted proteins | sample 3512371 | NCBI WGS metagenome assembly VFQN01 (sample SAMN10412370, study PRJNA504923) | tailings metagenome | isolation source: Replicate 2 from Balatoc abandoned mine | place: Philippines: Itogon, Benguet | collected 2017-08-28
TCGGCGCGAACCAGCGGCACCGCCTGGCGCTGCATGTTCGAGCCCATCAGCGCGCGGTTGGCGTCGTCGTTCTCAAGGAACGGAATCAGCGCGGCCGCGACCGAAACGAGCTGCTTCGGCGACACGTCCATGAAGTCGACCTTGTCGCGCGGATAAGGCGCGACGTCGCCCGCATGGCGGCAGACGATCATGTCTTCGGTGAAGCGGCCCTTGTTGTCGATCGGCGCGTTCGCCTGCGCGACGGTATAGCGGGCCTCCTCCATCGCCGAGAGATAGATGACCTCGTCGGTGACGCGGCCGTCCTTCACCTTGCGATACGGAGTCTCGACAAAGCCGTACTTGTTCACGCGCGCGTAGGTCGCGAGCGAATTGATCAGACCGATATTCGGGCCTTCAGGCGTCTCGATCGGGCAGATGCGGCCGTAGTGGGTCGGGTGCACGTCGCGCACTTCGAAGCCGGCGCGCTCGCGGGTCAGACCGCCTGGTCCAAGCGCCGAGAGACGACGCTTGTGGGTGATCTCGGACAGCGGGTTGGTCTGGTCCATGAACTGCGAGAGCTGCGATGAACCGAAGAACTCGCGCACCGCAGCCGCGGCAGGCTTCGCGTTGATCAGGTCCTGCGGCATGACGGTGTCGATATCGACACTCGACATGCGCTCCTTGATCGCGCGCTCCATGCGCAGCAGACCGATGCGGTACTGGTTCTCCATGAGCTCGCCGACCGAGCGCACCCGGCGATTGCCGAGATTGTCGATGTCGTCAATCTCGCCCTTGCCGTCACGCAGATCGACCAGCGTTTTCACCACCGCGAGAATGTCCTCCTTGCGGAGCACGCGATAGGTATCCGGCGCATCGAGATCGAGGCGCATGTTCATCTTCACGCGACCGACGGCCGAGAGGTCGTAGCGGTCGGCATCGAAGAACAGCGACTGGAACATGGCCGACGCGGTGTCGACCGTGGGCGGCTCGCCGGGGCGCATGACGCGATAGATGTCGAACAGCGCGTCTTCACGCGTCATGTTCTTGTCGACCGTGAGCGTGTTGCGGATGTAGGCGCCGATATTGATGTGATCGATGTCGAGGATCGGCAATTCCTTGAAGCCAAGATCGTTGATCGTCTCGAGCAGCTTCTCGGTGATTTCCTCACCGGCTTCGGCGTAAATTTCGCCGGTCTTCATGTTGACGAGGTCCTCGGCGATGTAACTGCCGATGAGCTCCTCGTCGGTCATGCGGAGCGCCTTCAGGCCTTTCTCCGCGAGCTGACGCGCCTGACGCACGGTGATCTTGCGGCCGGCCTCGACCACCACCTTGCCGCTGTCGGCGTCGACGAGATCGTTGATCGCCTTGTATCCCTTCATGCGATTGGCATCGAAGGGCACGCGCCAGCCGTCCTTGGCGCGCTTGTAATTCACGATGTTGTAGAAGGTCTTGAGGATCTCCTCGCCGTCCATGCCGAGCGCATAGAGCAGCGACGTCACCGGTATCTTGCGGCGGCGGTCGATGCGTGCATGCACGATGTCCTTGGCGTCGAACTCGATGTCGAGCCAGGAACCGCGATAAGGGATGATGCGGGCGGCGAACAGGAGCTTGCCCGACGAATGCGTCTTGCCCTTGTCGTGATCGAAGAACACGCCGGGCGAGCGATGCATCTGGGAGACGATGACGCGCTCGGTGCCGTTGACGATGAACGTACCGTTGTTGGTCATCAGGGGGATGTCCCCCATATAGACGTCCTGCTCCTTGATGTCCTTCACGGAGCGGGCGCCGGTCTCCTCGTCCACATCGAACACGATCAGGCGCAGCGTGACCTTCAGCGGCGCCGCATAGGTCATGCCGCGCTGACGGCACTCGTCAACGTCGTATTTCGGGGGATCGAACTCGTAGCTGACGAAGTCGAGCTGCGAGGTGTTGGAAAAATCCTTGATCGGGAAGACGGATTTGAAAACCGCCTGCAAACCCTCGTCGGGCCGCCCGCCGGGTGGCGGCGTGACCAGCAGGAATTGGTCGTAGGATGCCTTCTGAACCTCGATGAGGTTCGGCATCTCCGCGACTTCCTGGATTTTTCCGAAAAACTTTCTAACGCGCTTCCGACCGATAAACGTCTGCGCTTGCGCCATCGTCTCTTTCTCTCGTCTGTCGTTGGAGACAGCCGGGACGACTCTCCGAACGGCCGCCATCATCGCGACCATCAGGACAGGCGTCGGGGTGCCTGCGTTCAAGATGATTCGAGCTCGCTCGAACCAAAGCAAAAGCCGCCGCAAAGCGGCGCTATTAGGGGATGTGAGACCGTATATGGGTCCCACACCCCCTATGTCTAGGCCTAAATGCAGAGTCGGGGCGGAAACATGAAAATTTCCGCGTCGGATCCGGTGAGTTTGGCCTCAAATCTGCTGTTTCGCGGTCCCTGCCCACCGAAGCGGACGAAAATACCGCTGGGCAGATTACTTAAGCTCGACCTTCGCGCCGACCTTTTCAAGGGTCGCCTTGATCTTCTCGGCCTCTTCCTTGTTGGCGCCTTCCTTCACGGTCTTCGGCGCGCCTTCAACGAGGTCCTTGGCTTCCTTGAGGCCGAGCCCGGTCAGAGTGCGCACTTCCTTGATGACCTCGATCTTCTTGTCGCCGGCGGCGGCAAGAACGACGGTGAATTCGGTCTTCTCTTCCGCCGGAGCAGCAGCGGCGCCAGCCGGACCAGCGGCAACAGCGACGGCAGCAGCGGCCGAGACGCCCCACTTTTCTTCGAGCATCTTGGCCAGGTCAGCGGCCTCGAGGACGGTGAGCGACGAGAGGTCGTCGACGATTTTCTGCAGATCAGCCATGGTGTTAGTATCCTATTCGAACCTGATTGTTGAGGATTGGTGTCACGCCGCGTCTTTGCTGGCATAAGCCTGGATAACGCGCGCGACCTTGGCGGCCGGTGCGTTCGTGAGCTGCGCGATCTTGGTCGCCGGGGCCACGAGAAGGCCAACCAGCTTGCCACGCAGTTCGTCGAGCGAAGGCAGCGAAGCGAGCTGCTTCACGCCGTTCACATCCAGGGCGGTCTTGCCCATCGCTCCGCCGAGGATCACGAATTGCTCGTTGGCCTTGGCGAAATCGGTGGCGACCTTCGGTGCCGCGACCGGATCGTTTACGGAGTAAGCGATCAGGGTCGGCCCCTTCAGAAGGGGCACGATGGAAGCGGCATCGGAGCCATCAAGAGCGATCTTGGCGAGACGGTTTTTCGCGACCTTCACCTGCGCGCCCGCCTGCTTCATCTGCTGTCGCAGGGTCTGCATCTGGGCGACGGTGAGGCCGGAATAGTGAGCCACCACGACCACCTTGGAAGCCTGGAAGACCTCCTTCAGTGACGCGACCGACTCGGATTTTTCCGTCCGATTCACAAGCTCTCTCCGGTTGGCGGAACCTGACAGGTCCCGCCGGTTGCGACTGCCATTCGGCCCCGGAAAAAGGATTCGAGGGCAGAATGGCGCTTTCCAGTGCCCTGCCCTCCGCGCACGCCAAAGCTGCGAGGAAATGAAAGGTTCGAAGCGGACCAAGGACTTGCCAGGTCGCTGCCTGGACAAAGCATCCCGATCTCGTCTCTCACCCGTCTATGCTGGCCGCCCGACTGCGGGAAGTCCCGCGGCAGAGCAATTAAGTGGGGTTACCCCCGCGCCGGCAGTCTCGGACAGGAAACGCGCGGCCGATCCTCAGACCGGAACACGCAGGGGCGCACCAATCGGCACGCCCCGCAGGCGTTCTAGTAGCCGGACGCGTGAGAATTGCAAGCCGGAATTCCCGCGCGGCGCATCCCCGCACCATCAGGCCGCAAAAAATCATGCGGATCAGCCCGATCGGAGGGCGGATGGTCCTTGCAGGCCGAAACGGACCTGCGACATTCCGAACCGGTGCGATTCCGCACTTTGAGACCGGATCATCCCATGAAACGCATTCTAATGGTTGCCACGGCGGCGCTGCTGTCGGCAACCATTTCGGCCCAGGCGCAACGGCTCGATGTATCGACCGTCAAATGCAAGGACTTCATGACCAGCAGCACGGAAGACATCGCCTTCGTCATGATGTGGCTGCAAGGGTATTACAGCGCGGAGGACTCTTCTCCCGTTATCGACTTCGACAAAATGAAGAAGGACGGGATGAAGCTCGCAGAATATTGCGGCAAGCATCCCGACGACAGCCTGATCACGGCGGCCGACGAAACGCTCGACGAGGACTGAGCGAGAGCCGCGATGGCATGCGGCCGCGGACTGCGGCATAGTTTTCTCCAACCTGCGCATGACCAACGTGCGCAACCCAGTTCGGAGGAACGATGTCCGCGCATCCCGGCCGCATTCTCGTTACCCATGTGGGCAGCCTGATCCGCCCCCCAAAACTGATCGAACATCTTCGCTTGATCGAGGATGGACAAGCATTCGACGCCGCTGCCTATGAAGCCTGCCTCACGGACTCGATTGACGAGGTGGTGCATCAACAGGTCGGCGCCGGCGTGGATATCGTCAGCGACGGCGAATTTTCAAAGGGTCGCAACTGGGCCTTCTATATCCACGAGAGACTATCCGGACTGTCGACGCGTCCTCTCACCGCCGACGAAGCGAACGATCCCCTTGCCCAGGCTGGTGGGGGCAATGACCGCAAGGCTTTTCCGGAATTTTATGCCGAGTACGACGCCGCGACCGGCTTGGGCAAGCGGCTGGGCAACCGCTTCATCTGCAACGGCGCCATCTCGTATACCGGTCAGAAACAGGTTGCGCGCGACATCGAAAATCTGAAGCGCGCGGCCAAGAAGGCCAACGCCACCGGCGCTTTCCTGCCGGTAGTCGCGCCGGCGAGCGCGCTCCCCGGCGGCAAGAACGAGTTTTATAAGGACGAGGAGAGCTTTCTCTTCGCACTTGCCGACGCGCTGAATGCCGAATATCGCGCGATCGTGGGTGCAGGTTTGATCGTGCAGATCGACGATGCGTTTCTGCCCTACTGGCACGAGAAGATGGTGCCGCCGATGTCGCTCGCCGAGTATCGCAAATGGGCGGAGCTTCGCATCGAGGCACTCAACCATGCGCTTCGCGGCATCCCGGAGGAAAGCTCGCGCTATCACCTTTGCTGGGGCAGCTGGAACGGACCGCATGCGTTCGACGTGCCGATGAAGGACATCGTCGACCTGATGCTCAAGGTGAAGACCGGCGGCTATCAATACGAAGCGGCGAATCCACGCCACGAACATGAATGGGTGGTGTGGGAGAATGTGAAGCTACCGGACGGCAAGACGCTGATCCCGGGCTGCGTGAGCCACGCAACCAATATCGTCGAACATCCCGAACTTGTTGCGCAACGGCTCGTCCGGCTGGCGAAACTGGTCGGCCGAGAGAATGTTATGGCCGGGACCGACTGCGGGTTTGCACAAAGCCCGTTCGCAAAACGGGTGCATGAAAGCATCATGTGGGCGAAGCTGCGCTCGCTCGCCGAAGGCGCAACGATAGCGTCGCGCGAATTGTGGGGACGACGCAGCGCCGCGTGAGCCTTGGTCCTGTGTGCGGCCAAACGCACATATTGGCCCGCCTTGTGAGCGGGCTGCCGCACAGCGGTGCGTGCTTTTCACGTTGAGTGCACAAGCGCGCAACAAAAAAAAGCCCGGCAGTACTGCCGGGCTTTTGATCGATCGCGATGAAGGTGCGATCAGTTTTGTGCGAACACCGTATTCGGCTCGACCTTGAGCCCCGGGCCCATCGTGGAAGAGACCGAAATCTTCTGCACGAAAGTACCCTTTGCGCCCGTCGGCTTCGCCTTCTGCACGGCGTCGGCGAATGCCTTGATGTTGGCGACAAGAGCGTCTTGCGTGAAGGAAGCCTTGCCGACGCCAGCCTGCACGATACCGGCCTTCTCGACGCGGAACTCCACCGATCCGCCCTTGGCGCCTTTCACCGCATTGGCAACGTCCATGGTCACGGTACCGACCTTCGGGTTCGGCATCATGCCGCGCGGGCCGAGCACCTTACCGAGACGGCCGACCAGCGGCATCATGTCGGGAGTGGCGATGCAGCGATCGAAATCGATCTGGCCGTTATTGACCTTCTCAACCAGATCCTCGGCACCGACGACGTCCGCGCCTGCGGCCTTTGCCTCTTCGGCCTTCGCACCGCGCGCGAACACGCCGACGCGCTGGACCCGCCCCGTGCCGCTCGGTAGCGTGACGACGCCCCGCACCATCTGGTCAGCATGACGCGGATCGACGCCGAGATTCATCGCGATCTCGATGGTCTCGTCGAACTTCGCCTTCGCGCGATCCTTGATCATCTTCACCGCTTCATCGAGCGGATAGAGCTTCTCGGGATCGACGCCTTCGGTGATCTTCTTGTAGCGCTTGCCAGCCATGATCAGCCTCCCACCACGTCGATGCCCATCGAACGGGCGGAGCCTTCAATCATCTTGGCCGCAGCCTCGACGGTGTCGCAGTTCAGATCCTTCATCTTCTGCTCGGCGATTTCCTTGATCTGGGCCTGCGTAATCTTGCCGGCCTTGTCACGGCCCGGCGTCTTCGAGCCCTTGTCGATCTTGGCCGCCTTCTTGATGAAATAAGATACGGGCGCCTGCTTCATCTCGAAGGTGAACGAGCGATCCGCATAGACCGTGATGGTCACCGGGATCGGCATGTTCTTTTCGAGCTTGGCGGTCTGCGCGTTGAAGGCCTTGCAGAATTCCATGATGTTCAGACCGCGCTGGCCAAGCGCGGGGCCGATCGGCGGCGACGGATTGGCGGCGCCGGCCGGCACCTGTAGCTTCACATAGCCGGTAATCTTCTTTGCCATTTACTTCTCCTGGCGTTTGGACAGCGATCGGAACGATCACGGCCCGGTTCAGGTGCCGTGGTGCAGCTGTTGGACGGTTGGCAGCCGCCCTCACCTCCCACGGCTCTTCCTCTCTCCGCCAAGAAGCGGGAGAGAAACTCGTCAAACCTTCTCTACCTGCCCGAATTCGAGCTCGACCGGCGTCGCGCGGCCGAAGATCGAAACCGCGACCTTCACGCGCGAGCGGCCCTCGTCCACTTCCTCGACCGTGCCGTTGAACGACGCGAACGGGCCGTCGGAGACGCGCACCTGCTCGCCGACCTCGAAGGTCACCGACGGCTTCGGCCGGTCGATGCCTTCCTGAACCTGCTGGATCAGGCGCGTCGCCTCGGACTCCGAAATCGGCATGGGCTTGTTATCGGCGCCGAGGAAGCCCGTGACCTTCGGCGTGTTCTTGATGAGATGATAGGCCTCGTCGGTTAGGTCCACCTTCACCAGGACATAGCCCGGGAAGAACTTGCGTTCGGTGTCGACCTTGCGGCCGCGCCGCACCTCGGTGACCTTTTCCTTGGGCACCATGACTTCCTCGAACTGATCGGCAAGGCCGCGTTGCTTGGCCTGCTCGCGGATCGATTCCGCGACCTTGTTCTCGAAGTTCGAATAGGCGTGAACGATGTACCAGCGCTTGGCCATGTTTCGTTACCTGGTCTCGTGTCCGGACGCCGCGACTAACGCGCAAATCCGAGGATGGTCGTGATCAGCAGGCGGATCGCCTGGTCGGCCAAGAGAAAGAAAATCGACGATATCAGCACCATCACGAACACCATGGCGGTCGTGATGGCAGTCTCGCGACGAGTCGGCCACGTGACCTTGTCGGTCTCGTCGCGAACTTCCTGCAGGAACTTGAATGGGCTGAACTTCGCCATCGCGTTATCAGGTCCGAACGAGCCGTCCTGCGGTCTATCCATGAAAAGGACAAACCGGATTTTGGCCCTGTTTTTTGGGGGTGCCGTCGCCGCGGATGTCCGTTGCCGGGCCGCGAAGCGTGGCGCTTAGCTACTGCCAAAGTCACCGGAAATCAAGGTTTTACACCGCCGCAGCCAAAATCTCCGGTTGCCGGCCCCCAGCGGGGAAAACCTTTATGTTTTTCAATTGGTTATGCAGGCGTCAGCATCAATGCCCGGATAGAACCAGCGTCCGCACGGGCAGCATGAGCGCCTGGATTCGTAACAACATGGCATGGACGACCCCCACCGCATCAACCCCATGCAGGAAAAGCCAAGTCAGGAGCCCAAGCTTTTCCTTGGTCAAACGCTCATGATTGCTGGTGTAGGCGTTCGCGATGCAGCGGCTCCCGGGCGTCACGCCATCGAGGCCACCCTCGAACAATGGTTCGAGCACCACCGCGATCGTGCCCGGACCCGCGGTCTGCGCAATTTCGATGAGTTGCTCGCCAGTACGGAATTGACCCGCGGCGATGAAGTCCTGAACCCGCGTCACAACCATCGGGATAATGACCGTCGGTTTCGATATGCAGGTCACTTCCGCCGCCATGCCGACTTTCATGACGGGGGCCTCGATCTGCGCGAATCCGGCCTGAAGCGCATTGCGCCCGTGGTCCACAGGAATCAGAACGCCAGCGGCGCGCATGAAGGGATTGACGATGTCGCCGACCTGCAGAACGAATTGCTCAACACGGCCGAACACACCGGCATAGACCACCGTCTTGTCCAGATCGACCTGTGCCTGCCGAAGCGCTGCTTCCGCACTTGCCTTCTCCGCTGGCAACAGCGAAGTGACCCTGGCCTGCGCGGCAAGCTTTGTGGCCTCAGCCGAGGCAACCTGCCCGCGCCTCCCTTCCACCGCGGTTTGCAGCTTCTCGATTTCGCGCGCGGCGACGATTGCTGCGTTGCGTCGGTTCAGCTCTTCCTTGGTCCGCAACTCGTCTATCGCCTGCTCGAGCGCCCCTTTTGCCTGAGTGATCTGCCCCTCCGCTGCCGCGATATCGGCTTCAGCGACGATCATTTGCGCGTCGATCTCCTTGATCCGGCGCCGCGCGACTTCGACTGCGGCCTCTTGCTTGACGCTGTCGAGCTTGAACAGCGGCTGGCCCTGCTGCACCAGTTCGCTCGGCTTGATCAGGACTTCGCTGACACGTCCCGAGGTCTCCGGCAGGATCGGCACCGTCCGGAAGAACGAGGTGACGTTGGTCGTCGAGGGGTGGAAGTAAAAGATGACGGTGATCAAAAGCACCGTCAGCATCAGGCACGCGGTCAAACCGTAACGAAGCTCGAACCATACCGAATAGAAGGTGATCTCTTTGCCGATTCGTTTTCCCTGCACGTAACGCCGGTAGCCGTAATCGGGAAGGACCGTGAACAAGGAGCATAAAAGAATTTCGAGCATGGTTGCACCTCAGCTCCCGGTCCCCACCGGCTTATCATCAGCGGCTGCCTCGCCGTCCCGCAGCGGCCTGCGTTCGGCGATGGCTTCAACTCCGCTGGCGATGCGCCGCAACGGCGTCTGAAAATCAGGGATGTCGATCAGAGCGAGCAGCAGTCCAATGACCCAGAACATGTGGATATGGGTAAACAGGGACAATAAACCGAGAACCGCAACGATTTCGAACTGGAGCTTCTTGTGACCGAGCCGCTCCGGCAGCGAATGCAAGCGAAAAAACACCACTCCAATCAGGAAGACGGCCAAGACGAGCACAATCGCCGTGATGACGTATAAGACGTCTGTCTGGCCCGGTGCAGTTATGAACCATGGCAAATGGCTTGTTGCCGCCGGATGCGGAGACATGGGCACGACTCACGACCTCTCGAAACCACGCAGCCGACCATACACGTAGCCGTTGGCACCGCGAAGTGCCCATGAGATATCCAGAATCCAATACAAATGCAGAAATAGTAGAATTATAGCGCGCGCTGTCCTAATTGCGGAAAAATCACAGCGGGTAAAATCTCCAGAGCGCTGATTGGCCGTCGCGAAGCGCCTTCAGGATAACGTTCTCTATCGACTGGTGAGGTCTGTCATGAGATCGCGGCAATTCCGGGAGCTGTTCGTCGGGCTGGGCGTCTCTGCAGCCACGATTGTCACGGCTCTCCTGCTCGCGGAGATCGTGCTTCGCTTTCTGCCGGTCGCCACCGGATTCGGATCAATGCCGGTCTCGGCGAGCAGCCCGATTTTCCGCTTCCAGCCAGACCGCGAATTCACCTTTTCACGCGACTGGAATCTCGATCTCGCCAATCGCGGCCGCATCAACAACGATGGCTTCATCAACAATCAGGACTACGTCAAAGCCGACCAACCGCCACTGATCGCGGTAATCGGAGATTCCTTCGTCGAAGCAGCGATGGTGGCGTATGGCGAGACCTTCCACGGTCGGCTCGCGGCGTCCCTGAAGGACAAGCTGCGCATTTACAGCTTCGGTGCCTCCGGCGCTCCTCTCAGCCAATACCTCGTATGGGCACGCTACGCGATCCAAACGTACCGTGCGCGCGCGCTCATCATCAATGTCGTCGGCAATGACTTCGATGAAAGCCGCATCGAATTCAAGTCAGCGCCCGGCTTCTGGTATTACGCGCCGCAGCCGGACGGGTCCCTGGATTTGAACCTCGTCGATTACCATCCGGACACCCTGACTCAGGCTGTCAGGCACAGCGCGCTTCTGCGCTATCTGGCGATCAACCTGAAGGTACAGCACGCGCTCGCCGCAGCACTCGCCCGGCTGCAGTCCCCGCGCAATGAAACACCCAGCGAGTATGCCGGCAACACCGCAAGCGAAGCGTCCGATCAACGTGTGGCGCTGTCTAAGGCGGCGGTCGACCGTTTCTTTCAACAGGTTCAGCAACTCGGCGTATCGAAGCAGTGTATTGTGTTCACCCTGGACGGCTTTCGCTATCCCGATGCGCAGAAGCGCGGCTCAGGATCTTTCTTCGACAAAATGCGCCGCTACTTTCTCGAACAGGCAGCAGCGAACGGCCTTGAGGCGATCGACCTCGATCCAGCTTTCTATCGTCAACACGCCGCGACCGGCGAGCGGTTTGAATATCCAAACGATGCGCACTGGAACCCCAACGGACATCGTATCGCAGCCGAGGCGCTCATGGCTTCCAAAATGCTGACATCGGGCAACTGCCTCTGAGCGGCGCCTGGGCTGTAGCGTCGGCCCCAAAGTCGGAGCTAAAGGAGCGCTCGTGAGCGATCAAACCGTCATAATGACGGTAGAGGCGACCCCGGATCGGCTTTGGTAAAATTCGGCCTGCGCCAGAGATGCTTTGCGCGCAGGTGGCAGGAGTGAAGGGACTCGAACCCCTAACCCCCGGTTTTGGAGACCGGTGCTCTAGCCAGTTGAGCTACACTCCTAAGCGCCTGCGGCGGACCATGGGCCCGCCGCCAGCCGGATATGCCTCAGCGATGCGCACATTGCAAGAGACCTCCAGACCTGCCGCGAGCCGTCTGGCCGGCCGTGGAACCGGGGCCGCATCGGGCCGGGAATTCCTCGAAAGAACGTTTGCCTGCCTTCAGGGGACCGGCGAGTCGGATCACGATGCAAAGCGGGTAAAAATCGATGGCGCGTGGCTCCAAATGGCATGACCACGGGACTCTCCTTTCCTAAACGAATATCAGCACGAGTCGTTATATCGGGAGGACTGAAATGAAAGTGACACGTCGCGCCGCCACCCTTGGCGGACTGAGCCTTTTCGCCGCCACTGCCACCGCCACTCCTACACTCGCCGAGTTGGGTTCTTTCCTTGGTATCCGTGAGGGAGTCGAGGATTTCTGGTTGGCGACGGACGCCTACATCTTCGGCTACCCGCTGGTCACGATGGAGATGACGCGCCGCGTCATGACCAACGTTGCGGCGCCGGCCGGGACTCGCGCACCGATGGGCCAATTCATCAAGGCCCGCAGCTATCCAGACGCCACCTTCCGCGACGTCACCGCCCCGAATGCCGATACGCTTTACACGACAGCCTGGGTCGATCTCTCCAAGGAGCCTTGGGTCATCGGCATTCCGGACATGAAGGATCGCTACGCGCTGTTCCCGATGCTCGATGGCTGGACGACGGTCTTCCAGGTGCCGGGCAAGCGAACCACTGGCACTAAGGCGCAAACTTACGCGATTACCGGGCCGGGCTGGAAAGGCACGCTTCCCGCAGGCGTAACGGAATACAAGTCGCCGACCAACATCGTGTGGATCCTCGGTCGCATCTACTGCACCGGTACGCCGGAAGACTACAAGGCGGTGCATGCTCTGCAGGATCAATGCACGCTCGTTCCCCTCTCCTCGTATGGCAAGTCGTACTCACCACCGGCCGGGACGGTCGATGCTGCGCAGGACATGAAGACCGCGGTGCGCGATCAGGTCAACAAGATGAGCGCGGTCGAATACTTCACGCTGCTCTGCAAGCTGATGAAGGACAATCCTCCGGTGGCCGCCGATGCGCCTGCGCTGAAGAAGTTCGAGAAGATCGGCATCGTCGCCGGCAAAGACTTCGATGCGAGCAAGCTCAACGCCGACTTCGCGAAGCGGATCCCGGAAATCGCACAAGACCGGATCATGCTTCAGTTCAAGATCAATCCGAACGTCAAGCATCTCAGCGGCTGGAACTTCACCACCAAGACCGGCATCTACGGCACCGATTACCTGATGCGCGCGCTGGTGACAGCGATCGGGCTCGGCGCCAACCGTCCGCAGGACGCGGTCTATCCGACGTCGATGAAGGACGGCGAGGACCGCACCTATGACGGGGCCAACAAATACGTCATGCGCTTTCCCAAAGGCCAGCTGCCTCCTGTCAGCGGCTTCTGGTCGCTGACGATGTATGATGCGGACTATTTCTTCGTCGCCAATCCGCTGAACCGCTATTCGATCAGCCCGAGGCAAAGCCTGAAAACCAATCCGGACGGCTCGACTGACCTGTATATCCAGAACGAATCCCCCGGTAAGGACAAGGAATCGAACTGGCTACCGGCGCCGAAGGGCAAGTTCATCCTGATGCTGCGGATGTACTGGCCGAACGAGAAGAACCCGTCGATCATCAATGGGTCGTGGAAGATTCCGGCGGTGAAGAAGGCGTAGACCAACCACAGTTTGTTTGAGGCCACCCAGGAGGCGCGTTGCACTGCAGCGCGCCTCTTCGTTTTTTGGACCCGAACGCATCTCCCCGGTCCTGACGCGGCACGGCGCTTGCTCCACATTCCGCAGACTGTTCGGCAGAGCTCGCAAAAGGACCGGGAGAACGCCATGAAACATGCAACCAGCGCGCTCAGCGCCATTTTTTTAGGCATCGCAACACTATCGATGGCAGCAACGGCCGCGCGTGCCGATGCGCTCGACGACATCATGAAGGCCAAAGTGATCAAGGTCGCGGTCCCGCAGGACTTTGCGCCCTTCGGCTCGGCCGGGCCCGACCTGAAGCCGGTCGGCTATGACATCGATATGGCCAACCTGATCGGCAAGGAGCTCGGCGTGAAGGTCGAGATCATCCCGGTCACCAGCGCCAACCGCATCCCGTATCTGCAGACCAAGAAGGCCCACATCGTCATCTCCAGCCTCGGCAAGAATCCCGAGCGCGAAAAGGTGATCGACTTCTCCGCCGCCTATGCGCCCTTCTTCTCCGGCGTCTACGGGACCAAGGACATTGCGGTTGCCAAAACCGACGACCTGGCCGGCAAGACGATTGGCGCCACGCGCGGCGCGATCGAGGAGCAGGAAATCTCCAAGGCCGTGCCTGCCTCCACCACGGTGAAGCGCTACGAGGACAACAACGCTACCATCTCCGCGTTCATCTCCGGCCAGGTCGACCTGATCGCGACCGGTAACGTGGTCGCTGCGGTCATCGCCGAAAAATCAAAGGCGCGCCCGCCGGTCCTCAAGTTCGTGATGAAGGAGAGCCCCTGCTTCATTGGCATGAACAAGGACGAGCCGAAGCTGATGGCGAAGGTCAATGAGATCATTGCCAAGGCGAAATCCTCCGGCGAACTGAACAAGATATCGCAGAAGTGGCTGAAGGCTGATTTGCCGGCGAACCTGTAAGCGCCAAGCGGCCGCCATGGGGTACACACTCGTCTTCGGCGACCTGCTGCCCTACTGGGACGTGCTGCTGCACGGCCTGATCTTCACCATCGTGCTGACCGCCGTATCGACCGTGGCGGGCGTCGCGCTCGGCACGGCAGGCGCCTCTGCGCGCGCCTTCGGCCCGACATGGGCCGACTGGGCGGTCGGCGCGTATGTCGAGATCATCCGCAACACGCCGTTCATCGTGCAGTTGTTCTTCATCTTCTTCGGATTGCCGGCGGCTGGTCTGAAATTATCGGAGACGGTCGCGGCGTTTCTCGCGATGACGATCAATCTGGGGGCCTATTCAACCGAAATCATCCGCGCCGGCATCCAGGCCGTGCCGAAGGGCCATATCGAGGCCGGCGAAAGCCTTGCGATGTCGCGGATGCAGATCCTGCGCTACGTCGTCCTCAAGCAGGCGTTCCAGAAAATCTACCCGGCGCTATCGTCGCAGATCGTCATTGTGATGCTGGGCTCTGCCGTGGTCTCGCAGATTTCTGCGGAAGATCTGACGTATGCGGCGAATTATATCCAGTCCCGCAACTTCCGCGCCTTTGAAGTCTATCTGGTCGTTACGCTGCTCTATCTTCTGCTGGCGATCTCGCTGCGCGCGATCCTGCGCGGTATCGGGCGCTGGGCATTTCCGAAGGCCTGAGGCGAACGATGAGCGATTTCTCCTTCTGGGTGATCCTCTCCAACCTGCTGCTGGCAACGCGGTGGACGATCCTGCTGTCGCTGATCGCCTTCGTATCCGGCGGCCTTGTCGCGCTCGCGCTCCTCTTCGCGCGCGTGTCCGGGACGCCATGGCTGGAGCGGCTGACCCGCTGGTACATCGAGTTCTTCCAGGGCACCCCGCTCCTGATGCAGCTCTTCCTGTTCTTCTTCGGCGTCGCCCTGTTCGGGATCGACGTCGATCCCTGGATCGCGGCATGGCTGGCGCTCACCTTCTGGACCTCGGCCTTCCTCACCGACATCTGGCGCGGCTGCGTCGAGGCCATTCCGAAGGGCCAGTGGGAAGCGTCCGACTCGCTCGCGCTCTCCTATGTCGAACAGATGCGCTACGTGATCCTGCCGCAGGCGGCCCGCATCGCGATCGCACCGACCGTCGGCTTTTCGGTGCAGGTGATCAAGGGCACCGCGCTGGCCTCGATCATCGGCTTCGTCGATCTGACCAAGGCCGGCACCATGCTCAACAACGCGACCTTCCGGCCCTTCCTCGTCTATTCGCTGGTCGCACTGATCTACTTCTGCCTCTGCTTCCCGCTCTCCTGGTACGCGCATCGTCTGGAAAGGCAGCTCCATGTCTCCCGCTAACATGTCGCTCGCTCGCAAGGCGTCCGCCGAGACGGCTCTGGTCGACATCGTCGATGTGCGCAAGAGCTTCGGCCCAACTGAAGTCCTGAAGGGCGTTTCGATCGATGTGGCGCGCGGCGACGTGGTCGCGATCATCGGCCGTTCCGGCTCGGGCAAATCGACGCTTCTTCGCTGCATCAACGGCCTCGAAACATATGACTCTGGCGCCATCGTCGTAGACGGCATCGATGTCGGACTGTCGGCCAAGGAAGGCAAATTGCGCGATCTGCGCCGCAATGTCGGCATGGTGTTTCAGCAATTCAATCTGTTCCCGCATTTGACTGCGGCCGAGAATGTGATGCTGGCGCCGACCGTCGTGAACAAGGTGCAGCCGATCGAAGCCAAAGAACTTGCGGCCGAGATGCTCGCCAAGGTCGGGCTCTCCGACAAGGCGGGAAACTATCCCTCGCAGCTCTCAGGCGGTCAGCAGCAGCGCGTCGCGATTGCCCGCGCGCTTGCGATGCGCCCGAACGTGCTCCTGTGCGACGAAATCACCTCAGCGCTCGATCCCGAACTCGTCAACGAGGTGCTGCGCGTGGTCGAGGGACTGGCGAAGGAAGGCATTACGCTGATTCTCGTTACCCACGAGATGCGGTTCGCACGCGATGTCGGGACCAAGCTCGTATTCATGCATACGGGCAAGGTCCACGAGGAGGGTCCGCCCAAGGAGCTGTTCGCGGAACCGAAAACCCCGGAATTGCAGAACTTCATCGGCTCAATCCACTGATCCACCCCCTCCGCAGTCCGCGCCAAGGCGATGCGCTTAACCGCGCATTAACCCTGATCCGGCACAAAGTTCCCGGCTCGCAATTTCCTGCGACCCCGCGAATCGCGGCACCTTGGGGGGTGCGTATGCTCTGGCACTATCGCAAACGTGCTGAAGAGTGTGCGTTACGTATCGAAAACGCCAAAAGCGAAGCCGTGAAGCAGAATTATTCGCGGCTGCTCGTGTCGTGGAAGGCACTGATCGCGGCAGAGGAAAAGCGTCTGAGCCGCGTAGCCAGCAGTCCGGAACGCGCGTCTCCATCTAGACGAGGAGAGCGACCGCGATTGCAGCTCGTAAGGCCATCCGCCGGCGTCGAACCAATGCAGAACCGGCCGCTTGCTTGATTTGCGTCAACGCTGCGCGTTCCCGGACAGTCAATGATTGTCATAAGGCTGTCGCGCGTGCTGCACCGGCAACGCGTTCCCCGAAGCGCATCGATGCCATGCTGACCGTATTGCTATCGAGCTGCAGCGCGTTGACGAGACTTACATCGTCACTGCCTGCCTCTGCGCTGCTGATAGCGTTCGTCACCTGGTTTTTTGCGCTTCACGCCTCGGCCAGCGAACTGACCGAACAGGGCCAGGATATAGCTCAGCGGCTTTGCGCGGCCTGCCACGGGCTTGGCCGCGCCGACCGCAGTCCGCTTTCGGTGGCACCGGCGTTTCGCCGAATTGAACCCCGGGTCGATCTCAACGAGATGGTCGATCGCCTGCAGAATGGCCTCGTTGCCGGCCATCCGGAAATGCCCATATTCGTCTTGAAAGAGCAGGAAGCCCGAGCGCTGGTCGCCTACATGCGCTCGCTGCAGGTCGACTAAACCGTGGCCAGGCGGCGCTTGCCGGCGTGGCGCTTGCGTGGCGCGTCTCCGCCGATCAACACGCGCAAGACCGATGCAGCATCGTCCGCGACCTTCGGATCGCGCGTCACCATGGCGGCAATGATTGCGCCGTCGATCAAAAGTCCAATCTGGTGAGCGAGTGATCCGGGGTTTGGCAAGTGGGCCTCTGCGGCAAGGCGCTCGATCCGCGCCAATACCACGCTCTTGTGCCTGATCGTGATCGCACGCAGCCTTTCGTCAGCCTTGTCGTGCTCACCAATCGCATTAATGAAGGGACAGCCGTAAAACCGTTCCTCGGAAAACCATTCCTTCAGCAACGGAAAAATACGCATCAACTTGGTACGGGGCGCAGCATTTCCGGCTTCTACGCCGCCGATGAACCAGTCGCGCCATCGCTGGCCTTCGTTCTCAAGAACCGCCTCGATCAGCCCCTCTTTCGAACCGAAGATGCGATAGAGCGTGGTCTTGGCGGTCTTCGCCTCGTCGATGACCGCATCGACACCGGTCGCATTGATGCCGTAGCGACAGAATAATTCAGTCGCCGCATCGAGCAAACGCCGTCGTGCACTCTCGGCATCGTTTACCGAGCGCGTGTCGAGGTCGGCCGCAAGACTCTTTCCGCTCATGACTCAATCCTTAGCGCAGGATCGCGCCAAACGGAATTGTCTCGCTAACGCTAAGCTCGCATGAATGGAGCGCATAATCGCGAGAGCAGCGCCACGCCGCGGGTTGATCGTGAGCCGTGCCCTGCTCCCTCCACAGAGGACCTACGCCCATTTGCTGTTCGTCTGCATCCGCAATGAGCATTTCCGGCGCTGGACTCCGCTCGTCCAGAGCGACGGGACACTGAAATCACTCACAAATTGACCAATCGGGCGGTTGGCACGCTCCCTGCAATGAAACAGACCGGTTGGTAGCCTACCCGGCGCCAGAAACTTGGAGGAACGCATGGCCGTTGCCGCGGAAAAAGTCGTGCTCACCGGATGTCTCGCCCCGATCGACAAGGGGGGGCTGGAGAAATTGATCGAAAGCGGAAAGGCAAACCCGCAGGTCATCAAGACGCTCAAGTGCAAGACCGTCGCCGAAGGCAAATTCCGGCACCTGAACTTCATCCGCAATCTTCCGCCGTACATCGTCGATGAGCCGCCGGCGCTTCTCGGCGACGACACGGCGCCAAATCCTTCCGAAGCCTCGCTCGCGGCTCTCGGCTCGTGTCTTGCGGTTGGCCTGCATGCCAACGCGGTGCATCGCGGCTGGACTGTGCGCAAACTCGAACTCGAACTCGAAGGCGACCTCAACATCACAGCGGTCTGGGGAACGGGCGACGTCAGCGAAAAGCCTGTCGGCTTCACCGACGTTCGCGTGAAGGTCGACATGGAGTGCGACGGTGTTTCGCCCGAAGAGATCGATGCGCTGATCACGCATGTGAAGAAATGGTCGCCGGTTGCGAACACCTTCACCCGCCCGGTTGCGCTCGAGGTGAGCCGCTGATCATTCCTGTCAGGACATAGAAAGTCTTTGCCATGACGCAGGCTGCGCTCGCATTGGAGACCCGAACCGAAACCGAGGATCTCTGCGAGCGCGTCCGCGCCGTGGCAAAGGCGCAGCTGGCCCCCGTCCTCGACGCCATCGACAGGGGTGAGCTCTATCCCGAAGAAGCGCTGCGCACGTTCGGTGCGGAGGGCGCCTTCGCCTCGCACATGCCGCGGGACAACACCGCCGATCTGCGGCCCGCGATCGCAGCGATGTCGGTGATCGGCGAGTATTGCGGCGCCACTGCCTTCATGGCGTGGTGCCAGGACACACTCGCCTGGTACATCGGCAATTCTCAGAATGCCGCCTTGCAGGCACGGTGGTTGCGTCCGGTCACGAGCGGAACGCAGCTCGGTGGCACCGGCCTCTCAAACCCGATGAAAAGTTTCTTCGGGATCGAAACCCTGAAGCTCAAAGGCCGCAAGGTCGATGGCGGCTATGTCGTCAAGGGCGCCCTGCCCTGGGTCTCCAACCTTGCGCCGGGTCACCTGTTCGGCACCATCTTCGAACGTGAGGATGCGCCCGGCGAGAAAGTAATGTTCCTGGCCGATTGCGGCCAGGCGAACATCTCCTTGCATGCCTGCCCTCCGTTCCTTGCGATGGATGGCACCGGCACTTATGCGGTGCAGATCCGCGATGCTTTCGTTCCGGATCAGTTGATCCTTGCCGAAAATGCGATGCCCTTCGTCAAGCGTATCCGCGCCGGATTTGTGCTGTTGCAAGCAGGCATGGGCATCGGCGTGGTGCGCGACTGTATAGCAGTCATGAAAGAACTCCGCCCGATGCTGGGACACGTCAACCGGTTCCTGGACCAGCAGCCGGAAGATTTCGAACGCATGCTCTCCGAGGCCGAACACGAGGTGATGACGCTCGCATCTACGCCTTATGATCCGAGCCCCGCCTTCTGGGAACGCGTTATCAAGATCCGCCTCAAGCTTGGAGAAGTTTCTGTCGCAGCCGCGCATGCCGCAATGTTGCATGCCGGCGCGCGCGGCTATCTCAAGTCGCACCGCGCGCAGCGACGGCTGCGTGAAGCCTATTTCGTCGCCATCGTTACGCCGGCGACCAAGCAATTGAAAAAAATGCTCGCCGATGGCGCGCAATAAGGGGTGAGGACGTCCGGGGCCATTGCGGAAGAGAGAACATCAACGGAGGTTCGTCATGACTGCGGCTTTGATTACTGCGGAAGACCTCAAGACGATGATGGCAAGTGAACCCGTCGTCGTGATCGACACCAGAAATCCCGATGCCTATGCGGCGGGCCATATCCCCGGTGCGGTCAACGTGCACGACATTTTCACCTACCTCGCGACCTCCACCCCTGAGGGCATGGCCGAATTGAAGTCGAAATTCGCGGAAGCCTTCGGCGCGGCCGGCCTTTCCGGCAACGAAACCGCGGTGATCTACGAGCAATCGATGAATTCCGGCTTCGGCCAGTCGTGTCGCGGATATTTCCTGCTCTCGATGCTCGGCTATCCGAAGATCAAGGTGCTGCATGGCGGCTTCGACGCCTGGTCCATGAAAGGCCTGCCGGTCACGACCGACGTCCCTGCGCCCACGCCTTCCGTCTTCCCTGTCATTCCGGAAGCCGCCGATATCATCATCGACGCAAAGACTATGCTCGCGGCGCTTGGCAAGCCTATCGCGCTTCTGGACGTGCGCGATGTCGACGAGTGGATCGGCGAAAGCTCATCGCCCTATGGCAAGGACTTCTGCCCGCGAAAGGGCCGCATACCGGGCGCGGTCTGGCTCGAGTGGTACCGCATGATGAAGCCAACAGCCGAAGGCCCGCGCTTCAAGTCGTCGGAGGAAATCCTCGCCGAATGCGCCACCGTCGGCATCACGCCCGATACGCCCGTCTACCTCTATTGCTTTAAGGGCGCACGGGCCTCGAACACCTTTGTCGCGCTGAAGAATGCCGGCGTGAAGGATGTGCGGATGTATTTCGGCTCCTGGAACGAATGGTCGCGCGATCCGGCGCTCCCGATCGAGGAAGGCCATCCGGCATCGCCCAAGGCCATGCAGGGCAAGGCCGCCTGATCAAACGACGAAGACGCGGCCAGCGCGGCCGCGTCGCTCCTCTCATGCAAGGGCATTCAATGACCGACCATACTCCGACCCGTCTGAGCGGCTGCCCCTGCGGCGCCGATCACGATGCAAGTTTTGTCTGCGAAGGCACCAGCGATACCGGCCTGCGCGGCCGTGTGGAAGCAGCAGTCCTGCGTGCGGCGTTCCCCGATGCGATGACCCGCCGCTCGCTGCTAGGCGCCGTCGGCGGCGCGACGATTTCGGCCGCGCTCGCGCAGATTTTTCCGATCGCAACGGCGACCGATGCATTCGCGCAATCAGGCCCGCTTGAAAAGACCAAGCTCGCGGTGGGCTTCATCCCGATCACTTGCGCGACGCCGATCATCATGGCGCATCCGCTCGGATTCTATTCCAAGCAAAAGCTCGACGTCGATGTCGTCAAGACTGCCGGCTGGGCGGTGGTTCGCGACAAGACCATCAACAGGGAATACGACGCCGCGCACATGCTCGCGCCGATGCCGATCGCGATCTCGATGGGATTGGGGTCGACCGCGGTGCCGTTCACCGTGCCCGCGATCGAGAATATCAACGGCCAGGCGATCTGCCTCGCGATGGCGCACAAGGACCGCCGCGATCCGAAGACCTGGAAGGGCATGAAGTTCGCGATCCCGTTCGATTATTCCAACCACAATTATCTGCTGCGCTATTACCTCGCGGAGAATGGCATCGATCCCGATCAGGACGTTCAGTTGCGCGTTGTACCACCGCCGGAAATGGTCGCGAACCTGCGCGCCGGCAATGTCGATGGCTTCCTTGCACCGGACAATATCGTGCAGCGCGCGGTGTTCGACGGCGTCGGATTCATCCACCTGATCTCGAAGGAATTGTGGGACGGTCATCCGTGCTGCTCGTTCTCGGCGCGCGCCGACTTCGCCACTGACATGCCGAATACGTATGCGGCGCTTCTGCGCGCGATCATGGAGGCAAGCGCCTATTCGGCCAAGCCGGAGCACCGCAAGCAGATCGCCGAGGCGATCGCCCCGGCGAATTACATCAACGCACCGGTGACCGTGCTCGATCAGGTCTTGACCGGCACCTACGCGGACGGGCTGGGCGGCGTGAAGAAGGATCCGAACCGCGTCACCTTCGACCCGTTCCCGTATGACAGCTTCGCGGTCTGGATCCTGACCCAGATGAAGCGCTGGGGTCAGATCAAGGGCGATGTCGACTATGCCGGCATCGCCAAGAAAGTCTTCCTTACAACCGAGGCTGGCAAGGCAATGAAGGACGCCGGAATGCCGGTGCCCTCTTCCCCGACCAAGGGCTTCACCGTCATGGGCAAGGCTTTCGACCCGTCGAAGCCAAACGAATATGTGGATAGCTTCTCGATTCGGAGGGCCTGACACTTTCCGGGGCGCCGACGAAATGCGCTCCGGAATGACAATGCAGCCGTTTTGCCACTATGATGGACATGATTGCGGTCGGCGCGTTTGCCACCGCTTCACGTGAAGGAAGGGCGGCGCATGGGCATCATCTGGACCATCATCATCGGTTTCGTCGCGGGCGTGATCGCGAAATTCCTCATGCCGGGTGACAATGAGCCGAAGGGCTTCATCCTCACCACAATTCTCGGCATCGTCGGCGCGTTCCTGGCCACGTATATCGGACAGGCCATCGGATGGTACCGGGCGGGCGAAGGCGCAGGCCTGATCGGTGCTATCGTGGGCGCGATCATTCTGCTGCTGGTCTGGGGTGTCGTGACCAAGAATCGCGCCTGAGCCGCAATCGGTATCTCACAACTCCGCTTTATTACAATCCGATCGCTGTGGCCTCTCGGCCGCAGCTGTCGGCTGCTCACCCCCGCTTTATGGCGTGTCAGCCAGTCCGAATCCTGCCATTTTTCCCCGCGGCCGATTGAACCGCGCGGCTCTGGCCTCCGACCAAAACCGGGCAGCAAGGCCGGTGTGACACGCCGACCGCAGCCGCCCATGCTGGCGGCCGAACGGAAGCGTGCTGACCGCTCGCAGAGAGGGAGGGCTGGATCATGAACAAGACTCTTTCGCAGATGACGACCGCCGTGGCCGGCAGCAGCGGGCCCGGCTGGGGACGCCGCATCTTCATGGTCCTCGGCGTGGCGATCGTCGCCTTGCTCGCGCTTTCGGTCGTTCTCGGCAGTTGGTACACGATCGACCAGCGTGAACGCGGTGTCATCCTGCGCAACGGCAAGATCATAGGCATTGCAACGCCCGGTCTCGGCTTCAAGATCCCGTTCATCGACAGCATCGTCAAAGTCTCGCTCGAAACCCAGCGTGCGCGGTTTGACAAAGTGCATTCCTACAGCCGCGACCAGCAGCCCGCCAATCTTGCGATTTCCGTCAATTATCGCGCGACCGAGGACAAGGTCGACGATCTCTATTCACAGTTTGGCAGTCTGCGCGGCTATGCCGATCGTATCCTGTTTCCGCAGGTCAACGCCGAATCCAAGATCGTCTTCGGCCAGTTCAACGCCGTGACCGCGATCCAGGAGCGCGGCCGACTCAATGCCGAGGTGATGGCTGCCATCATGAAGGCCGCAGCAGGCCCCGTGGTGATCGAATCCGTGCAGATCGAGAACCTCGATTTCAGCGCGGAATATGAGAAGTCGATCGAACAGCGAATGCTGGCGGAAGTCGAGGTCCAGCGGCTGCGCCAGAATGCGGAGCGCGAGAAGGTCCAGGCCGAGATCGTCGTGACCAAGGCCACGGCCGAAGCCAATGCCGTGAGGCAACGTGCCCAGGCCGAGGCGGACGCCATCAAGTTACGTGGCGAAGCCGAGGCCGCGGCGATCCGCGCCCGGGGCGCAGCCCTTGGCGACAATCCGAACCTGGTCAACCTGGTGCAGGCGGAGAAATGGGATGGCAGATTACCGGTGACGATGCTGCCGGGCGGCGCGGTGCCGATGCTCAACCTCGATCCGCGCACGGTCGCCCCGCGCGCGGCGGCGCCAGTGACACCGACCGCATCACGATAGGTGATCGACGTGCGCGACAGACCGCGGCGCACGTCCTCTCCCCTCAAGAAACTCAATTGAGACACGGACGGCCGCCGCAACGCGATCGAGTTCTGCGTCCAGTCTCGCCAGAGCCTCCAGCATATTGGCATCCGGCTCAATGCGATGCTGGCGGAGAAGCGAAATTCGATTGGCGATACCGGATACGATCAGATCGGCGACAAGCGGGTTCGGATACACAGTTACGCCCTTACCGTTTACGCAATACAACCGGGCGCCATAGATGCATACCAGAATGACCATCTTACGGCGCGAGTGCAGCACAGTCGTAGAAATATCCGCGCGTCCGTGCGCCGGCGCTCTCATCATTCGATGAAAGCTCCGTCCCCGTTCGCCGAAACCACAGCCATCGGGGAGTTTGGGTTCCTCAATCGCCGAAACCGAACCGCACGAAATCCAGGCAAGAGGGCTTCCTCGGACGGTTCGAACTGATACACTTCCGCAATGGACCGCACGACGATCCTCGACCAGTCGGAGAAGCTCGAGCGCCACATCGCGCTCGTCGAAGAGGATTTAACCAAGCAACGCGAGCTCGTCGCGGAGTTACTGCGCGATGGTCAGGACGCGACGGCGGCGATGTTGCTGCTGCGTCAGTTCGAGGATTTGTACACGAGACTGCTCGCGGATCGCGATCTGGTTCGCCGGCAGCTTCAGCCGTAAGGCGATTCAGGGTCTTGCACCCGTCGCTTCGTTACAGCCACCAAAGCCTTCGGCCTCCATCCATGCTTCATAAGCGATCGCGATGTCGGCTCCAGTGACCAGCGCTACCCTCCAATCCGCAACCGCCGGGCGCACCAACATCATCCATCCCGAGCCGTAACAGTCCTTATTGGCGAGCGTCGGTTTGGCGATCAACGTCTCGTTCACGGCTACCACCGTGCCGTCAAAGGCCGCGCGCACCGCGCCGACCCACTTTGCGCTTTCGACGGTGGCGAAGGAGCGGTCCTTCTCGAACTCGCGTGCAACGCGCTTCGGCGTGAAGACCAGAACCTCACGGGCCAGCGCAATGCCAACGGGCGTCATGCCGGTTCTAACGAGGCCCTCGTCCTCCGGCTTGTACCAGGTATGATGCCGGACATCGTACCAGAGATCATCCGGAAAATTGCATCCGCGCACCTGGGCCACGCGTTACCTCTCAATAGGTCAGGACGCGATACTCGCCGTCCATGATGTTCTGGATCATGGTCGCCGCACCCATCATGCCCGCGCATTCGGGAATCAGGTCCGTCTCCTGCGCGTCGAACAGATCGAGATTCGCGGGGCACGCCCAGAACCGCGCACCATGACCGTGCGCCTCCTTGATCCAGTCGTAGGCCGTCATCGGATGACCGGCCTTCGGGTGCAGGGTCTCCGCGACGCCCTTATGCATCAGACGGCCGGATGTCGCCACGCAAACGACGTCGACTTCGTAATCCATCGCGGCTGCGACTGCCGCATGATAAAACGGTGCGGCCAGTTCCTCGGGATTGCGCGGATCCGTGTTGAGCATCACGATCAGCAGTCGGCGCGTCGGCTTGTCGCTGTTCACGGCACACCTGCGTGGGTCGATCGCAGGCACAGCTCTGCATACGCCCTGTCGAACGCGACGTCAGGACCAGCGATCGCGAAATCGTCCCGTCCATAAATTCGATCATGAAATGCGTCTGCCAGCGCCAGCTCCTCGACGGACATCGTTTCGTGCGCCGGTTCGCACCGCAATCCCCGTGACAAGCCCATGGCGATCGCGGATTGGACCTCACCGGTCTCCGCGATGCGGCCAAGCCGCTCCGACAATGTCGTCAGCAGGGCCGACAGATTCGACCAGCCGTCGCGTGACGTAAACGGCAATCGCAGATATCGCGCCATGTCGTTGAGATCGGTATCGATCAGGATCGTACCTTGATAGGCGGCAGTTTCGCCGTCGAAATACCCGCTCATACCGCAAAGCTTGCGCTCATCGACGACAATCTCGTTCTCTGCGCGATAACGGGCTGCGACTCCAAGTCCCGCCAATCCCGCCGCGACAGCTTCTCCGATGGTCTGCGCAATATCGCCGATATGGAGCGCCACTCGCCTGCGGCTCACGACCAAATCCCACGCCAGGGCGCCGGGCGCCATGTAGACGCTGCCGCCGCCCGTGACTCGCCGCGCGACTTCGACGCCGTCATTCCGGCAGGCCTCGAACCTCACCGCCTGATCCAGCGCTTCGTTCCGTCCGACCAGAACGGATTTCGGGTAGCGGTGAAAGCGCAGGATATCCGCCATACGGCCGGCGCTGTGCATATCAGTCAGGGCAGCGGTTGCAGCAACGTTCCATCGGGCGCTTCTCAGGCCGGTGTCGATGATGCGCAGCGCCGCCGTCATTGCGGCTTCGCCTCCTCGATCTGCATCCGGCGGCCAAGGCCGTCGAAGAAGTGGAGGTCGTTTATCGTCATGCGGTCGGCGACCACGCGCTGCTCGAGCATGCGGAGCTCTGAACGCGCCGTCTGGTCCTGGACCGGGCCACCGTCGTCGTCGTTGGAGAGCGCCGCAAACACCACTCCATCCCACGCGACGCCGGACTTGGTCAGCATGCCCTCGACCTGAATCCAATCGATCTCGTCGCCGATCACATGAAAGTAGGTCGACTTCAGTGGCGTCACGCGCAGGTCGCCGATCGAAACCAGTATGACCAACGCCGTAAAACCACCCGAACGCGCGAACTCTTCCGTTGCCCACGCATCGAATGTCAGAGCGCGCTTCGATCCGGAATCAGACTTCGACAAGAGGGAGCTCCAGGACTTCACGGTCCATCAGACTGAGAAAGGGCGCATTGCGATTGCGCTCGAACCATTGTTCGAACGCAGCAAGCTGCTGCTCGATCGCCGCCGCACTCTCGCTATCCTTTTCTCCGGTCTGCCGTGCGGTCCAGATTGCATTCGCAACCGGGGTGAATTGTTCGATCACCTCGCGTTGCGAGGCGCTCGCGCCGTTCCAGCTGGTTTCCCGCAGGAGAGCCGCATTGGCTTGTGCGATCGCGGACGGCTGATCCTCCGCGCTCGCAACCGCGGCGACGATCGCTTTCACGAAATTGAGGCGGCGAAATGCGAAGGCACGCGCCCGTTCGAGCGCGGCAATACGCTCGACCACTTCGCGGCGGAATTTCTCCTCCGCGACACTCGCGCTTCGGGCCGCAGCATCGAGGTTATCGATAACGGTCTGCAGGACGGGCGCGGTCATCGTGCTGCCTTTCGGGAAGGTGGCGGAAGAGAGAGGGAGTCGAACCCACCAAGAACCGGCTCGCGGTCCTTTCCGGATTTGAAGTCCGGCCGCCCCACCGGGGACGATTCTCCTCCTGAACGCGTAGCGTCCTGTTCGGCTTTCGCCGCCGTCGGGCGAAACAGATCAAGACGGTGTCTATTAATGCGCCGCAGATCGCCACGCCGCATGGTGACGCCGTGGCGATCGAAGAAGTCCAGTATCTGGATCGCAACCTTGCGGCCGTTGTCAAGCCGGTCGCGCAACTGTGCCGCGGTGAACTCGCTCTTCGGCGCAGTTCCGGCGACGTCAGCCGCGATCGCTACCATCTCGGCGACCGTATCGCGCAGGAAGAAGTGGTCATGCGCGACCTCATCGACCTTGCCCATACGTCCGAGCAGTTTCAGCAGACGCCTGATATCGCTTTCCGGCACGCCGATGATGTCGACCATGTCGCGCACCCGCGGCGGCCGGAACCGCGCTTCCCCTCCGAGCAATGGCCGCATTCTCGTCCACGTTCTTTCGTCGGCCTCGGTCAGGCGAACCTCGTGCCCGGCAAGCCGCACCCAGGCGCCGTCGAGACCGACATCCTTGGTCTCCGCCAGCCCTTGAAGGAACGCCAGAAACGGCGGCGCGGGCAGCCGCGGCGTCAGTTGCAGGCGAAGCCTTTCCAGGCCCATTCCGGGCTGGTCCGGATTGGCGGTGTGATAGCCTTCCAGCGCGGAAAGGACATCGCGCTTCAACGCGAGCCCCATCGCCGGAGACAGGGCGAGTGATGTTGTCCCCGCACGGATTTGCATGATCCCGATGCGATCCGCGACGCTGGCAGCCTCCGCTTGGCCTAGCGCACGATCACGGACGAACATTTGAAAGTCGACATAGTGTGGCGCGCGATCGAGCAGCGCGGCCAGTGCCTCACCCGCGTCCTCGATGGCGTGCGCATGAAGCTGGGCGAGCCGCTCGGGCGTGCGCCGCTTGCGTGACGGCGCGCGCAGATCGAGAATGCGACCTCCGCCGATGGTGCGCTGCGCCGTGGTGTCGCGCAGCACGAAGCGGTCGCCGACCGATGCGGCAATCGGCCGGTCCAGCACAAGCTGTGCCAGCGCCTCACCGCCCGCCGGTATTGGGTCATCGCTGAACAATACGATACGCGCGCCGATATCGGACGCGGCATGATGCAGATGGACCGGTGTCCACTGCGCCACCGGCCTCGTTTCAGACGGAAGAATGCGCAAGCTGCAATCGATCCGATCGGTCGGCGCGTGCAGAATTGGATCGAGGATCACATCGCCGCGCTGAATCGCATCCTTGGTGATGCCATCGCCAGCGAGATTGAGCGCGCAGCGCTCACCAGCGACTGCCTGCTCCCGCGGCGTATTCTGTGCGTGGATAGACCGCACACGGGCCGCCAAACCGGAAGGACTGACCCTCACATGATCGCCGCCAGCAACAGAGCCGGACAGGATCGTACCGGTGACCACAGTGCCGGCCCCCTGAAGAACGAAAGAGCGATCGACCGCCAGCCGGAAGCGGCCAGACCGCTTGCGCTCCGCGAGTTGACCTGCACGCGCAAACAACGCTTTGCGAAGCGCGTCGATCCCCTCACGGCTCACCACTGAGACCGGCATGATCGGCGCATCAGCCAGCGCAGTTCCCGCAACCGCAGCCCGAATTTCGGCGTCCACCACCTGACGGCGCGCATGGTCCGTAAGATCTGCCTTCGTCAGGGCAATCACGCCGCTGCGAACGCCGAGCAGATCGACGATCGCGAGATGTTCGCGGGTCTGCGGCATCACGCCATCGTCGGCAGCGACGACTAGCAGCGCGACATCAATGCCGCTCGCACCGGCGAGCATGTTGTGCACGAACGCTTCGTGGCCGGGAACGTCGATGAAGCCGAGCACCGAGCCGTCGGGCGCTGGCATGAACGCGAAGCCGAGATCGATTGAGATGCCGCGCTTCTTCTCTTCCTTCAGCCGATCGGTATCGACGCCCGTCAGCGCTCGGACCAGCGAGGTCTTGCCGTGATCGATATGCCCCGCGGTGCCGATGATCATGCGTCGGGCTCCGCAAACGCGCCGCTCTCGATCGCTGCGGCCTGACCTGCAGGCAACGCCTCGCGTGCGGCATCGATAAAGCGGTCCGCAAGTGGGCTGCCTCCCCTGCGTGCCTGCACGAGCAGCGCAAATGCGCGCGCGGAGTCCTGCGGCACACCGGACCCGAGATGATACGCGGCCCCGAGCATCGCACGCCCGTCAGCGTCGCCACGTTCTGCCGCCCTGCCCCACCAAAGCGCCGCGGCAGCCGCATCGCGCGCCACGCCGAGCGCGTTGTGATAAATCATGCCAAGCCGCGTCATCGACGATGCGACATCCTGCGCTGCGGCCTTTTCAGCCCATATCCGCGCATCCGTAACATCGAGAGGGATCACCTCGCCTTCGAGCAGCATCCAGCTCAGCATGTCCTGGGCTGGGCCGTCGCCCGCTTCAGCCGCCTGACGATAGAGCGCCGCCGCCCGCCCGTAATCCTGTGCGATTGCCTCTCCCTTGAAATAGAGAGCTGCCAAATTGCGTTGACCGACCGGATCGCCATTCCCGGCAGCAAGCGTCAGCCATTTCAGCGCGAGCGCGTCATCGCGCTCGACGCCAAGACCTTCCGCGAAACAGGCGCCGATGTTGTTCTGTGCGCGCGCAACGCCTGCATGAGCCAGCGGCCCCCAGATCGCGAGCGCTGTCGCGTAATCGCTGTCCTTTGCCGCGGCAAAAGCCTGAGCCATCTGCTCGGCAGCGGGGTCGGCTTCGGCTTTTCGCGCGAGCCTAGCCAGCCAGCGCATGATGTAACGCCTTTTGATCGAGGGCCGACATAGTGCGAGCGAAAGATGCCTCATCCTCAAGACAGCGCATGTCGAGCACCAGCGCCTGATCGGCGATGTGGCCGACTACCGGAACGGGCAACCTCCTTAACGCGGACGACAGCGCATTGACCGCGGAACCGCGTGCGCGCACGGGACGGATTGCAAGGCCCACGCTCGGTATGCCCTCCAGCGGCAGCGCACCAGAGCCGATCTGGCTCGCGCAATCAGCGACCTCGACTGCAAAGTCAGGACCGACTGCCGCGGCAACCACCGGCTTCATGCGCTCCGCGACCGCCTGTATGTCATCTTGCTTGCGCGCGAACAGACGAACGGTCGGCAGCTTTGCCGCAAGCGAGTCGGGATCGCGGTAAAGCCTGAGCGTCGCCTCGAGCGCGGCAATCCGCACCTTGTCGATCCGCAAAGCGCGCTTCATCGGGTTCTTGTTGATCCGGGCAATCAACTCCTTGCGCCCGACGATGAAACCGGTCTGCGGGCCGCCAAGAAGCTTGTCGCCGGAAAATGTTACGAGGTCGGCCCCTTCGCGCACGGCTTCAGCGACCGTTGGCTCATGCCGCAAGCCGAACCGGGTGAGATCGATCAATGTGCCGGAGCCGAGGTCGTTGACGAGCGGCACCCCGGCCTCTCTTGCGATCGTCGCGAGTTCACGCGGCGAGACTTCCGCGGTGAATCCCTCGACACGGTAATTGGATGTATGCACCTTCAGGATCAGCCCGGTCTGCGGTCCGACCGCTCCGAGATAGTCCTTGCGGTGCGTTCGATTGGTGGTCCCGATCTCGACCAGCCGCGCTCCCGCGCGCGCCATGATCTCCGGCATGCGGAAGGCGCCACCGATCTCGATCAATTCACCACGCGAAACGACCGCGTCGCGATCCTGCGCGAATGTGTTCAGAACGATCAGAACAGCGGCGGCATTGTTATTGACCACCGTCGCGTCTTCGGCGCCGGTCAATTCGCACAGCAATCCGCGCAGATGGTCGTCGCGCTCGCCACGAACGCCGTCTCCGAGATCGAACTCGAGCGCGACCGCATTCCGCATCGCCTCAGTGGCAGCCTCGATTGCGGCTTCGGCCAGAAGCGCGCGTCCGAGATTGGTGTGCAGAATGGTGCCCGTCAGATTGAATACCGGCCGCAGGCTGCCGCGACTGTCGGCCGCGAGTTGCGTCTGTGCCAGACCCGCCACATCATCGGCAGCCATCGGCCCGCTGCGCGCAGCCCTGGCCTCGGCGAGCACCTTGCGCACCGCATCGACGAAGGCGCTTCGTCCGAATTGCGCGATAGCCACGCCTGACACCGGCAGGCGCGCGACCTCGTCGACCGAAGGCAGCCGTCGCATGTCCCTTGCATCGGCGCTGGTCATCGGGGCCTCAATACCCGAGCAGATACGGGTTGACGGCGCCGCGGCTGAATCCGGCTTCACGAACGAGAATATCGAGCGCCAGTGAGGCTACGTCGTCGGCCACCGGATCGAGCGCGCTGTTATTGCGCTGGTTCAGCATCTTTACATACGACCGGCAGGAGCCGCAGGTCTCGGCCTTTATCGTGCCGTCGCTGCCGTCCAGCTGCTGGTAGCTGATGTCCTTGTTCGAGCCGCATACGACGCATTGCACGCGGACATAATTCCAGAGCGTGGAGCACAACGAGCAGGAACAGAACCGCGTGCCCTCGGCATTCGGCCATCCGACAATCAGCGAGCTTGTCGGTGCGCTGCCGCAGCAAGGACAAACGCCGTCCCCGACCGGCACGAGACCGTCCGCATCCAGCCGGGCGGCTAGTCGTGCAAAATGAACCTGCAAACCTGCGGTCACGAACATATGCTCGGCGACGGCTTCCACGGGGATGGCGTCCGCGAGCACGTCGTGAATCATCGTGTGTCGCATACCGGCATCGCCGGCGGTGATGCGATCGAGCGCGCCACGCGCGAGGGCCGGCATTTCGATCGACGCGGATAGCGAGAATAGGCGGTTCAGCGTCTCATCGAGCGCGGCATCGGATGTGAAACGGCTGCGATCGAGAGGCGGCATTTTGTGTTCGCGAGCCCGCGCAATAACGTCGGGGCCCGGGAGCTCGGGCTCTGGCAACGCGTCCTGGATACGATACTGCGCTTCCGACAGAGCGGCGAGAAAACGCAGATAGTCGCCGAGCTGGTGGTCTTGGGCGAGCGTTCGAAAACGCTGCGTGCGGCTGAAAAAGACCTGCAACGGGTCGGGGAGCCGGACAAAGGGTGGCTTGGCCACGTTTCCGATCACCGACGGATCAGGCTCAACCTCACCGACTTTGCTCATCATTTGTCCTCACGAACCACACGGGCCACGTGGTCTGGAGTAATGCGGCGCCGAGACCGGCGCCGCACTTTGTCGAGAACGTCAGGACGGTTTGCCCGTGACGATGTCCTTAAGCCATTTCCGATGATGCCGCCACGCCCAGCCGCCGGTCACCCGGCCGCGTGTCATCGCGCTGATCGTGCCGCGCACCCAGATTGCCGCATACACATGCACGATCCACACGCAAATGGCAGCTATAGCCGCGACTGCGTGAACGAGCACGGCGATGCGTTTCTGCGTCACCGTGAAATACTGGCCGAAATATTGATCCCAAATCACGATGCCGCTGGTGATCAGGACAATGATCAGAAGCGACATCGACCAGAACACCATCTTCTGGCCGGCATTGTACTTGCCGACCTCCGGCAGGTTTTCGTCATGCCCTGCGAGCACGTCGCGGAGCTTCGACATCCACACATTGTCCGTTCGCTCCCAGAGGTTGAGCTTCCAGAAGCGGAAGAACAAACCCATGAAGCTGAAGAACAGCACGACGCCGATCCAGGGATGGATCATTCGCGTGGCGCTGCCGCCGCCAAACAGCCCGGTCAGGAAGAACAGGCTCGGATGGAACAGAGCGAGGCCGGACAGGGCCAGGAGCACAAGGCTCGCGGCCGTGATCCAGTGATTGATCCTCGCTCCCGTCGTGTACCTGTCTACTGTGACGGGATCACCCGGATGGACCGCGTCACCAGGAGCGACTTCCGTACTGCTCATGTCGGACGTCCTTCCGTGAGCTTCTTCGCGTTCTTCTCATCCTCGTCCGATACCCGGTTGGGTCCAGAAACGATATGGTGAAGGAACCCGAAGGCCGCAAAACCCGCGATTGCGGCGAGGCCCGCATACTTCGTCACGCCTTTCCAAATCTCGACGATCGGACTGATCGTCGGGTTGTTCGGGAGACCTGCGTAAAGCTGCGGTTTGTCGGCGTGCTGCAGCACATACATCACGTGAGTGCCACCGACGCCCGGCGGATCGTACAGCCCCGCATTGTTATAGCCGCGGGACTTCAGGTCCGTGATCCGCTTGTCGGCCCACTTCTTCATGTCGTCCTTGGTGCCGAACACGATGGCCTGAGTCGGACATGCCTTCTGGCAGGCCGGTCCCTGGCCGACCGCGACACGGTCGGAACAGAGCGTGCACTTGTAGGCCTTTTCGTCGACCTTGGAGATGCGCGGGATGTTGAACGGACATCCCTTCACGCAATAGCCGCAGCCGATGCAATTCTCCTTCACGAAATCGACGATTCCGTTTGAATATTGCACGATCGCACCGGGCGACGGGCACGCCTTGAGACAGCCCGGATCCGCGCAATGCATGCAGCCGTCCTTGCGGATCAGCCACTCGAGATTGCCAGTCTCCGGATTGTCGTATTCGGTGTAACGCATCAGCGTCCAGCTGTTCGGCGTCAGATCGTGCGGGTTCTCGTAAACACCCGTGTTGAAGCCGACTTCTTCGCGCAGATCGTTCCATTCAAGGCAAGCTACCTGGCATGCCTTGCAGCCGATGCATTTTGAAACGTCGATCAGTTTCGCAACTTCCGTCTGCCGCTGTGCCGGCGGCGTGACGGACGAAGCAGAACGACGGATCAGGTCCTTGTCGCCGAATTTCGGAGCGACCGCCTGGGTGGTGGGGTTCGGGATCGGAGGAAACATGTTCTACCCTCCCTTATGCCACCGGCCCGGAGATGGGCTCGATATCGACAAGGAACGCCTTGAACTCCGGCGTCTGCGAATTCGCATCACCGACATTCGGCGTCAGCGAATTGATCGGCGAGGCTTTTCGCGTCTCGCCGATGAAGCCGTAGTTCAGCGGCAATCCGATCTGATGAACGGTCTTGCCATCGACCTGAAGCGGCTTGATGCGCTTCGTGATCAACGCCTTGCCCTTCACCTGACCGCGGTTTGACCAGACGCGGACCATCTGGCCGCGCTTGATGCCCTTCTCCTTCGCCAATTCCTCCGAAATCTCCACGAAGAATTCCGGCTGAACCACCGCGTTCATCTGCGATGTCTTGGTCCAGAAGTGGAAGTGTTCCGTCAAGCGATAGGTCGTCCCGACATACGGGAATTCCTTTGCGCTGCCGAAGACTTCCATGTCGCCCTTGAACACGCGGGCCGCCGGGTTGCCCCTGATCTTGGGGTACAACGGATTCGCAACCGGGGACTCGAACGGCTCGTAGTGCACCGGGAACGGACCTTCCGCCATCATGCCCCGGGCGAACAGGCGCGACACGCCTTCCGGGTTCATGATGAACGGCATGGTGCCGCGGTCCGGCGGGTTGGTCGGCACGAAGTCGGGGATGTCCGCTCCGCCCCAGGTCTTGCCGTTCCAGAACACGTACTTCTTGGCCTCGCTCCACGGCTTGCCGTCGAGGTCGGCTGAGGCACGATTGTAGAGGATGCGGCGGTTCGCCGGCCACGCAAAGCCCCAGCTTCCGTAAACGCTCATCCCGGAGGGATCCTCGTTGTTACGGCGCTGAGACAGGTTGCCGTTCGGACCATAGACGCCGGTGTAGATCCACTGAGCGCCGCTGGTCGATCCGTCGTCCCGCATTTCGGCGAAGCTGGCGAGCTGCTGACCCGCAGCGCGCGTCACGTTGCCCTCGGGATTCTTGAGGTCGACGATCGCCTTGCCGTTGATCTCCTTGAGCACCTCGTCCGCACTTGGTTCGTGCGGATTCTTGTAGCTCCAGTCGATCGCCATGAGCGGCTCGACGCCCTTGCCGCCCTCTTTCTCGTAGAGAGCGCGGATGCGCAGGAAGAGATCTGCAACGATGTCGGCGTCCTTGCGGGACTGTCCGACGAGATCCGCTGCCGCCCACTTCCACTGAATGTTCCGGCTCGAATTGGTGAACGAACCGTCCTCCTCGGCGAACGCCTGGCATGGCAGCATGATCACTTCGGTCTGGATCTTGGCAGGGTCAACATCGTTGAACTCGCCGAAATTCTCCCAGAACCGCGCGGTGTCGGTCTCGATCGGATCGATGCTGACGAGGAGCTTGAGCTTCGCCAGCGCCGCAGCGCTCTTCGCCTTGTAGGAGACCGACATCAGCGGGTTGAAGCCCTGGCAGATGAACACGTTCACCTTGCCCTGATGCATGTCCTCGAACATGCGAAGAACGTCGTACACCACGTCGACCTTCGGCAGATAGCTGTAGCCGAACTCGTTCTCCGGTGTCCCCTTGTCGCCGTACATCGACTTCAGGAAACTGACGTAGAACTTCCGGTAGTTCTGCCAATAGCTCGTCTGGTTGGGCTGCAGCTGCTTGAACGTCCGCTTACCCAGATGAGACTCGAGCGTCGGCTCACTGTCCACCGGCAGCGCCATGTAGCCTGGCGTCGACGCGGAAAGCAGACCGAAATCGGTGATCCCCTGTACGTTGCTGTGGCCGCGCAGCGCATTGATGCCGCCACCGGGGATTCCGATATTGCCCAGCAGGAGTTGCATCATCGCGGCGGCGCGGATGTTCTGCGCACCGTGCGAATGTTGCGTCCAGCCGAGTGCATACATGATCGTCATCGAACGATCACGCGTCGACGTCGAAGCAGCCATTTCGGCGACCTTCAGGAATTTATCCTTCGGGGCACCTGTGATCCGCTCGACCATTTCGGGCGTGTACGTCGCGAAATGCTTCTTCATTAGCTGGTAGACGCAACGCGGATCGGTAAGCGTGACGTCCTTCTTCGCGAAGCCGTCAGGCTCGATCACATATTCCCAGCTCGAGCGGTTGTAGCTGCGGTTCGCTTCGTTGTAGCCCGTGAACAGCCCGTCATTGAATTCGAAGTCGTCACGGATGATGTACGACGCGTTGGTATAGTTCGCGACATAGTCCTTCTGGATTTTGTCGTTGGTCAGCAGATAGTTGATGATGCCCGACAGGAACGCGATGTCGGTGCCGGCCCGGATCGGAGAATAATGATCCGAAACCGCCGCCGAGCGCGTGAAGCGCGGGTCGACAACCATCAGCTTGGCGCCACGTTCGGCTTTCGCCTCGGTGACCCATTTGAAACCGCAGGGATGCGCTTCCGCTGCGTTACCACCCATGATCAAGACGACATCAGCATTCTTGATGTCGGTCCAGGAGTTGGTCATTGCACCGCGACCGAATGTTGGGCCCAAACTGGACACCGTCGGTCCGTGTCAAATCCTTGCTTGTGTCTCAACTCCGAGCAGGCCGAGGCCGCGTGTCGCTTTCCACGTCAGCCAGCCTGTTTCGTTGGTGGTCGAGCTGCCGGCGAGCCACATCGTGCTCGCGAGGCGATTGACCTTCACACCATCGCGATTGGTTTCGACGAAGTTCGCATCGCGGTCCGCCTTGATGGCCTTGGCGATCTTGTCCATCGCAAAGTCCCAGGAGACCGGCTCGAACTTGTTGGCGCCCGCCTTGCGGTACATCGGCTGGGTCACACGCTGCTTCGACTTGATGTAGTCGATCGCTCCGGCGCCCTTCGGGCACAGCGTGCCACGATTGACCGGGTTGTCGGCGTCGCCCTCGATATGGATGACTTCCATCTTGCCGGGCTCGGTCTTGCTGGCGGCTGAGTAGATCAGCATGCCGCAGCAGACGGCACAGTACGGACAGGAACTTCTGGCTTCCTTGGTTTGCGCTAGCTTGAATGGCCGAATGGCTGCTGCGAAGGCTGCTTCGCTATCTGCAAAGCCGAGCGCGCCGATCGTCGTGCCTGCCAAACCCGCGCTGGCGCCCTTCAAGAAGGTACGCCGCGAGAGCTCCATATTCATTGATGGCCCTCCCTAGACCATTGCCCCCACCGGGGGACGGTTGCGTCGATAAAGGAGCGCTCTCCAGCGCCCTCCCGCTCACGTAATAGGCAACCGTATTTTTGAAGTGCTCTAGTGTCAATTTGTTCGGAAGGATTACAAACTAAAGATGGTGCGGCGTGATGACCCTTATCTGCGTGAGAATACAGTAGAAACCTACTGCACCGCACACGCTGCATCGCACTTGCTGCGCTGCAGCGGAGCAAGCAGACGTGGACATTCCTGCGCCAGCATGCGCTGCTTTCAGCTTACGATTCAGATTGACCATCTAACGCTGATTGTCTCAAATTAAGTGTGCCTTCATCGAAGGCTCCCGCGTGTCGGGGCATCATCGGCCTTATCTTCTCCTGCATCCTGATCGTCTGGTCCGGATCGCTCGCATCCGTTGCCGGAACCGCTTCTTCGCGCGACGCCGCCCTGGTCTGGTGGACCGATTCGCCCCCTCCTCCTTTCACCCTCGATAATCTCCGGAAAGAGCCGGTTGCGCTTGCAGACCTCCGCAGCGACGTGCTGGTCGTGCATTTCTTCGCGACCTGGTGCGAGCCGTGTCGGGAGGAATTGCCGGCCCTGCGCCGGCTGGTCGACCGATCGGACCGCGCACGTCTGCGCGTAGTGAGCGTCTCGGTCGCGGAGGTCGATGTTCGCGTCCGCAACTTCGTCGACAAGGTCCCCGTGAACTTCGACATCCTGCTCGACCGTGATCGCGCAGTGACGAGATCCTGGAACATCAGCGTACTGCCAACCACCGTTATCCTCGATCAGGACATGAAGCCGCGCCTGTTCATCACGCGCGAATACGACTGGGACAATTTCGATGCCGCGCAGGCGCTGAAAATGTTCGGAGAACAAGAAACGGCAACGACCGGATTCAATTCTGTCATTCAGCCATGAGGGAGAACGACCATGAGCTTGCATAGACGTGATTTCATCAAGGCCGGTGCCGCGTTATCGATCGTCGGCGCCTTGCCGCGTCCAGCCGATGCACAGGCCGCATTCGCGCCGAAACCATCGGGCTGGCGAACCTATCAGGTGGTCACCCGGCTCGAGATCGCAAAACCGGATGGACAGGTACAGGCCTGGATACCGGTGCCGTCCGTCAACGAAGCCGACTGGTTCAAAAGCACCGACAATGCATGGACGACCAACGGCAAGGCCTCGCTCAGCCACGACCCGAAATACAAGGCGGCGTTTGTGCATGTGGAATGGGAGAAAGGCCAGGCAACGCCGGCCATCGAGATCACCAGCACCGTAGCTGCCCAAGACCGCGCCGTTGACCTGACCAAGCCCGGTAAGGCCACTACTCTCTCGGACGCCGATCGCGGGCTGTACACCGGTTCTACCGCACTGATCCCCACAGGGGGCATCGTGAAGACGACATCGGACAAGATCGTAGCCGGTGCGAATTCGGATTTGGAGAAGGCGAAGAAGATCTACGACTGGGTTGTCGAGAACACCTATCGCAACGCCAAGACCCGCGGTTGCGGCATCGGTGATATCGCAGCGATGCTGACGACCGGAAATCTCAATGGCAAATGCGCCGACCTTAATGCTCTTTATGTCGGCCTTGCCCGTGCTGCAGGTCTCCCTGCGCGCGACGTGTACGGCATCCGCGTGATGCCCTCTAAATTTGGCTACAAGAGCCTTGGCGCCGGTTCGGCGAACATCACCAAAGCGCAGCATTGCCGCGCGGAAGTCTATCTCGAAGGCTTCGGCTGGGTGCCGGTCGATCCGGCGGACGTCCGCAAGGTCATTCTCGAAGAGCCGCCAGCCAACCTTGCGATCGACGACGCGAAAGTTGTCGCCGCGCGCAAGGCGCTGTTCGGCGGCTGGGAGGGCAACTGGCTCGCCTACAATTTCGCTCATGACGTCAAGCTGCCGGGGGCGACGGGACCAACGCTCGAATTCCTGATGTATCCGCAAGCCGAGACGGCCGCGGGACGGCTGGACTGTCTCGACCCGGATACGTTCAAGTACAGCATCACGGCGAAAGAAATGAATGTGTGAGGCTGATGAGAGGGCGCCGCCGCGACGGCGCCCTCTTCTTCTGCTGCCTCGGCCCGTAACAAATACCGGATCAACGTGATCTATCTCGACCATAACGCCACGACGCCCGTCGATCCGGAGGTCCTGGAAGCAATGCTTCCCTACCTGCGCGACGAGTTTGGCAATCCATCGTCGGGCTATCCGCTCGGCCGCCGCGCTCGCGACGCGATAGAAAACGCGCGCGCCCAGGTCGCATCGCTGATCGGCGCTCGCCCGGACGAAATCGTGTTTACAGGCGGCGGCACGGAGGCGAGCAACATCGCAATCCGCAGCGGGGCACAATACGCAGCCGGCCGCAACTCTGTCGTCACGACGACCATCGAGCATCCGGCAACCAATGCCTGCTGTGCCCTGCTCGCGCGAGACGGTTACGACATTCGCCGCGCAGGCCCCGATCGCACCGCGATCGTCGACGCAGCGCAATTCGACGAGCTCGTCGACGATACGACCGCGCTGGTCACCGTGATTCATGCGCAAAACGAAATCGGAACCCTGCAGCCAATCGCAGACATCGCGCAGATCGCGAAGGTGCGCGGCGCGCTGATGCATGCCGATGCGGCGCAATCTGTCGGCAAGGTGCCCGTAGACGCCGATACGATGGGTGTCGATCTCCTCTCGATCGCGGGCCACAAGCTCTACGCACCGAAAGGCATCGGCGCTCTCTTCATGCGGCGCGGCATCGATCTGCCGTCGGTGCTTGTGGGCGCAGGACAGGAGTACGGCCGCCGCCCCGGCACCGAAAACGTCGCTTTCATCGTTGCGCTTGGCGAAGCCTGCAGGCTCGCGGCCACTCGCCTCGACCAGACGATGCGACACACAGCTGCAATCGCAGAACGCCTGCTCCAAAGTCTGCAGCGAGAAATTCCCGACCTGATCCTTGCCGGCGATCGAGAACGTCGAATTCCCAATACGCTCAACGTTCTGTTCCCGGGCGTGTCAGGCCGAAAGCTGCTCGACGCCTGCCCCGGCGTCAGCGCGTCAACCGGATCGGCCTGTCATGATGACCGCGAAGACGCGTCGCCTGTCCTGCTCGCCACCGGGCTCGATCCAATGACCGCGCTCGGGGCAGCTCGTCTGTCCGTCGGCAGACACACAACCGCCGCCGACGTAGATGCCGCGGCTCAACATCTAATCGCCGCGTGGCGGGTTGTCAGGCAGGCGGCAAAAGCCGATCCTTCGCTTGTCCCGGTCCTGTAGGTGGTATGAGCTTCGTAGCGAACACCTTTCTGCACGCGAACCTGTGAGGCGCAATGAACGTTCCGCAAATTCGTTTGACGTCGCTCGCCCATGGTGGCGGATGCGGCTGCAAGCTGGCGCCATCGGTCCTGCAGCAATTGCTGTCCAGCGCCCCTGCGCACAATCCTTACAAGCAATTGCTTGTCGGCATCGAAACCGGGGATGACGCGGCCGTTTGGCAGGTCGACGACAATACCTGCATCATAGCCACCACCGACTTCTTCATGCCGATGGTCGACGACCCATTCGATTTCGGACGGATCGCAGCGACTAACGCGATCTCGGACGTCTACGCCATGGGTGGAAAGCCGGTGATGGCGCTCGCAATCCTTGGAATGCCCGTCGACAAGATTGCACCCGAGATGGTGAGAAAAATCCTCGAGGGCGGCTCCGCTGTCTGTCAGACGGCCGGCATCCCGATCGCAGGCGGTCATTCGATCGACTGCCCGGAGCCTGTCTACGGGCTTGCAGTCATCGGCACTTGCCGACCGGAACATGTTCGCCGCAATGCCGATGCGAAAGCGGGCGACGCGATCATCCTCACCAAACCGCTTGGCGTCGGCATCTATTCGGCAGCCATCAAGAAGGACAAGCTTCCCGACGGCGGCTATACCGACATGGTCGCGACCACGACATTGCTCAACCGCATCGGCGCGGAGCTCGCGCTCAATCCGGATGTGCATGCCGTGACCGACGTCACCGGCTTCGGTCTGCTCGGCCACGGGCTCGAAATGGCGCGGGGTTCCAAACTCAGCCTGGTGCTGCGTATGGCTGACCTGCCCTTCCTGCCCGCCGCCGCAGCGCTCGCGAAGGACGGATGCGTCACCGGCGCGTCGCATCGCAACTGGGCGAGCTACGAGCATGAGGTGACGCTGCCACCAGACGTTGAGGACTGGCAGCGGCATTTGCTCACCGATCCGCAAACATCGGGCGGGCTCCTGGTGTCGGTTGCACCGCAAGCCGCGCAGGACGTTTTGCAAAAGATCAAAGCGGCTGGCTATCAGCACGCGCGCATTATCGGCACCGCCGAAACCGGTCCGGCTCGCATTCGCGTCATCGCGTGACCGTAGCAAGTCGCATTCCTCAGGCCACAGCATGGCCGAGACGACGCGCCTTCTACACGTTACCGTTTTGCATCCGCGCCATGTGAGTCCCGTCAGTCCGACGTCGGATTCGTTGTTCTGATCTCTCGTGGGCCGGGACCGTTATCGCTTGCGCCTGGATAGGCGCAGTGCGGACTTTTCAGCGGACAAGCCGACAAGACACACCGTCAATGCCTGCCTTAGATGATCAAGACCGGCCTCCAGATTCATGTCCGCCCCGGCCAGCCAACTCCGCAATTCGACCTGATAGATACAGAACAGAACCCATCCGGCGAGAGCTTCGTCGGCGGACGCGGAAATCGACTTGTCGTCCATCGCGAAGCGCACCGATTGACGCACGAGTGAAATGACCTTCTCGCGCGTGGACTTGAATCGGTTGGCCTGCTGACCGGAATCGTAGAACAGCATCTCTCGCAGCATCAGCCGCGACAACTCAGGCTGGCGCATGAAATATTCGTAGTGACTTCCGAACACGGCGATCAGGTTCGTCATCAGCGATGCTTTCGCCGAAAGCGCCGCTTCGGACATGTTGATCGCTTCCTCCAGATCCTCGTTGGCAATCAGAAACAGCAGGTCGCGTTTGTTGTCGGCGTAGGTGAACACCGTACCCATCCCGACGCCGGCGCGTAACGCGATTTCGCGGGTTGTCGTGTCGTCATATCCACGCGTCACGAACAATTCGCGGGCCACGCTCTTTATGCGCTGCAACTTGTCGCGCTTGTTGCGCTCGCGCTGACCGAGGCCTGCATCGCCGTTTTCCTTGTCTTGTCCCGCCGATTTCTGCTTCAGCAGCATCACCTTACCAAGGGGATGAAATCCCCCCTCCCGGAATAATGCATTGCGGTCGTGCGACAATTTCCGCGAATGCCGCAGTGAGGGAAGCTATTGACTCTCTATTGAGCGCGCTCAAAAATGATCATGCTCAATAAAAGGCCATAACCTCCGCCTGTGTCAATCAGCGGAAATCGGCAGCCGGAGCAAAGGGAGGAGTGTCCATGTCCGCTGGCACAGCCAGGGCCATCACGTCGGCCGACGACCGGGTTGCCAAGCATCCGGTCCTGAAGGTCCGCGACGTATCGCTCGCCTTTGGCTCCGCGACTCGTCAGCGCACAATCCTGGATCGCATCAGCTTCGACGTCTTCAAGGGTGAGATCCTGTGTCTCGTCGGCCCCTCCGGTTGCGGCAAGACGACCATCCTTCGGCTGCTAGCAGGCCTTCTCGCGCCGACTGCGGGCGACGTGATGTTTGAGGACACAGCGGTGACCGGACCGTCCCGCGAGCGAGCCATCGTTTTTCAGGATTACACAAACGCCTTGCTGCCATGGCGGACTGTCGCGGGAAATGTGGCACTGAGCCTCGAGGCGCGCCAGGTGCCGCGCGATCAGCATGCAGGCATTGTCAGCGAACTGCTGAAAAAGATCGGGTTGCAGCATGCGGCGCAGCAATATCCCAGCCAGTTATCCGGCGGGATGCAACAACGTGTGCAGATCGCGCGCTGTCTTGGACAGCAGCCCAAGATCTTGCTGATGGATGAGCCTTTCGGGGCGCTGGATGCGATGACGCGGCAAGCCTTGCAGGACGAGCTGCTGCAGCTTGCCGCCGAACAGAACATGACCGTGGTGTTCATCACGCACGATCTCGAAGAGGCAATCTATCTTGGCGACCGCGTCTTCGTGCTTGCGAGCAATCCAGGCCGTATCGTGGAGAAAATTGACGTCGAGCTGCCACGTCCGCGGTCGCAACTGGAGACCCGCGAGGACAGGCGTTTCCTGGCGCACCGTCACCATCTGTTCGGCCTGCTGCAGCGGCACTGATAATGAAACGCCTCCTGCGCGCATTACTGCTTCCTGTCCTGCTGATCCTGCTCTGGGAAATCAGCAGCCGCACCGGATTGCTGACACTTGAATATCTTTCGCGTCCCAGCGACATCGCCAAAGCGGGCGCCGGCGCGCTGCTCGACGGATCGATCCTCATAGCGACCTGGCAAACCTTCGAAGCGGCTTTTTTGGGACTGCTTCTCGCTGTGGTCGTTGGCGTCCTCACCGGCACGGTTCTCGGGCTGTCAATGACCGCCGAAGGCATCGTCGGCCCGACCATCGAAGCGCTGCGGCCGATCCCGGCAGTCGCATTCATCCCACTATCGCTTCTGCTGTTCGGCTTCGGCTTGTCGATGGAAGGGGCGGTTGTGGCTTACGCTTGCGTATGGCCAATTCTGATCGCCACGATCGCCGCCGTACGCGGAATCGAACCGCGGCTGCTGGAGGTGGCGCGCGCGCTCGAAATGCCGTTTCCGGCAAGGCTGTGGAAAATCATCCTTCCGGCGGCATTGTCGCGCATCAATGTCGGGGTACGGATTGCGGTCGGCTTCGCACTCGTCGTCGCGGTCACGGTCGAGATTATCGTCAACCCGCGCGGCCTCGGATACAGCCTCATTCTTGCTCAACAATCGCTTCGCGTTGACCTGATGTACGCCCAGCTGCTGTGGCTGTGCATCATCGGCTACGCCATCAACGCGCTTCTGCGCACGGTTCGAACCGCGCAGCCCTCCGCGTTGACCGGGGGCCGCGTATGACCAGGCAGAAGCTGCTGCTGAACGCCGGCGCTCTTCTCTTCGCGTTCGGACTGCTGGCGGTGTGGCAAGCGCTTTCCGACTTCGGGGCGATATCGCCCGTCTTCTTCCCGCCTCCGTCACGCGCCGTCTCGGAGCTGGCTTCGCGGCTCATCGACGGCACAGCCTACCCGCCGATCGCGGCGACCTGCCTGCGGATGTTGTTCGGATGGGTGTTCGCTTCAATTCTGGGCATCATGCTTGGCGCGGTAATCGGTTCGTCGAGAATAGGCCGCGACTATCTCGAACCGACGCTGGAATTCGTAAGGCCCCTCCCGGCATCGGCGATCATACCGGTCGCCATCCTCTTCTTCGGACTGACCAACCAGATGTCGGTTTTTGTCATCGCATTTGGGGCGATCTGGCCGGTGCTGCTGTCAAGCGTCTACGGCTTCAGTTCGATTCAGGGACGCCTTCAGGAAGTGGCCGCCGTTCTCGGGCTGACGCGCGCCGAATACCTGACGAAGATCGCAATCCCCTCGGCGATGCCCGACATTCTCTCGGGAATTCGGGTCAGTCTCGCAATTTCACTTATCCTCGCGGTCGTGACGGAAATGCAGGCTTCATTGCCCGGCATCGGCAGGGACATTTTCATGGCGCAGCGCAGCTTCCGCAGTGTCGATCTTTATGCGGGGCTCATCGTGCTCGGGGTGATCGGCTTCACCGTCAACTACGCATTGCTCATGTTCGAAAAGCGCGCGTTGCGCTGGCGCAACCCATACTCCTGAGGAGGCTCTGGTCGTCGTGGTCTATTATGTTGGTACCGATGTCGGCGGCACGTTCACCGATCTGTGGGTGTCCGAAAGTTCAGGCCGCAGTCATGTCTTCAAGACTCCCACCACCAAGGATGTGCTGAGCGGCGTCATCGACGCCGTTGGCATCGCGGCCGATGCTTTCGGGCAATCCTTCAACGACTTCTGTGCGCAGATCGACCGCTTCGGCCATGGCACGACGGTCGGGCTGAACGCGCTGCTGACCGGGCAGGCCGCGAGAACCGCGATCCTGACGACGCGCGGTTTCGGCGACACGCTCGAAATCGGCCGCCTCAAGCGCCAGAGCACCGGCCTGAACGAGACCGAGGTCATCGATTCCTATCTGCGCAATCGCTTCCCTCCCCTCGTGAGGCGCAACCGTATCATTGAGATCGACGAGCGTATCGACGCGAACGGCAACGTGATCAAGCCGCTTGACGAAGAGCAGGCGCGGCGCGCGATCCGGGCACTGAAAGCCGACGAGATCGAGGCAGTGGCGATCTGCACGCTGTTCGCGACCGTCAACCCTGTTCACGAGAAGCGCCTTCAGGCCATCCTGAAGGAGGAATTGCCGGGCGTTTTTGTCAGTGCATCGCACGACATCTCTCCCAATGTCGGCGAGTACGCTCGCATGTCGACGACCGCGGCGAATGCGGCATTGGGACCGCTTGCCGGACGTTATCTCAGCAAGCTCGAAGACACCTTGCGGCAGGCCGGGATGAAGGTACCTGTCCTGATGATGACCTGCGCCGGTGGCGTGCTGCCGACCAGCGTGCTGAACGACCGCCCCGCCTTTGCCCTGTTCTCGGGTCCTGCCGGCGGCGTCATGGGTTCAAGAACCACGGGCGAGCAGATCAATCTGCGCAATATCCTCACGACGGATATCGGCGGCACGAGCTTCGATGTCGGGGTCATCGTCGAGGGACGACCCATCATGCGGTCGGAGATATCGGTCGGTGGAGCCGATATTCGCGTTCATTCGATCGACGTCGATTCAATCGGTGCCGGCGGTGGCAGCATTGCCGCGGTAAGTCAGAACGGGGAATTGCAGGTGGGACCGCGGAGTGCGGGGTCAACCCCCGGTCCCGTCTGCTACGGCCGCGGCGGGACGGAGCCGACTGCGACCGACGCAGACCTGGTGCTTGGCGTTCTCGATCCCGACAACTTCCTCGGCGGGCGCATGAAGCTCGATGTCGGCGCGGCCCGCCGCGCAATCGAGGAGCGCATTGCGAAGCCACTCGGCATTGGCGTTATGGAGGCGGCATGGGGCATCCGAAAGATCCTCGATTCCAGGATGGCCGACCTGTTGCGCCGGATGACGTTGGAACGCGGCTACGATCCGCGTGACTTCACGCTGTTCGCCAATGGCGGTGCCGGACCGTCGCATGCCTGGGTTCTGAGCGCAGAACTGGGGCTTGACCGCTTCGTCGTGCCCGCAACGGCAACGGCGCAATCCGCGCTGGGCACCGGGACCTCGGACCTCGGCTTCACCACCGAGCGGCCGGCCTATACCCGCATTCAGCCGGGCCGCACTCCTAACGAAGCGGAGCTCGAGCGCATCAACGGCGGCCTCGAGGATTGCCTTGCAGACGTGAAAGCCAACCTGGCGCTCGCTTCCGCACGCGATGACATCCGCATCGAGCGGTATGTCGCGATCCGCTTCCGCGGGCAGACTCACCATCTCGACGTCCCGGTCGACGAAGGCACGTTCGACGCCGCTGCGTTCAAGCGGACGACCGATGCGTTCGAACATCAATATGAGACGCTGTTCGGACATGGCGCGTCCTACTCGGGCGCCGGCTACGAAATCCTGTCCGTGCGGGTCACGGGAACCGGGGCATTGCCGCCGCCGGCGATGTCCACGACCGGCGACGAACTGACCGCGGTCGCATCGCGGCCCGTGGTTTTCGACGATCCCGGGACTACTGTGAACACGACGATCTATCGGACGACGTTCCCCAAGGCGGGCACCAAGGTCTCAGGTCCTTGCATCATTGAATTCCCCGGACAGAGCGTGGTGGTTCCACCGGCCGCCGAAGCTCACGCGGATCAATTCGGCAATCTCCATGTCAGGCTCAACTCATGAAGCAGCAAGAACCGCTCAATCCGATCCTGTTTGAAGTGATCCGCAACCGTCTCGTTGCAATCACCGAGGAGATGCGGATCGCCCTGCAGAGCGTGTCGGGTTCGCCGACAGTGACTGAGGCGTCCGACTTTTTTACCGGGCTGTTTCTGCCTGATGGCTCGGTCGCCTCGATGGGGTTTCAGGTGGCCTATCAGGCTCCGGTCTGCGGCGCCTTCATTCGTCACATCACCGGCAAATCCAAGCACGTGCTGCGCGACGGCGACATGTTCATCGGCAACGATCCCTACATCGCCGCGCTTCATCAGAACGATGTGCAGATGGTGTGCCCGATCTTCGTCGGCGACGAGATCATCGCATGGGCGGGTGTCGAGGCTCACGAAACCGATGTCGGCGGAATGGACTTTGCAAGCTGGTCGCCTAAGGCGCGCGAAGTGTTTCAGGAGGGAATGCGTATTCCCTGCGTGAAGCTCGTCGACCGGGAAGAGCTGCGCGATGACGTCCTTGAGATGATCACGACCGCGTCCCGCCTTCCCGGACTACTCGGTCTCGATATCCGCGCCTTCATCGCGACCCTCAACGTCGCCCGTCAACGCGTTACCGAACTCGCCACGCGTTATGGCGCACCTGTCGTCTCTCAAGCGATCCGGCAGATGATCGCTTCAACCGAGGCACGAATGCGTGCAAGGCTGCGCGAATTGCCGGACGGCGAATTTCACGCCAGCGATTTCCTGGAACATGACGGTCACAGCAACGTACTTTACAAGGCGGACGTTCACCTCACCAAAATCGGCGACGAACTGACGCTCGATTTCTCCGGTTCCAGCAAGCAGGCTCCCGGCTTCATCAATGCGACGCGCTATGGCCTGATGGGCAGCATCACCGGCTCGGTCATGCCTACGCTCGCATTCGACATGCAGTGGAACGAGGGCGCGCTCGCCCCCGTCAAGGTCATCGCGCCGGACGGGCTGATCTGCACCGCGACGTTCCCTACTCCTGTCGGCTCAGCCACGGTTGAGACGATATGGGTGGTCGGCAACGCCATCATGCTCGGCCTCAACAAGATCTTGTCGGCCTCGCCAAAATACCGGTATCGCGCGCAGGGCGTGAACGACGGGGTCATGGCAACGTTCAACCTCGGCGGTGTCAACCAGTTCGGAGAGCCGTTCGGCCTGCATCTGATGGATCCGCTGGCCGGCGGGTCCGCTGCCTTCGCATCGAAGGACGGCGTCCATGCCGGCGGCCCGATCACGTCTCCGATGTCGGGAATTGCCGATGTCGAGCGTAACGAGCAAGTGGTGCCGCTGTTCTATCTGCATCGCCGGCTGGCCCGCGACACCGGTGGTGCCGGCACCTATCGGGGCGGTCTCGGAGCAGAGGTGGCACTGACGCTTGGCGGCATCGACCGGGCTCAGGCGCTGATCATGACCCATGGTGTCGAGGTGCCGAATTCAGCAGGTCTCGCCGGCGGCTGGCCCGGCGCAACCGTAAGGCAGCGTTTCGGACGGGGCGCTATCGCCAACGGACTTCCGGTGGACGGACAATGGGAGACGTTCGGCCCCAAGCCGGGCCTCATGACGATGACGAACCGCGATGTGTTCGACGTCTCGTGGCAGGGCGGCGGCGGATGGGGTGATCCCATCGAGCGTGATATCGCGGCCGTAGAACGTGACGTTCGTGACAATCTGGTTTCGAACGAGGCTGCCCGCGAAATCTACGGCGTCGTGCTCGTGGATGGCCGCGCGGACGCCGACGCCAGCCGCGATCTCAGAGCGCAGATGAGAATAGCCAGGGTGGGTCAGTTCGAGACCGCACCTGAAAAATTCTGCAGGTCCAAGCCGCTCGGCGCGATCAGTGAATCCCTGTTGATCGCGACGGATCATCGCGGCACTCATGTCGTGACAAAGGCGGGCTACATCCTCGCCACCAACTCGACACGATGGCGAAGCGGCGCGCTTGCGTCCGAGTCTCAGCAGGTCCCGTCCACCCATCACATCCTTCTGCACGAACAGCTGGCTGTGACAACCTATTACTGTCCCGCCAGCGGCACACTGCTTGCCGTTGACATCCATGAACGCGGCGGCAGGCCCGTGGACGATGTGTTGATCGCACCGGATACGTTGCTTGAAGAGAAGACCGCGTCAAAAACGACTACGGAATCTGTCCACTAGAACACAAATGGAGGAAATGACCATGCGTATGTCTTTTGCATTTGCATTCGCTGCCGGCGCTCTCGCGCTCGCGTCCCTGTCCGCGCCGGCCGTCGCACAGACCAAAGTGAATATCGGATATCCGACCGCGAGCGATTTCCTGCCCGCCTTCATCGCGAAGGAGGAAGGCTGCTTCGAAAAGCACAAGATCGACGCAACGATGACGCGGATGCCGATCGTCAGCAACATTCCGGCGAGCCTTGTCGCAGGAAGCCTGCAAATCGGCATGAGCACGCCCACCGTTATGCTTCAGGCCCGCGAAGGCGGTCTGGACCTTGTCGGCATCGCCGGCGGCACCCGCATGGTGAAGGCCAATCCGAGCATGAGCCTGGTGATGCGCAAGGGCGTCGATGTGAAGACCGCCGCCGATGTCAAAGGCAAGAAGATCGGCGTTCCGGGCCTCAACAGCGTCGCCGACGTGATGTTCCGGAAATGGCTGAAGAACAACGGTGTGAAGCTCGAGGATGTTACCTTCATCGAGGCGACCTTCCCGCAAATGCCGGACCTCTTGAAGGGCGGCACGCTCGACGGCGTCGTGGTGGTCGAACCAATCCGCTCCCGCATCGTCGGCGCTGACATTGGGTACCGGATACCCGAAGAATTCTACGTCTCCGTCAACCCTGACTCCCTTCTCACCCTCTGGTCCGCAACCGGCGCATGGGCGAAGGCCAATCCGGAAGTCATCAAGAATTTTCGGACCTGTCTTGCCGAGGGCCTGGCTTCGCTGAAGGCCAACCCGGAAAAGGCGCGAGAGATCGAAAAGAAATATCTCGGATTCACCACCCCGACCTATCCGACGATGGCGCTCGATCTGAAGGCCGAGGATTTCGTGTTCTTCGCGAACCTCACGAAGGAGATGGGCCTCACCCGCAAGGATGTCGACGTGAAGACCTTGGTCGTCCCGTAAGCATCATGAAATTCCGGCCGGGCACTCACCCGGCCGGATCGCACATCGGTTGGGAGGGTGAGCATGACGAAATTCGGCATCGGACAGGCCGTCCGCCGCGTGGAGGATAAACGTTTCCTCACGGGAACCGGCTCATTCGTCGGCGACCTCGCATTGCCGCGGCAATGTTACGGCGTTGCGCTGCTCTCCCCCCATGCCCACGCCAATATCAAATCCATCGACATAACCGCAGCCGAGGCCGCGCCGGGCGTATTGTGCGTTCTCACCGGCAAGGATGCGCTGACCGACAATATCGGCAGCATTCCACCCCACTTCATGCCGGAAGCCTGGGGAGGCCCGAAGGGTTTTGCCACCCTTCGCCCTGTCCTGCTGGCGGACCGCGTGCGATGCGTCGGCGATCGCGTCGCATTCGTGGTTGCCGAGACCGAGGCGCAGGCGCGCGATGCGGCGGAGTTGATCGAAGTCGACTACGAGCCGATCGATGCCATTGTCGATCTCGAAGAGGCGGCCAAGCCGGGCGCCCCGGCGATCTGGAGCGACAATCCGAACGGAAATGTCGGTGTCACGATCGCGCTGGGCGACAAAGCGCAGACGGATGCCGCTTTCCAGACCGCCGCGCATGTCGTGAAATTGCGATTGCACAACAACAGGATTACCGCGAGCGCGATCGAACCGCGCGCAGCCCTCGGCGTCTACGACGCGGCAAACGAAAGCTTCACGCTCCACACCACCTCGCAGGATCCGCACGGAGTCCGCAGCAAGCTTGCTTCGGCGACATTCAACATTCCGGAAACGAAGATCCGCGTTGTCTCTCCCGATGTCGGCGGCGGCTTCGGCATGAAGGCGAACCTCTATCCTGATGACATCCTGGTTTTGTGGGCGGCAAAGCGATGCGGCCGGCCGGTGAAATGGACGGCAACACGTGCCGAAAGCCTGCAGTGCGACACGCACGCCCGAGACCAGGTGATCTACGGCGAACTCGCGCTCGACGCGAACGGCAAGATTCTAGGCATCCGGGCGAATGCGTATCATGCTCTCGGCGCCTATTGGTGGGCGGCGATCACGGCGCCGCTCTTCTTCTCGCTGATGCTGATCCCGAGCGTCTACAATGTGCAAGCGGTGGATCTCAGAACCAGCGCGGTCTTCACGAATACCGCGCCGACGTCCGTCTATCGCGGCGCCGGGCGCCCGGAGGCGATCTATTTCATCGAGCGGATGCTCGACCATGCGTCGCATGTCACCGGAATTGATCGCGTCGAATTGCGCCGCCGCAATCTGATCAAGCCCGATGCACTCCCCTACCATTCCCCGACACATCAAAACTACGACAGCGGCGACTTCGCCAGGATGATGGACACTTGTCTTCGCCTCGCGGACTGGGACGGGTTCGAGGCGCGCAAGGCCACGAGCGAGAGCGCGGGCAAGCTGCGCGGCCGCGCGGTGACGCCCTATATCGAGATGGCGGGCGTTTTCAACGAGCGCATGGAGTTGCGCTTCGATCCGAGCGGCATGGTGTCGATCATTGCCGGCACCCATTCGCACGGACAGGGCCATGCTACGGCATTCGCTCAACTGGTCTCCGAGTGGCTGGGCGTGCCTTTCGATTCGATCGCCTATATCCAGGGCGACACCGACAAGGTTCAGATCGGCCGCGGCACATTCGCTGCCCGCAGTTCGCTTGTCGGCGGATCGGCGTTACGTGCCGCCGCGGACGCCATCATCGCCAAGGCGAAGCCGATGGCCGGCGCACTGATGGAGGCATCGGCGGACGATATCGAATTCAGCGGCGGCCTGTTCAAGGTTGTGGGTACTGACAAGGCGATCCCGCTCACCGCCGTTGCGAAGGCCTTTTACGCGCCGGCCGGTCCGGTTCTGAAATTCGGGCTCGGTCTCGACGCAGCAGGTTCGCATTCGGGTGCGCCCGGAGGAGCTCCCAATTATCCCAATGGCTGTCAGGTCTGCGAGGTCGAGGTCGATCCGGAAACCGGCCGCGTGACCATCGAACGCTTCGCGGCGGTGGATGACCTCGGGCGTGTGATCAATCCGATGATCTGCGAAGGCCAGATTCAGGGCGGCATTGCGCAAGGTGTCGGCCAGGCTCTCATCGAGAACATTGCCTATGACGGATCCGGGCAGTTGCTGACTGGAAGCTTCATGGATTACGGCCTGCCTCGCGCAAACGACATGCCAGACATTGCCTCATCTCTGGAAGAGATCCCGGCGACGACAAACCCGCTCGGCGTAAAAGGGATCGGTGAATCCGGCACGATTGGCGCGCCACCGACAATTGTAAACGCGGTCCTTGATGCGCTGAGACCGTTTGGCGTCGTCGATCTCGACATGCCGCTGACGCCGGTCCGGGTATGGCAGGCGATCGAAGCGTCGAAGAGCGTTTCCGTCAGCTGAACGCGACGATAACGCCTCCGCGCCGCCACCGACCCGAAGCGATCTGCAAAACCGGACATACAAGCGAGTTGGACTATGACTGGCAGCCCTTGGCTCAATCATCCCGAGACCCCACCCTGCGGCTACGAACGTGCGCCGGAATACAAGGAGATGATTGCCGACAAGGACGTCTGGGTGCCCATGCGGGACGGCAAGCGGCTTTGCGTCGATGTCTACCGTCCGAAGAGCGATGAAAAGTTTCCGGCACTTCTGGCCTTCGCAATCTACAACAAGGACCTCCAGGGTCCCGACGCAGCCGCCTCGCTGCCGCCGCAACCGTCATGGGCGCCGATGTGGGCCGGCCTTCTCGAGGCGGGAGACACAACCTTCTTCGTATCGCGCGGCTATGTGCACGTGATCGGGTCCCCGCGCGGAATTGGAAAATCCGACGGAGGCGGCTCGCGGGAGTGGGATTGTTACGATCTCATCGAATGGATTGCCCGGCAGCCCTGGTGCGACGGCAATGTCGGCATGATCGGCATCTCTGGCTTCGGTGCAGAGCAGCTCGCGGTCGCAAAGCAACAGCCGCCTCATCTGAAGGCTGTATTTCCATTCGATCCGCGCGGCGCCTATGGACACTTGGGCGGATTTCGCGACGAGCATCCGGGTGGCGTGCTTCACACTTTCCGCTACCTGATCGGGCATTTCTCAGCCATCCACCAGAACAAGGGGCAGCCCGGATCGTTGCCGCCGGAGAAGGAAAAGCTCTGGCAAGACGCGATGAACAATCCTGACTACCGGATCTATCCGCACATCTACAACGTGGTGGCACAGAAGGGGCAGCATATGCCGCCCTATTTCGATCTCCTGCTCAATCCGTACGACAATGAGGATGCCGTTCGCCAAAGCGAGCAGGACTTCACCAAGATCAAGGTGCCGACATACACAGGATCAGGCTGGTACGGCTACACGTACAAGACCCACCTGAACGGCGCGCAGAACTGGTTTCGCGAAATCGACACCCCGAAAAAACTGATGTTCGCCGGGCCGGCGCATCTCGAGAGGCCCTTTCATTCCTTCCATGGCGAGATCCTGAGGTGGCACGACCACTGGCTCAAGGGCATCGACACCAAGGTGATGCAGGAGCCCGCTGTCAAATACTGGGTCATGGGCGCAAATGAATGGCGGACCGGTTCAGATTGGCCGCTGCCCGAAACGCAATGGACCAAACTCTATCTCAACAGCTGGGAGCGGCTGCGGCCGGAGCCGTTTACGCCATCCAGCGTGGACGACGTGCAGTCCCCGGATTCCTTTGTCCAGATGCCGATCACGCAAACAAGCACGATTCAGCGGCTTCGCTATCTGACCGAGCCATTGACGAGCGACACTCTCGTCGCGGGCCCTATCGTCTTGAACCTGTTTGCGTCGATCGATCAGGAGGACACCAACTGGATCATAATTCTCAAGGACGTCGGGCCGGACGTCTCGGTGATGTCCGCGCGCGAGGGGGAACGTCTGGCGCCCACTGATACCAAAGAACGTGAGATCACGCGCGGGTGGCTCAAGGCATCGCATCGCGCCGTCGATACGTCACGCTCAAAACCTTGGAGACCCTGGCATCCGCTGACGCGCGAGGCACAAAAGCCCGCCGTCCCCGGAGAGATTTACGAATACGCCATCGAGATCATGGCCACGGCAAATCTCTTTCGCAAAGGCCATCGCATCTGTCTTGAGATCACCAGCATCGACATGCCGACGGGCATCGGGGGTGCTACCAACGCGGAATACATACCCTACCACATCTGCAGCAGCAGAACGACCCTGCATCACGTTTATCACGATGCGCAGCGTCCTTCTCACCTGCTTCTGCCAGTTATTCCTCAGACTTAGCCGCCCAAGGCCACTGGCTGAACAGAGGCAGGGAATGAAGGGTGAGTTCCGCGGCGATTGGAGCGGGTGAAGGGAATCGAACCCTCGTCATCAGCTTGGAAGGCTGCATTTTTACAAAGAACATAAGTGACTTGAGTGCAAACGGCCGTCAAACGCTTCAATAAGGATCAGATACTTAGACATAAATTGCAAAACCAGTGGGTGGAGCATTGCAGCGATAGGCCACGGCAGCAGCGATGCGACTGGTCGTCGAATTGGGCACACCTCAAGTCCGCGCAGATTTTTTGACGCATTGGGCAGATGAAGGTTACTTGTCCGGTTCTTTCCGTCGCAGGGTTTCGATAATAGGCGTAACCTTCGTGATTTCCCGCGTCATGCGGTCGCTTACGGCCGCCGGCGTGGCGTCCTTTCGGACGATCATCTGGAGCTTCTCCAGCGCCGGCTGGACTTCATTGGAGCGCAATGCCTTGCTGAAGTCCGCGTGAAGCTTTTCGACAACGGCAGCAGGCGTCTCGCCCGGCGCGAGCAGCAGGAACCACGCGCCGAACGTGACGCTCGGAAATCCCAAATCGGCCATGGACGGAAGATCTCCGAAGCCCGGCACCGCAACGCGCGTTCTCGGCTCTGCAGATGACGCGATCGGCCTGAGTTTGCCGCCGTCGATCATCGACTTGACCGACGCGTAGCTCGCAAACAGCATGTCGACACGTCCTGTCGCAACCTCGGTGGCAGCTGGTGCGGCGCCGCGGAATGGCACATGCACGAGCGAAAGACCGGAGGCTTTCGCTAGCAGCTCTCCCAGAATATGACCGCCCGTAGCGACGCCCTGCGATCCATAGGTGAGACCGCCCGGCTTGTTCTTTCCGGCGTCTATCAGATCCTGAACCGAACGAATTGGACTATCCGCCGGCACGACAAGTATCAGCGGGTATTCCCACAACATGAGAACCGGCTTGAAATCCTTGGTCGCGTCGTAACCGACGTTGTTCAACAACGCGTTGGCGCAACATCCGCCGTTGTCCAGAACAACCAGGGTGTTTCCGTCGGGTGGCGACTGCTTGACAGCCATGGCAGCAACGGTACCGCCCCCACCCGGCCGGTTCTCCACCACGACCTGCCGACCGGTTATCTCCGTATAGGCCTTCGCGAGCAAACGCGATCCGGCATCCGTCGCACCTCCCGGAGCGAGACTGACGACAATCCTGACGGGCTGGTCGGTCGACGGCTGTGCAGTGGCTGCGCCGATGAAAGCGATACCCAGCGCCAAAGTGAAAATGCCGGCAGCGGCTCGCGCCCGCCCGCTCCGGCACAGCGCCACGGCTATACGGTTCTTCGGTGTCCTGCCGGCCAAGGCTTCCTCCTTTTGTTATCGCTTGCGCCGTTCCACGCTTGGAACGGCGATGGAACCATGCTCGGCGGACGCGGCGTCTTGCGGCCGGCACCGCATCGGTTCCGAATGTCTCGTCGGATCAGAGGACGATATTGATGACCTTAGTCTCGGTGTAGCTCAGCATCTCCTCGATGCCTTCCTCACGACCGACCCCGCTGTTCTTCATGCCGCCGAAGGGCACGCCGAGGTAATGCGGTCCAGCACCGTTGATCCAGATATGCCCGGCCTGAATCTGGCTCGCGGTTTTCAGCGCATTCCTCAAGTCGCGCGTCCAGATTGCAGCGGTCAGACCATATTCGACGCCATTTGCCAGCTTGATGGCCTGCTCGATCGAATTCCAGCGGCAAACCGACAGCACGGGTCCGAAGATCTCCTCGCGCCAGATCCGCATCTTCGGATCGACCTCCGCGAATACCGTCGGCCGGACCCAGTATCCCTTCCGGAACGCTTCTCCCTCGGGCCGGTTGCCACCGGTCGTCAAGCGAGCACCTTCGTCGCGGCCACTTTCGATATAGGACATCACCTTGCGATACTGGCCGGCGGAGTTCAGCGGGCCCATCTCGCTGTCGTCGCGCATGGGATCACCCACGCGCAAGCGCGAGACGATATCGGAAATCCGCTCCACGACTGCGTCGTAGATGTCCTCGTGCAGCATCAGCCGGCTGGTCGAACCGCAGGATTGACCCTGCCACGTGAAGTTCATGCCCTTGACCGCGGCACGCGCGATCTCGTCCGGATCGCAGTCCGGGAACACGATCATCGGGTTCTTGCCGCCAAGCTCGAGCGTGACATGCTTGACGCATACTTCGGCGGCCGCGCGCTGAATGGCGAGGCCGGTTCCGACCGAACCGATAAACGCAATGCGCTTGATTTCAGGATGACGCACGATCGCATCGCCGACCGTCGCACCGGACCCCGTCAGAATATTGAATATGCCGGCCGGCAATGCCGCCTGTGCGATCTCTGCCAGGATCATCGCCGAGAGCGGGCTCGTCTCGGGCGGCTTGACGATGACGGCATTCCCCGCTGCCAGCGCCGCAGCGGTTCTCGCCACGGCGAACATGATTGGATGATTGAACGGTACGATGCGGGCCACGACGCCGTATGGCTCCCTCACCGTCAGGTGCATATGGTTCGGGGTTGCAGGGATGGTCTCGCCCTTCAGTTCGTGTGCAATCCCTGCGTAGTAGTTGAGGCTGTCGACCGCGTGCCCGACATCGCCCCGCATCGGATTGATCGTGTTTCCGGTATCCGCTACTTCGACCTGCAGAATTTCCTCGGCGCGCTCACGGACCTTCTCACCGAACGCGCGCATGATTTCGCCGCGCTCCTTAGGCGACAGGGCGGCCCATGCCGGCCAGGCGCCTTGCGCCGCCTCGACCGCGCGATCGACATCTGCCTTGGTCCCTGCCGGGACACGGCCAATGGCCAATTCATTCGCCGGATTGATCGACTCGTCCCAGGCGCCGCTCGCGCTCTCGACCAATTCGCCGCCAATCAGCATTCGGTCTGCTTTTGTTACATAGCCCAAGGCACCTGCTCCGTTCGTTGCCGTCAGCGTTCAGCTCTATATCGTTTAAACACTCAGGTATTTGGCCTGGATATCCGTTGCCGCCCGGAGTTCATCGGAAGTACCGCGCCAGACAATCTCGCCCCGTTCGAATACCAGATGGCGTTGCGCCAGCTTCGATATCGCATCGATATCCTTGTCGATGATGATCATCGACAGTCCCGACGTCCGAAGCACCGCGAGCCGGTCCCAGATTTCCTGGCGAATGAGCGGCGCCAGTCCTTCGGTCGCCTCGTCCAGAATCAGAAGGATCGGATTGGTGACGAGCGCGCGGGCAATCGCCAGCATCTGCTGCTCACCTCCGGAAAGCCGGTTTCCCGGGTTTCGTAGCTTCTCCGCCAATCTCGGAAACAGCTCCAAAACGCGCTCGCACGTCCACGGGTCGGAAACCGACCGGCGGTTTGCATAAGCCATCTGCAGGTTTTCCAGTACGTTGAGATTGGGAAATATCCGCCGCCCCTCCGGCACCAGTCCGACGCCGCGGCGCGGCACCTGATAGGACGGAATATTGTCGATGCGCGATCCCGCGAATCTGATCTCGCCAGACGAGATCCGGGACATGCCGACGATGGAACGGACGGTCGTTGTCTTCCCCATGCCATTGCGCCCGAGCAGCGCAATCGCCTCGCCCTCCCTGAGATCGAACGAGACGTCGAACAACACCTCGCTCAAGCCGTAAGAGGTCCGTATCCCTGATACCTCCAGAAGCATCAGTGCACCGAACCGGTATGTCCGAGATAGGCAGCCTGCACGCTCTTGTCCGACCGGATCGCGTCGGGTTCTCCCGTCGCGATGATCTGGCCCGACACCAGAACGGACAGCCGGTCCGCAAGCGCGAAGACGGCGTCCATGTCGTGCTCGATCAGAACAATCGTGTGGTGCTGCTTCAGTCGACGGAGCAATTCGGTCATTCTCGCACTGTCCTGCCGGCCCATGCCCGCCATCGGTTCATCGAGCAGGAGCAACTTCGGTTTCATCGCAATAGCCATAGCCAGTTCGAGTTGGCGGCGCTCGCCGTGCGACAATTGCGAAACGATGTCCTCGGCTCTCTGGGACAGGCCCACCGCTTCGAGCGCTGCGTATGACGGCTCAATCAATCCGGCATCGGTCGCAGCATCCCTGAAAAACCGGAAGCTATGGCCTTGCTGCATCTGCGCCGCGATCGCGACGTTGCTGAGCGCGGTCATCTGCGGGAACACGGACGTGATCTGAAAGGTCCGGGCGATCCCGATCCTCGCACGTGCGTAACGCGGCAACCCCGTGATATCGCGACCGTCGAACATCAGCACGCCGCTGTCCGGCTTCATCTCGCCCTGAAGCAGATTGATAAGCGTCGTCTTGCCTGCACCGTTCGGTCCGATCAAAGCATGCGTTTCGCCCGGACGGACAGCGAGCGAAATGTTGTTGGACGCAAGAAGGCCGCCGAAGCGCTTGTTCAGTCCCTTGGTCTCCAGCAAGAAGCTATCCACGCGCCCGTCTCCCGAATGCGACGATCATACGCTTCCACAGCTCGGCCAATCCCTCATTGAGAAACAGAGTGACCAGGATGATGAATACGCCGATCAACAGGAGCCAGTGTATGGTCCAGGCGGAGAATACGAGTTCGAGCATCACGAACACGATTGCGCCAAGTACCGGTCCCCATACCGCGGCAATTCCGCCCAGCACCGCGATGATCGCGAGATCGCCGGAGCGCAGCCACGCGAGGTCGGCGGGACTGACGAATTTCTGTCCGACCGCGAACAGCGCGCCGCCAAGACCGGCGAGCACGCCGGAAATGACGAATGCCGCAAGCTGGTAAGGATATGCGTTGACTCCCAACGCTGCTGCCCGGGTCTCGTTCTGACGCAGCGCAATGATCACCATGCCGAAGCGGCTCTTGACGATCAGATCGAGCAATACCAACACGAGGACAAGCGCGGCGAGACAGATGTAGAAGTAGCCTACTCTACCCGGAAGCGGCACCCCCGCGAAATGCAAGTCACTGAGCACCTGCAGCCCATCCTGACCGCCATACGGCTCCGCAGCGACCGCCAGGTAATAGAGCATCTGGTTGAACGCCAACGTGATCATGATGAAGTAGATCCCCTTGGTGCGCACGCAGATCGCTCCGGTCAGGAGCGACAGAACCGCGACGACCAGAAGCGCGAGCGGGATCGAAACAAGCAGGTTTGCGGTACCCGGGATGCTGAAGCCCCAGATGTCCAGCGTGTCGCCGTTGAACTCATGGAAAGCGAGAATTCCGACGACATAGCCTGCAAGGCCCATGAACGCCGCGTGCATCAGGCTGACCAGACCGCCAAAGCCTAGAATGAGATTCAGCGCAGCGGCTGCGATGCCGAGATTTATCGCGCGCATAAAAACACGGATGAAGAACGGGTCCTCGAGCGCGAGGCAGACCGGCGGAACCAGTGCAAGGAGCCCGACGATGATGAATGCGGGCAAGCGATCCAGCACAAACCGCCGCCCGCGCGTCACCGCACCGCTTGTTGTATTCGGCTCATGCATGGGCGGAAAACAATCCAGTCGGGCGCCAGGCGAGAACCGCCGCCATGAAGATGAAGATAACCATGCTTCCGATCGCCGGCGGAAGGAGGACGCGACCGAACGTATCGACGAGTCCCACCATCAGCGCCGCGATAAATGCACCACGAAACGAGCCGACGCCGCCGATCACCATGACGACGAGCGCGAGCACAAGGACCGGCTCGCCCATTCCGACCTGAACCGCGACGATCGGCCCGGCCATGATCCCTGCGAGCCCGGCAAGCGCACCGCCAACCGCAAACACGATCGAGAATATCTTCGGCACGTCGACACCCAGCGCGAGCGCCATCGGTCGGTCGCTGGCGCCCGCTCTCACCCACATGCCGACCCGAGTGTGTGCGATGGCGAGATAGAGCGCGAGCGCGACTATGATCCCGACCAGGAGCACTGTCAGGCGATAGGTCGGGTAGAGAACCCCCGGCAGCAATTCGACGAAGCCCGACAGATACTTCGGGATCGGAAGCGAAACCGGAACGACACCCCAGATGATCCGCGTCATCTCGTCGAAGATGAAGATCAGACCGATCGTGATCATCACGTGGTCGAGATGGGTCCGTGTGTATATGTAGCGTAGCAGACCGAGCTCCACGGCGGCGGCCACCAGCCCCGTGATGACGACGGCGATCAGCACGCCGGCAACGAAGTCGCCGGTCATGACGACAAAGGTCGACGCGACGAACGCCCCGACCATGTAGAATGAACCGTGAGCGAGATTCACGAAATTCATGATCCCGAACACAAGGGTCAGTCCCGCAGCCATCAAAAACAGCATGACACCGAGTTGTATGCCGTTCAGCGTCTGCTCGAGCGCAAGCACGATACCCATAGATTTCGGCTCTCTTCCTGGCGCCCGACGGGGCTCAGCGCCCCGCCGGATTCCTCAATGAGCAATCAGGGCTTCGCCATCTTGCATTCGTCGGCGTAGGCGTCGCTTTTGTCCTTCAGGACGACTTCGCGCGACACCTGCTCTACCTTCCCGCCCTTCTCGACGACCTCAAGCCGATAGAAGTCCTGGATCGGGAAGTGGTTGTGGTTGAACTTGAACTTGCCGCGCACCGAGTCGAAATTCGCCTGCTCGAGTGCCGCGATAAGCGCTGGACGGTCCGACACTTTTCCGCCGACCTGCTTGATCGCCGCATCCAGCAACTGAGCAGCGTCATAAGAGTAAGCGGAATAGAATGACGGCTCGTAATTGTATTTCTTCACGAAGGCTTCTCGGAAGCGCTTGTTGGCCGGATTATCGAGATCGCGATGGTAAGACGCGGTCTGGACGGTCCCTAGAGCTGCATCGCCGATAGCGGTCAAGGTCGTGTCGTCAATCGTCGACGCCGAATACAGCGGTATGTCCTTGGACACGCCGGACTGCCCATACTGCTTGACGAAGTTGATCGCGAAGCCTCCAGGATAGAACACATAGACCGCCTCGGGCTTCGCCTGTCTGATCTGCGCAATCTCCGCCGCAAAATCGAGCTGGTTCAACGGCGTGTAGACTTCTCCGACAATCTCACCCTTGAACCTGCGCTTGAATCCGTTCAGCGTTTCCTTTCCCGCGAGATAATTCGGCGCGAGGATGTAGACGCGCTTCAGCCCCTTGTCCTGCAGGTATTGCCCCATCGCTTCATGCGGCTCCTCGTTCTGCCAGGAGGTCGAGAAGTAATATGGCGAGCATTGCTTCCCCGCGATGATGGACGGACCGCCCACCGGGCCGATCATCGGGATCTTTGCATTCGTGATTGGCTTGTAGGCCGCCATGATCACGCTCGAGAAGAACGGACCGACCATCACGTCAACCTTGTCGCGCTCGATCAGTTCGTTCGCAGCTTGAAGTCCGAGATCCGGCTTCGCCTGATCGTCCTTCGCGATGACAGTCGCCGGAACGCCGCCGAGCTTGCCGCCGTTCATGTCGAGAAACAGGTTGAACCCGTCGAGGCCTTGCTTGCCCGTCACGGCGACCGTTCCGGACAGCGGCGCGATGAAGCCGACCTTGAGCTGTTGCGCGTGCGCGGGTGTCGCTGCTGCGACATATGTCCCCAAAGCAAGCGCAATTGCCGGGGCGATCACTTGGAACTTTCGGGATTTCAGTTCGAACATTTTGCATTCCTCCTCTTGGATGGTCCGTCAGACGGCTTCTTTCGTTTGTTTGAGATCAATGTGCTCCGACTGCGAATATCGGTTCGGGCCGGCCACGGACGTCCGACGAGAGAACCAGCACGCAACCGGACAATGGCTGCGCGGCGAGTTCTTCGTCCGTCAGTCTCATCGTTCCTGACGTGATGAAGATGGTCCGGTAATCGGCGCCGCCGAAGGCAAGGCTGGTCGGACGCTGCACCGGCAGGTGCACGATTTGCTCGATACGTCCGTCCGGATCGTATCGCTTGATCTGCCAGCCATCGATCTGGGCATTCCAGACGAACCCGTTCTCGTCGACCGCGAGACCGTCCGGGAAACCTTCGCCCTCCGGGATCTCGGCGAACACGCGCTTGTTGTCGGCGATACCGGTCTCATTGTCGTAATCGTACTTCCAGATACGGCGCTGAAAGGAGTCCGCGAAATACATCGTCTGCCAGTCCCAGCTCCATCCGAGCGCATTCGGCATGGCAATATTGTCCTGGAGCACTGCGGTCGATGTCCCCGAAATGCGGTACAGCTTCCCTTCTGGTGCAAAGCCGGGATCCTCGACTGATCCGACAAGGAGTCGTCCCCGGCTGTCGATCTTGGTCTCATTCAGCCGGTATGCGGGGCGTTCCGCCTCGGGATGAACGATCGGATCGAGTTGCCCGGTCTTAGGATCGAACATCATAACCCCGTCCCTCAGCGAGACGACAAAGCGTCCGCCATCGGCGCGGCATATGGCCCCGACTTCGGACGGCATGGCCCATGTCTGAAGCGCGGCCAGACGAAAATCGTATCTGAGGACTCGAGGGTTCTTGATGTCCACCCAATAGAGCGCCTGCTCGGCTGGGGACCATAGCGGCGATTCACCGATGGCGGCCTTCACGTCTGACAGGGGTTGAACAGCCACCCTTTCAGCCATTTGTCCGGCGTACCTTCTTTGCTTTCGCGTCTATGGCTTCCGTTGCGCCCGACGCTTCGACGAAGAGTGGCGCCGGCGACCATGCACTCGGGCGCTCCCCATCGAACAGCAGCGGGGCCTGCACGCAACGCGCCACTGTGCCGTCGGCAAGCGTCATAGGTTTCAGACTGCCGAGCGCTGCAAGCTGGGGATCGGCGAAGACGTCCTCAATCCGATGGACCGGCGCGAACGGCACGTCCTGCGCCTCCAGGCGCTCGACCCATTCCGCACGCGTACGCGTCTTGAACCTCTTCTGCAGTTCGTCCGACAGGACCAGATAGCTCCCGATCCGGGCCTTGCGGGTCGCGAAGCGGCTATCCTCCGCAAGTTCCGGCGCCTCGATTGCCTTGAGCATACCGAGCCAGAATTTGTCGGGAGAACTCAGGTGGATCGCCAGCACCTTCTCGTCGGCGCACCGCAGGACATAGCATTGCGAGAAAGAGACGCGGGTATAAGGGCTGTTATGGACGCCCAGCATCTCCAGGTTCATTAAGGCGTCGGGCATGAACGCCACCGACGCCTCCAGCATATTGACTTCGATCTTTCGTCCCTTTTGGGTCGCCTGTCGTTCCAGCAGCGCGGCCATGATGCCGTAGCACGCGTACATTCCGGTGACGTTGTCCGAGATCGTGGTCCCGGACATTCGCGGCGCATCGGGGTCGATCGAAAGCCCCAAGATTCCGCTTAGTGCCTGGCCGACAGTGTCGTATGCGGGACGATCCTCGTACGGGCCTCCTTTACCGAACCCGGTGATCGAACAATGGATGATGCGCGGATTTCGCTTCTGCAAGATCTCGGAATTAAGATTCAGCCGGTCGAGAACGCCGGGCCGAAAATTGTCGAGAACGACGTCGGCGTCATCGACTAGCCGAAGTAGCGCCTCGCGGCCCTCCTGGGTTTGGAGGTCGAGCACGACGCTGGTCTTGTTGCGATTGAACGACACGAAATGCGGGCTGTAGAGCGAACCGTTGAAGCTGCGGAACGGGTCGCCCCCGCCGTTTCGTTCGACCTTGATTACTTCCGCTCCGAGGTCCGCGAGCATCATCGCGGCCAAAGGGGCGGTGATCATGGTCCCAAGGTCGATGACCTTGATATTGGATAGTGGCGCTACCATCCGACTGTCTTTCAGTTTTAGCTTTTCACTGCCTCGTGGCCACCAAGGCCAGGGCGGAATTTCCCTTTGTTGAAGTCCCCGATGCCCTCGTTGCGCCAGGCATCGCCTTGTCTCAACGTCATCTCGGCCTCCTTTGCGGTGATGAAGTTCAAGGCCGCATCCATCGGCATTTCTAGCGAGAAGCGATAGCCATCCTTGGTCGCTTTCAGCGCCACCGGATCCTTGCCGGCGATTTCCTTCGCAATGGCCATGGTCTCCGCCTCGAGTCGGCTCAGCGGGAACGACATGTTGACGAGGCCCATTCTCGCCGCCTCCTGGCCTCCGAACGGGCGTCCGGTCAGGCCATAGAACAGCGCATCGCGCGGGCGCAGCAGGTTTGCGAGAGACTTGCTGACGCTGCCACCCGGAAAACCTTTGAAGTTGATCTCCGAAAGACCAAGCTTCGCCTCGTCCGCGGCGAAGGCCAGGTCGCAACCCTCAACGATGGAGAACGCACCGCCGAAGCAAAATCCGTTGATCATCGCAATGGTCGGCTTCGGGAAGTGCCGCAGCGTGCGCGAACGCCATTCCGTCGCCATGCGATAGACGCGATCGTATTCCTCAGGGCGGTCTTTGAGCTCGGCAAAGAACTCCTTCAAGTCCATCCCTGCGCAGAACGAATCACCGGAGCCGGTGATCACGAGAACCTTCGCAGCCTTCTCGTATCTCAGATGTTCGAGCACATCCACCATGTCCCGATGCAATTGCGGGCTCATGGCATTCTTCTTCTGCGGCCGGCTCAGCATGACTTTCGCAACGCCGTCGCTGATCTCGACATCGATGGTCTGCTTCTTCATTTCGTCTACTCGCTTTGATTCAGCCGTTACACGCGACCGCGCAGAATTTCCCGCGCCAACACCATGCGCATGACTTCGACAGGCCCTTCCGTGATCATGAAGCTGCGTGAATCGCGCCACATCTTGGAGATCGGCATCTCGATCGCGAGCCCCATGCCGCCGTGTATCTGCATACATCGATCCGCGACCCAGAAGCCGAGTTCAGTTCCGGCGATCTTCGCCATGAAGCTTTCATGACGCGCGAGCGTTCCCGCATCCGACCGCGCCGCCGTCTGATAGACAAGAAGTTGGACCATCCGGTGCCGCGTATAGGCATCCGCAATCATGAACTGGATCGCCTGACGCTCCGCCAGCGGCGCACCGAACGTGACCCGCTGTTTCGCATAGTCGATGGCCAGATCGAGGCAGCGCTGCGCGACACCGAGACCGCGGCATGCCTGATAAAGGCGACCCGCCGTAATCCAGGACTGCGCCTGGGCCATGCCCTGGCCTTCCTTTCCAATCATCTGCGACGCCGGAACGACAACGTTGTCGAGCGCGATCTCGTAGGCGACGTCGCCCATCATCGTGACGGTCTTGCCAGCGATCGAAACACCCGGGGTCTTGGTGTCCACCAGGAACATGCTGAGCCCGCCCTTGCTTCCCTTGGCGCGGTCAGTGGCCGCGACAAGCTGGAGGAAGTCCGCGGTCGCGGCATGCGTGATCCAGCGTTTGTATCCATTGATGATGTAGTTATCGCCGTCGCGCACCGCCGTGGTCCGCATCGCTCCGGGATCGGATCCGGCATCCGGTTCGGACTGAGCAAAAGCCGTCGTCTTTTCGCCACGCAGAACCGGAAACAGATATTTCTCCTTCTGTTCCGGATTCAGCGTGAACAGGATCGGTTTTACGTCCGGCCCGAACACATTCGGGCCGCGCGGAGGCATACCGATCGTGCGCGCGATCTGTTCCCAGACGATTACCATCCCAAGCAGGCTGAGACCCTGACCGCCATATTCCTGCGGCACATCCAGCAACCAGAGACCGATGTCCTTGGCCTTCTTTTCCAGGCCCGCCCGGACCTTTGGGTTCATCTCAGGTCCATCCATCGCCGTCATTTCGACAGGGATGATCTCGCGATCGACGAAGTCCTTGACGGTCTTCTGGAGAAGCCGAAGCTCTTCAGGCAATTCGAATGTCAGATCCATCTGGATTTAGTTCCGTACACTGCGTTTGGAGTTGAAGCGCTCTTCCGCCTCGCGCAACTGGTTGAGCGCGCGCGTTTGCTCAGGCGATTCGGCAAACTTTGCAGCCGAGCCCACCAACGGATGGCAACTCTTGTAGCGCGCGGGATAAGGCACAAACTCGTTGAACTCTGTGGCGGCATGCCAGGCCCATCGCGGGTCGTAGAGCATTCGTCGCCCGATGGCGATCAGATCGGCCTTGTCGTCCTGCAGCACGTCCTCGGCAGATTGCGGCTCCCATATCTGCCCGACCGCCATGGTCGTTATGCCAGTCTCGCGCCGCACGCGCTCGGCGAATGGCACCTGATAAAGCGGACCGGTGTCGATCTTCTGCTTGAGAGATACGCCTCCGCTGGTCAGGCAAAGATAGTCGCAGCCACGCGCCTTGAGTTCCCGCGCAAGAATGACGGAATCTTCCAATTGCCAACCGCCATCGACCCAATCCTGTGCCGTGATGCGCACGCCGATCGGTTTCTCGCTCGGCCAGACGGCGCGGCACGCATCGTAAATCTCGAGCGCAAACCGCATCCGGTTCTCGATCGAACCGCCGTATTGGTCGGTGCGCTGGTTTATCAGCGGCGACAGAAACTGATTGACCAGATAGCCGTGCCCGAAATGCAGCTCAATAACGTCCGCGCCGGCCCGGTCTGCACGAATCGTGGACTGCACCCACGCCTCGGTGATGCCGTGGATCTCCGGGATCGTCAGGATCCGCGGTGGAGCATGAACCCCATCCTCGTAATGGGACGGGCTCGGCGGCACCCACCCGCCCTCTTCTACCGGAACGAATTTGCGCACCATGAAGGACGGCAGCACCGAGCCCTTCCGTCCGGCATGCGCAAGCTGGATGCCGACCTTCGTGTGTCCGCCATAGTCGCGGAAAAACTTCACGATCCTCGCGATCGCGCGCTCGTTTTCATCGGAATAGAGACCAAGACAAAGCGGCGAAATACGCCCTTCGGGCTCGACAGCCGTCGCTTCGGAGATGACCAGCGCCGAACCTGACACCGCAAAACTGCCGAGGTGCATGATGTGCCAGTCGCTCGCCGTGCCGTCTTCCGCTGCGTACTGGCACATAGGCGACACGACCACGCGGTTCGCGAGCTCGACATCGCGCAGACGAATTGGCGAAAACAGCTTCGTAGCCACAGCACCTCCCTCAATCCCGGCTGACGCGCCGAGATTTCTCTTTTCTTCTTTGGATCGTTCAGGGGTGTGCTACGCGAACCGCGCGTCCGCCGGAAATACAAAAAAACTCTCGGAGATATAGATTGCGCCTTTGCCGCGGCGCGTCATAGCACGCCGTACTCGGCAGCAACCTTCTGCCGGATGACCGCCGCGACGCACTCCTCGGCGCGAGACATCGGCCTTGCCTCCAGCTGAATTATCGAGACATCATGACGCAGGCTTGGGTTAACGACCCGCCTGGAGATCAGCTTGCCGTCGGTGACCAGCGGATTTGCCCTTCCGCCCGCGATGAGCGTCGCACCCAGACCGTGCTCAACCAATCGCAAGATTGTCGGCAGCGACTGCATCTCATAAACGATATTCAGCTCGACGCTACATTGTGCCGCAGCACGCTCGGCAAGGTACCGCAGGCGGTGCGGCTTGCGGGGCAGAATAAGAGGAAATTTGACGACAGCGCGAAAATCGATTTCGCCGACATCACCACCTGCCTTGTCGGGATGCACGAGCAGATCGATATCCTCGTTGGCCAAGTGGTCAACCGCTATGCCTTTGGCCGGCATCACCCTAACATTATAAGCCAACGCCAGACCGATCTGCCCGACCTCGAGCAGATCGATCAGGTTCTGGCTCATTTCCTCCGTGACGCTGAGTTTGATCAGAGGATAACGTTCGGTACATTCCCCGATGATCTGAAGCAGAAGTCGGTCTGACAGCGACGGGGTCATTCCCAGCGCAACCGTCCCGTGGGGCTCTTGAGAAAGATTCGAAATATCGCGCTTAAGTCCGTCGACATCGGCGATGATCTTCTTGGCCCGATCTAGGAACTGTTCCCCGGCAACGGTCGGCTGCGCCCCTTTCGCCGTCCTGATCAGCAATTGGACGTTGAGCTCATCCTCCAGCTTCTTGATCTGGAACCCCAGCGAAGGTTGGGCGATACCCAGCAACTCGGACGCCCGCGTGAAACCGCCCTTCTCCGCGATCGTGATGAAGTATTTGAGCTGTCTGATGTCCATCGTCGTACGATCGCCGACCGCGCGGCGCCACTCTCGAAGCGGCGCCCGCAACCTGCTCACCTGATCAGGACTGCGCGCGGAACCGTTATTGTATGCGGCGATAACTTAACAAAACCATTGAGGTCCCCGCAACCGACGCAGTCACCGCTGATGTGACGGCGTCCCGTCGTAGCGGGTCAGACGTGCCATTGCAGAGCACGGATCTCACGCAGGCACTTCATAAGGCTCCAGTACGCCTGACCGCACAATTGCCACTCCGCTGTCATGTTCAGCCGCCGCGATACACCTGCGCGCGCAAGTCCAAGCCATAGAAATAGCCTTCACGAGCCCAAGGTAATTTCTATGGCTCGCGGAAATAAGCAATGGGCGCGCGGATCATGCGGCGTAGCGGTTGCCATTCGATATCTGCAACGGAACGAACCTGAGTGAACAGCGAATGCACGATCGCATCGCGCAAGTGAGGACACCGCAATCGTCATTGCTTGACTCCGAACTTTCGTTTTGCAAGTTTTGTAGAACACTGGTCTGAAATACGGAACGACGACGCCACGCAGTGTCGTTAACCGGGAGGAACGATGACGACGCTTCCGCACAGCGATCCAAAGTGCCGCGATCTCTTGGATGGCTGGTTCAAGCAGTTTCGTGAAGCGTTAGGGAGAGACGACTTCCGCGGACTTGACGGCCTGATCGCTGAAGATTGCTACTGGCGCGATTTGCTGACGTTCGGGTGGAAGCTGCAAACCCATCACGGTATCGGCCCGATTCTCTCGTGGCTTCGCGGCTCGTACAGGAAGGGCGCTGCCCAGAATCTGCGCCTTGTCGGCGAAATTACGAATGCCGGACTCGGCGATGTCTTTTCGGAAACGATCGAATCGTTCTTCGACTTCGAGACCAGCGTCGCAACGGCGCGCGGGTATTTGCGCCTGGTTCCCGATTCCAGTTCACCAGTCGGCGCCCGCGCGGTGACAATCCTCACGGCGATGCGCGAACTTCACGATTTCCCTGAACCAAGCAAGCAGCGCCGGCCGCGCGTAACCGCGATGGTTTTCGACGAGGGCGCCAAAGCTGCGCCTCAGCCCGGCAATGATCCCGACGTTCTGATCATTGGCGCTGGGCAATCAGGCCTGATGTTGGCCGCACGTCTGTCTCATAACGGCATCAAAACGCTGCTGGTAGATCGCAATAGTCGCGTCGGCGACCTATGGAGGCAGCGCTATCGTACACTGAAGCTGCACAATGAAACGTGCATGAACCACTTCCCCTACCTGCCTTTTCCGGAGACATGGCCGGTATATCTGCCGCGCGACAAGGTCGTAAGCTGGCTGGAATTCTACGCCGAAAGCATGGACCTCGATATCGCTCACGACACCACGTGCCTCGGCGGCCGGTTTGACGAAGCCAGCGGCACCTGGACCATCCGGCTTAAACCTCATGACGGCTCCGAATACACGCTCAATCCGAAGCACGTAGTCCTAGCCACCGGTGTAAGCGGATTTCCGGACGTCCCAGCGATCGATGGAGCCGATACCTTCACCGGAACCATCGTTCATTCCAGCGAGGTCAACGACGCGTTCGATGTTCGCGACAAAACCGTCGTCGTGGTCGGCGCCGGAACCAGTGCGCATGATATCGCACAGATGTCTCATGTGAATGGCGGCAAGGTGACGATGATACAGCGCTCGCCGATAACCGTCGTTAGTCTGGAGCCAAGCGCAGCTCTACCGTTCGGCATCTATCGCAACAACGATGGCATCAAGCACATCGATGACCTCGATCTGATCTATGCGTCAGTTCCGTACGATCTGGTTCGCCGACTACAGATCGGCATGAGTAAGACGATGATGAAGCTCGACGAGGAGCTTCTTTCGGGTCTGCGCAAGGTTGGCTTCCTCCTGGACAACGGACATGACGACACCGGTTGGGTGATGAAGCTATTTCGATATCAGGCCGGCTATTACTTGAACATCGGGGCGTCGGATCTCATCGTCGAAGAAAAAATCAAGCTCAGGTCCGGCGTGGGCATCGCGAGGCTCGATGAGTCGTCGGTCGTCCTCAGCGACGGCAGCAGGCTCCCTGCCGACATCGTCGTGTTCGCGACGGGATACCAGCCTCTTGAGAAATCGGTTGCTCGCCTCTTCGGCGAAGACGTGGCCGCCCGCGTTGGTCCGATCTACGGGATCGGGAATGACGGTGAGTTGCAGAACATGTACGGGGCAACCGGACAGCCACACTTCTACGTCACGGGGGGCGGCTTCGCCGGGGCGCGCTCCTACTCGCGTTACACGACGTTGCTTATCAAGGCGCAGCTGGAAGGTCTGCTGTCAGGACAAGCGAGCGCAAAACCCGACACAGACAGCATGGGCGCAAAAACAACACCACGTCGGACAGCCGCCCATGCGTAGCGAGATCGAGCTCCCCCGCCTGTCCATCACCGAACGCGATCGCCGCTGGGCAGCGACGCGCAAGACAATGCGCGAAAAAGGACTGGATTGCCTCGTATTGTGGGGCTGGCCGGCGTTCTGGGATTTCCATACTGCAAACGCGCGCTATCTCTGTCCGATTGGAGGAAATGCGGAAAACAACGTTCTGATTTTCCCGCTCAATGGGGAGCCGACGTCGTTCGTACTCATGCCGACCTTTGTGGAATACTGGAAACGCTCCCAGAATTGGGTCTCGGATGTGCGCGCGCGGGAGAAGAGCTGGGCCGACACAGTCGTAAGACGATTGAGAGATCTGAAGCTCGACAAGGCGTCGATCGGAATGGACGGCTCTGCAGGTCCGCTCGACTCCGATGGCTGGCTGCCAAGGAGCGTCTATGACGGCGTCCTTTCAGGATTACCGGAAGCGCGCTTCGTCGATCTCGATGACGATCTCGAAATGATGCGCTCTATCAAGAGCGCGGAAGAGATCGCCATGCTCGAGCGTGCCGCCACTCTCGGCGACGGGATGCTTCAAGCGTGTGTCGAGAATGCGCGGCCGGGCGTGCGGGAGACCGAGGTCTACTCCGCGATGATGCAGGCCATGCTTTCGGAAGGCGGCGAAGAGCCGACCCTGTTCCTGTGGGCGTGCGATCAATATCCGTTCCCGCATCCATTCCGATTGCCCGCGATGCGCCGGATGGAATCCAAAGACATCATCGTTTGCGAGATCCACCCCAAGATTGGCGGATACTTCACGCACGTGGAGCGCACGTTCTGCCTCGGCGAGCCCGACCACAATACCCAACGCATCTACGACGGATGCGTCGCTGCTTTCGATCGCGGCATGGAATTGTTCGCTCCGGGTGCACCGATCGCTGAGACACTGAACGAGGTCAAAAAGGTCGTGGACCGAGCCGGGCTAGGGATTTGCGAGCTCGGTATCCACGGGCACGGCCTCGCATCGCTCGAGTACCCGCGCTATCGCTTCCACGCGCTCGCCGGCGACCAGGCCGCGCTCAAGCGCAGCGGCGACACGTTCGCGCCCGGCATGGTGTTCGCCTTCAACATCGACCTCTTTGATCCGCAATGGCGCAATGGCGAGACCGGTGCCGTATTCGCGGAGACGATCCACATCACCGAGTCCGGGGCGCGGTACATGCACCGCTTTCCCCACGAGCTTCAGAGAATCCCGATGTAAATCGCGCGAATACAAGCGCGAGACAAATTTATCGCAATTGGAGGAACCGCAATGTATCAACGCTTCGCCTACAGCCTTCCGATCATCGGCATGCTCGCTCTGGGTTCAACCGCATTGGCCAGCGAACCAATCAAAATCGGCGTCATGTTTCCGCTAACGGGCCCGATCGCCGCGAACGGCGTGCCTACGCGCGACGCCATCAAGCTAGCCTTCGATGAAATCGGCAACCAGGTGGCGGGCCGCAAGATCGAACTGATTTTTGAAGACAGCGCCGGAAAGCCGGACGTCGGCCTGACCAAGATCAAGTCGCTCGTCGAGCGAAACAAGGTTGATCTTCTGTTGTCCGAGCTCACCGGTTCGGTTGGCGCGGCAGTCGCGCCTTATGTGATCTCGCAGAAGATTCCGTGGCTCTCAACCGTCGCATTGTCCAGTCTGACCCGTGACCTGAAGAGCCCTTACATCTTCCGCTTCGCGCCGTCGTCGTATCAGTTCGCTGTCGCAGGGGCGGAAAGCGCGAAAAAGCTTGGATGGAAAAAGGCCTACTTCATCGGCTGGAACGCGCCTGTGGGTCGCGAGTCCCTCGACGCGGTCAAGAAGGTGTTCGGAGACGGCATCGTGGACGCGATGTTTGCGAACGTCGGAACGGCGGATTTCGCTCCCTATCTAACCAAGATCGATCCGTCCAAGGCCGACGGCGTATTCGTCGCGCTATGGGGATCCGACGCGCCCAGAATTACGCAACAATTCGCTGAATATGGTCTCTCCAAGAAAATGCAGTTCTTCGGACTCGCTTCCTTCACCAGTGAAGAGTTGCTCGCGAACATGCCGCCAGAGTCCGTCGGCATCCTGAGCTCATACCCCTATTGCGGGACCCTGGACACGCCCGAGAACAAGGCGTTCGTTGCGGCCTACAAAGCCAAATACAATGCCCTGCCCGGCTCCTATCAGTACCTCGGCTACCAGGCCGCAAAGATGCTTATCAAGGCGATCGAGGACGTGAAAGGTAACGTTCAGGACCGTGAGGCCCTCTCCGCCGCACTGTCCAAGCTGGAAGCCAAGGGCCCGATGGGCGTCACCAAGTTCGACGAAAATCAAGGCATCGTGACCGACTTTTTCCTGTTGAAGGTCGGTGTCGGACCGGATGGAAAGCTGCAGAACATCTGCACTGACCGCATGCCGCAGGTCGAGGACCCCTACAAGATGTTTCCCAAGTAACTCGAATCGGGGCGGCCTGATGGCCGCCCCGGCTCCCTCATCCGTGCAAACACTTCGTCACAGGCTAAGCCTGCGGACCACGGTCGCTCCGTGACGGGCATCATCGAATGAACTTCTGGATCTTGCAGATTCTCAACGGCATCTCGTTTGGGATGTTGCTGTTTCTGTTGGCCTCGGGCCTGTCCCTCATTTTTGGTCTTTTGAAAATTCTCAATCTCACCCACGGCTCGTTCTATCTGTTCGGCGGCTATATCGGGCTGACCATCTTCAGCAAGACGGGAAGCTTCGTCCTTGCAGTGATATCCGCGAGCCTGATCGTTGCGCTGATCGGCATTGTCATCGAGCGCGTTCTTCTTCGGCCGCTGCATCTGCGCGAACTGCCTCAGGTCCTTTTGACATTTGGGCTGCTGCTGATCTTTGCAGACCTTGCCATGCTGATCTGGGGCGGTAATCCGCAAACGGTGCCGCGACCGGATTATCTGCGGAGCTCCATCCAGATCGGCTCGCTGGTCTATCCCTCCTACCGCCTGTTCATCATCGGCTTCGGTCTTGTCGTCGCAGCGCTGCTCTGGTGGTTCCAGGACGGCACGAAACTTGGCGCTATGGTCCGAGCCGGCGTGGATAACGAGGAAATCGCTCGCGCGCTCGGGATCAACGTGTCGCTCCTGTTTACGATCGTATTCGGCATTGGCGCATTTCTGGCCGCCATGGGCGGCATCCTGGGTGGGCCGATCGTCGGTGTTTATCCTGGAGCCGACTTCGAAGTGCTGCTGCTCGGCTTCGTGGTCGTGATCATCGGCGGCCTTGGCAGCTTGCGCGGCGCATTGTTCGGCGGCCTGCTGGTCGGTCTTCTGGACAATTTCGGCAAAGTCTTTTTCCCCGAACTTGCCCTGTTCACGATCTTCGCGCCGATGGCTCTGGTCCTGGCATTGCGTCCCGCCGGATTGTTCGGTCGGAGTGCGTGACATGACGAGGACTTTTTCACCCCTGACGATCGCGATCCTGGTCGCCCTTGCCGCCGTGGCGTTTGCTATCCTTCCGCAGTTGTTGCCGTCATATTATCTTGGTCTCGTAGTGAAGGCGCTCATCTTCGCGCTGTTCGCGATGAGTCTCGATTTGCTGATCGGCTACACCGGAATGGCCTCGCTCGGCCATGCGGCCTATTTTGGTCTTGCTGCCTATTCGGCAGGTCTGCTTGCGCAGAAACTGGATTGGAGTTTCTGGCTTGCAGTTCCTGTGACGCTGGCCATCACCGGCATCACAGCCTTGCTGTTCGGCCTCCTCGCCCTGCGCACGCGCGGCAGTTACTTCCTGATGATTACCTTGGCCTTGTCGCAGTTGATCTGGGGAATGGCGGTCGGCTGGCGATCGCTGACGGGCGGCACCGACGGACTGCCGAACCTGCCACGGCCCGACCTCATGCCGTTTGTCTCGCTCAACAACGAGATCACGTTCTACTATTTTGTCCTGATCGTCGTAACCGTGGCGGGGTTCTCCATTTTCCAGATCGCGGCCTCCCCGTTCGGCTATGTCTTGCGCGGTATTCGAGAGAGCGAAACGCGGATGCTTGCGCTCGGATATGACGTCAAACGCTACAGGCTTTCGATATTCGTCATTTCCGCGCTGTTCGCAGCACTCGCCGGCATTCTCTACATGTACTTCAACCGCTTCGTGAGCCCCGAGTTTCTCCACGTCGAGCGCTCGGCCGAGGTTCTGCTCATGGTCGTTCTGGGAGGAGCCGGAACGCTCGTTGGACCGATCGTCGGCGCGGCAGCAATCATCGGCCTTGAGAATCTGGCCAGCGCCTTCACTGAGCGGTGGCTCATGATCCTCGGCGCCGTCTACGTCATGGTTGCGCTGTTTGCACCCAAGGGCCTGACTGGAGCGGTCAAGAGTCTGGTTCGAAAAAAATGACAGCCATGACAGCATTCTCCGCGCAATCCGTCAGCAAGCACTTTGGCGGCGTCCGGGCCGTCAGCGACGTATCGCTCTCCGTCGAACGTGGCGAACGGCATCTCATCATCGGACCCAATGGTGCCGGCAAAACCACGTTGTTCAATATTCTCTCGGGCGCCGTACCGGCTTCCTCCGGCCGGACATTTTTCTTCGGCAAGGACATCTCGACCCTGACCGCCAACCAGCGCGCATTGCTCGGGATCGCGCGCACGTTTCAGATTACGAACCTGTTTTCGGAGTTGGCCGTTATCGAGAATGTCATCCTCGCGTTGCAGCCGCCGAAGGCGACGCAGTTCGCCTTGTTCACGCGAATGCTGGGCGACAAAACTCTCCTGCGAGGCGCGCGCGAGCTCCTTGATCACTGGGAACTTGGCGATATCGCACATCATCCCGTCAGCACAATCTCATACGGACAGAAACGGCAAATCGATTTGATCCTGGCGATGGCGAGAACGCCATCGATCCTGCTGCTCGATGAGCCGATGGCGGGCCTTTCGGCCGCGGAGGTGGTGCGCGTGTCGGCGATGATCCGTCGCTTGCCCAGGGACATGACCGTCATGATGATAGAACACGACATGGACGTCGCACTCGAGCTGGCCGAGCGCATCACTGTGATGAACCAGGGTGAGGTCATCGCTCAGGGCGATGTGGCAAGCGTTCGCGCAATGGACGAAGTGGCAGCAATCTACCTTGGCGCTGAAGACGATGCTTGAGATCAACGACCTGCACACCTACTATGGCGATTCGCATGTGCTCCAAGGCGTCGACCTCAGTGTCCAGCGCGGTCAGGTCGTCGCCCTGCTTGGTCGTAACGGCGTCGGAAAGTCGACCCTCGCGCGCTCAGTTATGGGACTGACGCCAGCGCGCCGCGGAACAATCAGCTTCCAGGACAAAGAGATCACGCAATTTTCTCCGCATCGGATCGCTCGTAGCGGCATCGGGTATGTGCCTCAGGGCCGCCAGGTGTTTGGGTCGCTCACCGTCAAGGAGCACTTGGAAGTCACCGCGCGCGGGCATGGCCCGTGGACGTTCGAGCATGTCATAGGGCTGTTCCCGAATCTTGGAAATCGCCTCACCAGCTTCGCAGCAAAGCTTAGCGGAGGTGAGCAGCAGATGCTTGCCGTCGGGCGAGCCCTAGTCGGCAATCCGGCCATGCTGATCATGGATGAGCCTACCGAAGGGCTGGCCCCGATCGTGGTGAAGGAGTTGGGCCGAACTATCGAATCACTGAAAAAGGTCGGCACTTCAATTCTGCTGATTGAACAGCAACTGGCGTTTGCGTTACGCTGCGCTGACTTGGTTTTGATCATGAGCAAGGGGCGAATCGTGCACCGCTGCAGCCCCGCAGAGCTGAGAGCCGACCAGGATATCAAAGCTCGGTATCTGGGAATCTGACATGTCGCAGAGCGAACAACTGTTTGAGCCAGCCTGCGCTCGGGCGACAAGTCTGCCGCGCTAATCGCTTTCCATTTGCAGGCTTTCATCCGTGACAGCAAAGAGAGGAACAAAGGTCAACGGCGACAAGTCGCTTACAAAGGGCCTGATGCTTATCGAAGCAATGTCTAAAAGTGAGGGCACGCGCGGCATTTCCGAGCTGGCACGAGAACTATCCCTGACGAAAAGCAACGTCCATCGGCTTATGCAGACTCTCATTGCAAGTGGATTTGTCCACAAGGACGAAGCCACAGACCGATACGAGCTTTCTTCAAAAATGTGGCGCCTCTCGCAGACCTCGCCACCTTTCGCTCACCTGCGTATCGTAGCGAGGCCTATTCTCAGAAGCGCGGTCGAGCAAGCAGGCGACAGCGTTCTCTTCGCAGCCGCCGAGAACGATGAACTTATCATCGTCGATCAGGTCGAGACCCAGAGAGTGGTGAGAGTGTATTTCTCTCTTGGCCAATCATTTAAAATGGACCAGATCATCCGGGCGGGAAAAGGACTGACCGCGCTCCAACAAGTGGCACTGGCGTTTCGACCGTTTGGGTCAACTTTGCAGCGCGCGGATATCAAGGGTCGTGTCAGCCGGACCAAGCTCGACGAAATACGTAAAGCGGGGTTTGCACTAAGCCGCGGAACCTGGATAGCGGACGTCAACGCGGTGAACATTCCCGTATTCGATTCCGAACAGAGATTCCTTGGTGTCCTCTCATGTTTTGGGCCGGCCACACGGCTGACCCAGCAGCGCTTCCCTGCCGTGATAAAAATTCTCCGCCACGCGGCGTCACAGATCGCAGCACAGCTTAAATAGGTTTGGTCGCCCGATTTGGATGAGTCGATCAAATCGTCGATCCTAACACATCGGTCACAGCTCGAAGCATTTCCGGCATGATCTAGCCGCATCGCGGAAGCGTGCATTCGATGCGATTCCACGGCGATCTGCACCCTGCAATATCGTCGCCGAGTCCGCAGATTGGCACGGCGCCGCCGCACGACAAGACCTGCACAGCGCTGGATACGACCTTGGCGTTTCTCAAGCTCCCGCGCCTGGAACAGAGACGCTAATGAAGAAATGTGAAGATCGCGCCTCTCGCAACCGACAGGTGTTGCCGCAAGAACAATCGACCAATGCGCGAATGGAAAACATCGCGGGTTTCATCCGATATCGGCGGGGTCTTATCGCCGCGCCAGTGGTTGCCCCGATCCCGATCCTCCGTCGGGCCCCCGCTCGCGCCTGGGGCGGATCTGACGGCACATCCAAAACTCATCATTGAGAACGGTTACAACGTTGCGCTCCAAGCACGCGTGCTGGAACACCTTGACCGTTTCCCGCTTCGCAGCTTGTCGAGATTGAGGTGGAGCCCGGACTGCCGAGGCAGCGCCGCGAAATACCGTCGGTGACGGCCCTGCCGGAATCTGACAGTGGTCTAACTCACGGCCATTCTAGATTACTCTTATCAGCCCGTTGCCAAAAATCGGCTCAGTTCAAATCCGCCAACATCTTGCGGAGCTGCTTGGTCGCCGGCGTTACGATCGCGACAAAATAGCTCTCCCTCAGCTTGCGCTGGGCAGCTCCGGTCGCGACGTAGCCACGCGCGCCGCAATGAAGCATCGCATGATGCGCGGCTGCTACGGACAACTCACCGGCTTCGAGCCGGGCGAGGATCACACGGCGCCAGTAATCCTTTCTTGTCTCGAAGGGCGTTTCGGACAAAGCGGAGACCTCGCGCTCCAGAGCTTCAAGCTTCAATGCGAAATCGTCGGGCTGCAATTCCAGGAAGCGATTCACATGACCCAGCGGGGCCTGCATCTGCTGCATCAGCTCAATACAGGATCGGATGAGCCCGAACGCCATGCCGGCCTGCAGAAGAATGAAGCCGCAACGAATGCGAGGGATATATTCGTCGATCGGATCAGCCAGTACCATGAGATCCGGCACGAAGGCACTACGAAGCTGGACTGAGAAAGTCCGCGTGCCCTCGAGCGCGACAAAGTGATCGTTCTGAATGATGGTCACGCCTTCGTCCGAGCACCCGAAAACAGCCATGACGCGCCGGCCGGGCTCGTCATCGAGTTCGAAAATGGAGCCAAAATAGTGATCCGGTCCGAGATTGGAGACCCAAGGCAGCGCGCCGGTGACCCGGAACCCTCCCGGCACACGCCGCCCCTTCAACTTGAGACGTTCGATACCGAATAATGACTTCATCGGATTTGACAGTCCGGTGCCGCCCAGCATCTCGCCGGTCGCCACGCGTGCGCCGAGGTGCCGCTTCAGTGCATCGTTGTCCGATGTATAGATGTACCAGCCAAGCGCATCCTGGCACCACATGCAAAAGGCGGTCGACAGGCAATACTCGCTGGCGACCGCCATGTGCGCGATCGCGGCGCCGAGATCGGGTGTCGCGCCCCGATAGCCTGGCAGGTGCGCGCTGAACGCACCCGCCTCGCCAAAGCGGCGCAGCACCTGTTCGGGATAAAGGCCGTTGGCATCGACCTGCTGCACGAGCGGCGCAAGATCCGCTCGGGCGATCGCGCGGATCGCGTCGAGCCCGTCCGCACGATTGTTCGGCGCAACCTCCCGCTGAGCGGCAGTGAGCATTCCGACCTCCATCTCCAACGAATGCTGCGGCTTGCGATCAGACCGGCTCAACAACCAGATTGACTGGGCGAGTGAACGTATTGGCCACAGGCGACCACTGGGTCACATGCTTGATCAGCTCGTCGATTTCATTCTGCGGAGCATCAGCGTCGAGATGCACTTTCACGCGCACGTCAGTGAAGCCAACCGGCTTCTCGCTGGTATCGCCGGTGCCCCAGACCGCGGTGATATTCAGATCACCCTCAAGTTCCAGTTCAAGCTTGCGCACAGTCCAGCCGCGATGCACGGCATTGGCATGCAGGCCCACCGCAAGGCAGGAGCCAAGCGCCGCAAGCGACGCCTCGGAGGGGTTCGGTGCGGTGTCGTCGCCAAGCAGCGCCGGCGGCTCGTCCACGATGTAAGGAGGAAGGGAACGGATATAATTCAGATGCCGGAACCTGCCCTCGGCAACTGTCTTGCACTTGAGGGTTTTCACGGCCTTAGGATTGGCCTTGCCGGAGGCGATCAGCTTGTCGAGACCGTCCTTGTCGATCGGCGCAAGGCAACCCGTCAACGCGGTCTGTGGTTTGTTCATTGTTGTGTGTCTCCCGGTTCCCAGTGATGTCCGGCGTCACTCGTCACGAAGCCAGCTCAGCCGGACGATGAGCTGCTGACAGAAAGCGTCGATTGTGAAGCCGATGATACCGATGATGACCACCGTCGCGGCGAGGCGGTCATACTCGAGAGTGTCGCGCGCGTCGTTGATGGCGTAGCCAAGGCCCGACGTCACACCGAGAAACTCGGCCGGGACCAGAACGACCCAAGCCACGCCGAGTGCGAGCCGAATGCCGGTGAGCGTATCCTGCGCGATCGCCGGCAAAATGATGGTAAAAAGCATATGCTGCGGCCGCGCCCCAAGATTGCGCGCGACCTTGAACCAAGCGGGATCGATGCGGCGAACGCCGTGCGCTGTCGCAAACAATACTGGCCAGATTGCAGCCGCTGCGACCAGAAAGATAATTGCCGTGTCCCAGGTGGCGAACGCCATAATCGCAATCGGCATCCAGGCTAGCGGACTGATCATGCGCAGGAATTGGAACGGAACCGAACTCGCTTCGCGAAACACCTGGAAGCGGCCGACCAGAATGCCCGTCGGCACCCCGATCGCGATCGCCCAGGCAAGCCCGGCCCCGATGCGCCAGAGGCTTGGCAACGCCATCGCAACGGCTTCGCCGCTCACGACCATCTGCCACAGCCGCCGGAATGTCGGCCCCGGCGCGAAATCGGCGAAGTTCGCGGTCGCCGGATTCGACGCAATGAGCCACGCGCCGAACCACCACACGGCAAGCAGCACCAGCATGCCGAGGGCGGAATAGGCAGCACTCCGCAGCGCCGCTGCGCCGAAACGCGAAGACTGTCGTTGCGACGAAGCCTCGGAGCTGTCGGCCGCCATGTCGGCTACGTACTGGATCGTCAAAACGACAGAATCTCCTCGCGGTTGAAGGGGTCCGCGGGATTGACGCTCGGGTCATCTGTCCACTCCGGATACTTCCCGATCGCGGTCCGCACGAAGTCGTAGTTGACAAGATCCTTGGCGACGAAGTCCGGATCGAGTTTCTTGAGGAATGTGGTGTCGCCGCTCACCACCGTCTCGTTCATCGCATTGACGATGAGCTTGGTAGCCGATGGATAAGGCCATGGCTGGAAGTCGATACGGCCGGCCTTCCAGTCGGCGTGCTTGATCGCCTGCGTCGGCCCGTAGTCCTTGTCGTCGTAATAGATCATGGCGCGCTCGATGACCTCGACCGGAAGCGGCAGATAACCCTCCCCGTCCTTCGAGATCAGCCGCGCCACCTCCTTCTTGTTCTTGGAAGCGTAAATCTGCGCGCGAACGATCGCGTTGATGACCTTCTGCGTCCACTCTTTCTTCTTGGCGACCACATCTTCGTGCATGCACACCACGCAGCAGGGATGATTTCGCCAAATGTCACCGGTGAATCGTAGCATGCGCGCACCAGCCTTGAGTTCACCGAGCGCGTTGAACGGCTCGGCGACGATATATCCGTCGATCTTGCGTGCGGCGAGCGCGGCCGGCATATCCGGCGGCTGCATGATCTGAAGATTGCACTCATTCGCGGCGAGCGGCTCGCCCTGCGTCTTGATGACGGGTGTGATGCCGGATTTGCGAAGACCGTATTGCAGCACGATGTTGTGCATCGAATACCAGAATGGGACAGCTACCTGCTTTCCTCCGAACTGCGCGAACGAGGTGATGCCGGTATCTTTGCCAACGACGACGCCGGATCCGTTGGTATGCGCCCACGCCATGACCTTGACCGGGAAATTGTTGTTGTATCGCATCCACACCGGAATCGGCTTCAGCAAATGCACGACATTGACCTTGCCGGCAGCGAACGCTTCCACCAGCGGCGACCAACCGCGGATCAGGGTCGGACGTTCGGCCTTAAGGCCCTCATCCTTGAAGTATCCCATTCCGTGCGCGACTAGCAGCGCGGTTGCATCCGTAATCGGCAGATAGCCTAAACGGACGATCTCATCGTCTGCTGCATGCGCAGTCGACGTGAAGTTGTTAAGGAGCGGCCCAAGCATAGCGGCAAGGCCACCGGCTGCCATCATGTCGAGTGTCTGACGCCGAGTTACCGATACGCGGTGCCGGTCGTCCTCCGCATACACGGCATCGAACTCATCGAAATCGGACGCTTTACGTTCACTCATGATTCAACCTCTGAAACGAAATGCTCATCGCGCGGCTACAGCAACAGGCTCCCGGGATAAGCTCTGGTAAGTGCCGGCTTCCGGCACCGGCGCGATCAAGCGCCCCGAAACCCGCTCGAATGCGGTTTGAAGATCAGCTTGAATTCGCTGCGTGATCGGCCCTCGCCGCTCGCGGTCGCCGAGATCCACCCTGATCGGCACTTCCTCATGGAGGCGACCGTTCGACATCACTAGCGCACGATCCGCCATGGCGACCGCCTCGGGAATGTCGTGGGTAACGACAACAAGAGTGATGCCGAATTCTGAGGCGATCCGCCTGACATCGCGCTGCAACGCTCGTCGCGTTACCGCGTCGAGAGCGGAAAACGGCTCGTCCAGCAGCAGAACGTCCGGCCGCAGCACCAACGATCGCGCAAGCGCGACACGCTGTGCCTGACCACCCGACAAGTCCTGGACATTGCGTTTGGCGAAGTTTTCCAGTTCAACGAGCCGCAACAATTCAGGCACGCGCGTCTGGATCTCGTCATGCCGGCCGGCGAATTTGAGGCCAAGACCAACATTTTGCTCGACTGTCATCCACGGATAAAGGTGGGGTTGTTGAAACATCACAATCCACCGGGGTGACGGACCTGCGACCCTCTCGCCGTCAATCTGAACCGTGCCGCTACTGGGCATCGTCAGGCCAGCGAGGATATGAAGAATCGTGGACTTGCCGCACCCAGAGCGGCCGACCAGCGCCACTGCCTCGCCCCTGCCAATTGAAAAGCTCACATCAGTCAACGCAGGCGCGTTCGCCCTGCGGTACAGATGCGATACTCCCGCCACCTCAACATGGACATGGGACTTCGAAGACATGCTTTAAGCCCAGGCTGCACGAACGGGAACGACCGTTCTGTCGCGAAACTAGCGCGATCGTCGTGGAGAGAGTTCCTGTTCTTTGGCGCTGCGCGGCAAACTCTTTCCACGAACGAACCCAAGAGTAGGAAATCGGCCCTGCGAGCCGGGGTTCAACTTGAAGGCAGCGGTTGGTGGTTTGGCGAGCGCTGCGGTATGTCCGGCGCGTGCAGCGCGAGTGGTCTACCGAATTCGACCGCCGGATAAGATCCGGCCTGTCATCCGTCGCTTGCGATCGCAATGGGATGACCGCCCTCGCACGGCGGACTACGGCATCCAGGTTCTCTCGACCGTTCTGTCGTACGCCGTTGATCCGCTCGGCAAGATCGCGAGCAACCAATGCGAGGGCATCAAGAGGCTCTACAGCGCTGATCGATCAGAGATCATCTGGACCGATGCCGATATCGCTGAGTTCAAACTGGCGCGCGGGCCGCACGACAACCCCGCCTGCCCGCCCGAACTTGTTCACGCCGTTGACCTTGCCACACACACCGGATTGCGGCTTGGCGACCTCATCCGACTCTCTTGGTCGCACATTCAAAACGACGCGATCGTTATGAGAACCGCTAAAAGCAATCATCAGCGCGAAGCGATCATCCCGATTTATGACGACCTTCGTACGGTTCTGGACAGCATCCCCAAGCGCGCTACCTCAGTCCTGACCAGCGCTCGATGCAAACCTTGGACCTCGAACGGTCTCTCGACTGCCGTCCAGCGCGCGAAGGCGGCGGCAAAATGGAGCCATCGTGACCTGCATTTCCACGACCTGCGTGGAACAGCGGCGACCAAGTTTTATGTCGCAGGTCTCAGCTTACGCGTGATCGCTGAGATCATGGCGTGAGAAGAAGAAACGGCCGAGAAGATCATCCGGCACTACGTAGGTAGGCAGGCCGCAACCAAGGAGGCGATCCAGCGGCTTAATAAAGCCAGACAGCGAAAAGGTTTTGCAAAACTGTCTGCAAAACTCTAACGCGAAATCGAGCTGAGTACTGGAGCGGGTGAAGGGAATCGAACCCTCGTCATCAGCTTGGAAGGCAGATAGCCCAAGACAGACCTGGGAAGATTGAAGCCGCTTTGCGCAATATTCAAAGGCTTTTTCTACGCAATATCATCAGTCATTGACGGATTAGGGTGGATTAGGATAGGCTAGTTTTATTCCCAGATGCTTCCCAGAGGTCGCTATGGCCGCCGCATCCCTAACAACTCAAGACGATGTGTTCCGTTTGAAGGTGCCGGCCGGGAAGGCCGAAGCCCTGTTCTTCGACGAGGGTAAGCCGAAGGTCCGCGCACCCGGTCTCGCGCTGCGTATCCGCGAAGGCGGCTCAAAGAAGTTCGTGTTCTTCTACCGGCTCGCCGGCAAGCAATGGAAGATCACGATCGGCGATGCGGAGTCGTGGAAGCTGGACGACGCCCGGAAGGAGGCCCGCGACATGCGGGTGCAGCTCGACAAGGGGGAAAACCCGGCCACGGCAAAGAAGGCCAAGCGGGCAGAAACCGCCCTCACCTTTTCGTCGGTCGTTGAGGAGTATCTAAAGGCTCGCGCTCGAGACATGCGACCGCGGAGCCTTGTCGAATGCACCCGGCACCTTCGTGTCATGTGGAAGCCGCTTCATGGTCTCGCGCTCGGTGCCGTGACGCGGCAGGTGGTGGCCAGCCATCTCCGGAAGCTGGTCGAGACCAGTGGCGCCGTTTCTGCGAACCGCGCCCGCGCAACCCTATCAGCGATGTATGCATGGGCCATCGGCGAAGGTCTTGTGGACGAAAATCCGGTCTCCGGAACCAACAAGTCCACCGAGAAGTCGCGAGATCGCGTGCTGTCTGACGCGGAGCTCGTGAAGATATGGCTCGCGTGCGCCGAAAGCGGCTTCGGCCGAATCGTTAAACTACTGATGCTGACGGCACAGCGCCGCGACGAAATTCGCGCGCTGCGATGGTCGGAGATCGACAAAGACGAGAAGGTGATCCGGCTGGAAGGAGTCCGGACCAAGAACGGCAGGCCACATGATGTCCCCCTATCGTCTCCGGCGCTTTCTGTGCTGGACGCCCAGCCCCGGATAGTTGGGCGCGAATGGATCTTTGGCGAAGGCGAAGGCGGGTTTTCGGGCTTCTCCGCAGCCAAGAAGGCGCTCGACGAGAAATGCGGCGTGTCCGATTGGACGCTACACGATTTGCGACGCACCGCTGCCACGCGGATGGCCGACCTGGAGGTGCCACCGCATGTGATCGAGGCGGCACTGAATCACGTCTCCGGTCACAAGCATGGTGTCGCCGGCATCTACAACCGCAGCACCTACAGCAAAGAGAAGCGAGCGGCGCTCGATCTGTGGGCGAACCACCTGCTGATCGAGGTCGCAAAGGCCGCTGGCGCGAACGTTGTGAGCCTCAAGACGGGCCGAGCGTAATGGCCGAGGAGCGGATCGATTGGGTGCGCGGCACCCCTCACCGTGCCTTTGCGGAATATGCTGAGTGGCGAGAGGCCGTCGAAAGAGCGGATAAAGGCGATAGCTCCCATCTCATTGCAATGCTCCGGTCCGAAAAGATACCCGGTCCGGAAGCTCGGGCGCTGATCGCTGATATGCTTAGCCGGCGACCTCTATCGAACAAACGCGGCAGACAAGCAACGCCGGCCTACTTGCTGACCGCCTCAGAAGCCAGGCTCCACAATCTCCGTGCGCTCGTCCGATATTTCCAGCGCAAGGGCTGCGATCTTGCCACCGCAATGCAATCGGCGCTGCGGGAGGAAAAGCGAGACGACCTTCACTTGCGTTGTCTCGACGAAAGTCCGACTGACGCCGAACTTGATGAAATGATCTCGGAAAGCGAGCAACTGGCGCTTGAGAATTTCATCAATGGCCGACGGGGATCCACTCAGCGCATGAAACGACGGTTACAGAGGGAATAAGCTCAGCCCTTAAATCCGGGGATTTGCGGTCTGGTTTCAACGTTAGCGCTTAAAGGCATGGTCCCTCCTGATCCGTGAACACACGGCATTAACGAGGACCGACAATGGATAACAAGCCACCGCGGCTGGCCGCGATCGACGCGCTGCCGAACGAAATGCAAGACCATGCCCTGGTCGACTGGCCGACTGTGGCCGTCATCATCGGCTCGAAAGACGTCGCCAACACCCGCGAGATGATTTCCCGCGTTGTTCCGCTCGTGCATGTCAGCGAACGTCGCCGGCTGCCCCGCTGGGGAGCGCTGAAGGAATTTCTCCGAAGCCGTGAGCTGTCCGGCGGCAAACAGGACGCCGCATAAGGTGATCCCCGTAAAAGCGTCGAGGCCCGTTCCAGTGTCCGCTGGAAACGAGCCTCGGGGAATTGACCGCTTTGGCGAGCCGGTTGATCTCCAAGCTACCCAAGATCAGCGTCAACATCAAGGCAACGTCGCGGCAGCCAAGATCGCGGCACGATTTGCAATCACGCTCGCGCATGCGCTCGTCGTCGTACGGCACGCCGGCATCGGCCGGGAGGTGCTGCGATGAACCGCCGTCGGCTCCCCGATCGTCGCAACAGCGAAATCATCACGTTCGACCATGAGGGCCGAACGTACCGCGCCACGATCTCCCGCTTTGCGGATGGGCGCGTCGCGGAGGTGTTTCTCGACACCGGTCGCTACGGCGCCGACCTGCAGGTCAATGCGGCTGACTCGGCGATCCTGTGCAGCCTGGCTCTCCAGCATGGTGTTCCGGCCGCAGTGATCCGAGACGCGATCAAGGGCCCGATCGGCCGGGCCTTGCATCTCTTCGTGGAGGTGCAGCCATGAATGCGCCGCAGCCAACGATGCAAAACGTGTTGCTCGGCGAGATGCGCACCACCGCGCGAATCGTGGCGGCCGAAGGCGGTGTCATTATCGACAAGGGTCCGAACCTGTTCGTACCCGACGCCGACCTGCAGAAGCTGGACCAGATCGGCAAAGAGCTGGACGAGGAAGTAGCCGCGGCCAAAGCCCAAGGCAAGGTCGCCTGCGAGCACTGCGCCGAATGGTTCGCTCCGCGTCGCTCAGGTGGCCGTAGGCAACGGTTTTGCAGTGAGGGGTGTCGTAGGGCCTTCCACGCCGAAAACCCCAACGCGGGCCAACGCCAGCAACGCGAAACGCCTATCCAGTCCAACGCGGGCCACGTCGAAACCAACATCGGGAGAGCGCCCGAGGACTTCGACTGGGAAGCGCATACGGTCGCGCCGACGCAAGCCGCCATCGCAGTCTATGAAAACCAGGCCGGCGCAGTCGTGATCCGACAAGAAGGCCAATACGGCCCAGACGAGGACGTCTGGATCGTAATCCAGCGGCAGAACCTGGCCGCGGTGATCGCCGCGCTCGAGCAGAAACGGCGCGAATACGAGCAAGAAAGTCCGTCTGCATGACCGAGGTCGCCACCGGCGCCGCGGAAAAAGCCTCGCAGCGATCATTCACGGGCGACAAGCTCGATTGGATGACCGCTGTGAGCGCGGATCCCAGGCTCGACGCTCGAGCGTTTGAGGTCGCGTTCTGCATCGCTCAGCATGTGAACCGGAAAACCGGAGCCGCGATTCTGTCTGACGACACGATCGGCGACAAAACCGGCATCCCGCGCCGGTGGGTGCTCCGCGCGCGCCAGGCGTTGCGCGAGACAGGATGGATCGACTGGCAGCGCACCAAAACTGCCAACGTCTACTGGACCAAAGGCGAGAACATGAATCGCGTTATCGACCTCCAAATCATGCTGAGGGATGCCCGGCAGGAGAAGCGAAACAGGATCAAATGCGCCCGCCAAGATGCGCCACCCGTGGCACATCTTAAAGGCTGAGATGCGCCACCCATGGCACATCCAGTTGTGCCACCCGTGGCACTTCGAGATGTGCCACCCGTGGCGAACATACACCTTAGAGGTACACCTTCAGTCTAACACCTTCATAAGAAGGGACTGGCGAGGTGGTGATTGTTGAAAGAGGGGCGGATGTCGATCGAGAGCCTTCCACTCAATTCGGACATTTCGGACTGGCCGAAAACACGCTGATTTTTTCGGTGACGGTGCGTCCGATCGACCGCGGCCGCGATAGCAGTAAAAACAACCTTATCCTCAGCCTAATAGTCTGCGGCTATGATCATACAATCATATTGATTTATCGTCATTTCTTGCTACTTTTGCCGTCACATGGCGATTCTGGGAAGCATCTGGGCAGCGAACGCGCCTTGAAGGGAGTCGAGCCGAAAATGACCGCCGCTAGCTCGATGATTGCCGGCATGCCAACCGTCGCTCGCACGCGCGTCGGCAATGGTAGCGCGGTGCTTGAGGGCATCGACGGCCGCACGACGCGCGGGCGCCGCTATCGCGACATCCTGGACGGCTTCGTTGCCGAATACAGCGCCACGGCTGAGAGCGATCTCGCGCGGTGCCGGGCGGCTGCGACGTTGGCGCTCGCGATCGAGGATCACGCCGCACAGACGGTCAACGATACGGGCGATCCTGCGCTTGGTGCGAGACTGTCCACGCGACTCGCGCGCGTCCTGAGCGATCTGCGGGCATCTGCGCGGCATCGCAGGCGGGGTGCACGATGATCCTGGTGATCTCGCCCTTGATGTGGATGCTTCTGTTCGGGCCTCGTCGCCGTCCGGTCACTGACACGGGTGCCGCATGACCGATCTTTCCGATCAGGACGCCGCGTTCGTCGCGGCCTATCTCGAAACAGGCGACGCGGTTGCCGCGTGTCAGCGTGTCGGCCTTGGCCCGCGTGATGCGAGCAAGACGATCACGCGCCTGATGCCCGTCATTGAAGCTGCGCGGTCCGCTCGTGCGGTTCTGGAGCCCGAAACTGGTCCGACTGCCCTGGAGCGCGCGCAAGCCGCCTATGCCCTTGCTGAGCGCGAAGGCAACGCCGCAGCGATGGTCAGCGCCTCGCAACTCATTGCGCGCCTCGAAGGCGTGCTGGACGGTTCCGGCGCGGTCGAGCCTGATGCGACACCGCGGGAGCCCGCCGATCCCCGCACTCTCCTGCGCGCGATCTTCCAGATACTCCGCAATTCTGCAGTCGCCTCGAATGCAGGCGCGATCGACGCGCGGGCGTTTGAGCTTTGCGCCGCGGCGCTTGCAGGCGGCAGGCTCGTCGTGATCGAGCCGCCGGGCAAATACCTAGTGATCGTGTCGGACCCTGAGATGGCTGCGGCCATGGGCGGCACGCTCGCAACTCCACTCATCCAAGGAGACAATCATGCTCAGTCGTGAGGCTGTAGACGCCACGCTCGTCGAAATCGCCGCGCTGGAGCAACAGCACCGCAGCAATCGCGCTGCGTTCTTCGGGTTTGCGAAGCCGAACGGCGGCGGCTGGACCGGCTCCGGCATCAACAAGGCGAAGGCCATTCAGCAGAGCCTTACGACGCCGCCGGCGGATGATGCCCGATCGGCGTGGAATGCCGCTGTCTCTCGTGTCGGCGCGCTGATGGGGTGAAGGTCATGGATGAACAAACGCGAGCGCACGCGATGGCTGAAACCATTCTGAAAATCGGCGGCAGCGTTGAAGGAACGATTATTGGTGCGGCAGTTGCCGACGCCGAGCCGGAAACCGCTGTTGTTCTTCCGTTCGA
>VFQN01000131.1_pt1 | contig 88743 bp, 63 predicted proteins | sample 3512371 | NCBI WGS metagenome assembly VFQN01 (sample SAMN10412370, study PRJNA504923) | tailings metagenome | isolation source: Replicate 2 from Balatoc abandoned mine | place: Philippines: Itogon, Benguet | collected 2017-08-28
CCAGAAACTTCCTATAATCAAAAAAAAAGAAGCTGCCCTTTTGAGACAGCCTCTTTTTATTATATCAGTGCAGCTTTTAAGCCGGCTAACATAACCGGGATATCTTCTTTCTTACAGGTTCCAACGCTCAGGCGATACCAGGGCGATTGTGCTGATGCGCCGAAGGCATAAAAAGGTACTACTGCCAGCTTCGCTTTATTCAGTAAATAGCTGGTAACATCAGATTGAGTAGCCAGTAACTTGCCTTCAGGGGTTTGCTTTCCAACCAGGTCCACTTTGATGGTAAGATAAATGGCTGCCTGGGGTGCAACAGAATCCACCGCGAAACCTTCTGCCTTAAGGGCCTGAAATCCATCATGAATGGCACGCAGACGATATTCCACTTCCGATTTGAAATGTGCGAGGAAACGATCAATGGCTTCTTTTTCCTGCAGGTATTTTGCCACGGCTTTTTGTTCCGCCATCGGCGCCCAGGCACCAACATGCCCCAGGATAGCTTTCATTTTATCTATAATGGCAGCCGGACCAAAACTCCATCCCACCCGCACACCGGTTGCAGCAAATACTTTGGAGATGGCATCTACGAAAATGGTGTAATCGCGCATAGCCGGCCGCAGGCTAACCGGATTGTAATGCTGGATATCACCATAAGTCAGGTGCCAGTACATCTGGTCATATAAAACGTAAAGTTTTTTCTCTTCTGGTCCACGGCTGGCATTCTCTGCCAATACCAGGTCGCAGATTTTTTCCAGTTCTTCCTTTGTAAATACTGTACCCGTCGGGTTTTGAGGTGAACAAAGCGCCAGCAGACTGGCACCTTTCAACAGTGGTTCCAGCGAAGCAGCGCTGGGCATGAAATTGGTTTCTGGCCCGGCTTCCACTACCACATGTTCACCCCCAACAAAATGGGTATAATGATTATTATTCCAGGAGGGCACTGCATATACTACTTTTTCTCCCTCATCCACGATGGCCCGGAAAATAGCATAGATCAGTGGTCGGCCACCTGCTGCAACGAGATATTCTGATTTGGAATAATCCAATCCCTCTCTTTCTTTAATAAATGCCGCGATGGATTCTCTCAGGTCGAGATTACCTTCCGCCAGCGGATAGTTCGTGAAATGGGCACGATAGGCCTCCACGATGTAATCCTCCAATTCCTTGGGAATGGGAAAAACTGCTGGATCAAAATCTCCAACAGTAAAATTGTATATCTTTTCTCCCAGCCGGATCTTCTCCCGGATTTCTCCACCCAGTTTCACAATCTCGGATCCAATTAGTGTTTCAGACAAATGACTCAGTTTCATATACGGCAATTTGGGGGGCAAAGGTACGGAAAGGGATGCTCAGCCCGGTTCATTTGTTGACCTTATATTTGCCGGCTCTATGAGTAAACCGGAACGTCAAACCGCCCTCTTTCTGAAACCGAATCGCCTACGTCAGCGCTGGTCGCCGGTGGAAGCTTTTTATATCACCAAACAGGCCAGGGGCGTGGATTTCGCGCGGGAAGCACTGGATGCTGATGTGGCTCGTAAAGCCTTTCCTGCCTGGCCCAGGGAGGCACAGGAATCCCTTGCTGTTTTAGGGGATGAAGCACTCACCCAACTGGTTCAACAACTTACCCGTACGCATGCAAAACAAAAAGCAGGCACTTCACTTACTGCTTATATTGATCGCTCTTTTGTGCGGCAGGTTCATCAGTTATTTTCTCAATTACTGGAGCAGGAAGTTGATTTCAGCTGGTATCACCAGACGATCAATCCCAAAACCGGCAACCATCTTACGATCAGTTGTAAAGTGATGCGACAGGCGCCTGAACTGAGGTTTAAGGTGGACAAAACGGAAGCCGGACTCGAACTGATCCCCCTGGTGAAAGTAGAAACCGAATTTGAATCCCTGAGTGAATTTCAGCGGGAATATTTTTTTCTTTTCAGGGAAAACAGCTACTGGCTGTTGAGTATGACAGATTACCAGACCCTTCTGTGGCTGGCTGCAAATGATCCGGCGGTTTATGCAGATGATCCCGCAGGATTTTCTGAACATGTTTTGAAAAGACTGGAGCCGGACTATACCATTGAAATGGGAGCCGTATTAAATAAGGATATCGTGGAAGTGGAACCTACCCATGCGATCTACCTGAGTGAGATCAGTGGCAGCTTCCTGATGCTGACTCCCCGCTGGAACTACGATGGATTTTGGGTAGAAGGCGCATTCAAACTAACGGAAGAGTTTAACCGAAATGGACAGGTATATGCAGTAAAGCGAAATCGGGCAGCAGAACAGGCATTTCATGATAAGCTGCAATCCCTTCATCCGAATTTTGCCAAACAACTGAACGGTGTATTCAATCTTCCTTTTGCAGAAGCGAAGAAAAAGCACTGGTTTTTGAAAGTATATCACCGGCTCCTAGAAGAGAATGTGGAATTGCTAGGCATGGAGATGTTGCGCACCTTCCGGTATTCACCCTTCCCTCCGGAAACAGAATGTGTTATCATTAAAACCATCGGCAGCTCCCTGCACATTCAATTTTCACTCCGCTTTGGTGGTGAAACGATTCCACTAGCCGAATTGCAAAAGTTATTACTGGCAGGAGTGAAATCAGTTTTACTCAAGGATCACTCCATTGGAGTACTTACTGAAGAATGGTTATCGCGTTACAGTGCGATCATCAAACACGGTAAGATCAAGGGTGTGGAGTTAATCGTTCCTCAATGGATATTGCTGGGCTTGAAGAAAGAAGAAAATTCGGATAACCATGAGGGTGAGGTAACAGGAGATGCGGCAACTGAAGGATCTTATGCTTTGAGAAGAGCCATCGCCAGGGAATGGTGGGAAAAATGGCTGCAATGGCAATCTGCTGAAACGGCGCTGATTCCGGTTCCTTCTACAGTAAAAGCTGTATTAAGGCCTTACCAACAGAAGGGCTTCGAATGGATCAGCCTGTTATCAGAGATTGATGCGGGCGCCTGCCTGGCAGATGATATGGGTTTAGGTAAAACACTTCAAACCATTTGCTTCCTGGCACACCGACAGGAAGCCGCAGGAACTGATCTTCGGTTGTCCCTGATTGTTTGTCCGGCTACCCTGATGCACAACTGGAGAATGGAGCTCGAAAAATTCGCACCCTTACTTCGCTCTTATGTATATCACGGGTCTTCCCGGGATATGGAGGAATTTAGATCCTCTGGTGCCAGGGTGCTGATTACAAGTTATGGAACCCTTCGTTCTGATATTGAAACCCTCCAGGTAGTGAACTGGGATGCGGTAGTATTGGATGAAAGTCATACTATCAAAAATCCATCGGCACAAATTACTCGTGCAGTGTATCAGTTAAAAGCTACAGCCCGGGTAGCATTGAGTGGTACCCCGGTGATGAATAACACTTTCGATTTGTATGCGCAATTGCAATTCCTGGTTCCCGGTTTATTTGGTCAACCTGAATTTTTCCGAAAGGAATACGCGCATCCAATTGACAGGGAGCGTAATGAGGAAAAGGTGCAGGCATTAAAACAACTGACCGCGCCTTTTGTGTTGCGAAGAACCAAACAGCAGGTTGCTACAGACCTACCGCCGAAAACAGAATCGGTGATGTGGTGTGAAATGTCGCCGGATCAGAAAGCGCTGTATGAAGATACCAAAAGCCAGATTCGGGACAGTATTTTCCTGAATATCCAGCAGGAGGGAATTGGCAAGAGTAAACTCTCGATTCTGGCGGGAATGCAGAAACTGCGACAGATTTGTGCTGCACCCGCATTATTAAAGGATAGCGGATTGGTGCAGGCAGACTCTGTGAAAATCGAGATGCTGATGCAAGAGTTACAGCATACGCTTCGTTCCAATAAAGTATTGGTGTTTTCACAGTTTAAGGGAATGTTGCATTTGATTGGGAAAGCCTGCCAGCAGGCGGGACTAGCCTATTATCATTTTGATGGTGAAACGCCACCGGCGAAAAGAGCCGAACTGGTAGAACAATTCCAGTCGCCGGATAATGAAGTGAATATTTTCCTGATCAGTCTGAAAGCGGGCAATACTGGTTTGACCTTGACGGCCGCGGATTATGTGTTCCTGGTAGATCCCTGGTGGAATACAGCCGTTCAGCAGCAGGCTGTTGACAGAGCCTACCGGATTGGGCAAACTAAAAATGTATTTGCTTACCAGATGATCTGTAAAGATACCATCGAAGAAAAAATCATTGAACTGCAGGAACGGAAGCGTGCGCTGTCACAAACCCTGGTACCCGATGATGAGAGCTTCATCAAACAACTGACGGAAGACGATCTTCAGTATTTGTTCTCGTGACAAAAGGCACGCACCGATTCCGGAAAGATTGGGTACTTTGCTTCAAATTTTTTAAAATGGGAACCATCAAATTAACAACGGAACAGTTTAAAGAGCAGGTTTTCAATTATGATGGCGCTACTGAATGGTCATATAGTGGTACGCTGCCTGCAATTGTAGATTTTTATGCAGACTGGTGTGGTCCCTGTAAAATGGTAGCCCCGATCCTGGAAGATCTGGCTAAAGAATACGAGGGGAAACTGCTGATCTATAAAGTTGATACCGATGCGGAGCAGGAGCTGAGTGCTGTATTTGGCATCCAGAGTATTCCTACACTGCTGTTTATTCCGGTTGGATCTCAGCCGATGATGCAACCCGGCGCGCTACCTAAAGCGGCCTTGAAACAAATCATAAATGATCACCTGATCGTTAAGCAGGATTAATTCTGAATAATAAAAGCCGCTTCGAAAATGAAGCGGCTTTTTTTCACACAACCTATCAGGACGACAACGTCGGATTTTTGGGTAGTTAGGCAGCAATTGCCTGAAGCAGTGTTTCACCGATCACATGTTCAACATGTGCTGAATGTTCTGCAGCTCCTTTTTCCAATACCACCACTTTGTTGAGTTGGGGCTCCAGTCCGAATATCTGAACCGGGCTACCGTTTATGCTTACCCGAAAACGGGGTAATTCGTTGGCAGCTGTATAAGGTTTAGCTACTACTTCCAGCGGCTGACCATTCACTACTACTTCAAAATTCAATGCTTTTTGTTTTATTTTCTTTGCCATAGTTAGTCCATTTTAGTGATGAATGCTATTCTCACTACTACAGATTCAATAACTATGCCCCGGCGGGTAGAAAAATGTTAAAATAGCCTAACTATTTGACTTCTATGTGTTTACCGTTACCTGTTTTTTTCTGGAGAAGCTGTTTAGGTAGCGTAATATTCAATATGCCGTTGTCGTAAACTGCATTAATCTGTTCCTGTATCACTTCTTCGGGCAGATTAAAACTTCTGCTGAAACTGTTGTAATTATATTCTTTTCTGGAGTAGGCTTTGTCTTTCTCTTCTTTTGTTTCTTCTTTCTCGCAACTTACTGTAAGCATATTGCCTTCAATATCAATGTTGAAGTCTTTTTTCTCCATGCCAGGTATTGCCAGAGAGATCAGGTAGTTTTCTTTATTGTCAATAATGTTAACGGCGGGTACTTTCATGGTTCGGTTCCAGATATGTCCACTGTCGAACCATTCATTCCAGGGTTTGAAGAAATCTTCAAAAATTGAAGGGGTGCTTTCTTTTTGCACCATGGGTTTGTTTGCCATAACAACCTCCTTGTGTTTTTTAGTGGTGATTTAACACTACTAATTTCCGAAGAAACAAACCCGAAAAAAATGAGGAGCGTCAGGAGGTCCCCTGATAGGGGTCAGACGGGGGGAGTACCCCCGTCTGACTATTTTGAACTTACTTATCTATATACGCGGATATAATCCACTTCCATGGAAGAGCTGGTGAAGCCTGCTTCAACCGGACCAGGAAAATTACCTCCCATCGCTACGTTCATGATGAAGAAGAAATCCTGATTAAAGGGAACAGCTGCTGAATTGTTCAGGGAATGAACCAGTTGGTCATCTACAAACAACTGGATTTTATCTGCTCTCCACTCCATGCTGTATTTATGAAACTCAGTTGTGGCGTTTTGAATTCTGCGGGTTCCGCCATCTGCATTTCCACCAAAGCGACCTGGGTAATGGAAAGTAGCATAGATATTATTCAGATCACGGCCAAGGTGCTCCATGATATCAATCTCACCACATGCTGGCCAGCCAACCTGGTCGATATTCGCACCCAGCATCCAAATCGCAGGCCAGGTACCAACACCCACCGGCATTTTCGCACTTACTTCTACGCGGCCATATTTCATGGTGAACTTACCCTTGGAAAGTAAGCGGGCGGATGTATAGGCACTGCCATTGAAATCTTCTTTGCGGGCAGTAATTCTCAATACACCATTAGTGACCACCACATTTTCTGCGCGATTGGTATAATACTGAAGTTCCTGGTTACCCCATCCGTTCTGACCTGTACCAATATCATATCCCCACTTGGTTGGGTCAGGTGCGCCATTCGAATTGAATTCGTCACTCCAGATTAAGCCCGGTTCGTTGGAAGTTACATTCACACGAATTTGTGTACTCTTCGTCAGATCTCCTGCTGTGTTGCTTGCTTTCACCGTAACAACATAAAGGTTGTTGCCCGCAGTTGAATAGGTGTATTCCAATTCACCATCCTCATCAGTTTGAGATACGCCGTTTCCAAATTCAAACAAATAGGAACTCGCATTGCGGGCGATAGCTTTAAATGTTACCAGTCCGCTGCCATCAGCTGCAACGTCCGCTGAAATAACCAACTGGGTAGGTGCTCCATTCGAAGGCTCAGATTCTTTCTCTTTGGAGCAACTGGTTGCTGCCAATAAATAGCTTGCTATTAATAGTATGTTCATAATGATTCGCATCTTGTTAAGGTTTTACTTTTAATTTTTGATACCAGGCATTACCATCCACACCGATATTGCGCAGGTGTATGGTATTCTCCGTAATAGAAAGGATTTCATAGACATTGGCCCCTGTTGCAAAATTGATGGCGCCATTGCCGGGTACGGAAAACTGAATCCGGGTAGATACGGAAGCCGGTGCTCCTGAAGTAGCATCACTGAATGTCAGCGCTTTTACTCCACTTACATCAAGCGGATAACAATCTTCCGGACCACTGAAACCATAAGATCCAACGGAAGCACCCTGAATCAGACTTGCCCCCTTATTGTCTATAGACATGCTTACCCGGTTATTCGCATCCCGGCTAAAGGTGATCTCGTCATCATAGAAACAACCGGTAAAGGCTTTTTCATCTGGAGACGCCTGGTACCAGATGGGTTCAAATGCATCTGCCGGACCTACACCGATATGTCCCGCCGCCTGGTTATCTGTTACCCAAACTTTGCTGCCATTTCCAGTCAGCGCTGAAAGGATCGCAGCAGGGATTTCAAAAATAACATTAACTGCAACTTTTTTGCTAATGGTTGAAACCACACCCGCAGTACCAATAGCATTTACGGTTACAACATATTCCTGTGTACCAGGAGTGCCATAGCGATAGCGAACAGTTCCACCTGGAACCATACGTGTAATACCGTCTCCAAAATCAATCTTATAGGTGATTGCATTGGTGGCATTGGCTTCTATTTGTACATAGCCGGATCCGTTTCCTTCAGGATTGGAAGCATCAGCACCTTCCACCACGATATCAAGAGCCAGTTCGGATGGAGTCTTGATTTCTCCAAAGGAGTATTCTTCTTTCTGACAGGCTACAATACCGGTTCCAAGAACTCCAACCAGTACTATACCTGTAATGTATTTTCGAATAGTCATAATTGTTAGTTTAATGTGATGTCATCAAAATACCAGGTAAAATTCGCTGAACCGTCCCCGGGAGTACCCAGGTCAAAAATCAGCACCACTTTCTGATAGCTGTTGGCCGTATTGATGGCTGAATAGTCGAAGCTGAGTGTTTCCCATTCGCCGGCTTTCGTAGTGCTCAGTTCTTTTTCAAATGCAATACCTCCATCATTCTGGTTTTCTACCTTGAGTAAAACTTTAGCGCCTACCCGCGGAGAATATACTTTCATGGTAAAGGTTTTCTTTACAGAGAAATCAATCGGGGCAGCAAGGGAAATAAATGCACCACCCCATGGCTGGCCAGGATTTTTTACCATCCGGGCAACTTTGCTGCTGGTATTTGTGCCTCCACTAACAGGGTTATCAATAATGGTTACCTGACCGCCATCAAAATTCACAAAATCGTAGGTCAATGTTGAAGACTCAAAGCTCAACGGCAGGGCCAATACATCATTGCCACCACCGGCTCCAACCATCTGTACATCGTCCCAATAAAACACTTTTCCATTGCCATTGGTACCAAAATCAAAGAAGATGGATGCCTTATCATAATTACGGCTTAGGTTTAATGCTGGTGTACCGGTGTTAAAATCAAACTCCAGAGTTTCCCATGCATTTGCAACAGTGGTGGTGGCTAATTTTTCAACAAAAATGCCTCCGTCTGTATGGTCCTCTACTTTCAACAGCACCGGAATGCCGGCTGCAGGTGAATACACCCGCACACTCATTTTGGTGGCAGTTGCGGTAAAGGGAATTTTCTGAGGAAAACCTGTTGGCGTTCCAATAGTGGTACCGGCCCATACTTCAGCACCATTTCCTTTAGTTGTTTTCTTCACATTATTTGATGCATTGGTTGGATCAATTGCGTCTTCGCTGCTGTTCCCGCCAAAGTCAGTTACGGTGTAGTCTACATTATCCAGGTCGAATGTTACCGGCAGTGAGATGGGTGCATCTGTAGGTGGCAAACTGTTCACCAGGCGGATATCATCAAACAGGAAGGTGAAATTCGCTGATCCGTCACCCGGGGTTCCAAGATCAAATATCAATACAACCTTCTGGTAACTATTCGATGTATTAATAGCGCTGAAATCAAATACCAGGTCTTCCCATTCATTTGCCTTGGTTACAGGTTGTTGTAATTCATAGAAAATACTGCCATCCGAAATGTTTTCCACTTTTAGCAGTACAGTAGCACCAGCTCTTGGAGAATAGACTTTCATCCGGAAGATCTTATTGGCGCTGAAATCAATAGGCTGACTCAGCGTAATTACAGATCCACCCCAGGGCTCCGGAGCATATTTGATCATTTGTCCAACTTTGGTGGAAGGATTACCCGGGTTTACATGGGGGTTATCAATCAGTGTTACCACACCTCCGCCGAAATTGATCCATTCGTAATTGAGTGTGCTGTTCTCAAAATCCAGCGGCAGCAGCAAAGGATTCACAATGGTGATCTCTTTGCTTAGTTCAGTGCTGGCCTGTCCGCCACTCAGGGCTACTACCCGGATTGAATACGTGCCGGTTTGAGCATATGTATAACTGGCAGTTCCTCCTTCGAGTAATGATACCGGTTCTTCATCTTCCTCTTCCCCGAAATAAACACGGAATACGGTTTCATAGTCAGCACTTGCGCTAACGTTCACCTTAAATGGATTGGAAGGGTCAATGGTGGCCGTAAAATCCAGGTTTTCAGGAGCTTTAAAGCTAACTGTCAGTGGCTGGGTTACCTCTGTGGTCAAACCATTCACGCCAATGCCCAGTATACGGACGTTGTAATTTCCTTCTGCGTACACGTGTTCCACTTTTCTACCGGGACTAACTCGCTGAGGTTGTTGTGTACCATCTCCGAAATGTACAAGGTAATAAGCCATGCCTTCTCCGTTTGGATAAATGCTCACCTTACCGGTATTGTCCTGTGTGATATCAAACATCGCGCTTAGTTTGTCCGGCGCGGCGGCTCCCTCTGCGAAAGCAATATCGTCGAAACTTTCTTTCTTACAGCCGCTCCAGAGCAGCCCTAAGGAAAGTCCAAGTATGAGTATTCGTTTCATGTTTCAATTTTTTGGATGATCAATTAATAACCGGGGTTCTGAGGTAATTCAGATACATCCACTTCTTCCTGTGGTATGGGGAAAACCTCGTGTTTTCCGGTTACAAAACCGGTAATTTCCTGCGCTGCCCGGCCAGTGCGTACGAGGTCAAAGAATCGATCGCCTTCCATGGCTAGCTCCAGCCTGCGCTCATTCCAAATGGCTTCTGTTAATGCGGCTCCGGTTGCTGTGATGTTGTGATCATTGTCTCCAAATGCACGCTGCCTTACCCTATTCAGATACTCCTGTGCTTTGGCAGTGTTGGGAGATGCTTTCCGGTTATTGGCTTCCGCCGCCATCAGTAATACATCCGCAAAACGAATCACCCGGTTGTTGTTCAGATAGTTCAACTCTATCTGTCCGGATGTTTCACCCTTGCGCGGATGGTATTTATGGTTGTACAAACCTGTGTTCTTATAAGGCGCTACCAGGTAGGTGATATTAAACTGAGGGTTAGCAGTACTATAGGCTTCGATATCCAGAATGGTTACATTCTTACGGGTATCATCAGCATCAAACGCATTGGCCAGTTCCTGCGTTGGCAGGTTTACACTCCATCCCTGGGCATACGGACTGCCACCTGTCAGGTTCCGTACGCCATGGTGCTGTACTGCGAAATTTCCTTGTCCGCGACCCGGATTACTCCAATCGTAAAAGGGATTGTTATTGCTGTACTGGATTTCAAATACAGACTCCGGACCATTTTCGCCGCTGGCCAGGAAGATGTTTCCAAAATTGGGAACAAGGCTGAAGGGGCCATTGATCACATCCTCGAGTACGGTAGCCGCCTCCTCAAACTTTGCAGGGTTAGTGCTGCCCTGGTAAAGCAGGACTTTACCCAACAAGGCCTGCGCTGCATATTTGGTAGCACGTCCGGGTTCATTTACTGTTGTAGGAAGAGTAGCAATTGCAGCACGCAGATCCGTTTCGATTTGCGCATATACTTCTGCTTTAGGTGTACGGCCAAGCGACTTACTATCACCAACGCCTAAACGACGTTCGGTAAACAGGGGCACATCTCCAAAGAAACGCACCAGTTCAAAATAATAATAGGCACGCAGGAAATAAGCCTGTGCATATACCTGCTCCTTTGCTGCGAACTCCAGTTTGCTTTTATTTTCTTCCAGGTAATTGGCCCGGTTGATGCCCTCATAACAGGTTCTCCAGATTTCGGTGAGGTAACTGTTAACAGGAATGGTAGTATAATCATCCATTTGCTGTAATCCCAATACATCGGTGGCGTTTTCACCTCCTGAAACGGAGTTGTCAGAAGCAACATCACCAATAACGGGAACAGCCCAAAGCCACTGAAGAGGAGAGTAAACACCTACCAGCATCTTCTGGTAATCGTCGGCAGTTTTAAAATAATCATCGGCAGTGATCTGATAATCCTCTCTCGGACTATAATCAATAAACTTGGAGCAGGAAGGTGTGGCAGCCAACAAGGCCAGACCAACCGCTATGTATAAACGATTTTTCATTGTGCTCTGTTTGTGGTTAGAATTTTACATCAATACCGGCAGACCAGGTACGCGCCTGTGGATACACGCCGCGATCAATACCTGTATCAAAAATTCCTCCTGAGATTTCAGGATCATATCCGGAATACTTTGTGAATGTCAGCGCGTTTTTGATTTGCGCATATACCCTGATGCGGTTCACTTTGATACGTTTCATCCAGTTGCTGTTGATGGTGTAACCCAGTTGCAGATCCTTGATCTTGATAAAAGAACCATCTTCCACATAGCGGTCGGAAGCACGTGTATTGTTATTGCCATCCACAAATGAATAACGGGGATAACGGGCATCATTAGTAGTACCTTCTCCGGTCCAGCGACCCAGCACACCGCGGAATTTGTTGGTCATAGCCAGGTTACGCTCATAAGCGCGATAAATATCATTTCCCACGGATGCATATACGAAAGTGGTGAAATCAAATCCCTTGTATTCGAGATTGAGTCCCCAACCCATGGTGAAATCAGGGAAAGGGTCGCCGATCTGAGTACGGTCATCGGCATTGATCTGACCATCCTTATTCATATCCATAAAACGGATATCACCTGGCTGTGCACCCGGCTGTGCAGAATGTGCATCCACTTCAGCCTGGTTCTGGAACAGGCCATCTGTTTTATAACCGAAGAAATAACCAGGAGTAAATCCTTTCTCGAAACGTGTCACCTGCTGTCCCGGAATTCCATAGTTACCGCCAGCGATCAGACCATTATTGGTTTCAGTCACTTCATTTTTAGCAGTGGTGAAATTCACATAGGTGTTGATCTTGAAATTCTTACCAATTGTTTCATTATAATTCAGGTTCAGGTCTATCCCGTTGGTGCGGGTTGTTCCAATATTCGCAGTTGGCAAGGCAGCTGTTCCCAGGTACAAAGAAAGTGTTGGGTTGAAGAGCAGACCACTGATGTTTTTCTGATAATAATCGGCTGATAAGCTCAGTTTGTTATTCAGGATGGCGATATCAAATCCGTAGTTCTGCTGAACCTGTTTTTCCCAACCGAGGGCATCGTTGCGGAAAGAGGCGATAGTTGCTCCAATAGAAGTGGCATTCTCACCAAATGTATAACCGGCATTCTGACCTAACCCGTAGGAATAAACGACGTTGGAGATGCGCTGGAATTGTGGGCTAACATTTTCGTTTCCGGTAACACCATAACTTCCCCGGATCTTCAGGTGATTGATAAGGTTGCTATTGAAGAACTCTTCATTGCTAACCACCCATCCGAGTGATCCCGCATAGAAATTTGCGAATTTATTCGCAGGACCGAAAGCATAGGATCCATCCCGGCGGGCGGTAAAGCTCACCAGGTATTTATTATCGTAGTCATAGTTGAGTCTTCCGAAATAGGAAAGGTTACGGCGCTCATACTGGAAGCTACCTGCTCCAAGACCATTGTTGACTGCCTGTCCGGTTGCGGCAGAAACGTCTGCAAATTCCCAGGAGTTGAAGGGCACATCCTGACGGGAAGCATCCAGGCCGTTTCCGGTTACTTTAGCTACAGACATACCCACTACCGCGTCAAAATTGTGTACGTCGTTCAGTTGCCAGTTATAACTGGCGAAATTTTCCCAGGTATAATTGTAATAGGTGTTTTTGTACTCTGATACACTGTTATGCGCTCCGGGTCTGGGTGTGCCATCTGGATTGAGCGTAGAATTGATATGACCTGCTCCATAAAAGGCAAGCGGAAAGAAATTCTTACCAACCACATTCGTATAGGTATAACCGTAACGGGATGTCAGGTTCAGGTTTTTAATCGGAGAATAGGTCAACTCCAGTTTACCGTAAAGTTTGTTTGTGTTGGACTTATTGTACGTGTCTGCCAACTGGGTCAGCGGGTTGAAGATCTCGGAGAGAATATTCGGGCTGGTGGCATATCGCCCATACACATTCGGGTTCGTATTGAAGATAGGTGTAGTGGGATCAAAGTTCAGCGCGTTGGAGATCACACCGTTAATAGAGTTTTCAGGAACTCCGGAACCGCGAATGTTCACGAAACTGGTGTTAGCTGTGAATTTCAGTTTGGAGCTCAGGTTATAGGTAATGTTGGAAGTGGCGTTGATTCTTCTGAAAAAAGATTTATCACCGCCGCCTACGATACCGTCCTGGTTCAGGAAAGAACCGGAGAGAAAATAGGTCAGCTTTTCAGAACCTCCGCGGGCAGTCAACGCATGTGATTGAATAGGTGCTCTTTTGAAGATCTGGTCCTGCCAATCCGTTCCTTTTCCAAGTACACTCAGGTCGGGGAAGATGAGATCACCGCCACTGGCTACTGAACCTTCATTTACGATGGCTCCGTATTCGGTAGCATTGAGTACTCCGATTTTACTGAATACTTCCTGAATACCGTAGTTTCCATTGTAGGCAAACTCTGTTTTCTGGTTCCGGCGTCCTGATTTGGTGGTTACCAGGATCACCCCGTTACCACCCTTCACACCATAAATGGATGTGGTAGCGGCATCTTTCAGCACATTAATTGATTCAATGTCGGCAGGTGGAATAGAGTTCAGATCGTCCAGGGTCTGGATGGATCCGTCTACAATTACCACCGGATCGGTTCCGGTATAGGAAGGAATACCGCGGATCAGCACTGTAGGTTTGGCGCCTGGAGTACCCGGAGAGATGACAGTAACCCCGGATGCCCGACCCTGAATAGCATCTTCAGCCCGAACAGGTCGCAGCTTTTCAATTTCCTTTTCTTTTACAGTGGCAATGGCACCGGAAATCTTGGTCACTTTCTGGGTTCCATAACCTACCACTACCACCTCGTCCATCTGGCCAGACTGCGGCATTAGTGTGATGCTAAGTATCGAGCCGGTAATCCGAACTTCCTGTTCAGTAAAGTTTAAAGAGGAAATGGTGAGGGCGGATGCGGAAGCAGGTACTTCCAGGGAGAAATTGCCGTTCTCATCGGTGCTTGTTCCCTGGGTACTACCTTTCACCAGGACAGAAGCGTTGGGAACCGGATTTCCTTTGTCGTCAGTTACCCGTCCGGTTACGGGTTTGGTTTGAGAGAAGCCGATCACTGCCAGCAGCAGCCCGACCCAGAGTAGCAATACTCGTCGCAGCACTTTTTTCATATGCAAGCTAATTTTAATTAATGCCCGTTAAATGCGGGAGGTTAAATCTAAACAGACAAATCGCCGCAGACAAGCAAACCTCTACAACACAACTACATCAATCATGATCAGTTGATTGATAATCAATGGAAATCGACTACATCATGACTACATCAATTCAATTTTGTATGTTTATATGATGAAAAAATGTTGGTGGTTACTGGGATTGTTTTTCACAGCGAAAGCATGGTCGCAGAATACGATCGGCCTGCCCAGGATCATCAATTATACAAAGACAGATTTTCGAGGAGGTGCCCAAACCTGGGATATCCGGCAGGATTCAGCCGGCCGTATCTATTTTGCCAACAATGAGGGGCTGCTAACTTTTGATGGCAGGTTCTGGAAGGATTATGCGCTCCCCAATAAGACCATCCTGAGGTCCCTGGCAATTGATGAAAATAGAATATACGTGGGTGGCCAGGGAGAGTTGGGATATTTTAGTCCGGGTAGCGGGGGGCAATTAGCCTACCATTCATTGCTGGCAGAATTACCCGACGATCAGCGCACGTTTGCAGATATCTGGGATATTGAAATATGGGGGTCGGCGGTTTTTTTCCGGGCTCTGGACCGGATCATCGAATGGCAGAATGGGAAGGCCAGGGTGTTTAAGGCCCAATCGGAATGGGTTTGGTTGAAAAAAATGGGCAACCGGTTATTTGCGCAGGATGTGGTAAAGGGTTTATTTGAATGGCGGGAGGATCAATGGCAGCCGGTTAAGGGAAATCAGTTGTTGCAACTAAAGCCGATTAATGGTATGCTGCAGTCAGGAGCAGATTCCATTTTAATGCTAACCGTTCGGGAAGGGGGCTATTGGCTGGTGCGTGATTCGATTCATACTGCCACTGCATTTCCCAAAAATTTCTTTCCCTCGGATGTAAATGCAGTTTCCCCACTGAATCAGCGGGAGTTTATGGTTGGAACGAATTCGTCCGGGGCTTTTGTACTGGATTATAAAGGTCGGATCATTCAGCAGTTAGGACGAAAGGAAGGACTGCAAAATAATAATATATTATGTGCCCTGATTGATCGCGATGGCAATCTGTGGACTGGTTTGAACAACGGTATCAGTTTTATTGCCTACAATTCTGCAGTAAAATACATTCATCCAAACGTAGAGAATGAACTTTCAGGATTTGGTGCGAGAATACTGGATGGTCGATTGTATCTCGGCAGTTCGGATGGAGCCTATGTGGTGAACCTAGACAGTTCGATGCACGATCTGAGTTTTTCGAGAGGAGAGTTTAGGTTGATTCCTGGAAGTTCGGGTCAGGTGTGGCGATTGGATGAAGTAAATCAGCAGGTGCTGATGGCGCACAACAGTGGGACCTACCGGTTAACAGCACAGCAGGCAGAAAAAATTGCACCAGAACCAGCCTGGATCTTTCAACCTTTATCTCCTGTATTACCCGCAAAGGAGATATTGGTGGGCACTTATACGGGGTTGAAGCACTTGACCTATAAAGATGGACAATTCAAAAACGAAGGCAATCTCTCCGGTTTATATGAATCACTTCGGTTTCTGACAATTGATAATGATGGAACAATCTGGGCTTCTCATCCTTACAGGGGTATCTACAAAATCGAATTGTCAGGTGACCGTACCCGTTATAATGCCAGGTTATTTACAGCAAAAGATGGTTTACCATCAGATCTGGGTAATCATGTATTCAGAGTTCAGAACAGGGTAGTATTTGCTACTGAGAAAGGAGTATATGAATATGACGCAACCAGCGGAAGATTTGTGAAATCCGCTTTTTTGGGAAATGTTTTGGGGGAAATGGAAATCAGGTATTTGAAAGATGATATTCAGGGAAATATCTGGTTCGTTAGCGGGAAGCGCATGGGTGTATTGTTGAGGGTGGAAGGGAAGACGGAGGAAAGGAAGAGGGAAGAAGGAGGAGGGTTTAAGGAGCCAGTTTATTTTCCGGAACTGACAGGACAGGTTTTGTCTGGTTTTGAGCAGGTTTATCCCTATGATCCGCGGAATGTATTCATTGCTTCTGAGAAAGGATTAATACATCTGAATCTGGAAAAGTACCAGGCGAATCGGGTCCCCTTAACCGTACAACTAGGCCAGGTGAGAGCTATAGGTAACAGGGATAGTATCCTCTATGGCGGATTTGGAAACTGGGAAGCACCAAACCTGAACAGTCATTTCAGCGCATTCCGGTTTGAATTCAGTGCGCCATATTACGGTTTATCCAATACCATTGAATATAGTTATAAACTGGAAGGGTTTGATGCAGACTGGAGCGAATGGTCGGTAAGAACGGAGAAGGATTACACCAATCTGACGAGTGGAACTTATGTATTCAAAGTAAAGGCAAGAACCAACCTGGGTCGCGAATCGGAGCCGGTAGCGTATCGGTTTACGGTATTGCCACCCTGGTACAAAAGCATTTATGCATACCTGTTATACGCGGGACTAATAGGGTTGCTGTTGTTGGCATTGGTTCGCTGGCAGCGGAATAAATTAAGGCAACAGCAGTTAAAGTTTGAAGAACAACAACGGCAATTGGAAATTCTGCATCAGTTGGAGATTGAGCAAAATGAAAAAGCGATCATCCAGTTGCAAAAGGAAAAACTGGAGAATGAGGTAAAGTACAAGAATAAGGAACTGGCGGATGCAGCCCTGCACCTGGTGGAACGAACCGATGCGTTGGCCCGGGTGAAAGAGGAATTGCAGAAACTCTATAAATCGAGTGAACAGGATGCAAGTTTGAAAAAAGCATTACAACTGGTGAATGATATTGAGCGCAACAATGAAAACTGGGATCGGTTTGCAGTACGCTTTGATGAAATCAACAATGATTTTCTGAAAAAAATCAAAGGGCTCTATCCGCAATTGACAAGTACAGACCTTAAGCTTTGCGCCTACCTTCAATTGAATATGTCTTCCAAGGAGATCGCACAGTTAATGAATATATCACTTCGGGGTGTTGAAATCTCCCGGTATCGGTTGCGTAAAAAATTGCAGTTGCCAACTGAGAAATCCTTTGTTGAGTTTTTTGCGGAATTGAGCTAGTTAGCGATGCTTACTATGCAAGCATCCAGCTATAAACTTCCTTTGCAATGTTCCTCCATAAGGGCTGGTCGAAAGCCCATACTTCGATGCATTGTTCCAGGATGATAAATGAACCAATATAAAGTGAAACCGGGTGGATTTTTTTTAGTCGTATCCAGTCGTGTACCCATAAAACCAGGATCAGACTATCTGCCAGTACCAGGGCAAACCAGATTTCAGGATGGGGAACTGAGGGGAAGTAATGCCGGAACCGAAACCAGGCGGGCCATAGAACCACAATTGTTGCCAGTAACATAAACCTTTTGTGAAAGTCGGGGCGGTTTCTGTTCCAGATTCCTGCAATTACTAAAGCGAAAAACAACAATCCGGAAACGATGGTTCCCAGAATCGAAGAGTAGGCGCTATCTCCAAGTCCGGCTACCAAATCCCGATCAACCACAAATTTTCCAGTAGGGAATAACGTTATTGCAATACCCGCAGCCATGATAAATCCCAATATGCCCAGGCTTGCATGCAGGGAATAGTGGGAGCGCCTGATTAAAACAGCCTGGATAACAAACAGGATGATCCATCCGAACGCAAATGCACCATGTAAATGAATGATGAAGGGAGCTTCAAAGCTTCCCCGGGAAACCGGCAGAAAGAAGGTTTTGCCAAAACCGATAAAGGCAGCGGCTAATCCTGTCAGTGACATGCCAAGGAAAAAAGCAGTACGGCCGTTTTGGTTTTGGAATGAAGCAGACATTTATTACCCGGTTACTGTTTTACCAATTTTCATCTCCCATAAAACCAGCAGCATTATGATTGCTATTTCGCCTATAAAATAAAGCCACCCAATTGTTGTTATCTGTTGGAAATGCAAAAGCAGAATTCCCAGACTGATGACACAATATACAGCATTCGCAATGGAGATGACCTTAAGTAAAGGCTTCTATTTAGCAGGATTGAACCTTGCATAATTGTACAACGAGTAAATGGCAAAGCATACAGCGATACCTCCAAGCAGTTGGGTGTAAGAATCCGGTAATCCAAATATGCCAGGAAAGAATACAGGTAACAGTAATAATAAGCTGGCTGTTCCAATTGCGCCCATCCCATCGATCAAAAACAGTTTTTTGGGGTCATTCATTTTGTTGAATTGTGATGTTTGTCAAAACCTCCCGCATCATGCTGATTACCTGTTCCATTTCGCTTTCATCCAAATGCCCAAAGCCCATCCGCATAGCTGTCAGGTTTTTTTGCTGATACAGCAGGGTTCGGGGAATGAATACGTCTTTTGCTTCACAGACTTTGCTGAACTTCGCCAGATTCAGTTCTTTTTGCCATTCCAGCCAAAAGGCGAGTCCGCCATTCGGGGGTTCAAACTGAAGTTGGTCGCTAAAATATTCGTTCAGCAATTCAACCATATTCTTTCTCCGTGCTCCATATACCTGAAGCGATTTCTTCAATAAACGATGCATCTCCCCCTCTTCAATAAGTTCCCCCAATACCTGCTCCAATAGCGGATCACCCTGGCGATCCAGTACCTGCAGGTGTTTTTGCAGTTCAACAATCAGGTTTTCCGGGGCAACCACAAAGCCTGTCCGGAAACCGGGAGCCAGCGATTTTCCGAAGCTTCCGCAATACACTACCATGCCACTGGTATCAGCACTTGCAAGGGGCAAAACGGGACTTTTATCGTAATGAAAATCGTAATCAAAATCATCTTCCAGGATGATGAATCCAAACTCGGCAGATAACTTCAGGAGCTCTAATCGCCGGCTTGCACTTAAAGTTACCGTCGTTGGATAATGATGATGTGGAGTTATATAAAGTAATCGAACCGGTTGCTTTTCGCAAAGTTTTCTGACTGCTTCTACATCAATTCCCTCTCCATCTACCGGTACAGTTTTGATGTGTGCGCCCGCCTGTTGAAAGATCATGTTCATGATGTAGTAACTGGGGGTTCCTACTACAACGGTGTCGCCGGGCTGAAGCAGCAAATTTGCCGTTATAAAAAGGCTCATTTCTGTTCCCCGGGTAAGCAGGATATTGGCTGGTGAAACATGAAGTCCGCGTGTGAGATTCAGAAAATTGGCTAGTTGCCTGCGGAAATACAGATTGCTTTCGGCCTGCTGGTATCCCAGGTGTCGCCGGTTGATTTTGCGTTTAAGGCTGGTATTGTAATACCTGCTCAATTGATCCAGCGGTGTTAGCCGGTAATCTGGCAAACCATCATTCAGGTGGAACCGGGCTTTACTGTATCCAATAGGGTTATCCAGCAGGCTGGATTTTTTAAACTGAAAGCCGGTAACCGATGGGTATTCAATCAATTGAACTGTTTGCCCGGCCTGGAACTTTGCCGGCCTGGGGTCAGCTTTTCCGATTATAAAACTGCCTTTGTTAGGATGAATTTCCAACCAACCCTGGGCATCCAGTTCCTGGCAGGCCATAATGATCGTATTGCGATGCACCTGTAAAGCCTTTGCGAGGATCCGGGTACCAGGTAAACGGGTACCGGCAGGCAGGTACCGGCGCTGAATGGCATTGATCACCTGGTGTGCAATCTGCAGGTAAACTGGAGTGCCTGAGGATCGGTCCAGCTGAATGATCGATTCAAATGGAATGTTAACCGGACTAGTCATATTCTTAAAACTGGTACAGGCATATAGACCGGCAAGTTACTAGTTTTGCCCGCAAATTGAATTAAAGCAATGGTTTCCAGGAACATATTCATTAAAGCAACAGGCTTACTCACATTAGCAACCGGTATATTTTCAGAAAGTTATAGTCAGAATAAACAGTCAGATCTGGATCCGGTAACTGTAACGGCTTCCGTTAACCCAATTCAGACCTCCCGAACCGGCAGGAATGTATTTGTAATAAAAGGGGATCGCTTTCTGGAATTGCCGGTTCAATCCGTTGATGAATTGTTACGTTATTTGCCCGGCGTGGAAATGCAGATGCGCGGACCCGCAGGCAGCCAGGGTGATATCGTATTAAGAGGTGGGAGTTTTCAGCAAGTGCTGGTATTGCTGGATGGGGTTCGGTTGAACGATCCCAATACCGGGCATTTTTCCGGTTATATCCCTCTTGCTCCAGCGGAAATCGACCGTATTGAGATTTTAAAAGGAGCTGGCTCCGCGATTTATGGAGCGGAAGCAGTGGGTGGGGTAATTCATATCATCACAAAAACCTATGCAAGCAGGGCTGACGGAGCAGATACCCTTGCAGTACAGGCACAGGCTGCCATTGGTGAATACCGTTATGGATCGGTGCAGGCGGGTGCGTTTTTACGAAAGGGGCGCACGGCTTTCAGCGCCGGATTGTTATCAAATAACGCAGATGGACAACCGCAAAGGGGAACAAGAGGTTTTTTTCATAACAATACTGTTTCCATCTCTGCCAGCCAGTGGTTGAATGACCAGTGGAAAATCAGTGCCAGAGCGGCTTTTGATCATCGTGATTTTGGTGCGCAAAACTTCTATACCACTTTTGCATCGGATACGGCAACTGAAAAAATCAAAAGCTGGTGGACACAGGTTCAGGCGCAGCGTGTGGGTAAGCGGGATCGCCTGGTGCTCGACCTCGGTTATAAACACCTGGTGGATCAATTCGCTTTTAATAAAAGTTCGGTGGCAAACCGAAGTGTGAGCGAACTGGTACAGGCACAGGTGCGGGATGAGATCCGCTTTACGGAAAAGACAGAACTTACAGTTGGCTGGCAGTTTATCAGTAAAAAAATCGCTTCAAATGACAGGGGTAATCATACGGTATTACAGAGTGGTGCCTTTGTTGTTTTGAACCAGCAGTTAGGGGATAAATGGACGGTAAGTCCGGCACTGCGACTGGAATGGAATGAACGCTCTGATGCGGAACTGATTCCACAGTTAAACATTTCTTATCACAGCGGCAACTGGCAATTGCGTGGCAGTGGAGGCAAAACAATTCGGGACGCAGACTTTACTGAGCGCTTTAATAATTACAACCGGGCCCTGGTTACAGGAGGGCGGATTGGTAATCCGGATTTGAATCCGGAACGTTCCTGGAGTTATGAATTTGGTGCAGATTATTTTCTCAATAGTCGATTCAAACTGGCAGCTACGTATTTCCAGCGCTTTCATGAACAACTGATCGACTGGACCAATACGCCCTATGCGGAGATGCCGCGCAAGGAAAATTTATCCCCCACCGGCTCCTATGCATTGGCTAAAAATATTGCCCGTGTGAATACCAAAGGGGTGGAATTGGATGGACAATTTCAGCAACGGTTTAGTGAACGCCAGGAGTTCTGGGTGAACGCCGGACTAACCTGGATTGAATCCCGAAGCAATGAATCCATCCCTTCACTTTATTTGTCTTCCCATGCACGCTGGCTTATAAATATGAATGCGCAGTACCGGGTTGGAAGATTTTCTATGAGTTTAGGCGCCTTGTATAAATACCGGCTGGCTCAGGAGGCTCCTGCAATTGGTGCGGTGTTAAACCAGGATTATTTCCTGCTGAACGCGAAACTCCAGGCTGCAGTTTGGAAACAGCAACTTCGGTTGTTCATCCAGGTGGATAATGTACTGGATGTTTCTTACCAGGATTTGTTAGGTTCGGTTATGCCTGGCCGTTGGGTAATGGGTGGGCTCAGTTTCAGACTCTGATCCACTAAGCATCCTTCGGATGTTTGGGGGATTCTTTTTTTGCAGGTCGGGTTGGCTTATCCAGATCGATAACTTTGATAACGGTCCGGATAATATCAATCACCACCGGAGCACCAATACCCAGCCTTTGTGCGTTGGTATTGGCCGGAGCGATGGATATGCTGGTTGGATCGAATAAGATATAATTGATCAGGTTTTCACCATCCTGCGTCGTTTCAGGAACATACACCTGTATGGTAGTTTTTTTATACCCATCCGGATAATAACGCACATAATATCCTTCGGCATGGCGATACCATTGGTTCAGCTTGAATTCAGGATTGCGCATCTGTGAAAGTGTGCGGGGTACCGCTATGCGCTCATAAGCCTCATAAGAATTCACACCAGTATTGAAAATGTCCTGAATGTCTCCGAGTGTTCCACCTGAGGGCATAACTGCTGCAACAGTTTTTACAATCCCCATTACGCCACCATTCAGTTCAAAGATCTGCTTGGAATTGAGTAATCTTCGACCGGTATATTGCACGGGCGTAGGTAGTTTGCTGAATTCGGTTCTGCTCATCACACCCCATAACAAAAGCTGAATATTCCTCTGATCAAGATCGTTAGCGGTTTGTGAATTTTTTAAAATGGTCTCGATAATTTCTTTCCGGGGATGATTCAGTGGAGCCTGGAAGTAGGCATCACGGGGTGTTGGATCTGGTGTACCGGGCTGCAAACAATAGGATTTAAACTCGGCGGTATACAATCCTGGTTTTAAAACAAAACTGCCATTTTCAGTCTGGGGTTGCTCCACCATTGATAAAGATGCAGTGTCCTGTAATTCAAGGGATTGCACAGTATACTTTGGTTCTGTTGAAGTAGTTGTGGTAACCGTTTTACGGGAACTGCAGGCCATGAAAACCAGGCTGAGCAGGCTGCAGGATAGCGCTAATCTAATCATGGTACGGAGGAATTAGTCCCCTTTATAACGCAATTTTTTGTTGTCAGGTATATGTATTACCGAACAACTTACTGGTGCCAGACTCCTGAAATACCGCTCAACCAATTTTCCTGCTGGCAATGACAGGAGCAAATAATTTTGATAGTATATGAGACAGGGATCATTGCTAACCATTTTCTTTTTGTTGTTTTCATTGTTTTCGCAAGCCGGAACTAAGGTGTATGACCATCCCCCTATCCAGGTAACTGTTTTCAATGAAAAGAAAGAACCGCTCGATTTTGTCAGTGTTCGTATTCTGCAAAAGGCTGATTCCACCAGGGTGTTCAGCACGGTCAGCGATTCTACCGGAAATCTCACCCTTCCGGATCTTAAACCTGGCGATTACCTGCTTTGTGTTAGTCGCGTTGACTATGAACCCGCCTGCCAGGATCTTATCATTTCTGCCACCAACACAAATACTGCCCCACGGATACTTACTATTATACTTCATGCCTCCAGGCAGTTAAGCACCGTTACTGTCACGGCCAAAAAACCTCCGGTTCAGTTCCTTTCTGACCGTACCGTGATCCGCGTGGATGCCAGTATCAACAATGCAGGCACTACAGCATTGGAAGTACTCGAACGTTCACCCGGCATTACACTCGATAAGGATGGCAATATTAGTTTGAAAGGCCGCGACCAGGTACTGGTGATGATTGATAACAAACCAAGTTATCTTACAGGCCCCGAATTGAACGCTCTGCTCCAGGGAATGAGTAGTAATGACATTGAAACAATTGAACTTATCGACAATCCGCCTGCCAGATATGATGCGGCCGGAAACGGTGGAATTATCAATATCCGATTGAAGAAAAACCGGCAGCGCGGTTTCAACGGCAACCTGAGTTTGTCGGGTGCTCAGGGGATTTATCCAAAATCGAATAATGCCCTTTCTCTCAATTACTTCAGTGGAAAAGTCAATTTGCATGCGAATTACAGCATGACGATAAACCAAAACCTGCTGGATATGTACGCATTTCGAAGTTATTATGCGGCTGATGACAAAACCCTTTTATCTACCCTGGAACAACCCACTTTTATCCAGTCGACTGGAAAAAATCATACGCTTAGAACCGGGCTGGATTATAGCCTCAATAAAAAAACATCAGTAGGTATTGCATTGGCCGGAACAAAAATCGACCGAAACGGGACAGGCAGGGGTGAGGCGAGTTGGAAATCAGTCAACAATCAGCCGGATTCACTCATACTAACCAGCAATTCCAATAGTACGGATTGGGAAAATGCTACCGTTAATTTAAACTTCCGTCACCAGTTTTCTGCCAAACAGGAACTTACTGCAGATCTTGACTGGCTGGGTTACCAGATCGATGGCAGTCAGGGTTTTCAGAATATCCGGAACGATAATAACCCGTATACGGAATTCTTCCTGGGAGCTTTGCCCAGCAAAATCAGGATATGGTCTTTCAAAACAGACCACGAGTTACAACTTCCCAATCAATACAAGTTGGAAACAGGAGTAAAATGGGCAGCTACTTCCACCGATAACAAAGCTGCTTATATAATTAATCAGGGCAATGGCTGGGAAGAGGATCTTGGTAAAAGCAATCAATTCCTATATGATGAACAGATACGAGCAGCTTATGCAAGCCTGGAGCGAAAGATCCATCGTTGGTGGTACCAGGTGGGTATCCGATATGAACATACCTCCTTTGATGCGCATCAATTAGGCAATGCCGTTATTAAGGATTCCGCTTTTTCCAATCAATATGGAAGTTTGTTTCCGAGTCTGCAGGCAAGTGTTGAACTTGATTCCCTTAATGAACTCAGCTTAACGATGAATAAACGGATTGACCGGCCACCATATCAGCGACTCAATCCGTTTGTATTCATCATTAACAAATACACGTATCAGAAAGGAAACCCGTTAATGAAGCCGCAGTTCACCTATACAGTTGAGCTATCGCATCGTTATAAAAACCTGTTGAGTACAAGTATTTCGTTTAGTGATACCCGTGATTATTTTTCACAAATCTTTTTATCTGATAGTACTGGCACGTTTTATTATTCCGAAGGCAATCTTGGAAGAAGAAAAATTCTTGGTCTCTCGGTTTCTTTCAGTGAGCAATTGTTGCCGTTCTGGAATTTCAGTTCACAAGTTGATCTTCAGCATAAGAAGTTGAAAGGGTTTGTCTGGAAGCCATTGGAAGCAGCTATTACCCAGGTAAGTATTTCAATCAACAACCAGTTTAAACTGGGCAGGGGCTGGGCGATGGAAGCCTCAGGATACTGGATTAGTAGAAGCCAGGCCGATCTGCAGGAAGTTGTAGATCCAACCGGGCAAGTAGGAGTTGGTATTTCTAAACAGGTATTAAAGAATAAAGGTAGTCTGAAACTAACTGCACGTGATATTTTTTATACACAGGATATGGAAGGTTTTACTGTTTTCAACCAGGCTACTGAGTATTTTCGTTTACAACGGGATACACGTGTAATTAATCTGGCGTTCACCTGGCGATTCGGCAGGCAAAATAAAGCAACACCCCGCCGCACGAACAAAGTGGATGAAGCGGATCGGGTAAGCGGATAAAAAAATGAGCCGGTGGTTAGCCGGCTCATTTTTTTAGTTGCGTTTCTTTTTTCTTGGTTTCTTTTTCGTTGGCTTGGCCGGCTCTTCTTTTTTACTCAAATCTTTTATACGTATATTCCGGAAGAACAGCGTATCTCCATGTCCGAGGAAACCAATATGACCGGATGTACGTTTAAGTCCCGGATGCTCCCGCTTATCCACCGTGCCATTTGCAGACGCTGCGGCAAGATCACCTTCCGTAATAACGGTACCGTTCAGGGTTACTTTAATTTTATTACCGATCAGTTCGATTTCCTGTTGGTTCCATTCGCCTACCGGTTTCAGGTATCCGCGTTTGGCCGGTAATACTCCGTAAACAGAGCCATGGTACTGGTAAACCTGTAGATTTTTGTAGATATCAGCATCATTATCCAGGATCTGAATTTCCATTCCTTCATAAGCGGCATCTCCTTCGAGGGGAGCTCGTACGCCTACCCCGTTGTTGGCACCCGGGGTTAGTTTGAATTCGAAGCGGAAAACAAAATCGGCGTATTCATCTTTGGTAAAGAGATTGCCATGTCCGCCTCTTTTCGGGTATACGGCAATGTTACCATCTTCGATAATATAAGCGGATTTGTTGCCAACCCACTCGTGCAGGCTGGTGCCATCGAACAGTACTTTAAATCCTTCAGCTTTTTCTGCATCACTGAGTTCGAAGGGCTCAGGAGTTTTGATTTCCCGGATAAGCACATCACGATAGGCAACATAGGTTCCATGTGCTTGCAGTTCGATCTGCTCTTCACGGAACAGGGGCAGGTTGCGATCCCAGTAATTTTCCAGAGGAACCTTATCAACTACCAGCTTGCCATTGAGGTAAACGGTTACCATATCGCCTTCCATCAGGATGCGGAACTGATTCCATTCACCTATTGCATTATCAGCCACCTGTGTTGGCTTACTGGGGTTTTTCTGGTTATTGTAAAGACCTCCGGATCCTACTTGGGCACCCACATCTCTGCGGGCAGTATCCCAGATCTGAACCTGCGGAGTGCCACGCAGGTAAATCCCGGCATCGCCATCCTTGGTTATCTTCCAGTCGACGAATAGTTCAAAGTCGCGGTATTTTTTATCGGTGCAAAGATTATCTCCATGGCCATTAAAGACCAGCAAGCCATCTTTCACTGACCAGCCTTCCCGCATTTTTGCATTGGCTTTGTCCTGCTCACGGGCCAGCGTAATGACATCCATTTTAGCGCGACTGATAGGATTTCCTACCAACCCTTTCCATCCAGTGAGATCGCGTCCATTGAAAAGGGGAACGAAATCACCTTCTTTTGGCAAACTGGCAAGATGTTTTCTAACGGCAGCTTTCAGGTAATCGCTTTCATTACCTGAAACGGTGGCGATGGCTTTCTCCAGCATCTGATGAACCTGCGCGCCTTTTAACTGATCGTTGTTCAGGCAGGCATTCATCACCGCATTGGCCGCAGTATTTTTCAGGGAGGGATCCTCCATGAAACTGGCTGTATATAACAGTGACGGATAAGTGCTGATATTCCCCAGTTGGCTGATCAGGGTTGCCTTTTGTCTATTATCCGCTTTAGGCAGGAGATCGCGGATCATCAGGTATTTGTTTTCAGCCGGTTGATTACTGCTTCGTAATTGCTGAATAAAGGCAGCGATCAATGATTTGCTTAGTTCCGGGGTTTGTTCTGCATTGGCCAGGCGGAAAACGGAAGCAAGCGCTTCGCCATCTTTCCATCCGCCGAGTGCATCCGCCATTTTCATGCGTGACTCAGCACTGGCAGCATTGAATCCGCCAAGAACTTCCTGCTCGAACACTTTGCCACCCAGTGAAGCCAACACCCGGTAGTAGTTGGACTGCTTATTGGCTGGCAGAGAACGGTATACATTCAATAGTTGGTTGGTTTGAAGGGTTGGATTTTTTATTCCCTTCAATGCGCTGATCACAATATCCTGGCGGTTTTTAAGATCCTGATCGGATGGGCCATTAGCTAATAAGGGGAAAAGGCTTTCAAGCTGATCTGGAATAACCATTTTTGTAAGCGCTTGAGCAGCAGCTTCTTTCAATTGTTTATCAGAACTGCTCAGGTAAGGCAAAACCATTGGTACCTGCGAAGCAGCAGCGCGTTCTCCCAGCACATTGATACTTGCTATTTTCCCTTCTGTTCCGCTATTTGCAAGTGCGGCGGATGCAACCTCAATAGTGGAAGCTGGTTCCCCCAGCAACAGGGCTTTTTGAATACCCATTGCTTCCTGCATATTGGAAGATTTAAGCAGGTTTCCTAAAACAGGTAAAGCTTTGGAACCGGCCAGTTGAACGGCGGCATTCATCACGGATGAACGAATTGCCGGATCTTTTGAATCCAGTAATTGAAGCGCCATTGGTGCAGCTGCTTCGATGTTTTTAGAGGCCAGCAGGTTAACCAGCTCTGTTTTTGCTGCAGGATTCAGACTACCTGCTGCTTTAATCCAGGCAGGGGCTGATTCCCTGGTAATATAGGGAGCAGCAAACTGAAGCGCCGATTGACGATATGCGGCATTTTTATCTTTTAGGGCGCCTTGTAACAAAGGAATAGCTGCTTCTCCCTGGAGGTTACTGATCAGCTTGAGCAATGCGATTCGGGTAGCAGTCTGTTCTGGTTTGGTCAGGCTGTTCATGAGGCTGCCTGCTTTTTTTACCGTGGCTGCTTTATTAATTGTCTGTTGCCCAAGTAATTCCAGGTAGGCAGCGGTTGCCTCACTATTTTCAAAACGGTATCCGGCTTGTTTTGCGGCAACAGATAACATGTTTTCCGCGGCAGGTGATCCGATTGATGCAAGCGCGTAGTAAGCAGCATTTTTCAATGGACCATCTGCTGATTTGGCAATAGCCAGAATGTCGGCTGTGGCAGGTTGATACTTTGCATATCCAAGTGACTGAACCAGGTAGATTTTACTGTTACCTTCGGCTGATTTCAGCGCTTCGTGTAAGGATGAGAGTGATTCCTTTGTGTTTATGGTTGCCAATACGCGGCTCGCGGCATCCGATAACCGATCCTTGGAGAGAAAGGGCTGAACATAAGGAATAGCATCGTTTTTTCCAACCTGCTCCAGTTGTGACAATAAAAATTGCTGCACTGCAGGATCAGTTACCTGGGAAAGTGCTTGTCCGTAGGCGTTAGTAGCCATTGAACGCCATGCTTCTTTTCCTGTTTGTGTAGCATAAAAACTGAAGCCGGAGATGGCAAAATGCTGGCGGCTTTTATCGCCTCCGCCTTCCAGCTGTTTGATTAGTTCTATCAGACCTTTTTCGCCCAGGTCGGCAACAGCCCTGGCGTTATTGATCAGGTCGGTTGAATCCGCTGCAGGTGTTTTGGCCAGCAGATCGGCGATCTTGGTTGGAATGGTTCGGTTCTGATCGGTTTGGGCATAGCCGCTTTGGGTTGAAACAGCCAGCGCGCCCGCCAGGATGAGAGAAAGATATGTTGGTTTCATAATCTGATTATCGGTTAATTGAATTAGATAGACCAGGGGCCGCGTAATGGCGGATTCAGCAATCTGTTTGCTCCTTCATCATTGATAAAGACTTGTTGTACCGGGTCGAAATGCAGGGAACGGCCTAATTGCAGGGCGATCTTTCCAATATTTACAATGGTGCAGGAACGATGGCCGTTCTCTTCATTCAAGGCAAATTTTTTCCTTTCCTTAACGGCTTCCACGAAATCGGTGACTACCGGAGCAGGATCAGGAAATTCAGCGAGTTTACGTTCGATATCGGGGATGGTACACTGAAAACCTTTGTAAAGTTTACCCTTTGGTCCTTCGATATAGGCGGCATCGGTCATACTGCCATCGCCATCCAGAATAATCTGGCAGCCATCCGCGTAGGTATAGGTGATTTTGCGCCAGGTGCCTACGGCGTCATCGTGTTGTTGCGGAGCATCTACTGCCACATGAACCGGTGAATCATTGTCTTTGCCCAGGAAATATTGAATCGGGTCAAGGTAATGCTGGCCCATATCGCCCAGTCCGCCACCATCGTAATCCCAGTAACCACGGAAAGTGGTATGAACACGGTGCGTGCTGAAGGGCTTATAAGGGGCGGGACCGAGCCACATTTCATAATCCAGTTCCTGCGGAACGGGCTCAACTGGCAGATCGGTTTTACCCACCCAGTAAAATTTCCAGTCGAACCCGGTATGCCGACTAACGGTCACCTTCAGGGGCCAACCAAGCAGGCCGGAATCCACGAGTTTTTTAATGGGCTTCACGGTGGTATTCATACCATAGAAATTATCACTGAACCGGAACCAGGTATTAAGCCGGAAGATGCGGCCATGTTGCTGAACCGCTTCCACTACCCGTTTACCTTCACCAATGGTGCGGGTCATGGGTTTTTCACACCAGATGTCTTTTCCTGCTTTGGCAGCATCAGCTGCCATGATACCATGCCAGTGTGGGGGTGTTGCAATATGAACAATATCTACTTCTGAAAGATTGATCAGTTCGCGGTAATCGCGGAAGGTTTTTACCCCATTTCCGCCTCCGAGTGCCTGAAGCGCCAGCTGGATGTGACGGGTGTCAACATCACAAATGGCAACGGTGCGGGTGCCGGCATATTCGAAATGCCCGCGTCCCATTGCTCCTACCCCGATCACGCCTTTGGTAAGCGTGTCACTGGGAGCTAAATAACCTCTGCCTAATACATGGCGGGGAACAATCGTAAAAGCGGCAATAGTTCCGACTGCGTTTCGAAGGAAACGTCGCCGGGAGTTTCTCTGTTGGCTTGACATAATGCTGGAATGATTTTGCGGGATTAAGTTACGGTTTTTAGTGGTCTGACTGTTCGGTTAATAGGGTATGAAAAGCAGGCAATAACAAGAGTGGAGTCTAAACGGGTAAAAATCAGGAAAGTTGGTACCGGATTGGGGGATAAATTGGAATGGAAGATGGAGGAATGGAAGATGGAGGAAGGGAAGAAAATCAAAAAAAGTGAAAATGCGGAAGATCATAATCGCAGGAATTATTTCGGTTGGACTTTCCTGTATCGGAATAGACAGTGTTGCACAACCGTTACCGGCACATAACCTGCGTTTCGACTCCCTGGCAGGCCGTTGGGATGAAGGCATACCACTCGGGAATGGATTGCTGGGTGCCCTGATCTGGCAGAAAGAAGGCAGGTTGCGCTTTTCGCTTGACCGTGCGGATCTCTGGGATCAGCGACCGATGAAAGGATTGCATCGACCGGAGTTTTCCTATAACTGGGTGTTGGGGCAGGTAATACAACAGGATTACGCACCTGTTCAACGTTATTTTGATCATCCCTACGACCGTGAACCTGCACCCACAAAAATTCCGGGAGCGGCCCTTGAATTTGATATTCAAAAGCTGGGCAAGGTGAATTCGGTTGAACTGGATATAAACAGCGCCGAGTGTAATGTGCAATGGCAATCCGGTGCCCGCCTGCAGACCCTTGTGCATGCCCGTTTGCCGGTTGGATTTTTTCGACTGGAGGGAGTAGGAGTTGAATCGATTCCTGAGTTGCTCGCACCTCGTTACCAGGGTGCCGTTACCAATACAGGTGATCCTGTTGGCGGCGATGATCTATCCCGGTTAGGGTATAAACAGGGTGTGATCACCCGAACAGCAAATAGCATGCTGTATGAGCAGGAAGGATGGGGCGGCTTTCGCTATCGGGTTTATGTTAAATGGAAACAGCGTGGTAAACGTAAGCTGGAAGGAGTCTGGACCATTGAATCTTTTCCTTCGAAGGAAAGTAGCAGCAAAACATCCCTACTGGCGCGTAAATCACCACAGCAGATTGCTGATTCACTTTTGAATGCAGGATACTCAAGAGCACGTCAGGCGCATCTTGGCTGGTGGAAAACCTTCTGGTCTAAGTCGTCACTTCGTGTACCCGACCCTGTTATAGAAAAACAATGGTACCTGGAACAGTATAAATTCGGATCGGCGGCCCGTGAACATACTCCTCCGATTTCGCTGCAGGCGGTTTGGACGGCAGACAATGGCCGTATTCCACCATGGAAGGGCGATTATCACCACGATTTGAATACCCAATTAAGTTACTGGCCTTCCTATACGGCCAATCACCTGGAGGAAGCAATGGGATATCTGAATCACCTGGATGATAATAAACCCAACTACGAACGATATACCCGACTTTATTTTGGTGTGGATGGTTTGGCTGTACCCGGCGTAACAACCCTGGACGGAACCGAAATGGGAGGCTGGATTCAATATAGTTTATCCCCAACCGTTAGTGCCTGGTTAGCGCAGCATTATTATCTGCAATGGAAATATTCGATGGATTTGGAATTTCTACGTACACGCGCTTATCCCTGGCTTAAAGAAGTTGCCCGATTCATACAAAAAATTACCGTGCTGAATGGAAAGGGTGAGCGGCACCTGCCCATCAGTTCAAGTCCGGAAATTAATGACAATTCCCTGTCGGCCTGGTTTCGCCAGACTTCCAATTATGACCTGGCACTGATGAAATATGCGGTCCAGGTAGCTGCTGAAATGGCGAATGAACTGGGCCTGAAAAAGGAAGCGGCAGAATGGGCTGGATTGGGTGCAAGTTTTCCGGATTATGCCCTCAGCCCCAATAATTCCCTGATGTTTGCGAGAACCCTTCCCTATAATCAGAGTCACCGGCATTTTTCGCATGTAATGGCCATTCAGCCCCTGGGTTTGATTAAATGGGAGGATGGTGAACGTGCACAGACGATCATCCGGGAAACGATCGCAGAACTGGACCGCGTAGGGCCATCACAATGGTGTGGTTATTCCTATGCCTGGCTGGCTAATCTGAAAGCCTGGGCAAGGGATGGGGATGGGGCCAAAAACGCATTGGAAATTTTCGCAAGGGCTTTTTGTTCTGTTAATAGTTTTCATTTAAACGGCGATCAAACAGGGAAGGGATATTCAAATTTCCGATACCGTCCATTTACACTGGAAGGAAATTTCGCTTATGCATCCGGGTTACAGGAAATGTTATTGCAGAGTCATGCCGGTTATATTCATTTGTTTCCTGCCATTCCTGGCGAATGGGCAACCTGTAGTTTTACTAATTTCAGAACACAAGGTGCTTTCCTGGTAGATGCCAATAGAGTGAATGGCCATCTTCAATGGGTATCGATTCGTTCTGAGAAGGGGGGTAAAATAAGGGTTAAATTAGGAGAAGGAACCTGGAAGATCAGGCAGCAAAAAAATTGTGAAGCAGATTTTTCAGAGAAAGGCTGGCTTACACTTACTGCCCAACCAGGTGGATCTATTGAAATTGGTGGAAAATAAATGCTGTCAATGCTTTTACTATCGATGGATCAATCGGCAGGGATGGGTCTGAATAAGTTCTAATGTTACCCGCGCGGTCTGTTGGAGCCTGCTTGAAAACATGGTTCATGCCTGGAAGAATTAGCAATTTTGCTTCTGGGCTCTTGGAAACAAAGGTTTGTGCGTCACTCACTTTTACCTGGATATCATTGTCGCCCTGGATAACGAGTACGGGTATACGAAGCTGTGATAAGAGCTGAGGTGGGTCAATGCGGAACATATCCATCCAGTATAATTGTAATCCCGGATTGAAAAGTGATTGCAGATAGGGGGTATATCTTTGGCAATCAGCCCTTTATTAAGACTATCCAGAATAGCAAAAGCTTTCTCTTTCATTAGGGGAGGCATAGTAGACAGCTGATCATATTAATCCTGCCAGTCGGTTGACTTTGCGCGATTCCTCTTTTATCGTACCGCAGACTGGCGATCCCGGCTTTTGCCAGTTCATAGGCCAGTTGTTTATAAGCATTTGTCTTCAGATTACCAATGGGTCCGTTTCCGTTTCTGTCAGTTGGACCAGAGCCCGCAATGATAAGTACTACCGGTACTTTTTGTTTTTCGGGCAAAGGAATACAAAGGGTTCCTTTGATCTGGATACTGTCTTGTTGTAGTGCGATTGAATCTTCGAGAAAACTCTCGGTTGATTGCGCACGACCTGAACTACTAACAAGGGCAATTAGGAGAATTAACAGAAGTCTGGGCATCAATATTCCCTTTTGTTTAAAGATACGTACCTCTTCCTGATTGAACTATTGTGTAACTTTCTGACACCATGCCATTATTTGATTTCCATATTCATCCCTCCCTCAAGGAATTGTTATCACCTGCAGTAGCAGGAATGACGCCCTGGTCTAAGATTGAAGCAAAACTTTCCATCGGAAAATTATTGGGACAGGAAACGCAGATTGGCATCAATAGTCTGTTCAACCATGCGCTGAATTCGCAGGCAAACCTCAGCCAATTACAGAAGGCGGGCATTAACCTGGCAGGTGTTGTGCTCTATGCAATTGAAAAAAATATTGCTGCAGGCGTATTATCAAGAAAAGTATCCAGTAAGGGCAGGATCAGGTTGCTGGATCCGGATATTTTGAAAGATATTCTGACTGCGCCATCTTATTATTCCTGGTTATGCAGGAATATGAATTCATTGCTGAACAATGCTGTTGGTCCGGGTGGCAGGGCGCAATTCAGGTTTATCAACTCCATGGATGATTATGAGCCTGCCTCTACCACCATACATGGCATTTGTCTGGTGGAGGGGGTTCATTGTTTTATGGATGATCCGCGGGCTGAAGATGCAGAGCAGGCCTTTTACAGGAACCTGGATGATTTTCAGAACAGATACCAGACCAATATCCTGGCTATCAACCTGGCACATATGCAGGCTGTTCCGTTTTATAATCATGCTTTTGGGATTCAGTTTATTCAGGATGAATTGTTTTATCCAACAGGAAATGGAATAACGGAAACGGGTATACGAATAGTAAAGGAGTTGTACAGGCGAAAAATTTTACCGGATCTGAAACACTTGAGTTTTGTTGCGCGCAGGCAATTAATTCAATTGCATAAAACTTCCTATCCGGGTTTTCCCTTGTTGTGCACTCATGCAGGGCTGGCCGGACTGAGTATTCGTAACCGGTATGCACAATTGTATGAGAAGCCGGTAAAGCGGAATGGAATCTGGGAGATCCGTCATGTGAAGCGAAGAGGTCATTTGGCACAATCTGCATTTAACCATAGCAGTATCAATTTATATGATGAAGAGGTAGTGGATATATTGCGTTCTGGCGGATTGATTGGATTGTCTATGGACCAGCGGATACTTGGATTTCCCGGGGATATGATCGGATACCAATGGAATATGTTGCCAACGGATCTGGAATATATATCCCAGTCGGAAGCTGCTGAATTCTTTCATCCGTATACAGATCCGTCGGACGTTCCCATAAGTAAAGATCCGGAAGCTGCTATGACAGGCGATGAAGTTCAGGAACAGGAGCCGGTTACTACTGAAGTTCATTATTCGTATTTTATTAACCAGCTGATGCATTTTCTGCGGATAGCAAAACAGGCGAGGATTCCGCTAAGCAAAGCGATTCAGCATATATGTATTGGATCCGATTTTGATGGGCTAATTAATCCGATTGATTGTTGTAACAATGCTACTGAGTTGCCCGCTTTCCGCCAGGAGCTTCACCGGCGCTTAAAAAGAGGCAAAAAAATCTGGGAGCAGGCCGGTATTTCAAAATCGGAAGTAGATGTAGATGCATTGGTGGAAGGGTTGTTTTATGAGAATGCGGCAAGTTTTCTAAACCAGTGGTTTAAATAAAAAAACCTGTTATATTGTACTACCCTTTAAACCGGGTTCTATGAAAATGAATAAACGTATTATGGCTGCCTGTCTGGCGGTTTTTTGTTTGTTTAGCCTGACCAGTTGCCTGAACTCAAAAAGGATTGACAAGTTTGTAACAAAACATTATGAGATTACACCTCCGCCAAAAAAAGTAAAACCGGTTGAAAACATCAGTATCAGTTCTCCGCTTTCTGTCGCAGGCCCCCAATCCTTAACAACCGGTAAAACCTACAATTGGCTGCCTCTGCTTGTATATATGGAATTCCATTATGCGATGACCTGTACCCTGAATCCGGAACATGCTATAACGGTCTATTCAAATTCAATCCATAAATATGCTGCCAAAAAACTGAGCAAAAATTTGGGTAATAAAGAGTTGAAGCTAACCATTGAAAAAATACCGCAGCAGTTCCAGGTACTGGATGAAGGTCATATGATATTCATTGGTTTAGCAGTAGCCTGGGATAAAATTACAATCGGGTCGGTAGATAAAACACTGGAGGTACGTTACCAGTTGCTGGAGAATGGAGTGGAAATCAGCTCAGGTACGCTAAGCGAATCGATGCCCGATTATATGGTGCGGGTAAAACCTACTGTTAAACAGCAGGATATCGCCGCCTATTTCAGTAATTATGAAAAAAATATTACCATTCTGAGCCAGCGTATGGCTGATCAACTGGAACGAAAGTTATTGGCGGCTCCATAATTTAGTCTTCTCCATCCAGATATATTAACGATACGAAAGCAAAAATATTTACTATCTTTCGGAACGTTATGAAAGTATTCATTATTTCTATTTTTTGTCTTTCTATTTATTCCTTCTGCCAGTTTGAGCAGAAGTTGTTTTTGGATCAACCGCTTTCGGCTCAATATCCTCACGATTCAGGAATAGAAAAGGACCCGGATGTATTGTATGTGGAGCAATTTGAAGCAGATACCAGCGGAATTTTTGCCCGCTACGATGATGTAAAAAACAGAAAGGGAATTTTTACCGATCCGGATGTGCCGAAAGGCAGCCAGGGCAAACAATCCATCCGACTCACCAATACCGGAGGAAAAAACGATGGGGCACATCTGTACAAAATGATCCAGCCGGGCTGGGACGACAGCCTGTTTATCCGCTATTATGTAAAATATCCGGCTATCTCTAATGGTTTTATTCATCATGAAGCGATTAAAATAGGAGGAAATTATCCCGCTATTCCTTATCATATGGGACAGGCGGGTATTTGCGGACAAGGTGACAAAAGATTCTCCATTTCCTATGAGCCCAATAATGAACCGGAAATGGACGCTTACCTGTACTGGGGGGAAATGCGCAGCTGGAACAATGGCAGCAGTTGTTATGGAAATACGCTGGTGAATAAAAGCAGTACGGCGCAAAAGCTGAAATGGGATGAATGGCATTGTATCGAGATAATGATCAAACTGAATAATCCCGCCACTGCCAGAAACGGATCTATCCGCATCTGGCAGGATGGGAAAGAAGTAGGTTATTGGGGAGAAGGTTTTCCAAATGGTTACTGGGAGAAGGACAGATGGATTAATGATCCGTCTGGCAAACCATTCGAAGGTTTTCAATGGCGTACCAATCCCCTGTTAAATTTCAACTTTCTGCGAATCGAACATTATGACAGTAAGAGTCCGGCTGGCGAAAATCACTATACCAAATATGATCACCTGGTCGTTGCAAAACGATACATTGGTCCTATTTCGGAAGGCAATCGCAGGAAATAGGTTGCGTGCTGATAAGGATATTATCGAAATAACGTTCCTGCTCCTTAACTGAACCCTTGTTCCAGTAATTTTCGAAAAAAACAGCATTGATTCCATAGGAATCGGGCTGAAGATTCCAGGAGGCATGCCAGTTTAAATCGTAGCGCGCACCCTGCAAATGACCATCCACCCAAAGTTCAAAAATGCCATCTGATTTTCCAGGGGTATTCAGCTTTACATGTGCCACTACGCAGTACCATTTTCCGGTTTGGTCGTTTTGAAAGAGTGGCGTGGTGCCGTGTACGCCACCCATCCATCGAAGATTGGTAAAATCATTGTATTTGGTACTGGCCAATTTATTGTCTGTGCTGATGCCGCTTGCCGGATCCATCACCAGGTAATTCCAGGTAGCCGGTTTCCCGCCCGACCATACGTGCGCAATCATTCCCTGCTGCCAGGACCTACTGGCAATTACTGTAGCGCGGCTCAGTTTATCACCGCCCCCACCTTCCCATCCTGTCTGGTATTTGATATCAATTCTCCAATAGATCTCCCGAAACGTACTGTCGGGCATACTGGCATGTTTCATGCCGGGATCCGGCGACCGGCCAATGGCTTTCTGTAAAACGCCGGCTTCAACCTCGTCTTCCTGAAACCGAACCCGCATACCGTGACTTCCATTGCGCCCAACCCCTGCTTTTCTTATAAACTCACCCTCATCAGTATCATATCCAAAATAACGCTCCCTGATAGGGAGGTCCGATTCGAAATCATCGCAAAAAATGATGCCAGGCACATTCCGTATGCTGTCACAGGGTAAGCAGTTCTGGCCAACAGCCGTAATCTGCGAACAACAAAGAAGTGCAGCCAGGAGCCTGCAAAAGCAGCTATGATTTATCCGGATATTCATTTGATTCAAATTAATTATCTAAAAATAAGGAAATGAAAGATAAAAATTTGAATACAAAATATTTTGAAAGATTATTGAGCTTAATTATATTTATACCTCCTCAAAATGACCAATCCACATGCAAAGATTGATACCTGCCTGTTTTAAATGGATCCTGTTGCTACTGTGTACAGGATCCACCGTTTGTTTACAGGCTGAACCCGTTTCTGGTGATGAACTGCCGGCACTGGTGCCCTATCCCCGTTCCGTTCAGTTTGGATCGAACGAAGTTGCTTTAAGTGAAATTAGCGGGATCTTTTTGCCGTCCTCTGCCAGTGCGGCGGATCGCTTTACAGCAGCGGAACTCTCAGCTGTTATAAAAAAGGAGTGGGGCTTGCAGCTTCCGGTGGTTAGCCAGGCAAAGGGAAAGCTTATCCGGCTGGAGCGGAAAAAAGATAAAGAACTGGGGGAAGAAGGATATGTTTTATCCATTCATGCGGGAGGAATACGTATATCCGCTCCGGGGGAAAGTGGATTATTTTATGGAATGCAGACACTGCTGCAAATGATTCGGAAAAAAGAGGGAGCACCGGTTGTGCAGGAAGTATCCATCCGCGACTGGCCCGATACAAAAGTGAGGGCAGCGCATTATGATACCAAACATCACCAGGATACCAAAGAGTATGTAAAGCAGTTTATCCGTGAACTGGCAGGCTATAAAATGAATATGCTGATCTGGGAGTGGGAAGATAAGTTTCTCTATCCCAGTCACCCGGAAATCGGTGCACCCGGTGCTTTTACCATGGCGGAGATGCAGGAACTGACCCGCTATGCGCAGCAGTATCATGTCCAGATTGTACCCCTGGTGCAGGGGTTGGGACATGTAGGGTTTATCCTGAAATGGCCTCAGTTTGCTCATCTGAGAGAAGTACCGGCATCCAATTTTGAATTCTGTCCGCTTAAAGAAGAGTCGTACAAATTGTTGATGGATCTCTGGAAAGACGCGATGGAAGCAACACCCGGTGCAAAGTTTATCCATATCGGATCAGATGAAACCTATGAACTTGGTAAATGCGAAAACTGCAGTAAAAAGCAGGCAGAGATAGGCCGAAGCGGATTGTATCATCTCTTTTTAGGTAAATCGGCTGAAATGCTTAAGTCATCCAAAAGAGGCGTGATGGCCTGGGAAGCTCCGATGGGTTGGGCAAAAGGCCGCCTTAATATTTATCACGGTGAAGACAAAGCTGTGCAGCATGCTCCGGTGGTTCCGCATAAATCTTTAATAATGACGGAATCTTATAACTATGAAACACCCGATCTGAAATATGCGAAAGAGGCAAAAGCGCTTGGTTATTCTGTGTATGCCTATGACCCTAATCCGGGCATCGAACAATTATTTCTACCCTATTTTTTCGTGAAGAAGGGGAAGAACAAATACGAAGAAGGTGCACTGGAGGCCTCCGTGAAATTTTTACAGGAGAACCTGGGAAAAAATGTATTTGATGGAGTTATCCGGACAAACTGGGACGATTCCGGGTTACCGATGCAGGCATGGGCTCTCTGTTTTGCCACTACGGCAGCCTATGCATGGAATGTTACCGGATATTCCATGGAGGAATTCACTGCTGCGTTTATGCGTCAGCGTTATAGGAACAACGAGCAGGATATGATCCGGTTGTACAGGTTACTGAATGAAGCAGCCTATTTCTATATGGAAAGTTTTGAAAGAAGGGTTTGGGCCTGGGGTGATATCGGTAAAACACATCTGCCGGATCTTCCAAGAGGTGATGCGTTGGAATACGATCCATTCTGGACAAGGGAATATGCAGACCGTTTGGAAGCTTCAAGAATCATGTTGCCCAAAATGGATTCTGCTATCGCAATTTGTATCAATGCTATAAATAGCGGTGCACGTAATGTATATGATATTGAAGTATTGCAAACCTTGGCGGAATTGGCGAAACATACAGCGCAAACCTATTTCGATCTGCAGGCATTGGAAGCAAGTATCAAACAGGCACACCTCCAACGGTTCTTAAATACGGATTCATCCTATTATCATTTGTTGAATGCGGAAAAAATAGTAAGTGGTCAGTTAGCACGAAGGCAATCTGTGTTTTCTTCCCTTTGTAAAAAATGGGAAGAAACACGGCTGCCTAAAGGCATGTCAACACCGGACAAGCCCTATTTTTTTGAGCAGGAGCGCACCCGGCATTTTGCCAGCAGGGTTGCCGGAATGGACTACCTGATATATGATGAGCAATTACTCGATCTGGAAGGATACCTGGAAAAGCTAAAAGCATATAACCAGTATTTCCGTGAGCGATTCAAACCAACTATTCAACCTTAACTAAAAATTCCATGCAACCAAGAAGAAAATTTGTACAGCAGCTTGCTTTATCCACTGCTGCTCTTACGATTGGAAGTCCGGTTATCGGGGCCTCTTTTAGACAGCAGAAAAAATTGCGCATGGGTTTTATTGGCACAGGATTAAGAGGACAGGCACATCTTGCCATGAGCCTGAACCGCGCTGATGTGGAAGTAACTGCAATCTGTGATATTGATCCGCGTATGTTGCAAATGACGGCGGAGCTTATAAAAAAGTCCGGAAAAACTGCTCCGCAGGTTTTTACCGGCGATGTGTATGCGTATAAAAAAATGCTGGAATCCGGTAAATTGGATGCAGTAGTTATTTCAACTCCCTGGGAATGGCATACGCCGATGATTATTGATAGTATTTCAGCCGGACTCAAATACATTGCAACAGAAGTTGTATTGGGTATCACACTGGAAGATCATTGGGAAGTAGTACGTGCTGCGGAAAAGAACAAGGCGCATGTGATGATGCTCGAGAATGCCTGTTATCGCAGGGATATTCTGGCTGTCTTGAATATGATCCGGCAGGGTTTATTTGGCGAAATCATTCACCTGCAGGGAGGATATCAGCATGATTTGCGTGGAGTTAAATTCAATGATGGAATTACACCCTATAACAGTGGGGTTGAATTTGGTGATAAAGGATTTTCAGAAGCGAAATGGAGAACAAAACATTCCATACACCGTAATGGTGATCTGTACCCGACGCATGATGTGGGACCACTCGCTATGTTGATTGATATTAATCGCGGCAATCGCTTCGTTTCCCTGAATTCATTTGCCAGCAAATCCAGAGGCTTGCACAATTATATTGTCAAAAAGGGAGGCGCAAGTCATCCGAACGCCAAACAGTTGTTTAAACTGGGTGATGTTGTTACCACACAAATTTCCTGTGCCAATGGGGAAACCATTTTTTTACAGCATGATACCAATTTGCCGAGGCCTTATTCACTCGGTTTTCGGGTGCAGGGTACCAGTGGCATCTGGATGAACCTGAACAATGGAATGTATATTGAAGGGGTGAGTAAATACGATCATGAACGCTGGGATGATGCGGAAGAATGGTTCAAAAAATACGAACATCCTTTATGGAAAAAATGGGGTGGGCAAGCCACGAAAACCGGGCATGATGGCATTGATTTTTTTGTGCTGCACGCATTCATTGAAGCCGCGAAAAGAGGCGAGTCAACACCGATGGATGTATACGACGCCGCTGCCTGGAGTGCCATTACACCGCTCAGTGAAAGTTCCATTGCATTGGGGAATGAAACGGTTGATTTTCCTGATTTCACCAGTGGTTTATGGATGGATCGTTCCAATCAATTTGCAACAGGCGATCAGTATTAGATGAAGAATTTCGTACTAGTTGCCTGGTTGCTGTTAGTGCTGGTATACCTGAATGTTGCATTGCATGCTCAGGGAACAGGCGCCAGTCGACCTAATATCATTTTAATTATCGGAGATGATATCAGTGTGGATGATCTTTCCTGTTATAACAAACAGGCTCCACCCACTCCAAACCTGGACAGCCTGGCGCTGAAGGGCCGGCAGTTTAACCGTTTTTTTGTTACAGCAAGTTCCTGCAGTCCGAGCAGGGCGAGTATTCTCACCGGTAGATATCCGCATAATACGGGTGCGGCTGAATTACACAGTCCGGTGCCGGCCCACCTGGATTATTTCCCGGAGCTCTTGAAAAAATCTGGTTATTATACTGCACTTGCGGGGAAATGGCATGAAGGTCCCAATACTGCGAGAGCGTACGATACGATGTTGTTGAAGAATAATGGTGCAGGAGGTGAGGAGCAGTGGGATTGGTTGGTGCAGGCTGCTCCTTCAGACCGTCCATTTTTCCTTTGGCTGGCAGCACATGATGCGCATCGGCCCTGGGATAAAGCACTGGATAGCCGCCCATTTACCGCGGATGATGTGCAGGTGCCGGTACACCTGGTTGATCAGTACGGTACCCGGCAGGATCTTGCCAGTTACCATAATGAAATCTTTCGGCTGGATCAGTACGTGGGTCAACTTATGAAGGTTTTGAAAGAAAAAGGAATTGCTGAAAATACACTGATACTATTTATTACGGATAATGGTCGTCCTTTCCCGGGAAGTAAAACATTGTTATATGATCGGGGTGTACAATCTCCTTTACTTATGCACTGGCCTGCTGGTATTGCAAAACCCGGGAAAAGTTCTGATGCCTTAATCAGCAGTATTGATTTGGCGCCGACTATCTGTGAATTCGCAGGTGTTACTGCTTCCAGGATGTTTCAGGGGCGAAGTTTTGCCGGTCTTTTAAACAAGCCACAGAAGCCATTCCGTAAATATGTTTTTCTGGAGCAGAACTGGCACGACTTTGAGGCGCATGCACGTGCGGTTCGGACAGACCGGTATTTATATATTGTAAATAATCGTCCGCAGTTTAATCAGGAAGGTCCGCTGGATGTAAAAAACAGTCCGGCTGTCAGGGCACTCCGGACAGCTGCCACAAAAAACTCCCTCAATCCTGTTCAGGCATCTCTTTACGCAAGTCCCCTGCCTGCTGAAGAATTATATGATACAGCGATAGATTCCCTCCAGGTATCAAATCGCTTGCAGGATCCTGCCTACACCAAAACTGGTAGAAAATTAAAAAGAATCCTAAGGCGCTGGTCCCGGCAAACCGGGGATGATTGTCCGGATTTTCTGACACCTCATTGGTATGATCCCGAAACACTTCAACCGCTGCCTGCCCAAAATTCCCGGGGAGAAATGCCCGGTTCCCGCAAAAAAGCAGCTTTCCTGAACTATTCAGACCCATTTAATCCATTTCTTGTTGTTTCCTTTCTGTAACAAAAGGTTTCGGAAATAAAAGCGCCAAAAAAAATGTAAATATTTGGGGGAATAATAAATTAAACATAATTTTAAGGAAAGGAAACGAAAATATAATGAGAACATTATCTTTTACAACCTTCTTTTTTTATTCATGCCAAATTCACTGCAAATGAAACGAAATCAATGGATGAGTAGCCTGCTACTGATCGTATTGTTGTTTGTAACCGGAGGACTCACCTTTGGACAAACGGCAAGGGTTAGCGGAACTATTTTGGATGAGAACCAAAAACCGCTTTCCGGGGTATCAATTTTTTTAAAAGGGTCCAGTCAGGGGGTTGTTTCCGGAGAAGACGGAAGCTTTTCGCTGGAAGCGCCTGCCAACGGAACACTGGTGATCAGTTATACAGGGTACCGGCAGCAGGAACTCGCTATCAATGGCCGACAGAAACTGGCCATTACCTTATCTTCTGCCAACCAGGAATTGTCAGAAGTTGTTGTTACGGCTCTTGGTGTGGAAAGAAATAAAAAATCACTTGGTTATTCCATGCAAACCATTGATGGATCGAAATTATCCGAGAATAAAGACCTCAATGTTGCCAATGCATTAAAAGGTAAAGTTGCCGGTGTGCATATTAACCCCTCTGCCGGTGGTGCAGGTGGCTCCAGTTTTGTTGTTATTCGGGGAGCTTCTTCTTTACAGGGTAATAATCAACCGCTTTATGTTATCGACGGAGTACCAATTGATAACCAGTCGCTCAATACACCCGGTGCCTTCGGAGGCCAGCGTGATTTTGGAGATGGTATCGGCAATATCAATCCCGATGATATTGAATCCATGTCGGTTTTGAAAGGACCGGCCGCCGCCGCACTCTATGGTGCCCGGGGTGCCAATGGTGTCATTCTGATTACTTCTAAAAAAGGAAAATCCGGTCGTCCGGCCAGGGTGGACATAACTTCCAACTCCACCTTTGAATCGCCCAATGTTCTGCCTCAGTTCCAGAATACCTGGGGAGGTGGATACGATGATAATTATGCCTCTTTCAGTAAAAAAACAATTGACGGGGTAGAGTATGATAGCTGGCCCGCCTGGCTGGTGGATAACTGGGGAGGTCGCATGGATGGTCGCCTGATCGCCTTTGATACCTGGCCTGAAATCGGTGTGGTTCCTTTTACGGCACAGCCGAAAGATAACTGGAAAGACTTCTTCAGAACCGGTAAAACCTTTACCAATACCATCGCTGTTTCAGGAGGTAATGAAAAAGGAACCTATCGTCTATCAGTTGCAGATACCAGAAATGAAGGAATTATATCCAACAATTCATTGAACAGACAAAGCATCAATCTGCTTGCTTCCTTAAATGTATCCAAGCGATTGACTGTTGAAACGAAGGTTAATTATATCCGTCAAAGCGGCAAAAACCGTCCGGAAGTTGGTGGCTCTTTAAGTTCACCAATTGCCAGTCTGATGGCAACTCCAAGGTTTATTGACCTGGATTGGCAGAAAGATTATAAACGTGATAATGGTACACAGATCAACTGGAAAAATGGCAGTCCGCAAAACCCCTACTGGCTGATTAATGAATTAATCAGTAATGACAAAAGAGACCGGGTAATCGGTTATGTACTGGCACGGTATAAATTTACCGACTGGTTAACATTACAGGCCCGTTCCGGCACCGACTTTTATACTGAAACCAGAATGGTTCGGGCAGGTATCGGAACAGCCGGACGCATAGACGGCACTATCGATAACGATCAGTACCGGGTAAAGGAATCCAACAGCGACCTCCTGTTAACTGCAAGCGGAGACCTTTCCGACAAATTCAGCGGAACATTTTCTGTTGGAGCCAATAACCTGAACAGAAATATGGAACAGGTTGGTTTTACTGGTACGGGTTTTAATATACCCGGACTCTATCATATCAACAACTCGAAAGCAAAAGCCACCCGTCATAATATCAGTGAGAAAGTAATCAACTCAGTTTATTTTACCGGACAGATAGGTTATAAGAACTTCCTCTTCCTCGATTTCACCGGAAGAAACGACTGGTCCTCCACGCTTGGTTTAAAAAATCAATCTTTCTTTTACCCTTCAGTCAGCACCAGTTTTGTATTCTCAGATATGCTGGGCACCAATACCGGGATACTTGATTATGGTAAACTCCGCTTGTCTTATGCTGAAGCAGGAAACGACGCAGATCCGTACAGAACACTTGGAGGATATAATTTATCGAATCTGAATTTTAACGGACAGCCGTATGCCGCCATCAATTCCACTGTTCCACTGGCAGATCTCAAAAATGAGTTAACCCGCAGTTTTGAAATCGGAACCGAATTACGCTTCTTTAAAAACAGGCTGGGAATCGATCTGACTTATTATAGTGCCGCTACTTTTAATCAGATCATCAATATTGGTTTGTCAAGTGCAACGGGGTATGGTTCCCGCATGATCAATGCCGGAGAGATTCAGAACAAAGGAGTGGAAATCTTACTAACCGGAAGCCCGGTTCGAAATAAGAATTTCTCCTGGGATATGACGCTGAACCTTTCTAAAAATAAATCCAAAGTAATCGAGTTGACGGAAGGAATTTCCACCTACCGGATGTTTACCATTACCCGTGCTTCTATTCAGGCAACACCCGGACAACCATTCGGAAATATCATTGGTTATGACTATCTCAGAACAGAAGATGGCCGGATTCTGCTGAACGATCAGGGTAAGTTTCAGCGCGCTTCAGAACTGACCATATTGGGTAATATTCAACCAGACTGGTTAGGTGGATTGACCAATACCTTCACCTACAAAGGCTTCAGTTTAAGTGCATTGATTGATTTCAGAAAAGGCGGACAGATTTTCTCTCAGTCCTATGATGATCAAAGTGCAAAAGGTACCGGCAAATTCACAGAAAAGCGGGATAACCTGATTGCCGAAGGAGTGATCCTCGGACCAGATGGAAAATATACACCCAGCAATATTGTGTTACTGGCGCAACAGTACTACGCCGAAAGAAGTGCCTGGGGAGATATCGCAACAGACGCCATTATCGATGCGGATTATGCAGCGCTCAGAGAAGCCAGCATCGGGTATAATATCGGGGCATCCAGGTTGCTGAATAAAACCTTTTTCAAAGGAACACGCATAGCTGTTATAGGAAGGAATATTTTCTATCTATATCGGGACGCGAAATTTAAGACCATGGGTTTGAGCCCGGAGTCGGCATTTAATACAACGCTCTCTGCCCAGGGCTATGAAGCCAAAGGCATCCCAACAACCCGGAGCATCGGTATTAATTTATCCTTTACGTTTTAACCCATCAAATGGAAAGTATGAAATTCAGAAATTATAAAAATAAAATCTTCGCAGCCTGTTTATCAGCTCTTGCAGTGGCCGGCTGTACAAAAGATTTTGAAGAGATTAATACAAGCCCGGTGTTAATCACGAAGGACGTTATCAAGCCTTCCATGATTTTCACCTTTGTGCTGAAGAATACCATTTTTGCCAGCCATAATACCGGATCACTAAATGAGTATAGTAACTATTATGCCAACCAGGGATCTGGAACAATTTTCCAAACCCGCGATTGGAGTGGAAGTTTTAACTATGCCGGTGACCTCATCAATATTTCGGAAGTGATCCGTTTGACAGGAAATGATCCGGCATTAAAAAATCAGCAGGCAGTAGCAAGAATCTGGAAAGTTTGGCAGTTTCATCAGCTTACAGATATTTTTGGCGATGTTCCCTATTCCCAGGCACTGCTGGATGTGAATGAAGTTATTAACCAGCCGGTGTATGATTCACAGGAATCCATCTATACCGATATGCTGAAGGAACTTAAAGAAGCTGCCGCTCAACTGACGGCGGAACCATCGCTTGCATCCTTTGGCGCAGCAGATATACTGTTTAATGGAAATGCTGAAAGATGGGTTCGGTTTGCGAATTCATTGAGACTTCGGTTAGCCATTCGCGTTCGATATGCGAATGAGGCACTTGCTGCCCAGCATATTTCAGATCTCGCAGGAAAGCCAATGATTGAAACCAATGCACAAGCCGCAAAACTCAGAACAATTGATGGCGCTGAAGTAACCAACAGAAATCCACTGTATAACAGTTTTGTAAATTCCAGTGGTTATCCATTGTGGGTTGGACTAACAGTAACACAGAATCTGCTGGAAAGGGATGATCCCCGGCTGGAGAAATATGCAGATCCTGCCAATGATGGTGTTTCCGGTTATAAAGGCAGACCCATGTGTTTGTTCAATGAAGAAAAATTACCCTATTCAGAAGCAAGCACGGCCTATCTCGATTATTTCTTCCGGACAGCAGTCTATGATATTACGGTTATGAACGCTGCAGAAGTGTATTTTCTTCGTGCGGAGGCTGCCCTGGCAGGATTAAGCGCAGAGAATGCACAGGCGATGTATGAAAAAGGAATTGAGCTTTCCATGCAACAATACAGTGTTGACGCTGCTGATATCACCGATTACCTGGAAGGTGAATATGGAACACTGGTTGGTACGGAAGAAGAAAAATTAAGAGAGATCATCATTCAAAAATACCTGGCCAATTTCTGGTTGGGAGCTGAGTCCTGGGCAGAATATCGCAGAACCGGCTATCCTGAAATATGGACAGGAAGTGACCTCGGCAGTACCAATGGACGCATTCCAAGAAGAGGAACCTATCCTCAATCGGAGTATACCCTGAATGAAACCAATGTTCGTGCCGCGGTTTCAAAACTGGAAGGCGGAGATCTGATGACCAGCAAAATCTGGTGGGATGCGAAACCAGGATTGCCATATCTGCACCCGAGGCAGGGACAGTTTCCTCCTGAGATTTATTGATCAGTAGGATTAAGTATATTCAGCATCCGGCTACTAGCCAGATGCTGAATATATTTTTTTACAACCTGATTTCCTTATATGCGACTACTTATTTTCTTCCTGTTAATTCTTGGTTCCGGATTGGTTCTTCATGGGCAGTCCATCAGCAACACACAGCTACGTATCATTGTAATCGGTGCGCATCCCGACGATTGTGACCTGGATGCAGGAGGTACAGCTATTTTATTTTCACAGATGGGTCATGCGGTAAAATTTCTGTCATTAACAAACGGAGATGGCGGGCACCAGGAGCAGGGAGGTGGAATGCTGGCTAAAAGAAGAGCAGCTGAAGCCAGAGAAGCAGGCAAGCGATTTGGTGTTGAGTATGAAATACTTGATAATCATGATGGAGAACTGGTTCCCGATCTGAAAACAAGGAAAGAGGTAATCCGTCAGATCCGCAACTGGCAGGCTGATATCGTGATTGCACCCCGCCCTAATGACTACCATCCGGATCATCGGTATACAGGTGTATTGGTGCAGGATGCAGCCTACCTGGTAGGGGTCCCCAATATTGTTCCGGATTGTCCACCGCTGAAAAAAAATCCTGTTTTTATTTATACGCAGGATCATTTCAAGCGACCCAATCCTTTTCGTCCGGATATAGGCGTTGATATTACAGCTGTTTTTGATATAAAGATTCATGCACTGGATGCTCATCAGTCGCAGTTTTATGAATGGCTTCCCTGGATTGGTGGCTACCTCAGCGATGTTCCGGCAGGTGCAGCGGAAAGAAAAAAATGGCTGGCAAAAAGATATTCACAGAAATTTTTTACAGACCAGCTTGCTATACTGGAAAGATGGTATGGGAAAGCCAAATCACGTGCTGTTCGCTTTGCTGAATTTTTTGAAATCTGTGAGTATGGATCGCAACCCTCTGATGAAGAAATAAAAAGATTATTTCCCATGTTAAAACCGGATTGATTATAAGCAAAAGCTATCGCTTTTAGCGGATCCGGAAAAAGATCGTGTATGAAATATTGGATAGCTTTTTTATGCCTCTATTCTATTTATGAATCAAGTGCCCAATCGCGCCGATCACCATACAATGTACTATTCATTGCAGCGGATGATTTGAACAATCATCTCGGCACCTACGGTCATCCTTATGTAAAAACACCCAATCTCGACCGGCTGGCAAAAAGGGGGGTACAGTTTAATGCTGCGTACAACCAATATCCTTTGTGTAATCCAAGCAGGGCATCAATCATGACAGGGTTACGTCCCTCAACACTTGCTATTTATGACCTGGACACCCATTTCAGGGACCGGTTTCCAGCAATTGTTACACTACCTCAGTTATTCAGAAAGAATGGATATACAAGTGTACGACTCGGTAAAATTTATCACTATCATGTGCCTGCACAGATAGGTACAGATGGATTGGATGATCCTACGAGCTGGGATACGGTAATCAATCCGATTGGCCGGGATAAAATGGATGAACAGCTGGTAACGAATCTAACTCCGCAACGTTCTCTGGGTGCTGCCCTGGCCTGGCAAAAGGCTGAGGGAACAGCATCAGATCAAACAGATGGAAAAATTGCTGAGGAGGCTGTGAAAATGCTCTATCGGCTGAAGGACAAACCCTTTTTCCTGGCTGTTGGTTTTTTCCGACCGCATACACCCTTTATTGCACCTGCTTCTTTTTTTGATCTGTATCCAAAGGAACAACTACAATTACCAGATAGTATTGCCAATGATTGGGCTGATATTCCGGATGCCGCCTTGTTTACCAAACCTGCCCATTGGGGATTATTGCCTGAACAACGCAAAACAGCCATGCAGGCGTATTATGCTGCTGTTTCCATGCTGGATGAGCAGGTTGGTAAGTTGCTGGATGCGCTGGATGCATTGGATTTAACGAAGAAAACCATCATTGTATTCTGGAGTGATCATGGCTACCACCTCGGAGAACATGGCCAATGGCTAAAACAAAGTTTGTTTGAAGATGTTGCCAGAGTACCCTTATTAATGGCAGGACCTGGAATTAAAAAAGCAGTGCATTGCGACCGAACGGTTGAACTGGTAGGATTATATCCAACACTGGCAAGCCTTTGTGGATTGCCAGCGCCTGATCAGCTGGAAGGGCATTCCTTTGTACCATTACTCAGCAATCCCCGGCAGAAATGGAGTCAGCCTGCCTATACCCAAATCAAACGGGGAGCGATTTTCGGCAAGTCTGTACGAACGCAAAGATGGCGTTATACGGAATGGGATGAAGGGAGGGCAGGTGTAGAATTATATGATCATAAAAATGATCCCAGGGAGTTTTACAATCTCTATGATTCCGTAAAATCGGGCAGCATTGTCGCAACCTTATCGAGGTTATTAAGGGAAGAAAAAAGACCCTGAGAATTTAACAGGCAGTCTGAATTTATCCGGTAGCGGTAACAAATTCCTGAATGGCAGATAGCAGCTTTTCAATGTCAGGCTCCGTATGATGGCTGTTCAAGATGATACGGGTAATCCGTTCGTCTTCAGGGGTTGGGTATGAAAAACTGCTGATCAGTATCTTCCTTTCATAAAGAAATTCAGCCATTTCATTGTTTTTACAATAAGCAACAGGGTAATTTGCTGCCAGGTGAATAGCAGCATTGGACGGCAGGTGCGAACTGAATAATTCAATGGTTTTGGCAAGCTGGTTTCTTTCTGACGCATATAATTCAACCCCTTGTAAATAAGCATGCAGGTAGGCCGGAGCCATCGGAGAAGCTGCAGTAAAATAGGGACTCTTCCGAAACAATTTGATCATATCCCGGCTTCCGAGGATCATTCCCCCTGGCAGGCCCAGGGCTTTTCCAAGCGAGGAAACCACAACCGTGTTAATCTGGGAATAGCTGCTAATTGTTGAATAAATCCCTTCTCCTTTCTCACCGTTTATTCCAACTCCATGTGAATCATCCACTACTAAGGTTAGGTTCGGGTGAGAAGGAAGAGTTGCAATCCAGGAAAAGTCGAATAGCTGGACTTTAAGCGGATCAACTGAATTACAGACAAGTACTACCTGGCTGGAGGCATGTGTTTCCAGGAACGAGGATAAACCAGTTATCCAATCTTGAAATGGGCCGGTATAATAGTCATTTTTAGATCTTAACAAGGCAGGATGACAATCCGGTGCATAAGAAAATACTGCATCGTTTTCAAAATGGCGGATGACCAGTTGCGCCGCCATATAACCGGAGGAAACTGTCAGAGCAGCTTCTGCCTGAAAATTGGTAGCCATTTGCAGTTCCGCTTTTTCATAAACCTGCAATTGAAAGTTTCCGGAACGCGAGCTGCCATAGTTGGTGCCATACAATTGCATACCTTCTTCAATCAAACGGGTAAAGGCTGCATTATGGTTCATGCAGAGATAGGCTGTACCACTAAAAAACAGATAGGGCACACTGTTTATCTGAATTATCCTGTCGGGCATTAGTCCGCCCTGATCAATACCTGCTGTTTCCAATTGCTTATTTCTTTACTGGTTTCAGCAAATCTAGTAATGCCCAGCTTAAACTTTTAATTCCTGTTTCCAGTGAAGGATCCAGTTCCGGCAAATAAAGCGGAGAATGTGTAGAAACAAATGGCCCGTCTCCAACAGTGCCAACGGAATAAATCAGGGTAGGAATCGGGGGCTCCGCCTGCCGGTACATGCCAAAATCCTCTCCATACATTTCGGGTTGGAGCAGGATTACTTTTTCCTTTCCGAATTTTTGAACAAATACCTCTCCTATTCTGGCAGTCAGAACGGGATCGTTATAAACCAGTGGACTTGACTCATTTCGGATTTCAACAACGGGAAAATCTTTTTCATCCAAACCGGCGGCCATCGCCATGCTGGTTGCAATTCGACGGATACTCCGGATCATACCTGCCTGCACGCTGTCGTTTAAAGACCTTATAGTGAGACCGAGTTTAACTTCGGATGGTATGGTGTTGGAATTATTTCCTCCATGTATAGAGCCGATACTAAGTACAGCCGGTTCAGCCGGGTTGATTTCCCTGCTTACGATGGTTTGCAAAGCCTGAATCAGCTGGGCCGATAATACGATCGGATCTTTTGCAAAATTCGGCATACCACCATGCCCTCCTTTGCCTTTAACGGTTATATCAATCAGATCGATTTTAGCGAGTGCGGCACCTGCACAATAGCCGACTGTTCCTGCAGGTAGTTTGGAGTTAACATGTAATGCAATGGCATAATCAGGTCGGGGGAAGCGGGTATATAATCCATCAGCGAGCATGGCTTTGGCGCCTGCCGCTTTCTCTTCCGCCGGTTGTGCGATAAAAACAAGTGTTCCATTCCAAAAGCGTTGGTGCGAATTCATAAAGCGGGCTACGGCGAGCCATGTGGTCATATGAAAATCATGACCACACGCATGCATAACCGATTTTACCTTACTCGCATAAGCAGCACCGGTAGCTTCCTCAATAGGAAGGGCGTCCATATCTGTGCGAACCAAAATGGTGGGCCCTTTCCCGTTTTTAAGCACACCTACCACGCCATAGCCGCCTATATTTTCAGTGACCTGCCAGTTTAATTTTTTTAATTCTGACGCCAGTAATCTGGATGTTTCTTTTTCTTCGAATGAAAGTTCCGGGTGCTGATGTAGTTGTTTATAAAAGGCAATCAGCTCAGACTGGTGCCGGACAATAAATCCACCTAATTCTAATTCTGCTTGTGCAGTTACCAGGAACGGCAAGAGTAGAAAAACGATTTTTAAAAGAAACTTCATACGCTGATTTTAAAGTTCTCTGATAAACAGATTGGCAAACTGAAATCTGTTGTCGGATGCGTGATCATCCTGTAAGGCGATGGGCCCTTCTGCAGCAATTCCGGGTAATTGGGCATCCTCTATTACTGTGATGCCATTGAGGATAACGGTTAACCGGTCTCCTTTCATTCGAATTATAAACCGGTTCCATTTTCCCGGGAAATTATCAGCTTTCACTTTTGGTGTAACTGCCGCCCTTACTTCCGCCGGCATTTTTTTGTCTACCCGATATCCATAAATCTCACCTGATCCAAGGTAACGATAGCCTATATTGATCTGATTTTTTGAATGTCCTCTCAAGTAGATTCCGGTATCCCCGGCGTACAATTCAAGGACCTGTTTTATGGAACCATCTGCATTTAGTGCATTATCACCGTTTGGCAATACCACCGGACTCCATTCGGGTGATGGTTCTCTCGTCAGTCGCCAGTCGGCGATTAATTCAAAATCCCTGTAAGATTTTTTGGTCCAGAGGCATTTGTCTTTTTCCTGGCTCTTTCCATCGTAATTGATCCACCATCCCTGGCCAGTCCAATGATTAATATGCCCTGGTTTCATGTCCCATTGATCCAGTTGATCACCTGCGTACAGGGGAACGAATCTGGTATCCATAATCGGATTGGTCAGGTCCATTGCCTGTTTTGGCGGATCAAGTACCACTAATTTTATGTTGCTGAAGCTTTTTTCCTTTCCCGCCTGTACAAAGCAGAGATACCCTTTTTTCGCAAGTACACCTTCGTTTCTAAAAATAAGTTTGTTATTGGCGAAAATCCTGATTCCTGTATTGCCGGATTCGATCAGGTAGCTGGTCCATTTATCATTGGGCAGGTTGATAGGGATTCCTTCCGGAAAGGGCGTACCAATATCGGGAAGGGCAGAGCCGCAAAGAATGAGATCGATGGCATCTTCAGCCGCTCCTGCCGCCTCAAAACTAAACCTGAAATTTTCCATTGGTTGAGGAGATCTCAGGTAACCGGCCCCATTAGCTGCTGTGATCAGTGTATCTCCTTTCCATTGCCATTGATCCGCGGTTGAATTTACCGGAGTCCAATCGGAAAGTTTACTGTCTGAAAGCAATATTGAATCGGTTTGGATACCGCCGGAAGGCGCCCTGCTGATGCAGGCAACAAAGCCGGTAGCAGCCAGCACAGCCAGCAGGTAATATTTTCTCATAACGATGCTGCTTATGCGATTAAAGAACAGGAGCAATACCGGGAACGGGTACCGGATAGTTACCATTTTTATCTGGTAAAACGGGGGCTTCTGCATCCCATGCAAAGCGTTTAGGCAATACTGTCAGATCGGATTGAAGGGCATCCGACAATTCCACCAGTTTTCCTGAATGTGCAGCCATTCTGCCAAGCAGGGTGGTCATGGTACTCAGGGCACCCCACTCGGTATCATTGAGTGGTTTATTATTACGCACCGCTTCAAACAATTTATCGTGTTCAATCTGATACGCGTTTTCTGTGTTGCCATTTTGCCTGCGCCAGATTCTTTCACCACTGGCATCCCGGATTCCTGTATGAATACTGGCGGTTCCATTGGCTCCCTGGAAATAGGCACCACCTTTCGTATAGGTACCTGGCAGATGACGGATATAACTGTTTAGTTTAAATCCATCTTCATATTCGTATTCAATGGCAAAATTGTCAAAAATATCACCCTGGTCAGGTTGACCTGATAAGATTTTACCTCCGGTTGCTTGGGCACGAATGGGATAGGAACCTTTGAACCAGTTCACTACATCGGTATTATGAATCTGGAGTCCGGCGGGCGAGCCTGCCCATAACCAGTTAAAATATCGCCAGTTGCGAAGCTGGTATTCCATTTCAGTTTGGCCGGCTGTTCTTTTGACCTGGGTGAGCGGACCAATCATATAGTAATCAGTTGCTGCAACGATGTTTCCTATTGCACCCGCTTTTAGTTTATCAATCATTTCAATGAAGGAAGGGTCGTACCGGTTTTGAAGTCCCACTACTACTTTCAAATTTTTCTGGCTGGCCATTTTTCCGGTTGCCAGTATTTGCCGGATGCCGGGCGCATCGGAAGCAAGCGGTTTTTCCATGAATACATGTTTGCCGGCATTGACGGCTGCATCAAAATGAAGTGGTCTGAAAGCAGGAGGAGTAACCAGTAAAACCAGATCAGCAAGTTGGATGGCTTTCTGATAGGCTTCAAATCCAACCAGTTTATTGGCTTCCGGTACTTTCAGTTTTCCTTTGATATCCTCCATTTTTTGAAGCAGGGAATAACTTTCGTCAATTTTGTCGCGGAACACATCGGCCATAGCCACCAGTTCAACCGGGCCTTTTGTCCGAAGGGCATTGGCGGCAGCTCCGGTTCCTCTGCTTCCACAACCGATCAGTGCAATTTTAATGGTGTCATTGGAAAGGAAGAGACCCTTTGCTGCAGCGGGAATATTATTCAACAGCATGGCACCACCTGCCAGTGCTCCCGCTTTTTTTAAAAATAACCTGCGGGCGTTTTTGTTGCTTTTAGCTGATGACTGACTCATACAAATTGTTTTATTCAAATTCGATGGTTCCAAAATGCTGGAACTCGTGAAAATTTCCACTGTTTTTTTTCCAGGTCCATAATGCTTCCCCTTTATCATAATCAATCCGGTACAGATTGGCTTTCCATCTCTTACCTGATTCAGGGTTAGCGCCTCCAAGTGGCCGGAGCAACTCAAAGGGTATAAAGCATTCTGCCGTCCATCCGGTAATTGTTGCACCCTGCGCTTTATTCCCTTTTAGTAGTTGGGTTGCGTGCTGTATTTTTCTCGGTTCCTTCGATTCGAAAGGTTGCCAGCTGTTCAGCTCACCATTATTATTGTAAATTAATAAAGGGGTTTCAAATCCCAGGGGAGATAGCTCGTATTCGAAATAATGTGTTACGGATGTATCGGGTTGAAGGAAAATTTCTATGACATCTTCTGTGTACAGTGCTTTTCCGTCTTCCTGTATGGTATTCGTAAGTATGCTGTCTGCACAGGTAAATAAAATATATAGCCCATTTCCTGAATACAGTAGTTTGAAAGAAGTTTGATAGGTTGAATAATAGTCTGGCAATGCGTTAATCGTTTGCCATTCTGTTGTACTCCATTGAGAAGCAGTTCCTGTTCCATCAATCGTGAAATCCGTAGTTTTCTTTACGATCAGATCAGCCTTGCCGGAAGCAGCTGGCTGGCAACTGAACTGCAGCAGCATTGCCATCCACAAAAAAGAATGACAAATGTGTTTATGGAGTTTTGCCAAATGCATCAGGGAACCATTTTTCAGCGTTTAGGCGGTATATTTTATCAATTATTGACCTCGGTAGATGCAATCCCTGGAAAGACCCCTCGATTTCCGGAGCTTCCATGCTGCTGTCTGAGCTAAAATATTTCCAGTGTTGCTCCCAGGTGGAGCTGGCATAACGAACTAATTGCTCCAGGTCAGCGCCCTCTTCCTGATAGATATCGGTAGCATAAATGAGGCGGTCCTGGTAGTTAGTGATGAAGTCAATTACTTTCTGTCGGTTCTCTTTTGATTGATACTGCAGATGAGAAATTCGTTCGGCCATGTCCAGTGCCATAGTAGGAAAGCTATCCAGGTATTTCGCCATTTCATCCACGCTCCATTCCATGCTACCCAGGTGAGCACCATCAAACCGCAGACCGGGATGTTTTTTCAGCAGGTTGTTTCTGGCTTCCAGCTGGTCTTCATAGGAGGGGAATTCCGGATGCAGGTACATATGGTATTCCGGATGTTTGCTGAAATAATCACGGTCATTTTTTACGGTCATTTTATCCAGTGGCAACCAGCAATTCCTGGGTTCACCGAGATGCCCGACCAGTGTTTTATTGCTGCGCTGAATAAAACTGAAGAGAGTGTCAAAACGGGGATGGTCGATCATGATAAATTCGCCTTTCTGATCTTTCAATTCCATTCCAATATGTTTCCAGACTTTAACACCTACCGCTCCGCTGTCGAATGAAGTTGCCAGGTAATTCAATTGTTGTGACTGCCAGTTCACGGAATCAAAACCATTCATGGAGAAGCTGGTTGTATAGGCAAAATCGCCCTTGTTTTGACGCAGGTGGAACAGCGAAAACTGTTGTTGTTTTTCAAGCGCGGGATATTCAGGAGCTCCCACATTCAGGCTGATGAGCCGGAAGCCATAAGAACGGGCGAGGTTTACCAGTGTAGTATCAAAACTATTGATATGCACATGGGCATCAACCTTTATTATATTCTTAAAATCTGCAGCAGAATAATATTCCTCCGGTTGACTGGCGTTCTTTTTTTCAGCGCAGGATGGCAGGAACAGAGAGGCTGCTACTAAAAAACAGGATGAAATAATTCTTATCATGTAGTTACTGCTTGATTATTGCCAGTTTTTCTTTTACCAGATCACTGACTGCTTTAATGGCTGGTGGAAATACAATACGTAAATCAATTTCCGCATTTTCGGTTAAACATGATTGTAAGGTCTGAATAAATATATTTTTTATTTCCGTTGCCAGGTTGATTTTACATATTCCGTTTTTTACAGCGGCCTTAATAGCTTCTGCCGGAATCCCTGAACCTCCGTGCAATACAAGCGGAATACTTGTTTTTTCATGAATTTCTGACAGTAATTCAATATCCAATTTAGGCTCCTTTTTGTAAAAACCATGTGCAGATCCGATTGCTACCGCCAATGCATGAACGCCTGTTTCTTCCACAAAGAATCGGGCTTCATCCGGATTGGTAAAACCAACTGCATCGGCTGACTGACCAAGTTTAGCTACATATCCCAGTTCCGCTTCCACATTTGCGTTATACAGTGCTGCCAGTTCTACCACTTTTCTGGTGATATCAATATTTTCCTGAAGGGGACGTTCGCTGGCATCAATCATCACAGAATCAAATCCGGCATCCAGGCATTGCTGGATCAGGGAATACGAATAGCAATGATCGAGATGCAGCCATCCTTTTATATTAAATTGCTGCAGTCCCGCCCTGGCCATTTTAACAGCTGAGCTTAAGCCCATATAATCGAGAGAGCTCTTGGTGAGCTGTAGGATTATCGGCTGTTCCATCGCTGATGCAGCCTGCAGAATTCCTCTCAGGGTTTCATAGTTATAAAAGTTAGTGGCAAGAATGGCTTTCTGTTGCTGTTGAAAAACCGTAAGATGTTCTGTTAGGTCGGCCGGGTGAATATCAGGCAATCGCTGTGGCATAGGCAAAAAGTTTGGTGGTATTATTAAAGGCATTGATTCCGCCGGCCTGTGTGGTGGAAAAGGCACCGCATATATTGCCGAATTCCTGACAGGTTTCCAGAGTGGCTCCATGCAGCCATTTGTGAATGAAACCTGCATTAAAACTGTCACCAGCTCCAATGGCATCAATAAATGAGGTTGATTTTTGTGCCGATAGCAAGCGTTGTGTTTGAGGAGTTACGATCATGCTTCCTTTTTCTCCCATTTTAATAACGAGATTGGTGGTAAGGGGAGACAGGCAGACCAGCGCATCTGATACTGATGAGTTACCGGTTAAGAGACAGAGTTCTTTTTCATTTGGCATGAAAAAATCCAGCAATGGAAATAGCTCATTCAACGGCAGGTCCCATTTTTCTGCAGGATCCCATTGCGGGTCGAGTGATGTGGTGAGTCCGGCTGCTTTCGCAGCCTTTAAAATGGGCAATAAATTTTTTTTGATTTCGGGTTGCAGAAAAATTGATGAGATATGGAGATGCCGGCTCTCTGTTATGGCATTCCAATCGATTTCCTCTTTTCTGAATGTTGCCATGGCTCCAGGGTGTGTAACCATAGCGCGATCCTGTCCATTGTTAAGTATTACAGTAGCGCCGGTTATTCCCTGCGGGTCGATAACAACCGGACTGGTGTTCACCTTTCGGGCTTCGAGTCTGCTCAGGATAAATCTGCCAAAAAGATCGTCCCCCAACTTGCCCATAAATTGTACCCGACTTCCAAGGGCACTAAGGTTCGCAGCGAAAATGGCGGAAGAGCTTCCAAGAGACAGTTCCATGCCATTCGACAGAATTTCTTTTCCAGTTTCCGGAAATTGCTCCATCTCATGGAAGAGCAGATCAATATTCAATTCACCAAGAACGGTAACATCAATGAGTTTCATTAAAACTGCTTGAATGATAATATGGATAAATGGTTACACCTTTTACAACTCTTGTAATGGCCTGGTTTTTTGAAGGATTATCGGGTTGCAACCCTAACTGGATAGATTTGAAAAAGGCGATCAATTGTGCGGGCAGCACTTCACAAATACATAAAAAAGCTTCTTCCAGTTGATCGGTTGCGGAGCCGAGTCGGATATGCAGATCCAGTGGCCGGTCTGTTAACGGTGATTCTTCTACCCCAATTCTGCAAATGCCTTTCTCACCATTGTTTATAGCAGTTACCAGATCTGTTTCATACTGGTTTACATACTGGTTATTGGAAAATAGATAAACGAGCAGTGTTTCCGGGTGAATAACCGCTCTTGGTCCATGACGGAAACCCAGAAAGGAATCAAACTTGCAAACAATTTTACCGTCTGTAAGTTCCTGAACTTTTAATTCAGATTCATTGGCAATCGCTTTCATAGGACCTGATCCGAGGAAAACAGCTCTGTCGAATGGCAGGGCTGCTATCTGGCGCAGTGGTTCACAATAATCGGTTAGTATGGTGTTACCGTATTCACAAAGTTTTGCAATACTTGATTTTAATTGTTTCAGTTCCTGAATTCTGCAGATCAGTAAAGCACTTAATAACATCCCGGTAAAACTACCGGTCATGGCTAAACTTTTATCGTCGGCTTCCGGGGGCAATAAAAAAACATGGGACAACCCATTTTTCAGGTCGCCGGCGAGTTTGCCATTGGGATTGCAGGTTATTATTAAATGATAGAGTGTGGAGCAGTGTTTGGCAGCCATTCTTGCTGCTGCCAAACTTTCAGGGGAATCACCAGACCTGGCAAAGGAAATCAAAAGCGTTGGCTGGGTGGTGAAATGATGGGCCGGATGACTGATTAATTCGGTAGTAGCAATCGCATTACACAATTTGCCCGTTGATTCCTGGAGGGGTCCTTCCAATACATTTCCGATAAAAGCGGAAGAACCGGCACCGGTAAGAATAATACGCAGGTCAGTATGATGCAGGGCGCTGTTCATAAAATCGGCCAGTTCCTGTTGCCGCTCGGTTACCAGTTCATAGATCCGGTTCCATAACCAGGGTTGTTGCCTGATTTCAGTAGCGGTATGCAGGGCCCCCAGGCGAATTAGTTCAGCCGGATCAAAGCCGGATAAGCAGTATGTTGATTCATTTTCAGAATTCAGGTTATGAAAAGAAGAAGACATATTTATATTTCATTTCGTTTCGAAATTATGTTAAAGCTAAATAAAACCTTTCATAAAATAATATTTTTCTTAATTTTGTTATTTCGAAAGCTATTTTTGATAAATAATGAAGCTAAAAAGGCTTGAACTGCTCCGAAAACCTTTATTTTGATGGTATAATTATCAGGTATGGTGGACAAATCAGAACATAAATCAACCGTTCAACGCAGGGTTTTGATCCTTGAGAAGCTGGAATCCATGGGACAGGTGGATGTGACCTCGCTTAGTAAGGATCTTCAGGTCAGTGAAGTGACGATTCGAAACGATTTGAAACGTTTAGAACAAAAAAATGCACTCATCAGGGCAAGGGGCGGAGCTATTAAAGTGGATCGGGTAGGGATTGACTTCACTCTCTCCGATAAAAACAAACAGCACCTTGATGAAAAGAAGCGCATCGGCAAATTAGCTTCTTCGCTGATTGAAGATGGAGATACCATTATTCTGGATTCCGGCACCACTACCATGGAAATCGCCCGAAACCTGGGCACGCTGGCGGATTTGACAGTAATAACAAATGCGTTGAATATCGCCAACCAGATGGCGGAGCACCCCAAAGCAAATATTATTGTACCGGGTGGATTTTTGAGAAAAAACTCCTTGTCACTGGTAGGCGCAACTGCAGAAGAAAGTTTTAAAAATTATTTCTGCGACAAACTTTTTCTCGCAGTAGATGGCTTTAGTGTGAATCATGGTCTGTCGACTCCGAATGTAGAGGAAGCGCACTTGAACAGAATCATGATGTCCATCTCCAAACAGATCATTGTAGTAGCAGATTCCAGTAAGTTTCACAAACGAAGTTTTGCTTTCATCGCTCCGGTAACGGAAATTGACATATTAGTAACCGACTCGGGAATACCCCCGGAAGAACAAAAGAAACTCGAAAATGCCGGGATACAGGTGATGATTGTTTAATCCCAGATAATGACAAATATCAGTAAACGACCATGGCTTGCATATGCCCTGGTAACAACGCTCTTCTGGGGCGTATGGGGGGCTTTTATTGAAATTCCGGAAAAAGCCGGGTTCCCGGCAACACTGGGTTATGTTGTCTGGGCTATCATGATGGTGCCATGCGCCCTCTTCGCATTGCAGAAGATTAGCTGGAAACTAAGTACCCAACCGAAAAATATCGGTTATGGATTACTGGTAGGACTAACCGGTGCAGGCGGACAATTACTTTTATTCCAGGCGCTCAGGGAAGGACCGGCTTACCTGGTTTTTCCGTTGATCTCCCTATTTCCTGTAGTAACCATTTTTTTATCCCTGCTCTTTCTCAAAGAGCGGGCGGCTGGAAAAGCTAAAATGGGCATTATCCTGGCATTGGTAGCTATCGCTCTTTTATCATACCAGCCTCCCAGCCAAAACGGTTATCAATCTTACTGGTGGCTCTTGCTTGCTGCCCTCGTATTTTTTATGTGGGGAATACAGGCCTTTGTGATGAAGCTGGGCAATGCTACCATGGAAGCGGAATCCATGTTTTTTTATATGACCGTCGCCGGACTAATGTTGATTCCTATAGCGATTTATATGACAGATTTTTCCCAGCCCGTTAACTGGGGCTGGAAAGGTCCCTGGCTGGCTGCCGGTATTCATTTGTTAAATGCTATCGGGGCACTCACCCTGGTATATGCGCTTCGGTTTGGAAAAGCCATTATTGTGGTTCCCTTAACCGGCTTATCACCGGTCATTACCATACTGATTTCTCTGCTGATCTATAGTGTGGTTCCAACTCCGGTTACTCTGCTCGGATTGGTTATAGCCGTATTGGCCATTTACCTGATCACCGAATAAACTGATTGTTATGCATAAAATTATTGTCAGTTGTTGCCTTGCCGGATGGCTCAGCCTATGTTGCGTGAGTCCGTCAACTACAAAACAGCAACCTTCCTTTGCACCATATTTCGGCACTATACCCGAAACCTCCATCCGGTTTGAAATGTTACCTATTCCTGCCGGAAAGGCATTGATTGGCAGTCCGGTTTCGGAAAAAGGCCGGAAGGTGGATGAAGGTCCGCAGCATACAGTTGCTATTGATGCTTTCTGGATGGGCCGCTATGAAGTAACCTGGGATGAATTCGAACAATTTGTGGGCGCAAAAAATGTGGACGCGGTTACCAAACCTTCCCCCGCCTTTACCGATATGAGTTTTGGTATGGGAAAAGCAGGTTATCCGGCTGTTAATATCACGCAACATGCCGCCCTGTATTATTGCAAATGGCTTACAGAAAAAACTGGTCATTTTTACCGGTTGCCAACAGAGGCCGAATGGGAATATGCCTGCCGTGCCGGATCCACCACTGCCTATACTTTTGGTGAAGAGCCAACACAGCTCGCGGACTACGCATGGTATTCCAAAAACAGCAAAGAGAAATATCAGAAACCCGGACAAAAAAAACCTAATAAATGGGGACTTCATGACATGCACGGCAACGTAGCAGAATGGACATTGGATCAATATATTCCGGATTTCTATTCCAAACCCGAAGCTAGTAAACCCAATGCCTGGGCCCAGCCCACTAAATTGTATCCGCACTCAGTAAGAGGTGGTTCATGGGATGATGATGCTGTTGATTTGCGATCGGCTGCCCGCAGGGGATCTCATCCTTCCTGGAAACAACGCGATCCTCAAATTCCCAAAAGTAACTGGTGGATGACCGACGCCTCTTTTGTTGGCTTTCGGATTGTTCGTCCCCTAAAGCAGCCCAGTGCCAAAGAAATCAGTAACTATTTCAAAAAAGCAATTCAGGATCTTTAAAATATTCCCATGAATCCATCCCGATTGCTGCATATGCTGGGGCCCGGGTTAATTACTGCCGCACTGGTTTTTGGTCCGAGTAAAATGACCATTACCTCCAAACTCGGAGCACTCTATAGTACCGACCTGCTGTGGATCATTGCGGTTTCCACCGTTTTCATGATGCTGTTCACCAATATGTCGGCCAGGATTGGCGCGGCTTCCGACCTGTCCTTTTTACAATTGCTGGCAAAAAAATGGGGGAAATGGGCTTCTGTTGTTGTGGGTGCGGGAGTTTTTCTTGTCTGCTCTTCCTTTCAGGCAGGGAATGCGGTTGGAGTGGGCATTGCACTGGCGGAACTAACGGGAACAAAGCTGATTCCATGGGTCATATCTTTTACTGCAGCAAGCATCCTGCTTTTGTTCTTTAAATCTTTTTACAAGACGCTGGAAAAAATAATGATCGGATTGATCTTACTGATGGTTATCTGCTTTCTACTGACCTTACTCTGGGCACCCCCTTCATTAACAACCATTGCAAATGGTTTCCGGCTGAAATTACCGGAGGGTTCAACAGGCCTGGTGATCGCCTTTATTGCTTCCAGTTTTTCACTCGTAGGCGCTTTGTATCAATCCTACCTGGTACAGGAAAGAAAGCGGGTGCGACCAGCTAGCGACCATACAAATAATGGATCTGTGGCAGGTGTTATTTTATTGGGACTGATGAGCAGCATCACTCTTTTATCTGCCGCCAATATTTTATATCCCCGTCAGATCAATCCTGCTTCTGCAACGGAAATGGGAAGAGCATTGGAGCCATTGTTTGGTGGGAAAGCAGCGGTGATTTTTCTGGTTGGATTATTTGGAGCGGGGTTTTCTTCGCTTATTGGCAATGCAACTGTTGGCGGATCACTGCTGGCCGATGGACTTGGGTGGGGAGGTAAATTTCATCAATCCTCCACACGTTTACTGGTTGCTGCAGTCATGATTATTGGTGCCCTGATTGCCATCCTGTATGGGCAACTGCCATTGCAATTAATTGTATTTGCGCAACGCGTAACCATATTTATAGTGCCAATAATTGGTCTGGCTCTTTTTGTATTGGCGAATGACCGGTCCGTAATGGGCGCCACAAAAAATAATAACTGGCAAAATATTTTCGGAATAGCCGGATTAGCACTGATTCTTTTTCTGGCAGCTAAAAATTTTATAGCCTGGTTTCTAACATAAACCCCATCAATATATGACAACTACGGAACAACTATACCAGTCATTACTGGAGCCATCCGAAGCACTGATTAAGGATATCCAATCCATAGAAGGTGATATTATGATTCTCGGTGCAGGAGGAAAAATGGGACCTGCCCTTGCACAGCTCCTGGTAAAGGCAATACAGCAAGCCGGAATTTCCAAAAAAGTGGCAGCCGCTTCCCGCTTTTCTGAAAACGGCCTGCAGGAGCAATTGCAAGAAGCCGGTATCCAAACCTTTGCAGTGGATCTGCTTAATGATCAGCAACTCCAAAGCCTGCCGGAAATGCCGAACGTCTTATACCTGGCCGGACAAAAATTTGGTACTACCGGTAAAGAATCGTTTACCTGGGCGATGAACAGTTACCTGCCGGCCAGAGTGGGTGAGAAATACAAAAACTCCCGCATTGTTGCCTTCTCTACCGGTAATGTTTACCCGCTTTCACCGGTAACTGGCGGCGGACTGGATGAATCGCATCCTCCTGCTCCAAAGGGTGAGTATGCGCAATCCTGTTTGGGCAGGGAACGGCTTTTTGAATATATCTCTTCGAAATTTGGAACACCTGTTTTATTGTACCGCCTGAATTATGCGATTGATTTGAAATACGGGGTGCTCCTGGAGATTGCTAAAAAGGTTTGGAATCAAGAAGCAATTGATCTGCGAATGGGACATGTGAATATTATCTGGCAGGGAGATGCCAATGAAATGGCCATCCGGAGTTTGTTACACTGTTCCAATCCCCCGGCTAAACTGAATATAACCGGACCGGAAACGGTGGCTATTGAATGGCTGGCAGCACAATTCGGAAAACGAATGCAAAAGGAGCCGGTGCTCAGTGGTGAGCCTGAGCCAACAGCCCTGCTGAGCAATGCAGCGGAAGCTTTCCGGTTGTTTGGGTACCCCAGGGTAGGCCTGTTGCAGATGGTTGACCTGGTGAGTTCCTGGGTGATGGAAGGCGGTGCTACTATTTACAAGCCCACACATTTCCAGGAAAGAGATGGGAAATATTAATCAGAAAAAACTATAATGAATACATCAGCAACAACAGCAGGCTGGCTTGAATCGCTACGGAAAGGTGTGGTTATACCAGCCTTGCCATTGGCCCTGCAGCCGGATTTGAAAATTGACCAGGCTGCGCAGCAACGGCTGATCCGGTATTATGTACAAAGCGGTGCGGGCGGACTTGCAGTAGGGGTTCATACCACGCAGTTTGAAATAAGGGATCCGGCCTACAGGCTGTATGAACCGATATTGGACCTTGCAGCAGAAGAGATGAATCGTTCTGCCAATCCTGATTCATTTATCAAAGTGGCAGGTATATGCGGACCAACGCAACAGGCCATCGAAGAAGCAGCATTAGCAGTGAAGTATGGTTATCATCTGGGATTGCTGAGTATGGGAGGTTTATCCGGTTATACGGAATCGGACCTGCTCGAAAGAACAAAAGCCATTGCTGCGATTCTTCCGGTTTTTGGTTTTTACCTGCAGCCTGCTGTTGGTGGCAGGGTATTGAGTTATGCTTTTTGGGAAGCATTTGCAGCCATCCCCAATGTATTGGCTATAAAAATTGCAGCCTTTAACCGATACCAGACGCTGGATGTAGTAAGAGCAGTAGCAGCTGGTGCACGCAATCAGGAAATCAGTTTGTATACCGGGAACGACGATAATATTGTTGCGGATCTGTTGACGACCTACCGTTTCAACATCAATGGAAGAATTGTTGAAAAAGGCTTTACCGGTGGATTACTGGGCCACTGGGCGGTTTGGACAAGCAAAGCAGTTGAATTACTGGAACTCATCAAACAGGTTCGCTCTACTAACATTGATCAATATGCGAAAATGCTGACTATTGGCGCTGCTGTCACGGATATGAATGCAGTGGTCTTTGATGCTGCCAATGGGTTTAAAGGATGTATCGCCGGTATACATGAAGTATTGCGGAGGCAGGGTTTGTTGAAGGAGATACTGTGTTTAAATCCGGAGGAAAAATTATCACCCGGACAAGCAACCGAGCTGGATCGGATATACAGCTTCTATCCGGAATGGACAGATGATCTGTTTGCAGGCAATGTAAAATGACTTTAAAAATAGTTAACATGAAACAAATCGCAATAGTAGCTACTGTTATTGGTATGCTATTTTCCATCACTGTTCAATCCCAATCCTTAAAACAGGTAGATATCTGTATTTATGGCGGAAGTTCAGCTGGTGTGATAGCAGCCTATACGGCAAAAAAAATGGGTAAAACAGTGTTACTGATTGAGCCCGGAAAGCGACTGGGTGGCCTCACTAGCGGTGGCCTGGGCTTTACGGATATCGGAAACAAATTTGCCATTAGCGGATTAGCGCTTGATTATTACAGGAGATTGGGTAAACACTATGGAACATTTGAATCCTGGATTTTTGAACCGGGTGTGGCGGAATCGCTTTTTAAGGAATATATCGCAAAAGCAAAAGTGGAAGTATGGTATGAAAAAGCATTGATCAGTCTGACTAAAAACAATGGAGCGATCTCAGAAATCTCCGTGCGCCACCCCTTTGATCAATCCGGTCGTACACTGAAGGTGAAAGCAAAAGTTTATCTCGATTGCAGTTATGAAGGCGATCTGCTGGCCAAAGCAGGAGTGTCCTATACGATTGGTCGCGAAGCCAATAGCCAGTACGGTGAAACCTATAACGGAGTGCAGATTGAAAAATACCATCAGTTTCCGGATGGCATTGATCCATATAAAAAACCTGGTGATCCCTCCAGTGGATTGTTATGGGGAATTAGTCCGGAGTCCTTACAGCCACTCGGTTCAGGCGATAAAAAAGTACAGGCTTATAATTTCAGGATCTGTCTAACGAATAATCCGGCAAACCGCTTACCGATCGAAAAACCTGCCGACTATCAGCGGATCGGTATGAGTTATTAATCCGCTATCTCGGGCATGGACAACCGAAAACGCTTCGGCAGATCCTGAAAATGGACCTTATGCCCAACAACAAAACGGATATCAATAATAACGGGCCTTTTTCTACGGATATGATTGGAGAAAATTATGAGTATCCGGAAGCAGATTATGAAAAAAGAAGAGCCATTATTCAGAAGCATCTAGTGTATACTAAGGGTCTGTTATATTTTATAGGTAATGATCCAAGGGTGCCGGAATCGATCCGGAATGAAATGCTGACCTGGGGTTATCCGAAGGATGAATATGTTGAAACCGGTCACTGGTCGCCCCAGTTATATGTACGTGAAGCGCGCAGAATGGTGGGAGCATATGTAATGACACAGGCGAATTGCCAGGGTAGGGACGTAGTAACAGATGGAGTAGGTATGGCGGCTTATACCATGGACTCACATAATACACAGCGACTCGTAATCAATGGTATGGTCAAAAATGAAGGCGATGTACAGATGGGAGGGTTTGGGCCCTATCCTATCAGTTATCGGTCGTTGGTTCCAAACAAAACGCAGTGTACTAACCTGCTGGTTCCAATCTGTTTAAGTGCCAGTCATATTGCCTATGGTTCCATCCGGATGGAGCCGGTGTTTATGGTGCTTGGGCAATCAAGTGCAGTGGCGGCCAGTATGGCCATTGATGCTAACAAAGCGGTACAGGATATTGATATAAAAAAGCTGCAGCAGGAATTGAAAACGAATCCGCTCGCGGATGGCTCAGAACCGGAGATCTTGGTTGATAATGATCAGGAAAAATTGGTTAAGGTGCAGGGCGACTGGAAGCCGACCCGGTTTATTGGATTTGGAAAAGATGTTTTGATAGCATCTAATCCGGATTCAGCAAGTCGGATTACTTATTCGCCCTCAATAGCCAGGTCCGGGAAATATGAGGTATACACCTATTTACTTCCCCGTTATGCGAACCAGGTAAAAACGATCAGCTGGGTAATCTGGGATGGAAAAAAAGAGCAGCGAAAAACTATTGAGCTGAATGCTATTCAGGTAAGTGGTCAGAGCTCCGGCATCTGGCATCAACTGGGAACTTATCAATTATCACCAGGTTCAACGGTTACAATATCGGGCAGTGGTGAAACAGGAATGCTGGTGGCAGATGCGGTTTTGGTAAAACCTGTGCAATAAAAAAAAGCCGTCTTCCGGAGAAGACGGCTACTGACAAAACCTACTGCTTAGTAACCGGGATTTTGTTCCAGTACTCCTTTGTTACGATCAATTTCTGTTTGTGGAATTGGCCAGAACTCGTATTTGTCCTCATATTTTAACTGAATGTTTGGGAAAGCCGGATTGGGACTAAACCCATTAATCGTTTCCGTAGCGATACCCCATCTGCGAAGATCAAAATAGCGAATGCCTTCCAGCGGCAATTCTACCCTGCGTTCATGGCGTATGCGCTCTCTCATTTCAGCCTGGGATAATCCAGCAGGTAAGGCTGGCATATCTACACCTGGTCGCGCACGAACTTCATTAATTTGTTGATAGACACTTGCATCCGGACCAACAGCTTCATTCTGTGCTTCTGCATACAATAGTTTGAGATCGGCATATCTCATCAATACAAAATCATTTTCACCTTGCAGTCCATAATCAGGATTGCGTACACCTGGGGTCAACCATTTTTTTGGGATATAGAAATTTGCCGGCCATTCCCCGGAGCCGGGTGAAGCAACTGCCGGGTCATCAAATGGCCATCCTTTATCGGCACCATCTCCAGGGAAAAACCAGCTCATGGTCAATCTTGGATCACCGTCTTCATATTCATCAATCAGGTTTTGAGTACCTGCAAATCCACCCCAGCGATGCATAGCTACATTTAATGCAGCATCCGCATGAATCATATTGGGAGCCTGAAACACTACAGAGAACATAATTTCCCTGCTGCTGCGTTGTCCACTCTTGTAAAAGTTGGCAAGGTAGTTTGAATTCAGGCTGAATTTATTTCCGTCAATAACCTGTTTTGCTGTACTTGCAGCTGTTGCATAATCTTTAATTTCCATTAATGCGCGCACCTTATAACCAAGGGCTGTTCCCTTTACTGCATGGCCGCCAGTATAGGGTTGATCAGGTAATCCGGCGATTGCCAGATCCAATTCATCCAAAACAAATTGTAAAACTTCAGCTTTACTTGCTTTAGCCATGCCTTCATTGAAGTCCAGTGTGAATGGATCTTGTGTAATTAATGGTACATTTCCGTATAACTGTGCCAGATAGAGGTAATTAAATGCGCGAAGAAAATGGGCTTCTGCCTTGTATTGCGTCAATTTATCTCCGCTTAAAACTTTGTCCACATTCGCAAGGAAGCTGTTAATAGCAGCAATAGCCCGGTAGTTATTGGTATAATAGTTAGCAACATAACCTCCACTGGTTGGAGTAATACCCGATGAGGTTGCGGATCTGCCTCCACCATAATCATGTTGTGAGTATACATCGTCGGTATATCCATCCCATCCCATGATTTCATATTGCGCATTGCCCCAATTGCCACCGGTGGCATACAGATAATTATACAATCCGGTTAATGCGAGATCTGCATCTTTTTCCGATTTCCAGAAAACAGCAGTTGATAATTGATCTCTTGGATTCACATCCAGCAGATTTTTCTTACAGCCGGTTCCTAATGTAGCTGCCATCATGCCAGATAAAATAATTTTATGCAAGGTTTTCATACTAGTTTTTTAATGATTTAGAATTGTACCATCGCCCCAAAAGTAAATGTGCGTAACTGAGGATAGGTTACATAATTGCCATCACCCACTCTTTCAGGATCCAGTCCGGGAAATTTGCTGATTGTGAAAACATTGTCGGCGGTAAAATACAGCCGTGCTGATTTCATTGTCAGTTTTTTCAGCAGTACTCCCGGTAAGGAATAACCGAGTTGGATGTTTTTTAATCGCATGAACGATGCTTCTTTCAGAAAATAAGTAGAAGCATAACTCTGAACTGGTGCGTATCCGTCAGCTACATAGATCCTTGGCATTGTCGTGGAAGGATTATCCGGTGTCCAGCGATTTCGCCAATCTGTTGTTGGGAGTGACCCCTGGCGGAACGGTTCGATTCCCCAGCCATTCACATAAATTTTCTGACCAGCAGAACCATACAATTGTGCACTAAAATCAAACTGTTTGAAAGTCAAGCCCAGGTTCATGGCATACTGGAAACTGGGATATTTTCCATCCACTCGTGTACGATCCTGATCATTGATGATACCATTTCCATCGAGATCCCGAATTTTCAAATCACCGGGTCTGGGTGTTACTGGTTGAGTAGGCGATTTGTCTATTTCTTCCTGGCTCTGGAAAATCCCATCCCATATATATAAATAGTAGGCATCCAGTTCCATACCTTCTTTTCTGATATTGCGTGAGAAGATATCCGTGCTGCCATAATCTTCAAGACTGTTGCGGTAGCGTTGCACGTTCCCTCCAATAAAGAACCCCAGGTCTTTACTAATTTGATCGCGGTATTGTATAGCCAGTTCAAAACCTTTATCCCGTACCGCTCCGTTATTGATTGTTGGAGGGTTTAAGCCAACCCACAATGGAATTTGTGCAGTTCTTAGGATATCATAGGTATACTTGTTATACCAGTCTGCAATAACCGTGAGCTTGTTATTAAAGGCAGTAAGATCCAGTCCGATATCAAATACACTGGAAGATTCCCAGATAAGGGAAGGATCAACCAAAGTGGATGCAGAATATCCTGGCTGAACGGTGCCGTTGAATACATAATCCCGGTTTTGCAGTGTTGCCTGGTAAGGATAAATTCCTATATTCTGATTGCCGAGTTTGCCATAAGAGGCACGAAGCTTAAGATCGTTCAACCATTTTACATTCATCAGAAAATTCTCATTACTCAATCTCCAGGCAGCGGAAGCGGAATAAAACCAACCTCTTCTGGTACTGGACGGAAGTCTTGATGTGCCATCATTACGAAGGCTAAATCCTACCAGGTATTTATCCTGGTAATCATAGTTCACATTGCCATAGTAAGAACGAAGAGCCCATTCATTGGAAGTTCCGTTGTTGGTCATACCTGCTGTTGGTCCGGCATTAAGTTCCCGCAAAAGATTGGTAGTATATTGATTTCTGAATGCACCGATATTGCTGAATTCATTGTGTTCTTCCTGGTAACCTACAAATCCGTTAACAGCATGCTCCCCAAAGGATCGTTTATAGTTGAGCTGACTGTAAAAAACGGTGTAAATATTATCATCCCGACCGACTTCCAATCCGGGTGAACCAACATCCAGCGTACCAGCCGGACTCATATCATTGTAATAGAATAACTGAACGGTAGGACGGAAATCATTGTATTTGCCTGCTGAATAATTAGCACCAGCACGTGTTTCCCAGCTCAACCCTTTAAAGAGTTGCACTTCCATGTTCAAGTTGCCCTGCAGGTAGTATGTTTCTGATTGGCGGGTTGCTCCTTCATGAACAATAGCGATCGAGTTTTTATTGCCCTGCTCATTTGGAAAGGCGCGTTTGATCCAGCGTCCATCCGGAGCCCTTGGCGGGTAAAGAGGAGATTGAGCCAGGGTTGAGAGGAACTGGTCTCCAGCGCCCTGGCGTGGGTTGTTTTTATTACCATACTGCATCTGGATATTTGATCCAATGGTAATTCGTTTATTGATCTTTGAGCTCAATCCAAAATCAAGCGTGTATTTTTTGAAATCAAAACCAATCATAGTACCCGGCTGATCCGTTAGACCAATACCTACATGATAAGAAGTGCCTTCTTTGCCTCCACTCAGGTTGAGGTAATGGTTTTGTACAATCGCCGTTTGGAAAAGATCATTCATCCAATTGTAATTGGGATATTTAACCCGATCCGTAGCATTCCGGTAAAGATCAATCTGTTCCTGTGAATATTGAGGCTGCAAACCGGAATTCGTACGTGCTTCATTGTACAATTCCATATACTCGGCAGAATTGGTAATTACATCCGGTAAGGAAGTAGCATTTGTAATTCCCAGGTTATAGTTATAGCTAAGTGAAAATCCATTACCACCTTTTTTGGTTTTAACTACAATCACACCGTTTGCCCCTCTTGAACCATAAATAGCAGCGGAAGCAGCATCTTTTAGCACACTGATAGATTCAATATCGTTCGGGTTCAAAGCGGTTATGCTTCCAGGTAAGCCGTCTACAATTACTAACGGGGTACTGCCAGCGCCACTAAATGTACCCACCCCCCGAATTCTAAAGTTCACATTTTCAGCTCCTGGTTCACCGGACCCCTGGATTACCTGTAAGCCAGGGAGTTGTCCCTGTAATAAGGTGGCAGGATTGGTTGCTACCCGCTGATTCAGCGTTTCGCCGCTAACGGTTGATACAGCACCTGTAATTTTACGACGGCTTTGGGTTCCATATCCGACAACTACTACATCCGATAACTCGTTATTGCTTGCCTGAAGGGTTATGGAAATAGTAGATTGGCCTTTTATTTCAATACTCTGGGACACAAATCCTACATAGCTGAAGGTGAGTTTGCCTGTTTCGGATGCAGTGATGGTATACTCTCCGTTATCGTTCGTATATACTCCTTCACCCTTATCATTAAAAACACTCACATTTGCAAGTGGTACCCCTTTACTATCCGTAACTCTTCCTTTGATGGTTATGTCTTGCAGAAAGGAGTTCAAAGTTGACCGAATCGCAATCAGGTTACCGGAAATTTTTCTGTGTTGCAGCTTATTCTTAAGCAACAAACTATCCAGCACCAATTCAAGGGGTAAATTTTTAGCTGAAAAGCTGACGTTTTGATTTTCAGGAAGTACCAGGTTGCTGTAGACGAATCGATAATCAGTTTTTCGTTCCAGCAGCCGTAATGCTTCAGTCAGGGGAATGTTGTTAAAGTCGACCGTTACCTTTTTCTGAGAGTAGGATCGGGCTGATACCTGAAGGGTGGCAGTCAGGAGTAGCAGGGCAGTCAGTTTCATGATTTTCATGATTTTGTAGAGCCCGCTCCGGCATGGAGGCGGACTAAACATCAGGCAGTTAATTTTCATACCTTTGTATGGTTTAATTATGAACAATAGCGCTCTCTCTTGTATAGGGGATGAGCAGCTTTTTCAAGGAGAATTGGCGGCAACCAATTCTCCTATTTATTTTTTTAGAACAATTTTTTGATTCGTTATCGTAAACTCAAATGGATAACTGAACTGTAATGCTTCCAATACTTTTTCTATGGGCTCATTTTGGAAACTACCTGTAAACCGATAGCTGCCAATAATTGAATCCGTCCATACCAATTCGACATTGTACCATCTTTCTAATTTGTCTTTTATATCTACAAAAGATTCATTGTTGAACTCCAGCCTGTTTTCAGTCCAGGAAATTTCTTGTATTGAACCTGTACTATTTTGGCTTAACGGCATTATATGCTGTACTTCATAAGTAGTTGAATTTTGATGTACTGTTGCAGCAGTCAGTTCTTTCTGATTCTCAAATACAACTTTTTGTAAGGGAAGTAATGTCAGATGCCCTCCATCCGGCTTGAAGAGTTTCACTTTACCACGTATAAGGGCTGTTTCACTAGCTGCTTCACCAGGATATGCTTTTATATTGAAGAGTGTACCCAGCACCCGAACTTCATAAGAGGGTGTTTGAACAATAAATGGCAGGTTTTTATTGTGCGTTACATCAAACAGGGCTTCTCCTTCCAGATAGACATCTCTATTGGTATGATTAAATCCTTTGGTAACCTGCAACCTTGAGGCTACATTTAATTCCACCAACGAACTGTCTGGTAATCTGATTTTTTTACGCTCTCCGGGAGCGGTGGAATATACAATAAAATTCGATTGGCTTGAATCTGTTTGTAAGTGTGCAACAGGTTTAGCAGGTAATTTTTGGATAGTCAATTCAAAAATAATGTAGCATCCAATAAGAAGAATTAGTATTGCAGCAACCTTGTAGATACGGTGATTACGCTTTTTCTTATATTCTACCTGTTCCTGGATCGCACTACGTAAACCAAATATTATTTCTTTTGCTTTCTGAATAGTTGATTTTTCTTCCGGAAATAGCTCCATATAGGTTGACCAGAAGAATAAATCTTCTTCATTCGTTTCTAAACAATAGTTATAAAAACTATCATCAATCAGTAACTCTTCAATTGTATATTTTGATAAACTCATAGCATTGTTACAATATACAGTCGTATTAACGCTAAGAATTTACCGGAAAAAATCAATTTATTTTTAGCCAAATAATAAACGTATTATGGCGGATGCATTGGGTTACTTATTCTGTGATGGTATATTTAAAATAGTCAATATCCATTGTCACTTACAAGTTTTTAGAATCACTCGATATCCAGATAAAAGTAGGATGAAATATATTTAGATCTTCTTCAACCCCCCTTTATAAGTTGGATACTTGTATCTGCGGATAAATTCGAAATAAGCGTAATGCTAACTACATTTACCTTCTAACAGTCGTAATAACTGTCAGGAATTACCGGAATAATTTCAATTATTTTTTGGTGAACCGGCTGCGAAGTAATTTTAAAGCCTCAAAGAGACTGTTGTATACCGTACGGTTGGAAATGCCAAAGCTCGCTGCAATATCGTAGGTAGATAAGCCTTTGTAAAATTTAAGATAGATTACTTCCTGTAAACGTTTTGGGAGTGTTGCATAGGTCCTGCCAAGTTCCTTAATCAATTGCTGTTGATCTTCCAATTCTTCCAGTAAACTGTGTTTGCCCGGCTCTGCATCAGCAGGTTCTGCTTCGTCGGTAACAATAAATAAAGCATTTTTCTTCTTCCGGTGCTGATCAATTATCCTTCTTTTTAATGCAGTCAGAAGAAAACTTTTTGGTTGTTTAATGTTGGAAAGATCTGTCTGTTTTTCCCACAATTCCAGAAAGAGCTGATTGATCAGGTCTTCCGCCTCGCAATGTTGAAAACCCAATCGCATCGCAAAGTGCGAGAGGTGGTCGTGGTATTGTTGATACCAGGACGAAATCCTGTTGTCAGCATTTTTTAATAATGGCATTGCAATCTCTGAAAATAGTATCAGATTAAACATACTATTTTTTTATTATCAAAAACCCACTAGTGAAAATTAGATAAGACTTGGTGAATTCAAACGGACTATCCATCGAACCCCCAGCTGATTATGAGCTTCCGTTAGCGGGGTGCAATTGCCATCGCCTTTTACAATTAATATGTATAACATAATGCGTATATTTAGAAAATGAAATATTTCGTTCTCAGCTTTGGAATATTGTTGAACAGTTCAGTTTTCGGACAGCTTCAGCTGGCGGATTGTTTTGCGAACCATATGGTAATTCAACGGTCGAAACCGTTCTCTATATGGGGCAAGGCTGCTCCGGGACAGCAGGTGAAGCTCCGGTTTAATGGGTTTAAGGGAACAGCCACTGTACTGCAGGATTCCAGCTGGAAAGTGGATTTGCCTCCCATGCCAGCAAACAGCAAAGCCACCACTCTTTTTATTGAGGCTGGGCAGGATAGCGCCCGCATAACCAATATGCTTGTTGGGGATGTCTGGATTTGCACCGGGCAATCTAATATGGAATGGGCATTTTCAAGAGAGGAGTTTGCAAAAGTGGAAACGCCGGATGCCAACCAGCCGCTCATCCGACTGTACAATACACGTTTTATTGGGAAATACATTTATGGAGTTCCCTATGCTGATTCCCTGACTGACCAATTACAAAGTGGAAAATTCTATTCCGGAACCTGGGAGCCCTGCACTACTGAAACAGTGCAAGCTATGTCTGCTGTTGCCTATTATTTTGCCAAACGGGTTACACAGCAAACAGGTATACCAATAGGAATTATTAACCTGGCAATTGGTGGTGCTCCACTTGAAACCTTTATAAGCCGGGAATCACTGGCAACTCATTCCGTGTTCCGGAAAAAACTGGAAGGAAGCTGGTTGTACAATCCTTATTTACCTGCCTGGATCCGGGAGAGAGGATTTCAAAACCTTGGACACCTGCCGGATGCCAGAAATACGAAGGAAGAAGGACCAAACCATGCTTATAAACCAGGTTTTGCCTATGCGGCTGCAATTCCGCACTTTTCGCGCTTACCCATTGCCGGTATATTACTTTACCAGGGTGAAAGTAATTCCCTTGAACCAGCACGGGTTTTCGAATATGGGTCGCTGTTAAGGCTGATGGCACAGGCTTACAGAACTGCCTGGAAAGACTCCCGACTACCCTTTTACTGGGTTCAGTTGTCATCCATTGATACGCTGAAATACCAGTCGGCCTATTGGCCTGCATTCCGGAATATACAGAGGGAGCAACTGGATTCGATCCCATACAGCGGTATGGCAGTTAGCAGTGATATCGGTCATGCAACCGATGTCCATCCAAGGAATAAACGCAGTGTAGGCTACCGGCTTGCCAGTTGGGCATTGCATTTTTATTATGGCGATAAACAACAATCCCCATCCGGACCACTGTTTAAAAAAGCAAAACTGAAATCTAACCGGTTGGAACTATATTTTTCACACAGCGGTAAAGGGTTAACGACCAGTGATGATCAGCCGATCCGGGGATTTTCCTTTGACGGATCGACTGCTGTAACAGCGATCCTTAAACGAAAAAAAGTAATACTTCCATTCCGGCATCGACCTGACACTGTTTACTACGGATGGCAGTCTTACTCAATTGGGAACCTGGTAAATTCAGACGGAATGCCCGCTTCCACTTTTACTTTTAAAATTGTGCAGGAATGATACGTTTGGTTTTATGCAGTCTGATTTTCACTGTTACAAGTCCGGTTCGTTTGCGGGCCCAGGAAACCGCATTGATTCCATTGCCTGAAAAGGTAAGCTGGAAACAGGACAAAGGAACTTTACAAAAGGGTGTTTCAATACGGTATCGGGATAACAAACTCTCCTATGCTGTTCATGAATTCCAGGATTATCTGAAATCGAAAGGAGTTATTGCAGGGATTAATACCAATACTACACTGGCTGTTTTGATTGAGCTGAGTATATCCCCCAAGCTTGAAAAAATCTCTTCCAATGAAGGTTATTATCTGAAAGCAGATGCTAAAAAAATAGAACTCAAAGCCCTGTCTGATACAGGTATTTACCGGGGATTGCAAACATTGAAACAACTACTAGAAACACCACAACAGTTTCAGGTGGTTGAGATAGCGGATCAACCGGCTTACCCCTGGCGGGGTTATATGGTGGATGTCGGCCGCAACTATCAGACAATGGAACTGCTGAAAAGACAGATCGACCGTATGGCGGTGTACAAATTAAACACCTTTCATTTTCATGTTACGGAAGATATTGCCTGGCGGTTGGAAGTGCCGGATTTCCCAGCTTTAACAGCGGATTCTACTATGCTTCGGGATCCCGGAATGTACTATTCTGTTTCAGAAATGAAAGAACTGATTCGGTATTGTGAAGAACGGTATATCCGGTTCGTTCTCGAAATTGATATGCCAGGGCATAGTGCAGCTTTTGAACGTGCAATGGGTGTATCCATGCAAAGTGAAAAAGGCACTCAATACATGCAGAAAATCCTGCGTACAGTGGCTACCACCCTACCCATAAAGTACATTCATATCGGTGGCGATGAAGTAACAATTTCCAACCTCGGTTTTCTACCGGCAATGACCCGATTGCTGGACTCCTTGGGGATTGAAAGCCTGGGCTGGAGCCCGGGTGGGAACCTGGCCAACTCTACCATTCACCAACTGTGGATGTCAGAGGCTCCTATTGAACCCGGTATCCGGTATATAGATTCCCGCCATTTGTATCTCAATCATATGGACCCGCATGAAGCAGTTGTTACGCTGTTCCATCGCCAGATAGGGGATCGTAAAAAAGCAGACGATTCCATGCTCGGAGGTATTATTTGTGTGTGGAATGACCGGCGACTCATCAATGAAAATTTTCACCTGCTACTAAATGGCGTATATCCATCCATGTTGGCTTTCGCGGAACGTAGTTGGAGAGGTGGAGGTATACCAAAATGGACTGCTGTGATCGGCGGTAAAAATTCTCCTGAAGCGCTCCAGTTCACAGCATTTGAAAAAAGGCTGCTGAAACATAAAAAAATCTATTTCTCTGGAGAACCTTTTCCCTATTTCGCCCAGTCCAAACTGGAATGGAGTTTATTCGGCCCATTTCCAAATAAGGGAAATCTGAAGCAGGTATTTGATCCGGAAATTGCCGGATTTTTTTCCAAACAACCCCAGCCTGCTCTATACGCAATTGGAGCAAGCATTGTATTGCGACATTGGTGGGCTCCTGCTATAACGGGACATATTCCGGATCCGAAAGAAAATACCACCTGGTATGCAAGAACCCGCATTTTTTCAGAAGTGGAAGGATGGCGCAATTGCTGGATCGGGTTCAATAATTTTTCCCGTTCCATGATTACAAGAGCACCTGCTCAAGGGCAATGGGATGAACGTAACTCTGCCATCTGGTTCAATGGGACACTGGTTCCCGCACCCGAATGGAAGCGTTCGGGTAAATTGATCAGCCTTGAAACGCCACTTGAAGACGAAGATTATTATTATCGCATACCTACCCGGCTTTATTTTAAAAAGGGATGGAACGAAGTGCTAATTAAAGCACCAGTAGGGTCTTTTAAAGGCAGTGATTGGCAAAACCCGGTGAAGTGGATGTTTAGTTTTTTGCCACTTGAGTAGTATCTTGTAGGTATGAGGAGTTGGCTGATTTTAACCGGACTGCTTATCCTTTCTGCCAAATTGTATTCCAATCAGGGAACTGATTTGCCGGCAATTCGGCAACTCACTACCCAACAGGGGCTGGCTGATAACCGGGTTAAATACTTCTTCCAGGATCAGAATGGATTGATCTGGCTGAATACCAGGAATGGACTGCAGCGCTACGATGGTACCCGATTTTTTACTTTGTCCTACGATCCGCAGGATCCCCTTCGTTCACTTCCCTCTTCCATTATGAATTTTGGCATTACGGAAGACGCGCAACAATATATCTGGGCTGTTACCGAACACGAAGGGCCGGTTCGTTTTTCACCCGGTTCCGGGGAACTGATCAGCTTTACTGAGCAATTAAATCAGAAAGAGTTAAAGAGATCACATACCATTGTGCATACTTCCAGGGAAATAATAGTAATGAGCACTGGAGGTGGCCTGATGAAATGGACTCCAACCGGATTTAAAAAGCTGGAAGATCAAAGCAAACGATTACCAATAAGCGATTTCTACAATCTTAGGAATATCCTGGAAGATCCGGATGGAATTATCTGGATTTCTTCTTCACATGGATTTTTGCAATTGGATACAGCCGGACAATTCTATTCTTCGAACTATAATCCGCTTCAGAAAAAAATCCTGCAACAGCAACTGGATATTTCCACTTCCCTGATGGATCGGGATGGATCCATTTGGTTTAGCTGTTGGAATATCAACGAACAAAAAGGCAGATCGCTATACCGGTATGATACCCGAAAGAACCGGCTTGATAGTGTATGGATGCCTGTTTCAGCGGGAATGCAGGATGATTATTTCAGCATACCCAATACGATGATCCAGGATGTTTCTGGAAATATCTGGATGTCGACCCTGGGCGGACATATCTATGTATTCAATAGCGATATGCAATTGCTGCAGGATTATACTTCTGTATCACTCAATGGAAACCAGCATAAACTGGAATCTATCTCCGCCTTGTTTTCTGATCGAAATGGTAATATCTGGATTTCATTCGTGCAGGGAGTATTCATTTGCCGGCCTTCAGCAGCCAGTACCAATTATTCGTTTCCTATTCAGGCATTTAATTTTTCCTTTCAACATGGAGCCACACAGATCTTTTCATCACCATCCGGCTCCATTTTCGTAAACAATCGTTCCAGGGGCTTACACAAATGGGATTTTCAAAAGAAGCGGCTACAGTATATTCCGCAACAACTTTATCCGGGTAAATGGGCCAATTATTTGAAACTGCTTTATGCCGACAAAGAGGGACTTTATATTAATCCGTGGTTCAGTGATGAAGTTCTGAAGTTTAATGAAAGCAGCAATCAGTTTGAGCCTTTCATTCCTGGAGGAAAACTTGGACTGCTTGATCCGGAGGGTATCAGCATGGATAGTTTCCATGTTTTTACAGGAAAGCATGCGATCCATTTGTTTACTAACAAAGGGAACTTTATTGATTCAGTTGTTGCTGGTCGGGGGCATACACAAATCACTGACTGGACGGTTGCTGAAAAATCGGAATTGCTGCTGATTGATACCGCAGCAATTGTTTACCGCCTTGATCTTCTGCAAAGAAGTTTGGAAAAACTGGTCAGGCTGCCTTTACGGGGAGGAAGTTATAGTATCTTGAAAATGGGTGAAAACTGGTTGGTAGGCACATTATATGAGGGTCTCAGGTTGATAACGAAGTCGGGGGCTGTTTTGCGTAGCTTTAGTACGCATGATGGATTGTTATCCAATACTATTCACGAATTGAGCAAAGATTCACTTGGTAAAATATGGATAAAAACACCCAACGGAATAAACTACATTGATAGTACCCGCGGCTTGCATATCTATACCACCATGTTGCATGATAAGCGCTATCATGCCTTCCAGGATGCCTGTTTAGTTGGGAATTATGGTGCTGCCTTCCTGATGCGCGAAAAATTATTGTATTACCCTTATGTTGAATTGAAAGAACCGGAAAAAATCCCTTTTGTATTTACACAAATTCAAAAAGGGAATGAGGATTATACCTACCGGTTCGAGTTTGCTGCACTGGATTATACGCAACAGGAGTCCATTCAGTATCGCTATCGTCTGAAACAATCCGGGAAAGATTGGATTTACCTGGGTAATCTGGGCAGCCTTGTATTTGATCAACTGCAGCCTGGGTCCTATCAATTGGAAATACAATACAGGCGACTCAATGAAAACTGGCAGGAGAATAGCCTGGATCATTCCTTTATAATCCACCGGCCGTTCTGGAAATCCTGGTGGTTTTACTCCCTTTTGGGATTCGTAATTGTTGCACCAATTGTTTACAGTGTCCGGAAAGAATGGCTTTCCAAAAAAAGAATGGAGCAGTTACGCTGGCAGTTATCCCGTGATTTACATGATGATATTGGATCTACGCTAAGCAGTATTGGTATTTACAGCACCTTGCTGGAATCAAGGGTAAAGGATGAAAAGGGAAAAAGCATCGTACAGGAAATCCGGCAACACACCCGGGATATGGTGCAGAATATGTCAGATATTGTGTGGGCTATTCAGCCACATAACGGTGATGCAGAACCGCTTATCATGCGTTTTATTAAATATGCGGATCCAATTCTGAGTTCTGGAAATATCCGTCTGGATGCGGAGGGTGCATTGTCCTGTGTTTCCGTTGAATTGAGCATGTTGCAGAAAAGAAATATTTTTCTCATACTGAAGGAGGCGATGAATAACTGCCTCAAACATGGCAGGGCTACCGTCTTTACCTTGACCTGTGCTGTTTCAAAAAATCAACTCAGCATTGAAGTTGGAGACAATGGAATTGGATTTGATAGCAGCACGCTGTCCAGGAAAAATGGCCTGATTAATATGTCTGAGCGTATCAAAGAACTCAGGGGAACGATCCAGGTGGATACGGCACCGGGTGCCGGCTGCCGGATCAGGCTGACCATCCCATTACAGGAACTACCTGCATAAATATGCAGGGCTACTGTACAGATATCCTGAATTTATTAGCTTACTGTTATGAGTAGTGAAAAAAGAGAACTGACCATTGTAATTTTTGAAAACAATGAGGCCTATCGCCAAAGCCTGGAAATGTATTTTCAGGAGTTTCCGGGTATTCGGGTAGTTGGTTCTTTTGCAGATGGGGCTGATGTGGAAAATCGGGTGAGTGAATCTAATCCGGCCTTGATATTAATGGATATTGATATGCCGGTGATGAATGGAATTGATGCAACCACAAAGATTAAAACAGTTTTTCCAGAGCAGCTGATCCTGATACTGACAGTGTTTGAGGAAAATGAAAAAGTTTTTGATGCCATCAAGGCAGGGGCGGATGGATACCTGTTAAAGAGTACACCGCCCCATGAAATTGTACAGGCAATGTTTGATACAGTTGCCGGAGGCTCACCGATGACGCCGGTAATCGCCCGGAAAATATTACAGGTATTTGCCAGGGGAACAGCTGCACGGGCTATTCAAACGCCTAATGAACTAACAGAAAAGGAAAAGCAGGTGTTACAAACCCTGGTTGAGGGCAAAAGTTATAAAATGATTGCTCTCCAGCTTGGTATCAGTCTGGATACCGTTCGCTTTCATATTCGGAATATTTATACCAAACTCCACGTAAACAGCGCTACGGAAGCAGTTGCGCTTGCCATTCGCAACCGGCTGGTTTAGCAGATACCTGCATGATCATGTGTTGCAGGCCTTCGGGCTTTGGATGAATTTTAGGGGAACTATTAAACCATCTTCCATGCGTGTCAAGTTGCTTACCCTTTTTACTGCAGTTGCCTGCTGTTTCTCTTTCTGTGGTTCAGACCCGAAAACAAGCACTGCTGCGGCTTCAATACAAATTGATTCCCCATCACCACCTGCCATTTCCTGTGCTGATTTGCTAACAACAGGAATGGTGGAAACGACCTGCGGAATGAAAGGAATTGTTGAACGCATAACCTCTGTTGAGCAGTCCGGCAAAAATTGTAACCGCTCTTACCGGCTAGGGAAAGGCTGGGGAGATGATATGATATTTATCGCCACCCAAACGCCAGGGAAGGCAGACCTGAGTTATATGAAAAAAGCCTATGCCGATAAGGGCATTGAAGCAGTGAAAGGAATAGGGGAGGAAGCCTATACGATGAATTTCAAAGACAAACTTACCGGCCGGCAGGAGCATCAATTGGTTTTTGTAAAGAAAAATATGTTCATAGAAATCAAGACAAAAGAAAGTGCCAGCGCCAAAACTCCCTGTCCCTGTTACGATATGGAGAACCTTAAAAAACTCGGAGCTGCCATCGCCGCTAAAATCAATTGATCGTGAAAGCCCGAATAATCTATTTCCTTTGTTTTTTTCTGATGGCCTGTGCAAATGAATCGCCAAAAGAAAAGGCAACTGAGAAAAATATTCCTGCGGAAACAAAGGCTGCCTCAGTGGCTGATAATTCGGAACAGGGTTCCGCAATAAAAATAACTCTTCCCACAAGCCAAAGCAATTGGCAGTCTTCAGAAGAAGATCGCCGGTACATTGGCCATATGGAATTGAATAAACTGTATTTCCGATCCCTCAAAGAGTACCAGGAAAAAGGGAAAGATCGGATGGAAAATATCTACCGCCAACCCTTACCGGATGCCTTTGCTTACTTTCTGGTACAAAAGGACAGGCTGATTGAACAGCGTAAAAAGTCTAAGTTCAAGGTTTCACAACCTGCCATACCAGATGGATGGGACCAGCCCAATTTCATCGCCTATAAAACGGAGTTGGCTGAATTGGAATACCGCTATGGCGATATGGATAATCTCGGTTATGGATGGCCGGTAGGATTTGATCCTTTTTCCGGGGAATCAACTCCAAAACATGATTATCCTTTTTATCCGGAGCCGGATGATCCTGCAGGTACGGACAGGATTATGGTCATCTCCGGATATGAATATGACAAAACAACTTTTTCCAAACCCAATAAAGTGGATGGCTATACGAAATCCACCGAGCGACCTTATAATCTTCCTGAACCATTAAAACTATCCTTTGATCTAAAAGGGCTGAAGGTTAAGAATGCCCTTCTGCAGCTGTTCCTGGACGATTTTCAACCCGCCACTTACCATTCCAAATTTCAGGTCTGGATCAACGACCGGGAAGCCGTCTGGATCAGCAGCTATCTCAATGAGCTGAAACAGGGTGGACCCATTGGTAAATTATTATCTGTCCAGGTGTTACCGGAATTCCTGAATGAGGTAGAAACCGGCCAGCTGACTATCCGTATTGATGGTCCGGCTACCAATTCAGGAGATGGTTTCGGAGTGGATTTTATCCGTCTGTTAGTGAATCCCAAATCCATTCCTGTTTCTGCTCTTGCAGGTAAAGTGATAAATGCCAAAACCAAAGCGCCCATCGAGCAAGCCATGGTAAAAGTATCCGGAGGCCGTGAGGTTCAAACAGGTGCTGAAGGACTTTTTCAGCTCAGCGATGTGCCAATGGGCATGGTGGTGATTCAGGCTGCTGCAGCTGGATATAAGAATAATAAACTGGTGGAAACACTGGAAGCCAGACCATTGGAGAACCTGGTAATCAAACTCGAACCTGAAACGCAGGATAACCTGGCAGCTGAATTGGAAGAGAAAGGTAAACTCGACCTGTATGGAATCTATTTTGATACTGACAAAGCTGTCCTGAAGCCAGAATCGGAAAAAACACTGCAACAGATACTCGCAATCATTCGGCAGCATCCCGATTGGAAACTGGAGATAGCAGGACATACGGATGCTGAAGGAAATGCTGCTTATAACCTGGAACTATCTGAAAAACGGGCAAACGCGGTGGTAGACTGGCTGAAAAAATCAGCTGCTGCATCAAAACTTGCAGCTAAAGGGTATGGAGCTACCCAACCGGTTGCAGATAATTCAACAGTTACCGGAAGAGCATTAAACAGACGCGTAGAGATTAAACTTTTAAAATAACATGTATGTATAAACGAATTCTGGTTGCCTTGCTTATTGGCTCTATTGGTTGCGGAGATACAGAAGAAAAACTTAGGGAAGATTCGCCTGTTACTCCTTCAGCAGCAAGTTCAGAAAGAAGCACGACAACAGCACAAGATCAGCCTAATGAAAATTGCACTTTTTTATTTCCTTCCGGACTTCAGAAGGAATTAGCAGCACAAAATCTTCAGGTTGATTTTGCCGTCCAGACCGATAAAGTTTGTGATCAACGATATGAGAACAGGAAGACCAAGGCTGTATTGTGGATCAACCTGGAAAAATTTGACGATACTGCTCAGTTGAAACGGATTATGATGAGCCTTGCCCAGATGCCCGGTTATCTTGGCCTGATCGATGCAGGAGATGGCGGAACACTGTTTCATGAAACTACCAATAAATCAGAGATCATCCGGGCCGCTTTTCGTGTCGGTTCCTATAAGTGCATTATTCAAAGCTCTATTCCAGAGAATGGTAAACCTATTGATGGAATACTCTTCAACGAAGACGAAATCCGGCAACTAGCGATGGATTGGGGTACTCAACTTAAACAACTGTAACGATGAAAAATATCCTCCAGCCTATCTGCTTATTGGTTCTTTGTTGCTGTTTGGTATCGCAAGCCAATGCCCAGCCGTTTACACTGGACAAAAAGCTAAAAGTGGTAAAACTCCAGCTTGAAAATCAAAAAGACTGGAAAGGGGCTAAAGGCATTGCAGGCGTGGGGAAACTTTCACAAAAGGGTGAATTTTTTTATGTGAAAGGAGCTTCCATGTTTCAGCCGATTGATGTTTTCCTGGTGGGACCGGATGGCAAAAACGCCCGAATGGAAATTGTCAAAAACAATTGGGAGGATATAGAGCTGAAAGGTTCGACAACCGATGCACCTGATGGTATTGCCAATCTCAAATTAAGATCCTATGGTGATTTTGGTATTCGGGTGTATTCCGATACAGATGAAGGAGATTATCAGTTGGTGGTTTATGCCAGTCCGGAAGTAAAAAACAACCTGCCATCTCCTTTTGTAAAAATGGATGCCGCAAAAGAGAATACCGATTCCAAAAAAACCGAAGCTACCGGTGATGATAATTCGAATGCGGTTAATTCGGGTGGACAAAACAAGATCCTCTGGATTGCAGGCGGAATCATTGCTGTATTAGTGGTTATAATCCTGGTTTTGCTGAAAAATAAAAAAGGGAAGACGCTCATCCTCCTTGCACCTATCTCCATTTTATTGCAACCGACTCCTTTGTTCGCGCAAAGCTGGCAGATGCAAAAGCATCTTTCGCAGATCAAGGAAATAATGGAAAGCAAGAATGCTGAAAACATACTGGAAAAGCTGAAGGAGCTGAAAGAGCAGGGAGTTTCTATCAAGGAACTACTGGAAGCGTACACGGGTATCGGCGATTGTATGGATCTTCCTATGCCTCCGGGTATGCCATCCATTCCCAGTTTTTGTGCGGAGGAGGAAGAGGGGGCAGCGAGCACGGTGAGTGATTCCCGTGGTGATTGTGCCCGTTGTTTTGTGGAAGCGAGGGCAGAGTTTGAAAAAGTGCGCTATAATCTGGAGCAACTTCGCGTGATTTTTAAATGCACGAAAGATTTTTCAAAAAAGGCAATTGCCTTTGGCGATAACACATCCGGTATACATGCTGTTTCCGGATTGGCATGGCAGGCGCAGAAGGTAAAGATTGAGACCAGTGTTAAGGATATGGAAAAAGCATATGACCTGAAATACACGGAACTTATTGGACAACTACAGGAAAGTCTTTTTGAGCTGGCTGTTTGCGAAGAGCAATTTGGAACCCGTGATTGGTATGATCGATATGGGTATATGTTTTATGAATTTGTAAAAGAAAAATACAAAAGAAGTGGTGAATAATTTAAATGAACCGGCTTATGAAAAATTCCTTTCTACTACTATTCCTGCTTGCACCTGTACTAGTACAAGCCCAAAAGAATAAAGACAAAACCAGCACGATCAAAAAACCCGTTGAAAGAAGAGTGGTAAAAGATATTTCCAAGGGTCCGGCTGATTTTGATCTGGGCCTGATGGACAATCTGTCGTTTGACTTTGTTAAGTCTGAATACAAAGAGTTAAAGAAAAAGCACCTGGAAGCATTTGGCTCCAATTATGAATCGCAACTGGGTAAAAAAGCCCTGTTTGCGGAAGAATTGAAAGTACGGGTGGGGGTAGATAACCTGGGTACAGAAACCTGGGCTTTCCGGAATAGCATTATGAATGCATCCATCCTTGAAGGCTTTTATGATTTCTCTAAAAAAACAACCATTAATCGTACTACAATCTGGCATTTTGACACGCGGCTTACTATGGATTATTCACTCGAATCTGGTAAACTGGCAGAGGTATGGATTCCGATAAAAGGAAAGGAGACCAATAAAGAAGTTTTAGTCCGATATCCCTTACCCATCCCGGGCTTGCGGGGTGTTCAGAAAGTTGCAGCGAAAACCGGTAACAAAGAAATTTTTCTTGTACCAGGTTTATGGTATACCATCCGGCTGGAATTGGTACCGCAGGAACAGGATAAGAATATCCTGAACAATGCTGTTTATATGAATTTCATACTTGATAAGAGTGGAAGGATTACTGATCGAAAGGGTCCCTTTCTTATTCCGGCCAATAAAGCTGGTGCAGGTGTTTCGGTTACAACCGGAGACTAAGCAACTGAAATTTTCGTAATTTGTGGGTTGCTTATTTTCTATGGTATCCATTTCTTCTTTAGCGATCAGGATTGAATCTGGTGCCAGGATACTACTGGTGCTCATTACCTGTCTTGTACTTTTCACGCTAGTCCAGGACTATCTTTATGCGTCGTTCAGAGGTAATGGATATTATATTGAGGAATCACTGTTATTCAGTAGTTTCTGGCTGTTTTTTATCCCGCTATGGTGGTTGCAGTGGTATTTGATACGACATAAAGTTAAGCCATCCACTCCCGGCATGCTTATCGCCAGTATCCTTCCAATTTTCATTCATCTCTTTGTTTATGCAGGGTTTATCTGCTTGTTTTCGGGTTTGTTATTCGGTTATCAGTTTGCGATAAAGCAGACTTTCTGGTTTGGGTTGACCGAATACTTATATGTGCTGCTGGGATTTTATGTGGCACCGGTACTTTTAAAAGATTGGTATGTTCAGCGTAACGCTGTAAACGAGCCAACACAGGTTTCTCCTGTTCGGGAATCCAGCCCACTACGTCAGTTACTGGTGGCGGATGGAAACCGGAAGGTCGTTGTTACAGTAACAGATTTGCTTTACCTGGAAGCCAGCAGTCCCTATGTGCTGCTGTACCTGGAGAATAAAAAACTCCTTCACCGCGAAACCTTGAAAAGCCTGGAGGCACAACTTGATCCGACTGAATTTGTCCGGGTTCACAAATCCTGCATGGTCAACTGTAATAAAATTCAGGTAGTTCGTTCACGCGGCAATGGTGATTACGACCTGGAGCTTGTTTCAGGGGCAATTATCCGTCTTAGCAGGAACTATGTTTCCAATTTCAGACAGGCATTGCATCAATCCAGACCTCAGGATACGCTTATTTTCACACAGGATAGCTGATTCGATTTGTTCCCGGGCTACCAGTAGCAGTAGTTTGCCGAAAAACACTTCTATGATTTTTTCAGTATCGCTTTCCCGGATCTTGATTTCATTGGCAATATTGCTATTGGGTATCCTTATTTCCTGTAAAGGACAACCCGGTTCTACACAACAGGTACAAACCAATTCAAAAGGAAAGATCGGGGGAGCCTGTGAAGGTTGTGACCTCATTTATATTGGGATGCCAGCGGAAATTGATGCCGTGGATACCAGTGCCGGGTGGGCTGAAAAAGGTCAGCGTTTGTTGATTGCCGGCACCATTTATCAAGCTGACGGTAAAACACCTGCTCCGGGCGTGATCCTCTATTACTGGCAAACGGATGCCACAGGTTTATATTCTCCTGCAGATGGCCTGGATAAGCGGGTACTTCCACATGGCCATATCCGGGGTTGGGTCTTTTTT